>ULXL01008634.1_pt1 | contig 21192 bp, 12 predicted proteins | sample 1961241 | NCBI WGS metagenome assembly ULXL01 (sample SAMEA4835837, study PRJEB28245) | human gut metagenome | biome: gut microbiome; material: fecal sample | place: Denmark | collected 2008
ATGGGGCGGCATCCCGACAGGTATCACACAGAATGTAAAGGACCTGCTTTCTTCTCGCGAGGTGGAGAACATCTTCGAGAACTCCGACTTCGTGTATATGCTCAACCAGGCGGGCGGCGACCGTCAGATTCTCGCCAAGCAGCTGGGCATTTCCCCGCACCAGCTTTCCTATGTGACCCACTCCGGCGAGGGCGAGGGGCTGTTGTTCTATGGCTCCACCATCCTGCCGTTTGTGGACCGTTTCCCGAAAAATACGGAATTGTACCGCATTATGACCACCAAACCCCAAGAAGTAAAAAAGGAGGATGAATGACCATGAATCAGAACATTTGCGAACTGGATACCATGATGTTTTTTGACAATGCCCTGGAGAGCGAGCGCACTCAGCTGCTCACTGAGCTGGCCGATGCCGTCAGCGAGACCCGCACAGCGGCGGATCAAGCTGCGGAGCTGAACGAGGACGGCGAGGCGGGGCTTCTCCGCCTGACGGAAATCTGGTGCGTGATGAGCGACGTTCCCGCCGTTATCATTTTCGATGGCGGGAAAGCTGAACTGCTGGCCAACATGGTGGCGCAGGTCTACGCCTATCTGCTCCAGCATCCTTTCAACGACCCTGTGGGGCTTGCCCTCTATGTGGAACTGCGCTGCATGGCGGCCTCCCTCATGCTGGGGGAATGGTATGAATAATAAAGAACCGCGCCTGCGTTTCACGGAGGAAGAACGAGCAGACCCCGCGCTGGAAAAGCCTATCCGCAAGGCGGAAAAGGCCGCCGCCAAAGCGGATAAAGCGCAGGCCCAAATTCCAAAAAAGAAGGTCAAACAGACAACGGTGGACCCGGATACCGGCAAAGTAACAACCAAGCTGGTGCTGGAGGATAAGAAAAAACCGCCGTCCAAGCTGTCCCATGCGGTGCGGGACGCCCCTGGAAACGCGGCGCTGGGAAAAATCCATAAGGAGATCCGGGAGACGGAACAGGACAATGTGGGCGTGGAAAGCGCCCACAAGTCCGAAGAAGCTGCCGAGACAGGCATTCATCTGGTTCGGGAGGGCTATCGCAGCCACAAACTGAAACCCTACCGCAAGGCGGCTCAGGCAGAGAAAAAGCTGGAAAAGGCCAATGTGAACGCTCTGTATCAGAAGTCTTTGCGGGAAAATCCCCAGCTTGCCAGCAATCCCTTCTCCCGCTGGCAGCAGAAACAGGCCATTAAAAAGGAGTATGCCGCCGCCAAGCGCGCCGGTCAGACTGCCGGAAGTACCGCCAAAACTGCCAGCAAGACCGGCAAGGCGGCAAAAACCGTCAAGGAAAAGGCACAGCAGGCGGGTACGTTTGTCATGCGCCACAAGAAAGGGGCTGGCATCGTGCTGGCCCTCTTTTTGGTGGTCTGCCTCCTGATGAACACCATTTCGTCCTGCTCTATGCTGGGACAGGGCATCGGCTCTGTGGTGACAGGCAGCACCTACCCCTCCGATGACCCGGAACTGGTGGCGGTGGAGGCCGACTATGCCGCCAAAGAAGCGGATTTGCAGGCTGAAATCGACAATATTGAAAACAGCCACCCAGGGTATGATGAGTACCGCTATGACCTGGATATGATCGGGCATGACCCCCATGAGCTGGCGGCTTACCTGTCTGCTGTTTTGCAGGGCTATACCCGGCAGAGCGCCCAGGCGGAACTGGAGCGTGTCTTTGACGCGCAGTATCAGCTGACGCTCACCGAGGAAGTTGAGGTGCGCTACCGGACAGAAACCCGCACCGACAGAGAGGGCAACAGCTACACGGTTGAGGTCCCCTACAACTATTACATCCTGAATGTAACCCTCACCAGTAAGCCGATTTCTTCTGTGGCTTCAGAGCTTTTGACCCCGGACCAGCTGGAAATGTACCAAGTCTACCGGGCAACCCTGGGGAACAAGCCCCTGATCTTTGGAGGCGGCTCCCCGGATATGGGTAATTCCGAGGATTTGACCGGCGTAGAATTTGTGAACGGTTCCCGGCCCGGCAATCAGGCTGTGGTGGATCTCGCTAAAGGCCAGGTGGGAAATGTGGGCGGCCAGCCCTATTGGAGCTGGTATGGCTTTACATCCCGTGTGGAATGGTGCGCCTGTTTCGTGTCCTGGTGCTATGGCCAGATGGGGCTTTCAGAACCCCGCTTTGCTGCCTGCCAGTCCCAGGGCGTCCCCTGGTTCCAATCGCACGGACAATGGGGCGCGCGGGGATATGCCGACATCGCCCCCGGCGACGCCATCTTCTTTGATTGGGACCTGGACGGCAGCGCCGACCATGTGGGGATTGTAGTCGGCACGGATGGCAGCCGGGTCTACACCGTAGAGGGCAATTCCGGCGATGCCTGTAAAATCAAGAGCTACGATTTGAACTATGAGTGCATTAAGGGCTATGGCCTAATGAACTGGTAACAAATATTTAGATAAGGAGTGATTACGATGGCTACTAAAATGGAACGCATTGACCGTGAGATTCAGAAAACCCGTGAGAAGATCGCGGAGTATCAGGAAAAACTCAAGACTCTGGAAGCACAGAAAACCGAGGCGGAGAATCTGGAGATTGTTCAGATGGTTCGCGCCATGCGGATGACCCCGGCCCAGCTGAACGCGATGCTGTCCGGCGGTACGCTCCCTGGCACGGCAGCTGCCTCCGCTGACAACGATGAACAGGAGGACAATGCCCATGAAGAATAAGAAGTTTTGGAGAACTTTCGCCGCCCTTTGCACCTCACTGGTGCTGATGGGGGGCTTTTCTGTCACCGCCTTTGCCCAGGGAACCGAACAGCCCCCGGAAACGGAGCAGACCACAGAAGTGGATGCCACCAATGACAGCAATGTGGTTATTGAGGAAACCGAGGACAGTCCGCCCCTGACGCCGGAGGGCAACGCGGCTTTGGTGGATGATTTCGGCGGCAACAAGCAGCTCATTACCATCACCACGAAGGCGGGCAACTACTTTTACATTTTGATCGACCGCGCAAATGAAGATAAGGAAACCGCCGTCCACTTTCTGAATCAGGTGGATGACGCAGACCTTGCCGCTTTGACCGAAGAAGGGCAAACACAGGAAGAAACGCCTGCTGTCTGCACCTGTACGGAGAAATGCGAAGCCGGTGCGGTCGATACAAACTGCCCTGTCTGCTCCGTCAATATGACGGAATGTGGCGGTAAAGAGCCGGACCCCCCGGAAGAAACGCCCGCGCCGGAGGAACCTGAAAAAGCGGCGGGATTAAATCCGGCTGTGATGCTGCTGGTTCTGGCTCTTATGGGCGGCATTGGTGTGGTGATCTATCTGAAATTCATCAGGAAAAAGCCTCAGACAACGGCCACCCATGACCCGGACGATTATGAATATGACGATGGTGAAGAAATCCCGGATGAGGAAGAAATCGAGATCGAGGATGAGGAATCCGAGGAACCGGATACCGACGGGGGCGGCACAGAGGAAAGCGGGGACAAGCAGGCATGACCCGCTTTACCGACAGCCCCTATGAACGTATGATGACACGCAGGCCGGAGGGCGGGAAGGATACTTCCCGTCCTCCTTCTTTATCCCCCGGCCACCCCTGTTATGGCTGCGGGAATTATCGTTCCGGCCAGCCTTGTGTGGGACTCTGTCAGCGGGAAATGTCGCGCTGGCTCCAGGAAAGGAGGAATAAGAAATGAATATCCTGATTTCTTTTATCAAAGCCATTGCGGTTTTTGATCTGCTTGTAATCGCTGTGCATTTTGGCGGCGATATTCTGACTACCGTGATGGACAGGTTTCGGAAAAAACCGGTGCAGGACGACCCATTCGATTTTTATGTTACGGATGCTGTGACAGTCCCATTATCCATAGATTCCATTCGTCGGCTCTATTCCGGTGATGCGGCGGACTTTGTGGAAGAAAAGCTCCTGCCGGATGCCGCGCAGACGATGGGGATATTGACTGAACGTGAACAGACAGCGGCCCGCCTGCTTTTGTCTGCTCTGATTGGTTTTCTGGTGGAAGAAGCGCCTATGGATGAACGGAGCTTCCCTATGGTCATGGAACTGCTGAATCACATGGAAGGCGAAAAAGAGGATGGATGTCAGGACCCGGTAGATATTTTGTTTGAGGATAAGGTCCGCCGCACCAACCGTTATGAGGAATATTACAGCGATTATCAACGCTATCGGTTGATGCAGGTGGATAAGACCCGTGTTATTCTGGCCTGCCGTATCCTCATCAACGATCTGCTGGGTAAGCTGTACCGCTATGACTATCGGTTCGGCTATGACCTGCTGCTGGATGAGGAAAACAGTATTGAGAAAAAACTGCACACGCCCGTGCAGGAAGAATGGGAGGATGAAGATTATGAAATTAGTGATTGCTGAGAAGCCTTCGGTTGCCCAAAGTCTGGCCGCCGTGATTGGGGCAGCAACCCGTAAGGACGGCTACCTGGAGGGGAACGGCTGGCGGGTGAGCTGGTGCGTAGGGCACCTGGCTGGGCTGGCCGATGCCGACAGCTATGACCCCAAGTATGCCAAGTGGCGCTATGACGATCTGCCCATCCTGCCGGAACACTGGCAGATGGTGGTGGGCAAGGACAAGAAAAAGCAGTTTGATGTGCTGAAACAGCTGATGAACGCCCCGGATGTGACCGAGGTGGTGAATGCCTGCGACGCCGGACGCGAGGGCGAGCTGATCTTCCGCAGCGTCTATGAGCTGGCGGGCGGCCAGAAGCCCATGAAGCGGCTGTGGATTTCCTCGATGGAGGATTCCGCCATCCGGGAAGGCTTTGCGAACCTGCGCCCCGGCGCGGATTATGACGGTCTGCGTGATGCGGCTCTCTGCCGCGCCAAGGCGGACTGGCTGGTAGGCATCAATGCCACCCGGCTGTTTTCGGTGCTGTACCACCGGACCCTCAACATCGGGCGCGTCATGTCCCCGACACTGGCCCTCATTGTCCAGAGGGAGGCCGAGATCGACACCTTTAGGCCAGTTCCGTTTTACACGGTCACGCTGGAGCTGCCCGGTTTTTCCGTTTCCGGGGAGCGCATGGCGGACAAGGCTGCCGCCGAGCAGCTGAAAAAAGCCTGTCAGGGTACAAATGTGACGGTCAAACAGGTAGAGCGCAAGGACAAATCGGAAAAGCCGCCCGCACTTTATGACCTGACCACCCTCCAGCGGGACGCCAACCGCCTGCTGGGATATACAGCGCAACAGACTTTAGATTATCTTCAGGCATTATACGAAAAGAAGCTCTGCACCTATCCCCGCACCGACAGCCGGTATCTGACCTCGGATATGGCGGAGGGATTGCCGGTGCTGGTCAATCTGGTTGCCAACGCCATGCCATTTCGGAAAGGAATTGCTATTTCCTGTGATGCGGCCCAGGTCATCAATGACAAAAAAGTGACCGACCACCATGCGGTGATCCCCACCCGCAACATCCAGGGCGCAGACCTGTCCGGCCTGCCGGCGGGCGAAAAAGCGGTGCTGGAGCTGGTGGCTCTGCGTCTGCTGTGCGCTGTGGCCCAGCCCTATACCTTTGCGGAAACCGCCGTTGTTGTGGAGTGCGCCGGTTCAGAGTTTACCGCCAAGGGCCGCACGGTGAAAAATCAAGGCTGGCGGGCGCTGGACGCTGCCTACCGAGCCAGCATGAAAAATGCGGAGCCGGAAAAGGACACCGAGGATAAGGCGCTGCCGGAACTGGCCGAGGGCCAGGAATTGCCGGTCTCCGGTGCCGCCGTCAAAGAGGGCAAGACCACCCCGCCCAAGCATTTCACCGAGGATACGCTGCTTTCTGCTATGGAGACTGCCGGGAAAGACGATATGCCGGAGAATGCCGAGCGCAAAGGGCTGGGGACCCCAGCCACCCGTGCCGGAATTTTGGAAAAGCTGGTCTCCACCGGCTTTCTGGAACGGAAAAAGAGCAAGAAAACCGTGCAGCTTTTGCCGTCCCATGACGCGATTTCCCTGATTACCGTCCTGCCGGAGCAGCTGCAATCCCCGCTGCTGACCGCCGAATGGGAGTACCGCCTGGGTGAGATCGAGCGCGGCGAGCTGTCCCCGGAGGACTTCATGGCCGGGATCAGCGCCATGCTCCGGGAGCTGGTGGAAACCTATCAGGTCATCAAGGGGACCGAGTACCTGTTTTCCCCGCCCCGCGAAGTGGTGGGCAAATGTCCCCGATGCGGCGGCGAGGTTGCAGAAATGCAAAAGGGCTTCTTCTGCCAGAACGAAGGATGCAAATTTGCAATCTGGAAAAACAGCAAGTGGTGGGAAATGAAGCGTAAGCGGCCCACCAAGGCTATCGTGACGGCGCTGTTAAAGGATGGACGCGCCCATGTGAGCGGCCTGTACTCTGAAAAGAGCGGAAAGACCTACGACGCCACCGTGGTTCTGGAGGATGACGGCAAATACGCCAACTTCAAGCTGGAATTTGACCGGCAGAAAGGCGGCAGCAAATGAAATTGAGCCTTTATGAACAGGAAACGATTATCCTCTACAACCAGGCCGAGGCCACCGCCGAGGTCTACACCCACGACCCGAAACTGTTGGAAAAGCTGCGGCGGCTGGCGGAGAAGTACCCGGACCAGATCGTGAAAAAGGACCGCCAGACCTTTACGGTGCCCAAACGCTGTGTTTCGGTGCGGGAACCGTACAGCGTCGAACGCCGTAAGGCCGCCAGCGAACGCGCCAAGGCCGCCGGATATAAGCCGCCTGTCAGGAAATCCGGCAGTTGAGTATGGCCGGGAATCTTTTTGAGACCGTCAAGCAGTCTGTCACCGTCCGGGAAGCGGCACAAATGTATGGGGGCGAAGCCAACCGAAACGACATGGCCTGCTGCCCGTTTCACAATGACAAACATCCCAGCATGAAACTGAACGAGGAATATTTCTACTGTTTTGGCTGTGGGGCCACCGGCGATGTGATCGACTTCACCGCCCGGCTCTATAACCTCGCCCCCAGGGAGGCCGCCGAGAAGCTGGCTCAGGATTTTGGCCTGGCTTATGACAGTCAGGCCCCTCCCCGGAGGCGCTATATCCGGCAGAGAAGCGAGGGACAGAAATTCAGGGAGGACCGGGACCATGCCTTTCGTGTCCTGTCCGACTATTATCATCTGCTCAGAAAATGGGAAATCGACTATTCCCCAAAAACGCCGGAGGAAAATCCACACCCCCGCTTCATGGAGGCAATCCAGAGAAAAGATTATATGGGCTATCTGCTGGATTTTTTTCTGGAGAACAGCCCGGAGGAACAAAAGCTGTGGATTGCCGGGCATCAATCCGAAATCGCCAATTTGGAAAGGAGAGTGAAAATCATGGCTGATAAACCCACCAACCGGGAACGGTTGCAGGAAATAACGGCGGGTATCGAGCAGGGTATCAAGGAGTTGTTCGAGAGCGAAAAATACAGGCGTTACCTGTCCGTCATGTCCAAGTTCCACCGCTACTCGGTCAATAACACCATGCTCATCTATATGCAAAAGCCGGACGCCACGCTGGTAGCTGGCTATAATAAGTGGAAGAACCAGTTGGAGCGCCATGTGAAACGGGGCGAACACGGCATTACCATCATTGCCCCGACACCATATAAGAAGAAAATCGAGGAACAGAAGCTGGACCCGGACACCCATGCCCCGATCCTGGACGCGGACGGAAAGGCGGTCATGGAGGAAAAAGAGATTGAGATCCCCATGTTCCGCCCGGTGAAGGTGTTTGATTTGTCCCAGACCGATGGCAAGCCTCTACCGGAACTGGCTTCCGCCCTGTCCGGGACGGTGCCGCACTATGAAGCGTTTTTGGAAGCGATGCGGCGTTCTGCCCCGGTCCCCATTGAGTTTGAACCGATGGCCGCCGATATAGACGGCTATTTTTCTCCCGATCAGCAGCGCATCGCCATCCGTGAAGGAATGAGCGAAGTACAGACCGTTTCCACCATCGTCCATGAGACCGCCCACAGCAAGTTGCATGACTACGACAAAGCCCAGGAAGAAGCGGCCAGGGCCGGTAACAAGGAACCGCCCAATGAGAAAGACCGCAACACTAAAGAAGTGGAGGCCGAGAGCATTTCCTATGCGGTCTGCCAGTATTTCGGTATCCAGACCGGAGAAAACAGCTTCGGGTATATCGCCAGCTGGAGCCAGGGCAAGGAGCTGCCGGAACTGCGGGCCAGTCTGGAAACCATCAATAAGACTTCCTGTGAGCTGATTACCGACATCGAGCGCCATTACAAGGAAATCTGCAAGGAACGCGGCATTGACCTGACCGCTGCGCCAAAGCCGGAACGTGACCCTATTGAGCAGCTGGCCGCCGACATCGACCAGTTCTCCTTTGATTACGACACCTATGAATACCGTGATCGCGTGGATGACCGGGAGGAGGCTCTGCGGGAGCTGACTGCTGCGCTTCACGACGGAGATTCCGATGGTATTCGGGACTGGCTCCGGGAATTTGCCGATGAAAATGAACCGGGAGAAGCCAACGAAAAAGCTATGGAGCTGTTGGAACGTCTTGATCAGCTGGTGCCGATGGCTGAACCGGAACAGCTGGACGAGCCGGAACCTGATCCCAACCTTGTGAAGATGGCGGATGAAGCGATGGCGATGGGCGTAGATACAGCCTGGAACTCCAACGAGGAATATCCCTTATCTTTCAATACAGAAAGCGCCCAGCCCAGCGCCGAGTACAGGGAGGCTCTGCTGGTACTGGACGACGTAACCTACCTGCATATCCAGCCGTGCGAGACCGGATGGGACTACACGCTCTATGATGTGGCGACCATGAAGCAGTTGGACGGAGGCCGGCTGGATGGTGAGAACATGGGCCGCTCTGAAGTGATCGGCAACATCTGCGAGGACCTGGGGATGGGCGGCAAGTCCATCAAGTATGCACCAATTTCTATGATTGAGACTTTGCAGGAGGCGGCCTACCAGCAAACCGCAGAAGCCGCAGCCGCCCAGCTGCCCGATGCACAGGAACAGGCGCTGGACGAGTACCCCATGCCGGACCCCATGCTGACCCAGGACGATCTGGAGAAATGCGGCTACCTGGACGGGGACCTTCTGCCCCTCTCCAAAGAACGCGCCTATGAGCTGATGGAGCGCGACCTGACCGTTTACATCATTCAGCAGGGCGAGAACCCGGCGATGGCTTTTGATACCGCCGACCTGGACGCCCACGACGGGATCTTCGCCGTTACCCGCGAGGAATGGGAGGAAAGCCCGGCTTTCGATGCCCAGGTCAAGGAGCGTATGGACCACCAGCAAGAACGGGAGCAGGCGTTCCTCGACCACAAGGGCGATTGCTTTGCCATTTATCAGGTGAAGCACACCGACGAGCTGCGGGACATCCGCTATGAGGGGCTGGAATGGCTCAAGTCCATCGGGCAGACGGTGCAGCGAGACAACTATGATCTGGTCTACACCGCGCCGCTGCTGCCCTCCGATTTGAAGGGCGATACTGCCGAACAGCTTTTTTATCGCTTCAACAACGAACACCCCACCGACTACCGCCACCCGTCCATGAGCGTCAGTGACATCGTTGCCATCAAGCGGGACGGCAAGGTATCCTGTCATTACTGCGACAGCTTCGGCTTTGCCGAGGTTCCCGGATTCCTGCAGGATAATCCGCTGAAAAATGCGGAGATGGCCGTGGAGGACGACTACGGTATGATCGACGGCATCCTCAACAACGGCCCCAAGGAACCAACGGTGGCCCAGCTGGAACAGCAGGCCCGCAGCGGACAGCCTATTTCCCTCATGGATTTGGCTGCCGCCGCCCATCGGGAGGATCGGGATAAAAAGAAGTCCGTTGTGGAGCAGCTGAAAAGCCAACCTAAAACCGAACACAAAAAGACAGCGCCTAAAAAGAGCGCAGAAAGGGAACTTTGATATGAACAACTTTACTTTTGAAGAAATAAACCTGATGTGCATTTACAACACCGGAAGCCGTACCGGGCTGATCGAGGCCCTGACGGAGATGCGCGGCTATCTCACCCCGGAGGAAACGGAACTGCGGGAGCTGACGGACAGCGCCCTTCAGAAGCTCCAGGATATGAGTGATTCTGAGTTTGCCGAGCTGGAGTTGTACCCGGATTTCGATGAGTAACAGCCTTTCCTAAATTTACAATTCATTTATTTTCAAAAGTAAGGGGATGTAGTATAATAAAGCCAAATTAGAGCTTGTGGAGGTAAATAGAATGATTCATCTAGAAAAAATAAATGGCGAAAATATCTGGGATATTCTAAAGTTAAATGTCTCAGATAGTCAGAAAAATTTTGTCGCCAGTAATGATATTAGTATTATTGAAGCGTATACCGCTATTACATCCAACGGGTATGCTTTTCCATTTGGAATTTTTGAAGGTAATAACCCAGTCGGTTTTGTGATGATTGGTTATGACAAAGATGATTATTGGAAAGATGCACCTGCCATAGCAGACGGGAATTATAACCTGTGGAGATTGATGATAGATAAGAACTATCAAAACAGGGGATATGGAAAACAGGCGGTAGAACTTGCGTTAAGATTTATCAGAACATTTCCCTGTGGTAAAGCCGATTTCTGTTGGCTGTCATATGAGCCAGAAAACGCAGTTGCCAAATCTTTGTATGCCTCTTTTGGATTTATAGAGACCGGAGAAAAGGACGGAGAAGAGCTAATTGCCGTATTAAAACTCTAAGACAACTTCCAGTTTGTAGAAATCATTAACATTTAAATAACCATTACTTTCACAGTAGTATCACCCGGCAGGAAATCTTTTCAAAGGTTTCCTGCTTATCTTTTACCCAAAATTGAAAGGAGGACAGAAAATCATGCCAACCAAAGCAGAAATGTATGCGCAAATGGCTGATAAGGTGGCGACCCAGCTTGTGGGCAGCTGGCAGGAATGGACGGCCTTTCTCACTACTGCCGCCCGCCTCTACAAGTACCCGTTCCATGAACAAATGATGATCTATGCCCAGCGCCCGGATGCTACCGCCTGCGCGGAGTATGATTTATGGAATGAAAAAATGGGCCGGTATGTGCGGCGCGGCTCCAAGGGCATCGCCCTGGTGGACGATTCCGGGGACCGCCCCCGCCTGCGCTATGTGTTCGATATTTCCGACACCGGAACCCGTGAACATTCCCGCACCCCCTGGCTGTGGAAACTGGAAGAACGGCACATGGATTCCGTAACGGCCATGCTGGAACGCAATTACGGGATTGCTGGAAACGACCTGCCCCAGCAGCTTACCGATGTGGCCGGGAAACTGGCGGGCGAATATTGGGAGGAGCATCAGCAGGACTTCCGCTATATCGTTGACGGTTCCTTTTTAGAGGACTATGATGAACTTAACATCGAGGTGCAGTTTAAGGCTGCCGCTACCGTCAGTATCGCCTACGCCCTGATGTCCCGCTGCGGATTGGAGCCGGAACAGTATTTCAGCCATGAGGACTTCATGCCGATTTTCGACTTCAACACTCCGGCCACTATCGGGGCGCTGGGAACGGCGGTCAGCCAGATCAACCAGCAGGTATTGCGGCAGATCGGCGTCACCATCCAAAACTATGAGCGCGAAGCCATGCAAGAAAGGAGACCCCACCATGAAGAATCCCATGAATTACATCCAGAACGGCGATTATCAGATTCCCGACCTGAAGCTGTCCGAGCAGCCGGAGAAACCCCTGGGCAAGTACGGCAGGATGCGGAAAGCGTACCTGAAGGAACACCGGCCCATCCTCTACAATCAGCTGTTGATGAGCGAGAAGCTGTACCCGCACCTCATCGAGATCGACGAGACCGCACAGAGCCGTCTGGAACAGCTGATTCCCCAGCTGGCGAAAGACGCGGGCGCAACGGAGCAGCTGAAAGCCAGCGACCCGATGAAATGGGTCGGTCTGATGAACACCTGCAAGGCCCAGGCGGAGGAAATCCTGATGGCGGAACTTATCAACAGCTGACCCTGGATCTGTTCCTCTCCGAAGCGGAACAAATTCAAAAAATAGATGAAGCAGAGAATGTGAAAACATCCTCTGCTTTTTCTTTTGCCCAGGCGGACATTGACCATGTGCTGCGGCTGGGCGGCAATACCGTCCGCCAAAGAGAGCGCATCGTCGCTGCTTTTGAAAAACAGAAGTCCACCGCCGAGATCGCGGACCATCTGAAAAGCCTTTTTCACGGAGGCAACGGGATCGGCAGCGTTACCGCGTGGTATGGCGAGGACGGTATCCATCTTTCTCATGGGAAATCTGCCCGTTACGACAAGTCCGCACAGGTCATTTCCTGGGAGAGCGCCGCCGAGCGTATCGGACAGCTTTTGCAGGAGGGCCAGTTTGCAACCAATGTGGAACTGGCTGAAGCGGCGGGCTATGAACGCTCCCTTCTTGCAGAAAAGTTATGGTATCTGTATCACGATTTCAGCAAGGAAGCCAGAGAATCCGGGTATCTTGCCAGCTTGTCGGGCATACCTGGAAGCGGGTTTCAGGAAGAAACCGAATGGCTCAGTTCCCAGCTGAATAAACCGGAGTTCCGCCAGAGCCTTGCGGAAGAATACGCCGCCTTCTGGACGGCTTACCAACAGGATCGGGATCTGCTGCGGTTCCACTACCACAAGCCCGGAGAAATGTGGAAAAAACTGCAAGAGCTGTCTCTGCCCCGTATCACCTTTACCTCTCAGCTGACGGATGTACCTGCGGTTAAGCAGTTTATCACCGAGGACGAGATTGACGCTGCCATGACCGGAGGCAGCGGAGTTGAAGGCGGCAAGGGCCGCATTTTTGCCTTTTTCCAGAATCCTCATACGAACAAGGAAAAAGTGAATTTTCTCAAGAGCGAGTATGGCATAGGCGGCCACTCTCATGCCCTGTCCGGCGCTGTGGGCAGCAATGAAGATCACGACGGAAAGGGTCTGCACTTCAAAAAGGATGGCTGTCCGGATGTGAATTTTTCCTGGGAAACAGTTGCCAAACGGATTACCGATTTGATTCAAAAGGGCCGCTATCTCACGGACAAAGAACAGGCGGAGTATGACAAAATCCAGGCGGAAAAGGCGCTGGCTGAAGAAGATGCCATACAAGCCCAGCAGCCGGCCCCGGAGATATGGGAATACAACGGCGTGAAGGAACGCCACCCGGATGCTCTGGTCCTGTATCAGATGGGCGATTTCTTTGAGCTGTATGGTGAAGATGCCAGGGTTGCTTCTGCGGAACTGGACCTCCGCCTGGGCAGCCGCGCGATTCCTGGCGGCGGCCGCGTAGAGATGTGCGGCTTTCCTGCCAACCGGCTGGAGCAGGTTGTGGAACAGCTGCGGGATAAGCATGATGTGACAGTTTGTGCTGTCCCGGAGGGCGGTAAGGAGCGGCAGGAGTTTTCCATGCCCTCTATCGACCATGAGGCAGAACAGGCCATCGACGCTCAGGAAGCGGAATTTGGTGCGGACGGGACCAGAGTGTTCCGGGATACGGAGACCGAACCGGAAAAACCGACCCTCCGGGAATTGCATGAGCAATACAGGCCCGTTGTGATTGCCGCTGTTCTGGAGGATGTGCCATACCGCAACGCCTGCGGTCACAGCGACCATGAGAATGCCGTCATTGAGGGAAACGCCGCTATCCGCCGCGCCGTCCTGGGTTCCGGCAACATGGAATTGCTTCGCCTTTATTCCGACGTACCGGAATTTCGCCAGCGGCTGCACCGGGAAGTCATCGACGAGACCTATCCACGGCTCCATGAGCAGCTGCGTCCTCTCTCACAGGATGACATTGATGACGCCATTCGCGCATGGAACGGCGACCTTCAGAGCAAGCACGCCGTTGTCCGCTACATGGAAGCCCATGCGAGAGAGAAAGATACCGCCGCATGGCTGGCCCGCACGTTTGACGGCGGCGACGGCAAAACCCCGTTCGCAGTACGTCCGGACAGCCCGGAGGGGACGGTCTTGCCCTGGCCCAAAGTCCAGCGCAGGCTTGCGCAGCTTATCCAGGAGAACCGCTTCTATACAGAAGAAGAACAGGACCGGTTCGACAACATTGATCCCATTGCGATCCGTGAGTCTTTGGAGGAACGAGGCATCGTAAACGGTCAGGTGGCAGACCCGGAAAAGCTGGATAATGACCCATTCATCCAGCAGGTGACAGCCGACGCGGAGCGCATTGCAAGCAACAGTGAGCCGGAAATCTACATCAGCAAAGGCGGCCACTCCTACCAGCCGGGGGATGCCATAGATGCGACCACCGACAGCAAAGGTACAGTCGTGCGGATGGTCATTGACCATGTAGACGAGGATTACATCTGGTACACCATGCCCAGAGTCCCGGACCAGGAGCCAGTGGAAATGCGGCGCGAGATATTCGAGAAATATCTGGACAGTGGTGAGTTCCAGCCTGTATCTGCGCCGGATTTATCCGTCCGGCCCATCGCCCGTGAAGGGGACACCACCATCGGCGGCAAACCCACCCGCGAGATCAGCGTCACTATTTCGGATGAGGAATATGCTGAAGTTCGCGGTTTCGTGCGGCAGCGCACTTCTTATGACCCCACGGACCCGGTTTACAGTGTGCGCGATACCGTCTATCTGGATGACCGCGACTATCAGATCACCGAGCTGCGGGAGGACACGGTGCAGCTTCTGCCCACCGGCATGAGCTATCCCATCTACCGTACCGAGAACCGGGAGCGGTTCGAGCAGCTTCTGTGGGCAGACAACCGCAACAGCTTTTACACCGAGTTCCTGCCCGTCAACCCCGACACAGCGGACCAGGACCTGCGGGATGTGCTGACTCATGGGCTGATTGGCGCGCAGGAAAAAGCGGAGCTTTCCGAACTGCTTCGCACCGGCAGGACCAACAGCGAGGTTGCTCTGTGGCTGAGCCGTGCTTATCCTGACATCATTGAGACAATGGAGCTGGAGACCGGGGACACCGCCGATTACCGTACCATGCCGGAGGGCATTGAGTTGGAAGTTCTGGATGAGGACGAGAAGCGTCTGGCCATGCTGTTCTTCCGCTGGGATGAGGTCGCGCCTCTGCTGCGTGGGCTGTATGACCGCCAGCTGGACGGATTTGTGCAGGAACAGGATGAACTGTATATGGAAGCTCCTGCCGATGAGGAAGAATCCGTTGAAACCGTAACCCCCGACGAGAAACCCGCCCCCGAAGCGCCAGTGTTCCATGCCGAGACCGAGGCGGTCTACCTTGGTGATAAAAACGGCCTGCCCTATGACATCGTGGTGGAGCGCCTGCGCATGGATGAGCCGGAACCCACCCCGCCCGAACCGGAACCCTCTGCGGAGCAGGCTCCACTTGAGGAACACAAGGCTGATATTCGCCGCAGCGCAGAAAATTTCCATATCACCGACGACCACCTGGGCGAAGGTGGGCCAAAGGCAAAATTCTGGCGCAACATTAAAGCTATCGCCATACTGAAACAGGTAGAGCAAGAGAACCGCTACGCTACCGTGGAAGAACAGCACATCATTTCCCAATATGTGGGCTGGGGCGGTTTAGCCGATGCGTTTGATTCGGGAAAACCGGAGTGGGCTTTGGAATATTCTGAACTGAAAAGTATTTTGACCGATGAAGAATACGCATCTGCCAGAAGCTCCACATTAAACGCCCACTACACCAGTCCTACCGTTATCAAGGCAATCTATGAGGCCGTAGGCCGCATGGGATTTGAAACAGGCAACATTCTGGAGCCGTCCTGCGGCGTTGGAAATTTCTTCGGGATGCTTCCGGAGGAAATGCGGAACAGCCGTCTGTACGGTGTGGAGCTGGATTCTATCAGCGGGCGGATTGCCAAGCAGCTCTATCCCAAGGCTGACATCACCGTGGCAGGATTTGAGACTACGGACAGACGGGATTTCTATGATCTGGCAGTGGGGAACGTGCCGTTTGGTCAATATCAGGTTCGGGACAAAGCCTACGACAAGCTGAAATTTAACATCCACAACTACTTTTTTGCCAAGGCGCTGGATCAGGTGCGTCCCGGCGGCGTGGTGGCCTTTGTCACCAGCCGCTATACGATGGACGCCAAAGATTCCACCGTGCGCCGGTATCTTGCCCAGCGCGCCGAGCTGCTGGGAGCTATCCGTCTACCCAACAATGCGTTCAAGGCCAATGCGGGGACCGAGGTCGTTTCGGACATCATCTTCCTGCAAAAGCGGGACCGTCCGCTGGACATTGTGCCGGAGTGGACGCAGACCGAACAGACCGAGGACGGCTTTGCCATCAACCGCTATTTCCTGGACCACCCGGAAATGGTGCTGGGCCGACAGGAACCGGAAAGCACCGCCCACGGCATGGACTACACCGTGAACCCCATCGAGGGGCTGGAGCTGGCCGATCAGCTGCATGATGCTGTAAAGTACATTCGCGGCACCTACCAGGAGGCCGAACTGCCGGAGCTGGGCGAGGGTGAAGCCATCGACACTTCGATTCCTGCCGACCCCAATGTAAAAAACTACTCCTATACGGTAGTAGACGGCATGGTGTACTTCCGGGAAAACAGCCGCATGGTGCGCCCGGACTTAAACGCCACCGCCGAGGCCCGTGTCAAGGGGCTGGTGGGTCTGCGGGACTGTGTGCAGGAACTGATTGACCTTGAGATGGACGCCGCCGCACCGGACAGCGCCATCCGGGAGAAACAGTCCGAGCTGAACCGGCTCTATGACAGCTTCTCCGCAAAATTCGGCCTTATCAATGACCGGGCGAACCGGTTGGCCTTCTCCGATGATTCTTCCTACTATCTGCTCTGTGCGCTGGAAGTGATCGACGAGGACGGCAGGCTGGAACGCAAGGCGGATATGTTCACCAAACGGACCATTAAGCCCCATGAGGCTGTGGCCTCTGTGGACACCGCCGCCGAAGCCCTGGCAGTCTCCATTTCGGAGGAAGCCTGTGTGGATATGGGCTATATGGCGGAGTTGACCGGCAAAACAAGGGAGGAACTGGCTGCCGAGCTGCAAGGCGTGATCTTCCGTGTACCGGGACAGCTGGAGCCGGATGGAACCCCTCATTATGTGACTGCCGATGAATATCTGTCCGGCAATGTGCGGCGCAAGCTGCGTCAGGCACAGCGGGCCGCTGAACAGGACCCGGCCTTTTCAATCAATGTGGAAGCGCTGACTGCCGCCCAGCCCAAAGACCTGGACGCTTCCGAGATCGAGGTGCGGCTGGGGGCAACCTGGATCGACAAGGAGTACATCCAGCAATTCATGTATGAGACCTTCGATACCCCGTTTTATATGCAGAGGAATATCGAGGTCAACTACACCCCGTTCACCGCCGAGTGGCAGATTACCGGAAAAAACAGCGTGTCGGAAAACAATGTGGCGGCTTATGCCACCTATGGAACCAAGCGCGCCAATGCCTACAAGATTCTGGAGGACAGCCTGAACCTGCGGGATGTCCGTATCTATGACACAGTGGAGGATGCGGATGGAAAAGAACGCCGGGTGCTAAACGCCAAAGAAACCACCCTGGCCGCGCAGAAGCAGCAGGCCATCCGGGAGGCGTTTAAGGACTGGATTTGGAAAGACCCGGAGCGGCGGCAGGCATTGGTGCGCCAGTACAACGAGGAAATGAACAGCACACGGCCCCGCGAATATGACGGCAGCCACATCAAGTTTGGAGGCATGAACCCGTCCATTACCCTCCGGGACCATCAGCTTGGGGCTATCGCCCACATCCTCTATGGCGGCAATACCTTGCTGGCCCACGAGGTCGGTGCGGGTAAGACCTTTGAAATGGTGGCCGCTGCCATGGAATCCAAGCGCCTGGGGCTGTGCCAAAAGAGCTTATTTGTGGTCCCGAACCATCTGACCGAACAGTGGGCGTCGGAGTTTTTGCGGCTGTACCCTTCGGCCAATATCCTGGTGACAACCAAAAAGGACTTTGAGAAGCATAACCGCAAGAAGTTCTGTGCCCGCATTGCTACCGGTGACTATGACGCCATCATCATGGGACACTCACAGTTTGAAAAAATCCCCATCAGCCGGGAACGTCAGGAAAGGCTTCTGAACGAGCAGATCGACGAGATTACCGAGGGAATTGCCGAGGTACAGGCCAGCGGCGGTGAGCGTTTTACCGTCAAGCAGCTGGAACGCACCAAGAAATCTCTGGAGGCCAGACTGGAAAAGCTCCAGGCCGAGGGACGCAAGGACGATGTGGTGACGTTCGAGCAGCTGGGCGTGGATCGGCTGTTTGTGGACGAGGCTCATTCGTACAAAAATTTGTTTTTATACACCAAGATGCGGAACGTGGCGGGCTTATCCACATCGGACGCACAGAAATCTTCCGATATGTTCGCCAAGTGCCGCTACATGGACGAACTCACCGGCAGCCGGGGCGTGGTCTTTGCCACCGGGACCCCGGTTAGCAACTCCATGACCGAACTATACACTATGCAGCGGTATCTTCAGTATGACCGTTTGCAGGAACTGAATATGACCCACTTCGACTGCTGGGCGTCGCGCTTTGGCGAGACCGTGACGGCGCTGGAGCTTGCCCCGGAGGGGACCGGCTACCGGGCGCGTACCCGTTTCTCCAAGTTTTTCAACCTGCCAGAGCTGATGAACCTGTTCAAAGAGGTGGCGGACATCAAGACCGCCGACCAGCTGAACCTGCCCACTCCCCAGGTAGAGTACCACAACATTGTGGCCCAGCCTACCGAACATCAGAAAGAAATGGTAAAGGTCCTGTCCGAACGTGCTTCCAAAGTCCACGGCGGTTCTGTGGACCCCAGAGATGACAATATGCTCAAGATTGTGCGCTGCTACGCGCAAAAGTGTATCTCCCCCGCAGGGGGACATTATTAAAAGTGAATAATGGGAACGACCAACCTACCTGGCGAGGAAACTCAAAGGGGACAATCGCATGTTGGTAAAGCGGATAAGGGACCAGTCGCAAGGTCTTGACGCTCCGCAAGTTCCGCGTCCTATGGTTAAAGCTAAACTGCCTGAACCTCAGTTCTGACTTGGTGCAAAGCATCGCCCACCGGAAAGCGACTGATACCGGTGTCACTGTATGCTCGCTGTTGTTGATTTTGGGCGAGTAACTTTTTGCAGTGAAAGAGCCCGCAGTGAACGGGAATAAAGGAACGAACGAGGGACCTACGGGATGCTCGAAACGTACACTTTTGACGAATGGCAGGATGGCCTAAAGGGGGAGACCCCCATGGTCACGGAGCCGTCATAGTAGTCCGAGAACCCTGAAATGACAGGGATAGCCGTAAAATCGGAAGCGGGAAAGCCGCTCACATGGCAAAGGACGGCAGGTAATTTCGATTTGTTAGAAAGGAGTAGGTGCGTGAGATGCGTACAGCCAAAACTATTTTAACAGTCATTCAAGAACGTGGAAAACAGCACAAACCTATCGAGAGAGTTTATAAGCTCTTATTCAACCGTGAATTTTATCTAAACGCCTATGCAAAGTTATACCCGAATAACGGAGCAATGACAAAAGGTGTCACTGAAGAAACGGTTGATGGAATGTCAATTCAGAAAATTGATAGGATGATTGAACTTCTCAGAGAAGAAAAATATCAGTGGAAACCGGCAAGACGTGAATATATCCCAAAGAAAAACGGGAAGAAGCGTCCCCTGGGCATTCCAACATGGGGAGATAAGTTATTGCAGGAAGTGATGCGCGAGATTTTGGAAGCGTACTATGAACCGCAATTCAGCACACATTCTCATGGATTCCGGCCCAACAGGGGATGCCACACGGCTTTGCAGGAAATTCAAGTGTGGAAAGGAACACGCTGGTTTATCGAAGGGGATATTTCTAAATACTTCGACACAATAGACCATGCTGTTCTGCTGAAAATACTTGAGAAAAATATCCATGACGGCAGATTTATCCGCCTGGTATCTAATATGCTGAAAGCCGGATATTTGGAGGACTGGAAGTTTAATCAGACAATCAGCGGAACTCCGCAGGGTGGCGTTATCAGTCCACTTCTGGCAAATATTTACCTCAATGAGTTTGACCAATGGATTGAGAAAGTTCTGATTCCTAATAACACACGGGGGAAGCGGCAAAAGGCGAATCCTGTGTATAGTCGGATGAATGCTGAAATCAGTAAAGCAAGAAAGCGTGGTGATATTCAAACTGCCCACAGACTTGAAGTAGAACGACGTGGTATTCCCTCGGTTGACCCTTATGACGAGAACTATCGCAGATGCCGCTATGTTCGGTATGCTGACGATTTCCTCATCGGATTCACCGGTTCAAAAGCCGATGCAGAGAAAATCAAAACAGAAATGCACGATTTCTTAAAGCAAGAGCTTCACTTAGAACTGTCAGAGGAAAAGACATTGATTACCAATGCCAGCAGTCAAGCGGCAAAATTCCTCGGTTATGAAATTAAGGCGCAGCGGTGCAACGATTACATCGACCCCAAAGGGCGCAGAGGCGCTAATGGCGCTATTGCATTGCTTGTTCCAGCAAGGGTAATTGAGGATAAATGCAGGTCGTTCATGCGATATGGGAAAGTGACCCACAGAAATGCGTTGCTTCACGATGATGATTTCTCTATTGTCCAAAGGTTTCAGCAGGAATATAGAGGGTTGGTACAATACTATGTTCTGGCCCAAAACCTATCTTGGTTTTCCAAACTCTACTGGACAATGGAAACCTCTCTGCTGAAAACCTTGGCTTGCAAACATCGGTCATCTATCAAAAAGCAAAAGGCAAAGTATAAAACTACGACCACAAGCACAAGCGGAAAAACGGTACCCTGCCTGCAAGTGGTTGTAGAACGCCCTGGGAAAAAGCCATTGGTGGCTACCTGGGGAGGAATTTCACTTGCCCATAAGCGTAAAGCTGTCATAGAGGATAAGCCCTACAAGGTATATGGAGGGCGTACAGAACTCATTAAGCGGTTGACAGCAGATACTTGTGAGTTATGTGGAAGCTGCAAAGATATTGAAGTACATCATATCCGCAAGCTGGCGGACTTAAAGACCAAAGGTAAGTCAGCGCCGCCGGTTTGGGTTCAGATTATGGCTGCGCGGCAGAGAAAAACGCTGGTGGTATGTCGGGAATGCCACACAGCTATCCACAATGGAACATTAAATGTACGTTCTTGAAATGAAATTACTGGGGAGCCGGATGATGCGAAAGTATCAAGTCCGGTTCCGAGGGGGGATAACGGAAAAGGGGCTTTTGCTACCTCGCCGGTATCCTACCCGACACCGGCGATGGCCGCAAGCTGGGTCTGGACCAGCGTATCAT
>ULXL01061328.1_pt1 | contig 20983 bp, 21 predicted proteins | sample 1961241 | NCBI WGS metagenome assembly ULXL01 (sample SAMEA4835837, study PRJEB28245) | human gut metagenome | biome: gut microbiome; material: fecal sample | place: Denmark | collected 2008
AAAGTTTAGAAATTACCAATAATAAATTAATAGAACAATTAGATAGTTCTTACCTAGATATGTTAAATAATATTATTAACAAAGAACAATACTTAAGAATAAGTAAAAAAATAAAATGCGAGATAGATAATAATAAAAAAAGTATTAATATGTTAAAAAATAAACAACTAAATAATATAAATATGATAAAAATACAAAAATATATTGATAAATTTTTAAAAATTCAAAATCCAACTAGAGAATTAATAGTAAATTTAGTTGACAAAATTTATATTTATCAAGACAAAACTATAGATATTATCTTTAATTTTAAAAATGTCACATAAAAAAAGTATCGGGAGATACCTTATGGTCAATTGCCAAAGCTACAAATTCGACCGTTGACGAGATAAAAAAGCTAAACAATCTAACTAACAACCTCTTAACAGTAGGCCAACAATTAATACTACCAAATTAAAAGACTAGAGAATATAAACTCTAATCTTTTTTGTTACATATAAAGAATTATTGCTTTCTATAAAAAAAGAAAGAGGATAATTATAACCTACTCAATCTAAGCCAGCCTAAACCTCTTCTTTTTTTTATCTCTATAATTTTTTCAATTATAATCAAACTGTTTCTAATTAGTGTTCTTTCTAGCGGCCATTACTCCAGCCACAACTGCTCCACCAGCAGCCAAAATTAAGATTAAAATTAATACATCACGACCAGTAGAAGATTCATCACTATCATAAAAAGCAGGCATTCCTTCTTTATCTACATAGTTCATAATGTCATATCTTTCATCAGCGTCCAATTCATATTCTGACTCAATCTTCTCCAAAATAGTTTCTTTATAAGCTTCATCAAAACCACTCCAAGATTGATTTCCTACGATGATGTAAGGAACACCATCGGCTGTCTCACCCCTAACTTCGGCAACAGCTGTCATTAGTTCACTATTTTCTTGACTATTCCAAACCTCATATGCAACAACGTTAAATTTATCTCCGTATTCTGCTTCAATTTCATCAAACCATTCTTGAGCTTCTTCACAGTGTGGGCATCCATCACCATGGAAAAAATATAAATTAACAGCTTTATCTGTCTCCTCAGTGCCTGTAGTTGTATCTTCTGCTAATACCCCAAATGGTAAAACCAATATTGCAACTAAAGCCACTAAAAGAAATTTAATTTTTTTCATCTTTATAACCTCCTAAAATAATAATATCACAAAATAAAAAAATAGAAAATAAAATCACCAAGAATTACTCCTAAACAAGCAAATTTCATCTTATTTTCACATTTTTAATTATTAACTCAACTAAAAAATAATTCTAATTATTTTTCCGCAGAAAAAAGACTAACAAATTAGTTAGTCCTCTTTTTTCTCCATTTTTATATTTTCATTAGATTCTTTATCTAAACCTTTTTTTCGTATAATTTCCTCTGCTTCCTCAAACGGAATATATAATTTACATTTGCAAATTCCTTCACTCACAAATTCATCACATGGACAAAGTGTTGTTTCATTATCTTCCAATCTACACGGACAATGACCGTTCTTTCTTTCTAAACCATTCATAATAATATCCACATATTTCTTATCTGGATTCAATCTAAAACCTTTCATTTATTAAACCTACCTTTCTTATCATAAATTTTATTAATTAACTAAGTGTTTTAATTATCACTAGTAGTTTATTTTAAATTAAACATTTTTACAATCAAAGTTTGGAATAAAACTTTCTAAACAAGTCTCTCCCTCTTGAATAAATGCTTTTGTAACACCTAAATCACATGCAAAATCAACCACATCATTATATTCGCCTTCTGTAACTGTCCAATTAAGATTTGGATATTTCAATGTCTTAGTAACTGGTGTATATTGATTCATTATACTTATATAAATACCATCACCATAAGTTTTATATAAATACTCAATTATTTTCTTTGCATCTTCCTTATGACCTGGCAATATTAGTACTCGAACAATGACACCACGTTTCATTAAGCCATCATCTCCAATAACTGCCTGCCCAACTTGTTCATACATAGCTGCAATTGCCTGACTAGCTATTTCAAAATAATCCCTACAATTAGAATAGTTTTCTCCTAACTCCGAGTCAAAGTACTTCAAATCGGCTAAATATATATCAACTAATCCTTCCATCATGGAAATAGTCCTTGGCCATTCATAACTACTGGTATTATAAACAATGGGAATCTTTAGTTCTTGTGGTCGTATTTTCCTTAAAACTTTCGCAATTTGTGGTACAAAATGTGTTGGCGTTACTAAATTAATATTATGAGCACCTTTTTCTTGTAATTCCAAAAAAATGCTTCTAAGTCGTGCCGGACCAATTTCCTTCCCATATCCCAAAGTACTAATTTTCTTATTCTGACAAAAAATACATTTCAAATTACAATAAGAGAAAAATACCGTACCACTACCATTATTACCAGAAATAACCGGTTCTTCCCAATGGTGTAAACTATAATGAGATACCCTAATTTTTGCGGAAGCACCACAAATACCAACTCCCTCATATCTATTGACTAAACAATTTCTTGGGCACAATCTACATTCTTTTAATATATCCATAACCATTACCTCTCCATTATTTTATCATAAATAAAAAGAAAAAACTAATTAACGAGTTTTTTCCTTAATTCCTGTTTTTCTTCTTCGGATAAGAACGCTGCTTCAATCGCATTCAAATTAAATTCTAAGAACTCTTTTTCTCCCCAACCAAATGCTTCATGCAACAGAGTTTCTTCATTAGAGAGCGAAGTTTCTGATACCGTTCGATTATCCGTATTAATACAAACTTTTACTCCAGCAGCAACTAAGTCCTTTATAGGATGCTCCGTAATCTTTAAAACATTACCAGTATCCAAGTTGCTTTTTGGACAAATTTCTAGCACAATTTTCTTGTCCACAATCTCTTTAATTAGAGCTTCATCTTGAATACTTTTAAAACCATGACCAATTCTTTTAGCACCAAATCTTACTGCTGACCAAACACTGCTTGCTCCATCAGCTTCTCCAGCATGAATCGTGTAAGGAATATTACTCTGGCGCACTTTCTCAAATAATGTTTTAAAACTCTCCGTTCGAAATGCTGCTTCATCTCCAGCCAAATCGACTCCACAACACCCATTGTTCCAATATTTTTTCGCAAGATTTAAAATTTCCAAGTTCTCTTGAAGTGAAAAATGCCTCATCATACAAAATATTAAATTTGTTTTAACCGTAGGGACCTTTGCTAAGCCAACGCGAATACCGGTAATAACTCTATCAACAGAGATTTTTTTATTATGGAATAAAGGACAAAATCTAATCTCAGCATAAATAACTCCATCATTTTCTAAACTTTTTCCTAGTAAATAAGCAAATTCTACTATGTCATCGTATTCTGAAAGAAGTTTTCCAGGTAAATTAAACTTTTCCAAATATTCTTTTAAGCTTTTATCATTTTTACTAACCATATCTTTCGTTGCATCTCTACCAACTAGCTTCGTTGCATATTCTACATCCAATGAACCATCTAAATGTAAATGTAATTCAACACGTTTCATATTTCATCACCCTATCATGAGTATATCACAGATACTATTCCTTTATTACTAAAAATAAATAGATGTGCTATTATTAACTGTCCATATAAGTAAAAAACTAGTCTTATATACTTAGACTAGTAGCTTATTATTTCCTAATTGTCCAACGCCAGAATTGTTAAATTTTTTTATTCAATCTTTCTTTTGGAAGAAATCAACTCCCGCACCACATATCGGACATTTAAAATCTTCTGGAAGAGTTTCACCATAATAAACATATCCACATAGAGTACATATCCAAGCTGTCTTTCCTTTGGCAGTAGTTACTTTCATCAATTCTTCTTTATGCTCTTGATAATATCCATAGCTCATTGCTTCCTGATCGTCATACACATCACCCTCAACAAGCTCTCCAATAAATAAAGTATGCGTATCATTTTCAATTACATCAATTATTTCGCATACCATGTACCCTAATGAATCCGCAATTACAGGCACACCCATAACCTGATTTGTTTTTACTTTTTCGAATTTATTCATCTCTCGCATCGAATTAAAACCAAAGGTTTTTATAATTTCTGGATTAGCCTTCATTCCTAAAACTGATAGAGCAAAAGTTCTATTTTTATGTAAAAGTTCATTAGTGTAATTCTTTTTCATAACTGCAACTGAAATCAACGGTTTATCCCCCGAACTTATTTGTGAAACAGCATCTACAACACAACCTCCGCCTTGACTAGTTAATACATACATTCCTTGAGTAATTTTTTTTGTAATATTACTATTTCTCATTAACTCCTAGCACCTCCATCAACTGATAAAATATTTCCTGTAACATAACTGGACATATCGCTTGCTAAAAACAAAAAAGCATTTGCAATATCTCTAGTTTCCCCAATCCTTCCTAGTGGGATTGTTTTAATAAGTGGTTCAATTTGTTCTTTTGGAAGGCTTGCCACCATATCCGTTTTTGTAATACCGGGTGCTACTGCATTAACTCTAATATTAAACGGAGCTAATTCTCTTGCCAACGACTTTGTAATTCCATTAACAGCAAATTTACTAGCTGGATATCCAACTCCTGCTGGTTGGCCATAAATACTAACCATAGAACTAGTATTCAATATTACACCACCATTATTCTTTTTCATATAAGGAACAACTGCTTTCGTCATATTAAAGACAGCATTCACATTTATTTTCATTATTTTTTCAAAGTCTTCCACCGTAGTTTCTTCAATTTTTTTATTTGCTGAAATGCCAGCATTATTTATAAGAATATCAATTTTCTTATATTTCTTTATGATTTCTGCCATTGTTTTTTCAATGTCTTCATAATCACTCAAATTAGGACAATATCCTTCAACTTCTAGCCCTTCTTCCTTTAACAAGAGAATAGCTTTTTCTACTGACTCCTTTTTTGAACCAAATAGAATAACCTTCGCGTGATTTTCTTTAAATACTTTAACTGTTTCAAAACCAATTCCTCTTGTTCCTCCTGTAATAACTGCTACTTTTCCTTCTAACACTTTAACACCTCCTAATATTTGTTTTCTTTTTCTAATTTCATATATAAAATAGGGAATGGATCACCTTGCTCATCAAGTTCAGTTCTCTTATAAACCCTAAATCCTACATGTTCATAAAAGCCTTTAGCCATAGGATTTTGCTCGTTAACTGCTACTTCATTTATGCCATATTTTTTAATACCATATTTTATTAATTGTTTTCCCAAACCTTTTCCACGTTCGCTATTCTTTATAAATAGCATTTCTATTTTTTTATCCTGTACACCCATAAACGCTACTAATTCGCTAGCATCATTCTCTAAGACTACTAGTTTTTCGACATTCTCTAATGCCTGAGGTACATACTCTTTTATTTTATCAATATCTTTACTCGCTAAAAATAGATGTGTTGCTCTAACTGAATCTTCCCATATATTAAGAAGTATCTCTATTAATTTTCTATTTCTATCTTCAACTTTAATAATTTTCATTTAACTACATCCTTTCTAAAAAAATTATATCACACCATTGTATTAAAGTACCTAAATAAGTCTACTGTTCATCGCTTTTTAAAATAATTTCTATCAATTTCTTTGTACAAAAGCTCGGTACAGTTTTCTTAAGGGTACAAAGACCTATTCCTCTTTTAGGAATATTAGGCTCCACATCAAGCTTATAAACTTGTTTTTTATTTAACTCTTCTAAAATGTAATCTTCAGTTGTATAACCAATACCAAAACCAATTCTCGTAAATTCCACCACTAAACTAAATCCACCAATTACCATGTCTGGCTGAAATAAAATACCATTTTTTGCCCCATAATTATCTAGAAAACTCCGAGTTACTGAACCTGGTGCTTGCAAAATTAAAGGGTATTTAACCAACTCGTTTAACTTAATCTTTTTTCCGACTAATTCTTTATATTCTTCACCAACAATGAAACAATCTTGTACACTTTTAACTTTAATAATTTCTAAATCGTTATTAGCAATAACTGGTAAATTGACAATAACTAAATCAACTAATCCTTGTCGTAGTAAAGAGAATAGTTCTTGGGCAACAGCTGTTTGCAGCTGAATTTTAATCTTTGGGTATTTTTTATGAAAAATTTCTAAATAAGGCATTAAAAACTTTTTTGTTAATGTCGTGCTTATTCCAATTTTAATCAGACCTGTTTCTAAATGCACCATTTCCGAAAATTTATTTTCTGCATTGCTAATAAATTCTAAAGCTTGTTTTATATAATTAAAAAATTCTTTTCCTTCTTCTGTCAAAACTACACCATGTTTTGTTCTTACAAATAACTGTCCACCTAATTGTTCTTCTAACTGCTTAATACATTTACTGATGGCTGGCTGACTAATCATCAACTCATTAGCTGCTTTCGTAATATTACCAGTTTTGGCCACAACATAAAAAATTCTATAATAGTCCAAACTAATATTCATATGATAACCTCCAGTTATAATAAACATAAATAATATATATTTTAATTATATAAAAGATTAGATTATAATGCAATTAGAGGTGATACAAATGCTTATTTCTTTAGTAGGTAAGAGTGGCAGTGGAAAAACAACTATTGCCAAAACTTTAGCAAGTTATGATAAAAACATTTTCCACATAGATGTGGATAAAATATCCCATCAAGTCTTGACGTATCCAAAAATCAAGGAACGTATCAAAACAGAAATATCCGCAACTTGCGTCGATAATGACCTTATAAAAAGAAAAAAACTAGGTCAAATAGTTTTTAAAAATCCTCAAATGATGGAAAAACTCACCAATATTACATGGCCTAGTATGGAAAAAATAATTGATACTATTATTGAAAATAATTCTCAAAAAATCATTCTACTAGATTGGGTACTTCTACCAAAGACAAAATACTTTAACCAAAGTACTTTAAAGATTTGGGTCGAAGCTCCACAAGAAGAGCGATTTATGCGCATTATTAATCGTAGTGGGCAGCAAGACACTATTACCAAAGCATATTTTCTTCAAAGAGATACCGCTAGTACAAACTACAATGAAGAAAAATATGATATTGTAATAAATAATTCACAAAATACAAGTTTAACAGAAGAGGTGAAGAAGCTTTATGAAAAAAGTATTATATCCAGGTAGTTTTGATCCTATAACTAAAGGGCATATGAATGTTATTAATCAAGCCACCAATCTTTTTGATGAAGTTGTCATTGCTATTATGCAAAATCCTGCTAAAAAAAATCAGTTTTTTACTCCCGAAGAACGTCAAGCACTAATTAATGAAATCTATCAAAATAACACCCAAGTGAAAGTGATAGTAGGAAAGGGAGCCGCTGTAAATTTAGCTATTGAAGAAAATTGTGTAGCTCTACTTAGGGGCTTGCGGGGAGTGACTGACTTTGATTACGAAATCCAATTATCAATGATTAATCGTCAAATAAGTAATAATAAAATAAACACTGTTTGTCTTTTCCCGGAATCTAACTATCAATACATTTCCTCATCAGTAGTCCGCGAAGTATTCTCATTAAATGAGGACATTACATCGTATGTTCATCCAACAGTAGCTAAAGCAATGACTAAAAAATATCCCAAATAAAGGAGCAAACTTATGGAAGTAAAAATATTAGGCACCATTTCTCCCTACTGCAAAAAAGAGAAAAACTGTCCTGCCTATTTAGTAATCGACGACAAATACAAAGTTTTATTAGATTGTGGTAATGGAAGTATCAGAAATTTGAACTTGCCAGCCGATTTAGATAATTTAAATGTTATTATTAGTCATCTTCATAAAGATCATTATGGGGATCTACTATCTCTAGGCTATGCTAGTTACGTTTTTAAAAATTTAGGTTATCTTAGTAATCGCTTAAAAGTCTATCTTCCAGAGGCAAATACTTATGATACAATAGAATACAGTCAAGACATTGATGGCTGGGGAACAAGTAAAAAAGTTCAGAAAAAACTAAGTGACTATGAATTTTTAACCAACTTTGGAGAAGAAAATTTTTTAGAGTTTATTCCATATACAGAATCCACCGCTCTAAACATTGGCAATATGCACATAACTTTTCAGAAAAATCCACATCAAATCAATACATATTCTACTAAAATTTCCGACGACACAGGTACTTTTGTTTATAGTGCAGATACGGGATATCAAAACAACTGTCTAGTTAATTTTGCTAAAAAGGCTAATTTGCTACTTTGTGAATCTAGTTTTATAAGAGGCCAGACTAAAGGAGATGATAATCATCTTTATGCTTATGAAGCTGCCAAAATCGCCAAAAGTGCCAACGTTGATCACTTAGTTTTAACCCATTTTTTTCCGGAAGTAGATCCCAGTCTTTACTTCAAAGAAGCTCAAGCCATTTTTACAAATACAGAGATAGCCGAAGAAGGTAAGGTATATAAAATAGGAGGTAGAAAATGAATCAATCAAAAGAAAAAATTCTTGATATGCATACCCACACGAACTATTCTGACGGAGAATACTCACCAGATGAACTCATCAAAAAAGCTGTCGCCGCTAATATAGAAACTATAGCAATAACTGATCATGATACTTTACTAGGCGTGCAAAATATTACCATTGATCCAGAAGAATTCGGTATTGAAGTAATTCCTGGAATAGAATTATCAGTAAGAAGTCCAAGCGGCCGAATGCATCTATTAGGGCATAATTTAAATATTTGGGATGAAAAACTTAACGCTAAAATGTCCGAACTCCATAATCGAGGTTTATATGCAACTGCGGCTGTTATTTGTGGCTTAAAAAATGATTATGGTATTACTTTTACTACCGAAGAAATTTTAGCTATTTTAAATAAAAATAGTAATATAGGCAGACCAGATGTTATCCGTTTACTAATGAAATATGGCTATATTACAACTGCTAAAGAGGGTTTTAAAAAATATTTAGATCCAGTCTATGATAAACTTCAAGAACTTGCCAAAGGATTGCCACAAGAAGAAAGTATTATACTAATTAAAGAGGCTGGGGGACTTGCTAGTTTAGCCCATCCACATACATTAAATATGACTCCAGAAGAGTTAGATGCCTTTGTTGGTCAATTAGTTGATTATGGCTTAGATGGTATTGAGTGTTTTCATAGTAATCACTCACCAGAACAAATAGAAGAGTATTTAAGACTTGCCAATAAATATGATTTACTTATAACTGGTGGGTCGGATTATCATGGACCAACAATAAAACCAAAAATTTCTCTAGGTACAGGCAAGGACAATCTCAAGCTAAAACAATTAACGCTTGTCGATAAAATTCATCATATCAATAAATAAAAACTGTTTTCTAACAGTTTTTATTTTCTACCAGTAACCGTTTCTAAATCAAAATAGAAACCATATTCCTTATAATATTCATCACCAATTAATGCCTCTTTCTCTTCAACATTAATACCGCCTAATCCTTCGTAAAAGTTAATAGCATTTTTATTATCAGATAGACACCAAACAATCATATTATGACTTCCTCGATCCAATAATTCTTTGGCCGTTTCAATTAATAAATTAGAGCCAATTCCTCGACCGGCCTCTTCCTTTTTTACATACAGGCTCACTAATTCTGAATCATATTTTCCGCTTTTGTCACTATGACTAAAGCAAGAGTATCCTAAAACCTCATTTCCTCGTACAGCTACTAAAACTAAATCTTTATATTCCTCAAAACTACTTACATATCTTTGGGCTAGACTATGAGCATCCATCTCTTTTAAATACTTCGCTGCAATAATTTTATCATAAGCAGTCCTCCATCCATCAGTTTTAATCTGTGCCATTTGTTCCTGATCTTTTAGTAAATTTTTACGAATAATATAATCTTCACCAGCTTCTAACAACTGCAAAGCTCGATTCATATTAGCCAGAGCCATAATAATTTTTTCGTCCTCTAAGGCAAATGTCACTCGTCCAACAAGTTCATTTTCATATGGCCAACTAATTGACTGTCCTACTAAAAATCTAGTTCTAGAGGTTTTATAAAAGAAAATCAACAAGTCTTTCTCACTATTAATAATCATATCTTTATATTTCATTCCCTTAACTTGACTGAAATCAAGAATGGCAAAAAAACCGGATTCAGGTTCTAAATTATCAGGAAATTTAACATATGGAAGCCCCGCCAAAATTTTTTGACAATCTGCATCTCCAATAACTTCACAAATCTTCTTTTCAACAGCTACTCTTATTTCTTGATCTTCAATTGCATCAACACCTTCAACTAATCCCTTCAATAAAGCAAATTTTTCTTTATAAATATTTCTTAGCTTTCCAAAATAATCTATATAGACTTTCTTTCTTTCATCACTAACATTAAAGGCACCAGCCAGAGCTCGGCCTACAATATCAGGTGCAGAATCCATACCTTGAAAAATTCGGTTAATTAACTCCCTAATAATAATTTCATCAGCCACTACAAAACCAGCTCTAAGACTTGCCATACCGTAACTTTTAGAAAGACCAAATAAAGAAATTGTATTCCTGAACATTCCTGGGATTGTTGCTAGAGGTTTAGCAAGTTTTTCACCATCAAAGGCCAAGTCACGATAAACCAAATCATCAATAACAAAGACACCTCGCTTTAAACAAACTTCTCCGATTTCCTTTAAAAGATCAAAGTGATCCTCACTCATAACTTTACCTGTTGGATTATTAGGATTAGCATTTAAAAATGCCACTACTCTTGGAACATAGCCTTTTCGACGATTGTATACCTTCTGCAAGCTATCATTAATATCATCAATTTTTTCTGCAAGTTTTTGGGGATTAACTAACCAATTATCGTCCTTAGATAGCGGCAATACTTCAACTTCCGCACCTTCACGTTCTGCTCTAATAGTAAATAGACCATAATTGGGACCTGTGACCAATACTACGTCACCAGGTTTTGAAATAATATTTATAATCATGTTAAAAGCAATTGATGTAGATGGTAAAAAAGTAATATTATGTACAGATAATCCCATTTTATCAACATCACTATATGAATATGGGGTTGTATTAATAAACCCTTCTTGCTCAACATAATCTAATAAAACTTTTCTAATTGCATCATCTCCTTCTGTATAAGGATAACGATACATATTCTCTGAATCCAAACTCTTTTTCATCTCTTGAATAGATAATGGAAAAGGTGGATATTTAGTTGGATTACCGCTACCTAAATCAATATCTGGAATGGTTGTAATATTTTCATCTCTTACTTCATAACCATAAAAATCAATAGCATCAGCTATACTCTGAACAGTTGGATTAAATTTTTCTCCGTCTGCTCTAAGGCCAATATTTGGCAAGCCAAATCTTCTTTCTCCTAATTCTGGATTTTCCCTTAATAATCTATCAATTGCATTGGATTTAATTAACATTTAATTTCACTCCTTACTTTTCTAAGCTTTTTTCCAAGTTCAATGCCTTCACCAATTTCTTCAAAAGTCATTTCCACGCGGTTTTTACAGTTGATTAAAATATTTGGATCTCTCTCACTAATATCTCTATAATAAGTTCTTTCAGGAAATTCGCACAATATTCTTTGTTCATAATCAGCAAAACTCATTGGAAGCATTTCTCTAGCAGCTATTAATTTCATGTGCTTTAATGTGGCGTCTATAGATTTATCTGTTTGTTCCCATTGCTTTTCTAAAATAAAGTCTCCCCCTCCAATTTTACATGACCCAATCCCCAACTCATTTTCTTCGTCATATAATCTTATTAAATTGGCAACCATACATTTATTAACAACCTCTCTAGTATCTCCTGAAAATGTTTTAAATCTATATATTGGTTCGGGAATATAAACCCCATAACCTTGATTTTGACTAGCTATACATCTTGCTTGATAAATATATGGAGAAATGTAAAGTTCTCTAGTTCCATCTGTAAAGTAATATTCCGGCTTTACAACTACATTCGGGCAAATTTCAACCAGTCTTTTCAAATTATTAAATTCTACTAGTCCCACACCGCATCCCCAAATTGGTTGAGTTACTAAAACAGACCATTGCTTCCCATTGGCCGTTAAAACATACACCATTTGCGTATCGCCATAATTAATAAATTCAAGTTTCATATTAGGATCAACTAGCTCTGGCGCTTTCTCAATAATAGTTTCCTTAAATACAGTTTTTAAAAATTTCTCCTGCTCTAGAAATTCTTTTCTTAAATCACTATTTGACTTTACACTCATATATTCAAAGCCACTACCAGGTATTCCTAAATTATCATTTTTACCAGTCAACTGCTCTAACCATGCTTTAATCTCTCTATCAGAAAATATTGATTTTTTTGACATTTTCCATTTCCCCCTAAAACACTACAAAGATATCTACCATTACTATAACATAAATATAATAATATCCCCAATAATATAATAAAAATAAATTAAGTAAGATAAATGACAAAAACTGACAAGCCTTGTCAATAAAATGTCTAATATACAGTGTTTTGCTAGTAAGATTTAGCGTCTTTAACTAATGATATGGTATACTTAAATAAAGATAGGTGATAGATATGAATTTAGAAGAAAGACAAAAACAAATAAATGACTTAATTACCGCAATGGCTAAAAAAAATAATTTTATAACTTTAAATCATGTCACTAAAGCCAGAAATCTATATTTAAATAGTGACTTGCCACTTGAACAGATAGAGGCTGATTTAACTAGTTACTCTGAAAATATAAGAAAGACCGCCCAAACTAAGGCCACAATTGATATGGCCTTTGCGGAAAAACAAGAATTACACGATAGGGAAGTTACAACAAGCGTTTCTCCAAACAAGCAGGTCTCAGGTTCCCCATTAGAGCCGAATGAAGTATCTTTAAATAGTGGAGAAAATGTAGACAAAATAGACGATGATTTATCTACAATATATTCTGCCAATCAACCAGCATCTATGAACGGCCGTTTAGGTGACATTATTGAAACGGGGATGACACAAGATCCAACTGACGAACTAGACTCAATGTTTGATTCTGCCAGTCAAAATGATTTTGCACAGGTTGACTCATTTGATAAAAAAACTGCTGCTAAAGTTTATTCTAAAAGTATTGATAATTCAAGTTCTCCTAATTTATCTAGTGGGAAATCGTACGGTTTCAGTACTATAAATTCACTTCTTACCATTGCTGCACTTCTTTCAATTATGGGAATAATTATCTCAGCCTTAATCATTTATACAAGATAAAAGTCGTACTAACTACGGCTTTTTATTTCATATAAATTACTTTCGTTGACCTAAATAGTTAAAGCGTGTATACTTAAATTATGTGAATAGGAGATGACCACATGAAATTTATTGAACATTTATCACAAGCGCGATACGAAAAGTTTTGTGCCGAACATCAAGAAAAGTCACATTTTCTTCATTCTTATGTCTGGGGAAAATTTCAAGAAAAAGAACGTCATGTCAAAGCTCATTATATTGGCTATGAAAACGACGCTCAAGAATTAGTTGCTGTTGCTTTACTATTAGAAAGAAAATTAGTTATGAACTATACCTATTTTTATTCACCTCGTGGCTTTGTCTTAGATTACCAAAATAAAGATCTATTAAAAGATTTTACAGAGGACTTAAAAGTCTATGCAAAAAAACACAAAGCCCTATTTGTAAAAATAGATCCAGATGTTAAACTTCATCCTTTGGATATTGACGGCAATGTTTTAACTACTGAAAATAATAATGAAGATTTAGTCCCTTATTTACAATCTTTAGGTTATAAACATCTCGGCTTTAATAAAAATTTTGAAAATAATCAGCCTCGTTATACATTTCGTTTAAGTCTAGAACCATCAATAGAAGAGATTACCAAAAACTTTCATCCAACGACCAAAAAAATTATTAACAAGGGTAATCCTTATAACTTAACATTAATAAAAAATGATCCAACCACAATTGATGCATTCTTCGAAACGATGACTCAAACTGCTAATCGTGAAAATATTGTCAATCATTCCTTTGCTTACTACAAAAATTACTATGAAACGCTTCATAAAGAAAATATGAGCGATTTATATGTTGTTAAAGTAAATATTGAAGAATTAAAAGAAACCTATCAAAAGAAAATTGCTACTATTGAAAAAAATATTGCAAAAATGTCTGATGAGAAATATAAAGCAAGTGAAAAAAATGCTAATAAAAAGCAAGAATTTATTAATCAACTTAATAAAGCAAAAAAAGAATATGAAGTAATAGAACCAATTAAAGAAAAAGAACTGGTCCTATCAGCCATTTTAACAGCAAAATATGGTAACAAAGTTTGGACACTTCATGGCGGCAACAATACTTTATTAAGAGAACTAAATGCCAATTATTTTATTTATTATGAAATAATAAAAGATGCCAAAAAAGAGGGCTATGAAATAATAGACTTTTTTGGAACAACAGGGAATCCAGTTAAAGAAAATCCAGTTTATGGAATCCATTTATTTAAGAAACGATTAGGTGGTGAGTATCTAGAATTTATTGGAGAATTTGATCTCATTATCAACAAGCCAATCTACTACCTATATAAGACTTTAGTTCCAATAAGATATAAGCTTCAAAAATTGCGTTACAATCACAATCGAAAAAAATAAAATACTAGAATTAATTCTAGTATTTTTTTGTATAAGGTTTCTTTTCATTTTCGCGAGGAATTACGGTTTTATATTTTCTTTCTACCATCGTCAAAAAAGGTATTACTTCCATATTTTTATTTAATTCGTCATTATAAGTTGCTACTGCATAGGTTGAAAATAAATCTTTTAAAGCAGATGAAACACAGGCTATGTTATGAGCTTCTACATTACTATTAGTTTTAGTATAGCCACAAGTATCAATACCATATAAATTTTCTCCATCAAACATAACATTATAAGATAAATCAAAAATTCTAATTCCCGCATTAGCTAACACCAAGGCATCATTATACAAGTTACCATATGCCGCAATTAATTTATCAAAATCAATATGATCAATTCCATTCATAAACATATACTTATAATCAAAATAATCTCTAGGAACACAGAAACTGGTATAGCCAACAACACGATTGTTAACTGCAAACACAGTATCAGGCAACACAAATGATTTTGTGAAAACATCATCAGTAGTAATTACATCATTCACTAAATATTCATCTGCCATAAATCCAGAAATACTAAAGTCTTTATAGGCTTTACCATCTTTACCTAGATAACAAATTCCTTCACTACCTTCACCTAATTCTCTAATTGTTTTCTGCCTTCTATAAGCCTGCCATTGTTCAACAGAATCAAATTCAACAACTTTTTTCATTCTCCTATCCCCCAATAAGTTCACATATTATATCATAATAGATTATTAATGTCAAAAGAGTTCTGTAGAAAATAGGATAGAAAATTCCTAATTTAGTTCATAAAAAAATATGGACTACTTTTACTACTGATAAAAGTAATTCCATATTTTATCTTTAATCATCAACTTTAGCAGGGGCACTAGTTTTAACATACTGAATTGCAGTAAGGTTCTTTTCATTTGTTTTTCTTTGTGTATACATATTTTTGGCAATAACAAATGCATGTGTTCCATAATCTGCTTCTTCAGAAAAATCACCATAAATTTCAGAAAGTATATTCGGATCTACGCATGCATAATCAACACTACTCAATGCATGGTTAATGTATGTATGGAAAGTTTTAATACCAATATCCAAATCATTTCTTGCAACATCTAAATAAAATTGTGAATATTTTGCTTGCATTTGCGCTAACAATTCATCTTCAGTCATTGGTTGGCCAAGATCATCAAAGCCATCTAAATGGTGGATTGCTTTCATAATCATGTCCTTATAAAGATAAGTTCCTTCTTCATTATGAGGGAAACCTAATCTAAACAAATTATCTAGTACTTCCATTTCTAGTAATTGTCTTTCTGAAAGTGTTTCTGAAGAACCACTGCTATACATAGCATATTGAGCCAAATTATCTTCTTTTAAGTCTACTGCCCTAAAATTAAAGAATAATTGCTCTTCAGGTTCTTGGCTAATATTACATATTTGTAAAGACTGCATTATAGAATTCCTCCTTTCTTTATAGAATGACTTCGCAATCGACAAAAAGCGACAAAAAAGTACGAAGCCATTATTGACAGTGACTCCGTACTTTTAAAAGTTCGTGTAGGTATTTACCCGAGATAGCTCACAAGTTGCTTATATCTCCTCACCGCATCTTATTATAACATATTTTAATTAAAAGTCAACCCTAACGACTTTTAATATAGTCTTTAAGGTATGAAATGAATGCCTCTAGGGACATTGAAATATTGTCATTACTTCCAAATTTTTTAAAGCTAACCATTTCCTTATCCCTCTCACTATCACCAATAATTACCGTAATTGGATTTTTCATCATATTACTTTGACGAATTTTCTTTCCCATACTTTCATTACTATTATCATATTCAGCTCGAATATCTTCCTCTAATAATCTATGTAATAGTTTTTTACAATATTCATCGTGATATTTAATATTAACAGGAATAATTTGTACTTGTACAGGTGATAGCCAAATAGGCAAAATACCTTTGAATTGTTCAAGAAGTAAAACTAAAAATCTTTCGTAAGAGCCAAGAATTGCTCGGTGGACCATAACTGGAGTACATTTTTCTCCATTTTCACCAATATATTCTAGATCAAATCTTTTTGGAGTAGCAAAATCCAATTGTACAGTAGGAATTTGTATTTCTCTTCCCAAGGCATCTTTGAACATAAAATCTAATTTTGGACCATATAAAGCAGCTTCTCCCTCGCATTTTTTGGCATTAAGCCCTAATTCTAAAGAAACATCTTGCAACATTTTTTCACATATATCCCAATCAGCATCATCACCAATATACTTTTCTGGATGGTCATAATCCCTTACTGATAATGACACCCAATAATCATTCCACAAACCTAAACTAGAATAAAAGTCCTTAATAATATTGCACATATTAATAACTTCCTCTCTAACTTGATCAATTCGACAAAAAGAATGCCCATCTTCAACAGTAATTGCGTACACCCGTGACAAGCCTCCAACAGCGCCTTGCAACTCAGCACGATACTGTTTGTCAGACTCCATATATCTAATTGGCAAATCTTTATAACTTCTTAATTTCGAAGCATAAATTTGAGTATGATGAGGACACTGAACTGGCTTTAAAACAAAATTATGACCTTTTGGCGATGAAACCCTAAATAATTCATCATTAAATTTCATTGCATGACCAGAAGTTTCAAATAGCGATATGTCCGCTAAACTTGGACAACTTACTTTTTGAAATCCATACTTTCGGCATACTTTTTCTATTTCTTTTTGCAAAGCGTCTTTAACAATTACTCCCCGTGGAGTATATAGTGGCAAACCCGGTCCAACATAGTCCGAAAAGCAAAACAAGTCTAAATCACGACCAATTTTTCTGTGATCATACAAACTCGCTTCCTCGACAAACGCTAGATAGCTATTTAAATCTTCTTCACTAGTAAATGCCTTTCCACAAATTCTATTAATCATTTCATTTTCTACATTTCCTTCATAATAAACACCACTAATTCTAATTAATTTTACAAAACACTTGTTATTTAGTTTTCTAATCTTTTCCTCAAATTCTTCAAATTGTTTATCACTAACTTTCTGTTCAGCCTTAAACTCATAATAAAAATTTTTATCATCCCACCATTTATTATCTAATTCAATCTTTTCGTACTTTTCTTTAATTACTTTTTCTAGCAGATTAACTGCAATTTCGTTTATCATATTTATTCCTTCTTTCATTTTTCCTTTTTAAAATGGGAGTAGTCCTTTTTCGTCTCATCTTCCGTCATTATTATCATCTCCTTAAAAACAAAAAAGATGCTACCACTAGGGGTGTCTATGACACGGTACCATCCTTATTTTTTTCTTAATTTAGTTAACCGGTATTACTCGGGCATCTCTTTCGAGCGCGACTTAATAGGGAGTAATTACTAAGCATATTTAGCATCTTCCACCAACGATGCCTCTCTAAAAAATACCACCTAATAATCATATCCTACATTGTAGTCTTTATAATATATTGTCTAAAATAAAAGTCTACTACAGATTGTAATAGACTCTTCATATAAATAAATTTCTGTAATTTATACAATGCTAAAACAATCAATTAAACCTTGACTTACCATTCGTTGTAATAATTGTCGTCGTCTGTTTTAACATAACTATCTCCCTTTTAAAAAGTAAACAAAGTATATCACATTTCATATTAACTGTCAAGTTTACTACTTTGAATCATAATCATCGTCGTCATCATCAACATAATTTATTATCTCTGTAAATTCAGTTGAACTAATTCCGGGTTCAACACAAAGTTTATTTATAATACTGTTGATACTCTCGACTCCATCGTGTAAAACTTCAATTTGTACTTCGATTTTCATTAAATTATTTTCTTTACTAGTCTTGAAATGTTTTAAAACATTATCTTGTGACTTTAATTTTTGTATTAGTAAATTTTTAACAGTCATTTCTTTTTCTGGTAAACATTCAATTGTTAGAACGTAGTGTTCAACTTTAGGATTGATACGCCCCATAATAACTCTCGAGATAAAACGTAAAACAATATTTGAGAATAAAATAAAGAAAACTCCAATGATTGCCTCAACAACCAAGCCTAAAGCGGTAAGTGTACCAACCGCGGCACTACACCATAAAGTAGCAGCCGTATTTAATCCACGAATATTAGTTCCATCTCTCAAAATAACACCTGCACCTAAGAAACCAATTCCCGATACAACTTGTGCAGCTACTCGAGATACATCATTAGCAACAGTTAATTCAGAAACTGAAACAAATAAAAAAGCACCAATTGTTACTAGCGAAATTGTCCTAATTCCAGCAATTCTTCTTCGATATTGTCTTTCAAATCCAATGATGATTCCCAAAATAAAACAAATAGTTATTCGTTCTAAAAAACTTAAGTAATCCAACTTCAATTCCTCCTTTAAGGCCGAAACTAAATTTTATCATATATAAATTGTATGTCAACCCCATCTCTATAATACAAAATATCATAGATTTTCCAAATAGTGAAGTAAAACCCCATAAAAATAAATATAAAGTGTCACAAAAAGTAAAAAAAGTTCACTTTTAAGTGAACGTTATTATTAATTTTTTCTTTTATAACGCATAGCAGTTTTTGGAAAATCATCTTTAACCTTTAATAGAGTTCTATTAACTTTTTGCGCGTAAAATTCCTCGGCAAACCCTCTAATAGCCTCAACAATCTGGTCGGCCTCCTCGCGCTTTATTCCATATTTATTACATTCTGCATCAGATATTTTAACAGACATCATATGAAATTCATAAAAAATATCGGCTAAGTCTTTTCCTTCAGCAATTTTTTGTACTACAAATGGATGCTGTCTAAGACAAGAAAGAATTCTTTCGTCATCCATATTTACATGTTTTTCACTTTCGTACTTAATAAATGTCGTTGCCGAATGAACTTTATCAATCATATTAACTATTTTCGCCTCTAAGTCAATCTGTCTCTCATAATCATTTAATATTTCATAGATATTAAACACATCATTAAATCTCTCACCCAAATAGTCAATGGCTTCTTCTGTAACACTTTGAATTTCTTCCTTTGCAACCCCCTCAAATTTAGTAATGTCACCAGTAATTGCTTCTGGTAAATCGTGACATATAATATAATCAACTATTTTATTATTATCTAATTTATCAGGTAAATACTTCTTTATAATTCTAAAAATAAGGAGTAAGTCTAAAATATGATTTTTAACATCTTCTAGCCTTTCTCTCTCAATATGCCAAAGTAGAGGACCAGTCCTTTCAGTATCCCCTAATATATCAAAAATCATAAACAATTTAACATCATTCTCAAAATCCGTTTTATTCACCAAAGACACCTCCACAAATTAAGTTTATTATACAATTTAATTACTAAAAGTAAATAAAAAGAAGCAATTTTTATGCTTCTAATTTTTTTCTAATTTCTCTAGAATCTACTGTAATCTCCGTTCTTTCTCCAGCAAAATTCATAAATAAGAACTTATATTTTCCATTCTTATCAAAAGTTACTTCCTCATCACCCAATACCATAATATCCTTACGTAAATTTTTGATTTTCACAGTGATTGAATTATCTAGATTTTTAGAATAAGTAATTGTAACTTTAGCTTCTTTTGTATAAAGATTTTTAAAATAGGCATCAACTAGTGGGACTCTTATTTCTAAAAAATTATTGATTTGTTTTAAATTATAGCCTGGAATATTCTGCCATCTATTTTTTTCTTTTTCAAAAGACCTTATTGGAATTATATTAGTAAAATTTTCAAATTTAGCCTGAATATTTTCAATAGTTAACATATCTTTTCTTAGGTCAAAGTAACGATCTGCTAATTCATTTGGAAATAGTTTTTCTAATCTTTGCCATAACTTACTATCGCCTGGCACAGTTGCTTCCTTATACTCAAGTTTAGATTTACCATTCCATTGAGTTCCCCATGATGTGTCTAAATCATAAAGACTAGCATACCAAATCTTACCATCATACGTTACAAGTAACATATTTTTATAGACATTATCAACGAGTTGAGCAAATTGCAACATTACATAATAATTAAGCAAGGAATCAAGATTGAAGTATTCCTCAATATTGGAACGAAAATCCTCATCACTGCTAAATCTTATAAATTCTGATAAACGGGTTAATTTATCAAGCGTTGCTTGATTATTCTTTCCCACTTCAACCTCCCAAGCTTTAAGATCTGGGGCGCCTGTAAATAGATTTGCCGGTGAAATGCCATTTCCAGCAAGTACAATATGATTTTCATTTCCTTCATCCATATCAAACATCCAAGCATCCTTAGGTATATTCAATGTATACAATCCTAAGAATTTATCATTAAGATATATTTCGACTGGAGTTC
>ULXL01020234.1_pt1 | contig 20963 bp, 23 predicted proteins | sample 1961241 | NCBI WGS metagenome assembly ULXL01 (sample SAMEA4835837, study PRJEB28245) | human gut metagenome | biome: gut microbiome; material: fecal sample | place: Denmark | collected 2008
GATACGATAACACATGAAATCATCATTTCTTTTTTAGGAACAGTGCAGTTAGAAGTTATCTGTTCTCTGTTGATTGAAAAATATCACATAAACATAAGAATCGAAGATCCAACCGTAATTTATTTGGAAAAGCCATTACAAAAGGCAGATTATACTATTCATATTGAAGTACCACCAAATCCATTTTGGGCATCAATTGGATTATCAATAACTCCACTTCCAATTGGCAGTGGAATACAGTACGAAAGCAAAGTTTCACTCGGTTATTTAAATCAAAGTTTCCAAAATGCAGTAAGAGAAGGTATTAATTATGGACTGGAGCAAGGATTGTATGGTTGGAAAGTGACAGATTGTAAAATATGTTTTGAATATGGTGTTTATTATAGCCCTGTTAGTACTCCCTCGGATTTTCGCTTTCTTGCCCCAATTGTACTTGAACAAACATTGAAAAAAGCGGGAACGCAATTATTAGAGCCATATCTTTCGTTTATACTTTTTACACCACAGGAATACTTTTCTCGTGCATATAATGATGCACAAAAACATTGTGCAATAATTGAAACAAGTCAATCAAAAAATGATGAAGTTATTTTTACAGGACATATTCCTGCACGTTGTATTAATGAATATCGTAATACTTTAACTCTATATACAAATGGGCAAGCAGTTTTTTTGACAGAATTAAAAGATTATCAAATTGCTACTTGTGAACCAGTTATTCAATCACGCAGACCAAATAATCGAATAGATAAAGTACGCCATATGTTTAATAAAAAAGAAAATTAAGTTACTATTCGCTAAATTACAATTTGTTAAGTAGTTGATGATATGGATAAGTATTTAGAAATCAAAAAGATTTTTGTACTGTTTAGATGTGATTATGATAGAGAAAGGATGCTAATACAATTTGGTCTGTAAGCTATGATATTAAAAATAATAGCATTTATAGGATTGATGGAAATCCAAAAAGGAAAAAATATAAAATAGATACAAGGTTAAATTTAAAGAATAATTTTATGTTTAAGGTAAATCTAAGGCAATAGAAAATTTACTTTTTTCTGTTATAATATAAGTAATAATAATTTTAAAAGTGAGTTGATATGAAAATGAGAACAGAGAAACAAATATATGATACTATACTTAATTTTGCTAAAGCAGATGATAGAATTAGGGTGGTTACTTTAGAAGGTTCAAGAACAAATATTAATATTATACCAGATGATTTTCAAGATTATGATATTACTTTTTTTGTCACAGACATGCAGAGTTTTATTAATAGTGATGAGTGGCTTAATGTTTTTGGAGAGAGACTTATTATGCAAAAACCCGAGGATATGGAATTGTTTCCAAAAGAAGAAAAAGGGTATTCATATCTTATGTTATTTTGGGACGGAGTTAAAATAGATTTGACATTATTGCCATTAGAAGTTTTAGATGAATATTTTACTTGGGATAAATTAGTAAAATTATTATTAGATAAGGATAATCGTGTTACTAATATACCAGTACCTACAGATGAAGATTATTATATAGAACATCCGACAGCACGTTCTTTTGATGATTGCTGTAATGAATTTTGGAATACTGTAACATATGTAGTGAAAGGATTATGTCGAAAGGAAATTTTATTTGCAATCGACCATTTAAATAATATTGTGCGTATGGAATTACTGCGAATGATTTCATGGAAGGTTGGAATAGAGCAAGGTTATAGTTTTAGTCTAGGAAAAAACTATAAATTTTTAGAACGATATATTTCACCTGAATTATGGAAGAAAATTCTTGCTACATATAATATGGGGTCATATACAGAAATGTGGAAATCTTTAGAATTATGTATGGGAATTTTTAGAATGGTATCAAAAGAAGTGGCACAATGTTTAAATTATTTATATCCAGATTATGATAAAAATATTAGTAATTATGTTATAAGACAAAAAGAAAAATATCAAAGATAAAACATTTCTAACATTTGATGATAAAATAATTGGATATCAAAATTATAAAGAGGGCAACAAATTACAATTTATAGGGTAAAGATAATAGGAGCCGAAAGGCTCTTATTTTTGTGCCTTTAAATCCTATTCACTTACAAAACTTTTCTTATTATATATGTTAAATTGTATTCACTCTAAAAAGTTTGTTGTATTAAGAATGGTGTCGTGATAGATGTAGGGCAAGGAGATTCCCTATTATTACACACTAAGGAAAGTACTATCTTAATTGATACTGGAGGAAAAGAATCTTTTGTTAGAAATGATAATTCATCAAATATCGTACTGCCAACTATCATTCCATATTTAAAAAGTTTAGGCATTAGGTCACTTGATTATCTGATATTAACTCATGGAGATTATGACCATATGGGGGAAGCGATTAACTTAGTTAATAGTTTTAAAGTGGACAAAGTGATATTCAATTGTGGAGAATATAATCACCTGGAAAAAGAATTGATTAAAGTACTAGATAAGAAACATATCCAGCATTATTCCTGTATTAAAGAATTAAACATTTCTGAGAACAAACTATATTTTTTACAGACAAAAGAATATGATAATGAAAATGATAATAGTAATGTTATTTACACCGAGCTAAATGGTTATAAGTTTATGTTTATGGGAGATGCAGGAGTAGAGAAAGAAAAAGATATATTAGAAAAATATAATTTAAATAATATTGATGTATTAAAAGTAGGTCATCACGGAAGCAAAACAAGCAGTAGTAAAACCTTTATTGATGAAACAAATCCTAAATATGGGGTTATTAGTGTAGGAAAGAACAACAGGTACGGACATCCAAATAAAGAAGTACTAAATAATTTAAACAATTCTAAAATATACAGAACAGATCAAGATGGTAGTATTATGTTTAAGGTTAAAAATAATAAATTAAAAATTGAGACATGTAATCCGTAAGAAGGAAGAAGATATGAATTATTATAACGAGATAAAGAATAAATTAATAGATAATGAAATATATACAAAAGTAAAACACTATTCAAAAGAAAGGCATAAAGTTATTACATATTTTGAAATAGGTAGATTATTAAATGAAGCCGGTGGTAAATATGGAGATAATATTATAGAAGAATACTCACAAAAGTTAGTTATAGAAGTAGGTAAAAAATATAAAAGAACAATTTAATAATAATACAATGGGAATATTAATATGTAAGAGAGAAAACAAGTTTGTAATAGAATATTTTTCAGATGAAAGAATTACTGTTAGAGAATATGAACTTGTGTGATATAATGGAAATGGAGTTGATAAGATGAAACGAGTAATATTTATTGAACCACAAATTGAAGAATCAGAAGTAATAATTGATATATTTAAAAAATACAATCCAGACAGTAGTTTTGTAAATCCACATATATGTCTTGTATTTCCATTTGAAAGTAATATAGAAACAGGTGTATTAGAAACAATCATTAATAATACTTTTAGTAAATATTGCAGTTTTGATATTAAATTAAGTGGCTTATCTATTAGTTATGAAGAAAAAAATAATTTCTTGCTTTTAAATGTAATAGATGAATCAAATATATTAGGACAAATGAGTAGTGAATTATATAACAGTTTAGGTGATAATGCAAAACTAAGAGGAAATTATACCCCACATATTACAATAGCAAAAAGCAAATCAGTAAAAGATATAAATCAAATAAATAAATATTTACAGTCTTTATTACAAACAAATTATAACGCAAATATTTCTACTATATATTGTAAAAGGATTATTAATGACTTAGATGGTAATACAAAACTTGAAGATGAAATCAAATTTAAATTACCACAAGGATTCAACAAAACATTATAATTGTTAAAATGATCTAATTTAGATCATTTTTTCTTAAACAAATCCGTATACATAAACGTATGTCACCATATGGAGATTATGACCATATGGGGGAAGCGATTAACTTAGTTAATAGTTTTAAAGTAGATAAAATGATATTCAATTGTGGAGAATATAATCCTTTGGAAAAAGAATTGATTAAAGTACTAGATAAAAAACATATCCAGCGTTATTCCTGTATTAAAGAATTAAACATTTCTGAGAACAAACTATATTTTTTACAGACAAAAGAATATGATAATGAAAATGATAATAGTAATGTTATTTACACCGAGCTAAATGGTTATAAGTTTATGTTTATGGGAGATGCAGGGGTAAAGAAAGAAAAAGATATATTAGAAAATTATAATTTAAATAAAACAGCTATTAATAGCGGAGTAAAAAGCTTAGTTAGATTTCCTAATGTAGGATATAAAAAACTTTATAATGGTGAAACAGCAGATGATATTTTTAAAAGGAAGAAACTTAGATATAGAGAAGGTATATTGGATAATATGGGTAGTAAAGAAGTTGCAGATAATATATTTAGAATCTCTCAAACAGATGCTAAACTAAAAAGAAATAATGTAGAGAATGGATACACTGCAAGTTCTGTTCATTATGAAGTAGGTAGGGAAGTAAGAAATAGCATTAAAAGATTAGGCGGAACAACGCCTAAATTTATCTGATAAAGAAATAGTAGAAGTTGAAAATATAATTGATGAAATAATTGAGCATAGAATTCAGGATGAAAAATTATAAATCAACTTTTTGATAGAATACTAAGTCTTGTTTTTATTAAGGATGATAAAAAGAGGAATGTTTTATAAATTATTAAATTATATAAGAAAGTTTAATAAAGAGTTAGCAGATAATTATGATGAAATTCTTGAAGAAGAATTAAATGACGAATTTGATTATGAAGATTATTGAAATAATATAAGCTATGTTGATATATTAAGAATAACTGAATTTAAAAAGAACAAACTTGGTGAATTATAACTTATATGAATTATATTAATGAGAATATCAGAACAATTGAAGAGAATGATACCGCGCAGGTATTATTCTTTGTAAACAAGATAATAAGCATGTAATTAAGTATTGTTTTGACGATAGAATAATTGCGGAAGTTTATGAATTAGTATAAAAGAAAAAAACTATAAGTAATCTTATAAGTTCTTTTTATTAATCAGGTAAATAGAAACTAGATATTAACCAATTATCATTTTGCTTCACAATAACAAAATCTTTTTCAACTTCTTTTACAGTTTCGTTAGATTCGTGACAGAAACTTGAACCACAGTATTCAGATTTTGCAGTAAATACTATTTTATTATCTTGAATACTTTTTACAGTAAGACTAGTGTCTTTATAATCTTGAATTCCGCCTCTTCCTGCTCCTTGACATGCAACTTCAGAAACAAAATTATCAATAGTATAGTCTGTACATGTAGTACCATCACTATAACATGATTGTGCTTTAAAATCAGATGCGTATTTACTTTTAACTTGTTCTATTGTAGTATCACAAATGTTCTCGATCCCACCGTATTGATTTGGGGTATCACTAGGATGATTTGTCCAAGCTGGTTCTGTTCCCCAAAATGTTGAGTAAGCATATTTCCATAATTCATTTCCTATTGTCAGAGCTTCACTTTCACTTATAGATTTTTGTTCTTCTCTGTCTTTATTCTCACTATTATTAGATGTAGTTGTTTCTTTGCTGTCATTTGTTAATAATTTATCATATATTACATAACCGCCTAATCCTAATACCATAATGAATAGTATTATTATCAAAATTATTAATCCTTTATTACTATTTTTTTTAATTTCAATATTTTCCATACATTCCTCCTTATTTTTAATAAGTATATCACGGCGACAACAATAATAATAGTACTTATTTTTTGATTTACGTAAAATTCATATGCATAAACGTATGTCACCACGTGGAAATTATGACCATATGGGGGAAGCGATTAACTTAGTTAATAATTTCAAAGTAGAGAAGGCAATTTTTAATCGTGGAGAGTTTAATAATTTAGAAAAAAATTAATTAAGGTATTAGATAAAAAGAAAATTAAGTATTATTCATGTATCAAAGAATTAAATATTGATAACAATAAATTGTATTTTTTAAATACAAAAGAATATGATAATGAGAATGATAATGATAATTCAACTGTTATCTATACAGAATTAAATGGATATAAATTTATGCTTATGGGAGATGCAGGAGTAGAGAAAGAAAAAGATATATTAGAAAAATATAATTTAAATAATATTGATGTATTAAAAGTAGGCCATCATGGTTCGAAAACAAGTAGTTCTCCAAATTTTATCAATAGTATTAATCCTAAATATGCCCTTATATCAGTAGGAAAAGATAACAAATTTAACCATCCAAATACTACGGTTTTAAATACACTATCTTTATCAAAAATACTTAGAACCGATATAGATGGTAGTGTTGAAATTATATTAACTAAAAATAATTATGTAATTAACACTTGCCCACCATAGGATAAAAGTAATTGTATACAAAACAGAGAAAATAATATATAACTAATATAAAGATAGAGGAGTAGTATATGTTTTGTAGAAATTGTGGGAAAGGCTTAGATCAGAAAGACGTATTTTGTCCTAACTGTGGTAGCAGGGTAGAAAAGGAAAATAATATTAACATAAATGGTGGAGTAGTTAATAATCAATTGTCTCTTCCAGAAAGTAAAAAGGTCAAAAATACCAAATTATTAATAGTTTTCGCTGTTATTGGTAGTCTCGTTTTTGCAGCTGTAATATTTTTTATTATTGTAATTTTGCCAACGTTTAATTCTGAAAAATTAGTTTGCTCAGCTCCAGAGGGGAGCATTACACTTATATACAATAAAAACGGCCTAACTGGATATATTTCCAAAGGCATAGATTTTGATATGCATACACAGAATAAATATGTAAAGGAAATGGGCATTGATGCTTATTTAACAACGTTTAATGATTGGTTTACTAAAACAACTTCTGGAACCTGTACAATCAACGGCCAAGAGGTTCAAAAAGATAATCGTATACCAAAAGACAGCAGCACTAGCACTACTGCTATTGGAGATACTAAATATGGTTATATAGATGTACCTACGTCTTGGACAAGATTCTATGATATTTCTGGAACGACTGCTCTTCAATATTCTTATGGTGGTGTATATATTATTTCAATTGATTATTTTGAGAATAGTAAATTAACAGCCCAGGAATATGCGTCTAACTTTATGTATAATAAACAAATGGCCAGTGATGTAATCGGCGTGACTGGTGCAACTGTTACCATTGGCAAGAATAAGGAATATACAGCGTATCAAGTATATATGTATTATCCGGCTGATTCTGTTTATTTAGTTACTTATTGGTTTGAAGCCGAAGATGGCAAAGTCCACTATATCGCTCTAGAGGGACCAAATGAATTGAATAATATAAAAATAACGGACTATTTGTTCATTCCTGAAAGTTTTAACCTAGATAAATCTTAAAAAATGAGTTTTTCCTTGTAATCTTCCCTATATTTCTACTAAAATAGAAATAGTGGTGGTGAAATGTATGAAAAAAGTAAATGAAGTAATTAATAAAGTTGATAATTTGTCCTTAATTCATTCTTTTCAAGATGCATGCAGTAATAGTGATTTTAAATCCTATGCATACAACTTAAATATTGATGAAAAGATTATGATGAAATATACCTCGCGTTTAGAAGAGGCTTTTGAGGAGTGTCAAAATTGTGCTAATTGTCACAGCTTAGATTCCTGCAAAAATAAAGTTCGAGGTTATCGATACACACCAATTCCCGCAAAAAATATGATTGATTTCTCTTATGTTATCTGTAAAAAACAACAAGATGAAGACATGCAAACTGCTTATCAAAATAATTTGTCTTTATACGATATGCCTAAGGACATAAAAAAGGCTACTTTAAAAGATATGTATAAAGATGATAAAGCTCGAGTTCCGATTGTTAAGTATTTCAAAGAGTTTATTGATAATTACAATAACGAGGAAAAGCCCAAAGGAATATATTTGAATGGATCTTTTGGTTCTGGAAAAACATATTTAATTGCAGCGCTATTCAATGAGCTGGCCAAAAAAGGAATTAGGAGTGCTTTAATATATTATCCAGAGTTTCTACGTAGTTTAAAAGCCTCTTTTCAAACTAATTATGAAGAACAATTTTCCTATATTAAGAAAGTTCCACTCTTACTATTTGATGATATTGGCGCCGAAAATTGTAGTAATTGGTCTCGTGATGAAGTGTTAGGACCAATACTTCAATATCGAATGGAAAATCATTTACCAACCTTTTTTACATCCAACCTAACGCTCGAAGAATTAGAAAAGTCTTTAGCAATAACGTCATCTGGTGTTGACAAAGTAAAAGCAAGGCGAATAATTGAAAGAATTAAGCAATTAACAATTAATCTTGAATTGATAAGTAAAAATCGAAGAAACTAAGAAAACATCTATAGCCATTATAGGTGTTTTTTATTATGCTTTAATTGACAAATCAGCAAAATATGTTATAATAACTAGCTACTTGGGGAGTGATACCGATGGATCAGTACAACTCATACATTTTAAGAGGTAAAATGATATTGTCACTATCCGCCATATGTTTAATTGCTGCCATATGTTTAGTCGGTTTAAAGGATATAAATTTTCAAAGAGAAGAGCCTACTTTTGATTTTGAAACGTATGATACACAAAAAATGGCAACGGCTAAGGTAGCCGTTAAAAAAGCAAAATCCGATAATGTTTTTACCTCTTTAGTCTCAAATTCTACTAGTACTAGTAAATTTGAAGCTGTTACTTTAGAAAATAGAACTGGTTCGGCTGCAACAGTAGAGCAATTGTCAGCCACTCCAGTTGGACCAACTTGGCGCTTGCCAACTGAACAAGGTTATATTACACAATATGAGCATTGGGGCCACGTAGCTTTAGACATCACTAGTGCTCGCGGAACCAATGAAAGAATCTATCCAGTAGCTGATGGTGTAATAACTGGTATATTTCAAGACAATTATGGAGCCAAAATAGTTACTGTTAATCATAACATAAATGGTAAACACTATACGTCACAATATGTTCACTTATCGTGGTATGCTCCGGGAATTTACGTTGGTCAAACAGTTACCACCAATACTTGTCTTGGGGGAATGGGTGCCACTGGAATTGCCACAGGAATTCATCTTCATATAACTGTACTTGATTGTAACCTTTATGACGTAACAGATCCAAACTGTTCAACAATAGGTGGATTTTACAATTATAGTAAAGTTCGACTTAATCAAGGGTTCAAAGGATTAAGAAGTGTAATGACCGTGCCACAACGTTGGTATTCCCGTTAAAGAAAAAAACATTTGCAAAAAAACATTTATAGTGGTATATTAGTTGATATATGAGATAAATACATTGACAAAGGACACGATAAATTATCTAAGCTTTAAGAGAGTTCGTGGTTGGTGCAAACGAATAACATTTAATTTATTACTACCTTTCGAGTAGAATTATGAAAAGTAATTCCGGCTATGAAAGTCGTTAATCAAATAAGTTAAACAAAGGATGGTACCGTGCAAATTGCACTCCTGTACTGTCCTTTTTTATTTATAAAAAAGAGGTGAGTTATGAAGATAGAAATAAATACTCAGGCGTCAATAAAAATAATCGATAGCAAAGTCATCTACTTTGATCCCTTCAAAGTAGAGGAAAATAAAAATGATGCCACCTACATTTTTATAACCCATGATCATTACGATCATTATGATGAAGCATCGATAAAAAAGGTTATATCCAATGACACAATCGTTGTAGGGCCAAAATGCTTAGAATCAGCAATCAAAAAAATAACCAATAAGTTCTTAATTGTAGAGCCAAATCAAGAATATGAATTTAATGACATAACTTTTAAAACTATTCCCGCATATAACATCAATAAACCATATCATCCCAAGGAAAAAGGTTATGTTGGTTATCTACTAACCTCAGACAATATTGTTTATTATGTAATGGGAGATACTGATGTTACAAGTGAAATAGAAAATTTACAAGCTGATATCTGTTTCGTCCCAATTGGTGGAACATACACAATGGATAAAGATGAAGCGGTTGTCTATATAAACAAACTGCAACCTAAGAGAACAATTCCTATTCACTATGGAAGTATAGTAGGAGACATATCTTTAGGCCAAAATTTTAAAAAAGAAATAAATAAAGAAATAGAAGTAAATTTACTTCTTAAATAGGAGGAAAATAAAATGATAAATATTAAAGAAAATGAAAAATTAAGTATAATGAATCACTCTTGTGCTCACCTTTTAGCCCAAGCAGTAAAACACATCTATCCAAATGCATTATTTTGGGTAGGACCAGTTATTGAAGAAGGATTCTATTACGATATTGATTTAGGCGATGAAACATTAAGCGAAGATAGCCTAGCCAAGATTGAAAAAGAAATGAAAAAAATAGCGAAAGATGGAAAAAGAATTATTCGTGAAGAAATTTCTAAAGCAGAAGCTTTAGAGAAGTTTAAAAATGATCCTTATAAATTAGATTTAATTAGTAGAATGGATGAAAGTGAACAAGTTATTAGTTGCTATACACAAGGAGATTTTACTGATCTTTGTCGTGGTCCACACCTAGAAACCGTAAAAGAGTTAAAATACTTTAAACTAATAAAATTCAGTGGAGCCTATTGGAAAGGTGATGCTAAGAATAAAATGCTTCAACGTATTTACGGTGTATGCTTTGAAAAAGAAGAAGATTTAGTTGCTCATTTGGCAGAATTGGAAGAAGCCAAAGAAAGAGACCATCGTCGTATTGGCAAGGAACAAGAACTTTTTATGAATCATGAATTAGTTGGAGCAGGAATGCCTTTATGGCTACCAAATGGAGCAATCATTCGAAAACAATTAGAAAACTATATTTATGAAAAAGAGCAAAAACTAGGCTATGATCATGTGTATACACCATGTGTTGGAACAGTAGACTTATATAAAACATCAGGTCATTGGGATCATTATAAAGAAAATATGTTCCCAATGATGAAGGTGGATGATGAGGAGTTTGTTCTTCGCCCAATGAACTGTCCTCACCATATGTTAATTTTTAAGAATAAAATGCATTCTTATCGCGATTTACCAGTAAGAATTGGTGAATTTGCTACTGATTTTCGTTATGAAGCAAGTGGAGCAGTTAAAGGACTAGAAAGAGTCAGATGCATGTGTCAAAATGATGCTCATTTATTTGTTACTCCAGAACAAATCGGCGAAGAATTTAAAAAGGTAGTTAGTTTAATTTTAGATGTTTACCATGATTTTGGTCTTGAAAACTATAAATTCCGTTTATCTTTAAGAGATCCTGAGGACAAAGAAAAATATTTTGATGACGATCAAATGTGGGACGAGGCTGAGGCAAAATTAAGAGAAGTTCTAAATGATTTAGGTGTTGAATACTTCGAAGCCATCGGAGAAGCTGCATTCTATGGACCAAAGTTAGACGTTGAAGTTAAGCCAGCGGTTGGTCCAGAAGTAACCCTATCAACTTGCCAACTAGACTTCTTATTACCTAGAAGATTTGAATTATCATACATTAATAGTAAAGGTGAAAAAGAAACACCAGTCGTTTTACATCGTGCAATTTTCGGAACTTTTGATAGATTTACCGCTTTCATAGTAGAAGAAACTAAAGGCCGCTTCCCAACTTGGTTATCACCAGTTCAAGTGAAAATAATCCCAGTAAATGCTGAATTTCAAGCTGATTATGGCAAAGAGATAAAAGATTATCTTGCTTCTGAAGGCATTCGAGTTGAATTAGACGATCGCAATGAAAAATTAGGATATCGTCTACGTGAAGCTCAGACAGAAAAAGTTCCTTATACATTAATTTTAGGTGACAACGAAAAAGATAATGGGTTAGTATCATACCGTTTACATGGTCAAAAAGATACTACAACGCTATCAAAAGAAGATTTCTTAAAAATGATTAAAGAAGAGATTAATACCAAAGCTTTAAGAAAGTAATAATACTTTCTTTTTGTTTTCCAAAAAAGATATGCTAAAATAATGATAACAGAGGTGATTTAAGTGCCAAGAAGAAAGCCCAGAAAACGTTCAAGTACTCATCGAATTTACCATCTAATTAACAAGGGAGCATATAAAACTGCTATGTATGAAGTTATGAATTATATCGCTGAAAATCCTCATGATACAACTGGTCATTATTTATATGGAAAATTATTACTTCGAAAATATTACCAGCAGGAGGATAAGGCTAAAACTGCTGTTTATAATAATTACCTTGCGCTAGCTAGAAGAGAATTTGAGTACGTAATAGAACATCAAGATGAAAATGAGCGCAAATCCCTAATGCTCCTAGCAACAGTTGCCAGGCTAGAAGGAAAGCCAGAAGAAGCTATAAAGTACTACAAAAAAGTAATTGAAGAAAGTAATTATCAAGACGTTTATGCAATTAATGTTTTAGCTCACCTTGAAAGAAAGGAAAAACAGTACTCTGCTGCCTTAGAAACCTTATCTTTAACAGAAAGTAAAGACTTTTCTTTAGAAATCGAACGAGCCAAGGTACTATCATTATTGGGGAGAACAGCTGAGGCTGAGGCCATTCTTGAATCTATTACCCCACTTACTATTGATGAAGAGCGGGAAAAAATACTAAATAAAGGGCGACTTGCTAAAGAAGATGAAGACTATGATCAAGCTACATTTTGTTATGAATTTACAAAGGAACATGGCTCTAGTGAAGATGATTTATATTATCGAGCTGTATATGAACAAATAAAACTTGCTTTGGCCTTTGAAAAATATGAAGAAGCTAAGACCTATTGTGAAGAACTACTACATAAAAATAAGTTTTTTAAAGGAGAAATACCATTATTTTTAGGGATTGCTCAACAGGCTTTAGGAAATTATGATCAAGCCTATAATAACTACAAAAAAACAACTGAAATTGCTACTGACAAAGATATTAAAGCCCTAGGTTTTTATCATGCTGGGAGTTTGGAATTTGCTGTTGGGGATTTAAAAAGTGCAGAAATATCTTTTAAAAGAAGTGAATCAAATGCAAGAATTCCTTCCCTTGACACTTATACCAAATTAATTGGCGTCTTATTTCGGCAACGAAAATATGAAGAAACTAAAAAATATTTAGATAGAATTAGGAAAATAAATCCTCTTTGGCTAGGCTCTGATACTCACTTAGGCTATATGTATATGCTGGCTAATAAGAGAATGGGTTATAAAATGCCTAAAAGTATGAAAGATGAACTAAATTATGCTGAACGACAAATTGTTGGCTACAATGAAAAAGAAGCGCTAGATCACATAAAGTCACATCATCAAATATCCTCCGCTGGCGATACAAGAGGTAATTTTGGTTCTCATATTAATATTGATACATTATACTATGATATAAGAAGATCTTTAACTAGCGAGAATAGAGTAAATGAGGATGCTATGGAAATCTACGAAATAGATTACCACGGGGTTGGTTACGATTTAGAAGATAAATTAGTTGATCGTGTGAGAGTAGTAGTTTTCCCAAACACAAGAAATATATTAACCATGTATCCAGGCTGCAAAGCCACTGTCCCTAGAGAAGGAGAATTATATCAGACTAAATTGCTCCCAAAAGTAAAGTGTAAAGTCATTTCTCAAAAAAACAGTAAGTAAAATATTTTTTAGAACAAACTAAGCTTAATAAGTCAATATATTTTGACTTATTTTTTTGTAAATGAATGTCAATTGTCGATTTTTTTTCTTTTTGAACCTTTACTTTTTTAACTTATTTATGTAATATTATACTTAAGTAGTGGTTGATAGTGGTGAAAAGTGGGGGATTTTTATGTTTATGGGTGAATATCATCATACTATTGATGAAAAAGGAAGATTAATAATTCCTTCTAAGTTTCGTGATGGACTTGGGGAAAGTTTTATTATCACAAGAGGTATCGAAAAATGCCTTTTTGTCTATTCCCTTGAATCATGGAAAAAAATTACCAATAAATTAGAAAGTTTACCGTTCACTAAAAAAGATGCCAGACAGTTTGTCCGCTTCTTTCTATCTGGGGCTACTACAGCAGAATTTGATAAGCAAGGCCGTGTCAACATTACCTCCCCATTAATATCCTATGCCAATTTAGTAAAAGACTGTGTAGTCATTGGTACAGGAGACCGGTTAGAGATATGGTCAGAAGAAGATTGGAATGCTTTCTTTGATTCTGCAGCAGACAACATGTCGGATATAGCCGAAAATTTATTTAACGAGAGCGTGAGCATATGAAAGAAAAACACATAAGTGTATTATTAAAAGAGTCTATTTCTTCCCTAAATTTAAAAGACGATAGTATCATTGTTGATTGCACTTTAGGCTATGGAGGACACAGTAGTAACATCTTGGCTAGAATAAAAAAGGGGTTTTTATTCGCCTTTGACCAAGATAGTGAAGCAATTCGGCATAGTACCGATCGTTTAAATGCGATTGGTACTAACTTCACTATCATTAAAAGTAATTTTGTTCATTTGAAAGAAAAACTAGCCGAGCAAAATATTGATAAAGTTGATGGGATTCTATTTGATTTAGGCGTATCTTCACCTCAGTTGGATGATGGAACTAGAGGCTTTTCTTACCATGAAGATGCCCGCCTTGACATGCGAATGGATAAAGATAATCCATTATCTGCTTATGAGGTAGTAAATACCTATTCTAAAGAAGACTTATCCCGTATATTTTATAAATATGGTGAAGATAAATTTGCCAATAACATTGCTAAAAAAATTGTTGAATACCGCAACACTAAACCTATAGAGTCAACACTAGAATTAGTTGAAATAATAAAAAGTGCTGTCCCGATGAAATTTCGTAAAGAAAAGCATCCAGCTCGTCAGATATTTCAAGCTATTAGAATTGAAGTAAATAAGGAACTTGAAGTGATTGAACCTGCTCTAGAACAAGCCTTATCACTCCTAAAAGTAGGTGGTCGAGTTGCTGTTATAACATTTCATTCATTGGAAGATAGATTAGTAAAAAATTTCTTTAAAGAAAAATGCGCGATAGATCCTCGTTTAAAAGGACTACCAAATATTCCAACAGAATATTTACCGGACTTTAAATTAGTTGTTAATAAAGCTATAAGTCCAACTGAAGAAGAATTAAATAACAATCCAAGAGCACGAAGCGCCAAACTTCGCGTCATTGAAAGAATAAAATAAAAATAGAAAGTGGGTGACAAAGTGAAAAAAGTAAGAAAACGACTTAAAATGTCAAAATTTGAACGATTATTATACACATTAGCACTTTTTTTACTAGTTATCTCCCCAGTTTCCATTGTTTTTTCTAAAGCAACCTTAGCCAAAGTAAATTTTGAGGTTGAAAAACAAAAAAAAGAGATTGAAAAACAAGAAAAAACCAATGAAAGTTTAGCTATGACAATTGATGAATTAGCTTCCCTTACTAAAATCCAAGAAGTTGCAGAACAACAAGGATTGAGTTATAATAATGATAATATAAAGACTGTAACTGAAGATTAATAGGAAGTGATTAGTTTGAAACGTAAAAAAAAGAGAAATGACATTGAATATTCAAAAATTATAGTGGTTATTTCTCTTTTTCTGTTTGTAGTAATAATATTTCGTGTCTCAGAATTAGCCCTATCAAAAGAAATCGATGGTGTTAACCTTCAAGAATTAGCTAGTAAAAGAACCACAAAAACAGAAACAATTTCAGCAAAAAGAGGAAATATCTATTCAGCTGACGGCGATGTTTTGGCAGAAAATGTTTCTTCATATAAACTTATTGCTTATCTCGATTCTAAAAGAACTACTAATGAAAACAAACCTCAGCATGTTGTAGATAAGGAAAAGACCGCTAAACTTTTAGCGCCAATTTTAGGAATGGAAGAGGCTGATGTTTTAAAGTATTTATCTAAAGAAAATGTTTATCAAACAGAATTTGGTAGTAAAGGTAAAGGATTAAGTGAACTAGTAAAAAATAAAATAGAAGATTTAAATTTACCGGGTCTCGATTTTATTGAAAGTTATAAAAGATATTATCCAAAAGGAGATTTTGCCTCTTATATTGTTGGTTATGCAAAAGGCTCACAAGAAGATGAGACCAATATTGTTGGAGAAATGGGAATTGAAAAACAATATGATTCTATTTTAAAAGGAACGGATGGATATATTCAATATCAAAAAGACTTAAGAGGTTACCAAATCGCTGGAACACCGGTTAGAACAGAACCTGCTACTCAAGGGAAAAATATTTATTTAACAATTGATAGTAATATCCAGTTTTTTGTTGAGCAAGCTCTTAACGATGCTGATATTGATTATGATTTTGAGTGGTTTACTTTTACCATCGCCGATGCTAAAACAGGTGCTATTCTAGCAACTGCCACCTCACCATCCTTTGATCCTAATACAAGAAATATTACTAATTACTTAGATTTATTAGTTTCCTCACCATATGAGCCGGGCTCAACTATGAAAACATACACTTATATGGCCGCTTTAGAAAATGGCGTTTATGATGGAACAGAAACTTATTTATCGGGTGTCTTTACTGCAACTGATGGAACTCAAATTGGTGATTGGAATCGTTCTGGTTGGGGAATGCTCACTTTTGATCGTGGTTATGCTATGAGTAGTAACGTTGCATGTATTAATATAATTGATCGCCATATGAACAGTTTGATGCTTCGTCAATATTTCCGAAAACTTGGTTTTGGTAAGCAAACAGGAATTTCTTTACCAAACGAAGCGTCAGGAGCTCTAGATTTTAAATATGAAACAGAAATATTTAATGCTGGTTTCGGGCAAGGTATCACTACCACTCCGATACAGAATATTCAAGCTATGACTTCTCTAACAAACGATGGTATGCTTTTAAAACCATATATTGTTAAAAAGATTGTTGATCCAGAAACTAACGAAGTAATTCTTGAAAATAGTCGTACCGAAAAGGACCGAGTAGCTTCTACAGAAACGGTTCAAAAAATGCTTCAATTAATGGATGATGCTTTAAATGCTGACGGAGTCCCAGCTTCCTCATTTAAAATAGAAAGTGGAGAACTTATTGGCAAAACCGGAACCGCTCAAATAGCTGACACTAATGGACGTGGATATTTGACTGGCAAATCTGATGTTATAACTTCATTTTCAGGTATTTATCCAAAATCCGACCCCCAGATAATTATTTATGCATCAGTAAAACGACCAAGTGGAGGTAGTCAAAAGCCATTGTCTAATGCCATAAAAGACATTGTTAAAAACATCTCTAAATACTATGGAAATGATGATAGTCAAACCAATTCTATAAAAATCAAAAACTATAAATTACCAAGTTTTGTTAATAAAAAAGTCGAGTCCGTTAAGACAACACTAGAAGCCAAAGAGATGACCTACCAAATTATTGGTACCGGTTCCAAAGTCATCAAGCAAACACCTAGTAAAAATACAACCGTTACAAACAAAGACATTATATATCTAATTACCAATGATGAAAATTTAGCTATTCCCAATGTCATTGGTCTATCATCTAAAGTTGCCAAAGATTTATTAGAACAATTAGGAGTAAAAGTAAACTTAGAGGGTGTAGGATATGTCACAGCACAATCTATTCCTGCTGAAACCAAAATAACTGCTGGCTTAGAAATGAATTTAACCCTATCACCTAAGTTTAGTGCTGAGTAAAATGCAAGAAAAAACTAGATATAAATTAGAATTTGTTTTAACGATTGTTATTATAATAGGTTTCTTAATTTTTAAGTTTATTCCAGAATACAAAGAATCATTAGGGAGTAGCGATAAATTTTTAAATACCAAAGAATATGATGGCATCATAGAAATAAAGATAAATGATAAACCAAATTTTATGATTGTAACAGAAAAAAATATTATTAGAGGAATATTATTTTTTGACAATGCAGCTCTCTGCTTATATAATCAAAGTATAGAGAATAAAACAATTGAAGAGGGAATCCCTTCTATTATTAAAATATTAATAGAGAATAATTACTTAACAGCTTCATCAGAAGTGACATTTATAAAATATACAGAAAATTCTTACCAAACTCTGACGACCGTTTTTAAGAATAAACTTCAAGAGTTAAAAGTACCTGTTAGATATCAAGATCTTCAATTGACGCTAGATGAAAAAGCTATTTCTCTTGACATTGATATATCCAGCAGTAGTAATATTTTAAGAGAAATAGAATTGTATTCAAAAGAAATTATTCGTCATAATAAAAATACTGAATCTGAATATGAAGAACCTCTTATTACTGAATTGTCTGACTCAACAGACAAGGAATTAACTGATAACATTTATAAAAAGATTGAAGCTTATGTTGAAAAAAATCAAATAATTAATCAATCAACTGCAGAAAATACTTTCCCTATAACTCTCATACCCGCAACCAAGGAAGGAGATTTGTTTCCTGATCCCAGCAGTTGGTATTATATAAAAGATAGTAAAGTATATGCTTATATAAGTATCACAAAAGGCAATAAAAGTTTTAGTTATTGTTATAATGCCTCAATTGATACTTATAAGAAAGGACAATGTTAAATGAAAAAAACCGTCAATATTAGAAATTTAATTATTATAATGTTATGTATTACCATTATATGTATGGGTGTTGGTTTTGCATACCTTTCAGTAGTTTTAGAAAACAAAACCAAAGAGAAACCAACACTTGAGGTTACCTTCACCAAGGTAACCGCTGAGACTCCTATCAAAGGTGGCATGATCCCACCAAGTGGAGAAAAAAAATTATTAAATTCTAACAAAACATTAGATTTTAATTTCACATTGTATACACCTCGAGATGAATTAGCATACACAATCACTGTGAAAAATACAGGAACGCTAACGGCTAAAATAGAAGATGTTATAACCTATCCTAATTACATCGGTGATGAAGAAGAAAAGGCCTTAATCCATCCGATTGCTTTAACTCATAATGATTTAAGTAATAAAATAATTGAACCAGATGAAGAATTACAAATAAAATTAGTAGTATCATATCAAGCAACCGGAAATATTGGACAAGTAACAATTCCATATCAAATGACAATTCTTGCATCATCAATAAATAAGTGATAAACTAAAGACATAATAATAGTAGGAAGGGAAATAAATATGAAAAAGAATAGTAAGAGAAAAAACTTTAATTTAAAAAAACTTGATAAACAAGACAAAGCATTATTATGTACAATGGGAGTATTAATAGTTCTAGTAATCATCCTAGCAATAGTTGCTTTATGCATGAAAAATTCCACTTCAACAACTAAAGCAAATATTACAATCCCTATATTAGAAAAAGGAACTCAAAATGAAATAAGTGTTGATTTAGCCGATATGAAAAAGGGTGAAACAAAAGAGTATATTTTTAAAGTTTCTAACTATAAGAAAAGGGAAGTTAATGAAAAAGAATTAGATTATGAAATTGTTATTACTCCATCAAGCAATGCTTCAATCGAATTATACAAGGGTGAATCAACTAAAAATCTAATTGCCAAAGATGACTATGAAATAGAAGGCAATAGTTTACCAAAAGATAAGAAAACAGAAGATGAATATCATATGATAATAAAGGCTACAAGCACCCCTAAGAAAGGCGACAAAATAACCTTAAAAATCAACAGTTAGAAGAGTCAATTTATTTGACTTTTTTTTCTTTAGATGATAATATTTTACTATATGGAATATTAAGGAGTGGAGCGACAATTATGGAACAAGAAAAGATTGTAATAAACAAAAATGGTCAAGACGTAGAATGCGATGTCTTGTTTACATTTGATAGTGAAGATACAGGTAAAGCATATATTGGATATACAGATCAAAGTATCGCCGCCAATGGTCGAAAAAACATATATGTATCAGCCTTCGATCCTATTCTAGGACATGGTTCACTTGAAGATATAACTAGTGAAGAAGAACTTGCGATGGTTAGAGAAGTTCTTGAAGAAATTGATAAACAGTGTTAAGCAGTGAAGAGGTGAAAATAAATGAACGAAAATGAAAGACAGGATAGATTAGATGAATTAGTTAATCTAACTCCTAGAGTTACTAAAGAGAAGGTAGAATATATAAATGGCCTTCTTGCCAATGGTACCATTAGAACACCAAGAGAATTTTTGAGATTTTTTGGTGGAAATGAATCAGAAGCAAAGAATGCTTATACCGCTTTCTTAAATGGTCATGGTGGTAGTAGTAGAGTAAGAGATATTATACGAACTCTTTCTCAGAATACTGATGAAAGAGCAACTATGCACCAACGGGCATTGAGTGAGTACGATACGCTTCAAGAATTAAGATCCGCAACATATAATCGTTTAACCGACCTGGGAGAACAACAAGGAAATGCTCCAACAGAAGAATTTGATGGAATAAAATCTGAAATAGCCAACATAGATGAACGAATTGCCGCAGTAGGGAAAAGAATAGCAGAAACGGCGCCTGTTACATACAGCGAGCCAACCAGCCAACAAGAAGTAGAAGAGACGAATGTAGAAACTAGTGAGACTGAAATGGACAGCCAATCCCCAGCGTCTGCCAACAGAACAGAAGAAACAGTAGTAGAAACAGAAACTTCAAGAACACCAGTTCAACCAGTTGAAGAGACTGTAGAGGAAAGCATAGATGCTAGTGAGTCTGAAAGACAGGCTAGATTGAATGAAGCAGTTAATCTAACTCCTAGAGTTACTAGAGAGAAAGTTGCATATATAAATGGCCTTCTTGCCAATGGTACCATTAGAACACCAAGAGAATTTTTGAGATTTTTTGGTGGAAATGAATCAGAAGCAAAGAATGCTTATACCGCCTTCTTAAATGGTCATGGTGGTAGTAGTAGAGTAAGGGATATTATGCGAACTCTTTCTCAGAATACTGATGAAAATAGAGTCGGTTCAGAACCGGTTGCATATACTCAGCCAGGTGATGAGCAAGGGGTCGCAACGAGAGAAGTTGAATCAGAAAGTGAAAGAGCCAGAGTTTATCAACGAAGAAATACATCACCAAATCCAAGATTACCTGGACCAACTAGAACAATCGGTTTACCAGG
>ULXL01045147.1_pt1 | contig 20441 bp, 25 predicted proteins | sample 1961241 | NCBI WGS metagenome assembly ULXL01 (sample SAMEA4835837, study PRJEB28245) | human gut metagenome | biome: gut microbiome; material: fecal sample | place: Denmark | collected 2008
GTAGGCGAGTTTGATATGGTGGTGTTTGACCCGGAAGCAGGTTCCTGCAGAATTTTCGAAATCAAGCACAGTGAGGAAGCTGTCCCACAGCAGTACCGTCATCTGATTGACGAGGAGAAATGTGCGCAGACGGAGCATCGCTATGGTCCAATTACGGGAAAATTTGTCCTCTATCGAGGGGAAAGCCAAGCAATCGATGGCATTCAGTATCAGAACGTGGAGGAGTATATGAGAAACCTTGCATAATGAAAATGCAGCCCCGACCGAAAAATCGGAGCTGCGTTTTAACACATATGTTGAAATTAACTTGACGTATGACAAGCAACGCTTCGCATTCCAAAGCTCATTTCATCAATCATTTTTTCAATGCCCATTCAATTTGATGCCACCTGTTATCTGCATCTCTGCCGCACCAGCACCGTCTCGCAAATCCGGTCCGCAATCAAATCCCGGTCACGAGCCGGATAGTATTCCAGCAGAGACTCCACCTTCTGCGCAAGCTGCGTTCGGGTAAAATCGGGGATTTCCAGCTGCTTACCATACAGGCTTTCCATGGTGTGAATTTGCCGGTTGAAGGTGGTCTGGAACGGACGAGCCTTTGCCCGGGCAATCATGGACTTGGGGATTATCTCAAAGGGATTATACATGACGTTAGAGAGGAACCCCGCACCCTGGTCGAAGATGGGACAATAGTCAAAACAGCTGTTTCTGGCAATGACCGCAATGTTGTTGAGATGTCGGTCGTCGTTTAGGACAAGACCGTCAATTTCAAACAGCAAAGTCAGGTATTGGGGGAACAGGGACAGGCCGGTGATGTTTGCGGTTTCCTCAGCCAGATAGGCCATTCTCTTTTTGTCGCTGGTCATGCGGCTTAATGTTTCGGAAAGCGGCGTTCCTGTATACTGCCGGAACAGATGCGCAAGGGTAATAATAGATTCACTCGTTTTCAAAAAGCTCTGACTGCTGCATCCGGTTCGCTCCCGTCCATGGACCAGAAGACGTTCCATGCGGTAGCGCACAAAGGTGAAGGGAAAGTCTGTTTCGATATTGCTGCATTCCAGCAATTGGGCGGTAAATACCTCTGCCAGGGCCTCATAGCCAAACTGATCCAGTTTATACCAGATGCCGCCGTCCTGCCATTTTTCCTGGTTGCCTTTGGAGGAGGTTTCCGCAATTTTTTGATCAGATACCAATTGAACGGTCATTTCAATTCCTCCACAGTCAGCCACAGGTCATCCTCGGCCATGCGCCCCTGGGTTTTGCGAATAATCTCTAAAGGCTCGTAGCTGTCAACCCCGATTGCTTCCAGGTATTCCTGTAGTCCAGCTCTGGTTTTCGGAATGCAGCGATCTTCCAGAAAGTGCTGGTAATCCTCCCAGATTGGATTCTTGTTATTTCCAAAGGGAAGTTTCAGACAATCCGCAGCGAGATTTTCAACGCATACCGTTTTCTCGGTTTCGTCAGCGGCAATCCGGGCGCAGAGCGCATCCCCGGAATAGCAGGAGAGCAGTAACGTTTTGTGTTCAGCGTGGCGGCTGGCTTCCAGAAATTCCGCAAAGGACAACTTTTTGGTAATCGTGATGGAAGTACCATCAAAGCGAAGCTCCACCTGCCGCTGCTCCGGGGTCAGCCCCATTTCCTTTATCCAGGTGGAGGGAAGAGCGAGTTTATAGTTTGTGGCATTCTTGCCGGCAGTGCCGCCGGAGGTGCCGACAATAAGATTTGCGGTTCGTGTGTTCATGGGGTATCACCTCAAGAAAAGTATATACTATTCGTTACGAATAATCAATATTTTCTTTTGGAGAGACCTGTTCTTCAATTTAACAATATGGACTAGGGTGAGTTCTACAGATTCTCCGCAAAATAATGTTCCTTAGCATAAGCAAATGCCTGGTTGAATTGCTCCACGGCAATCTTGCTGATTTCCAGTTCTGGCTGCATCATATCAAAGGCGTGTATATCCGTGTGGTAAACATTCACTTCGGCAGGGATGCCTGCGCGTTTCAGATTTTCGATGTAGCGAAGCGTTTCCACATAAAACGGCTCCCCGTCTCCAACGAAAGTATAGGCCGGAGGCAGATCAGCAAAGTCCTGCGCCCTTGCAGGGGCGGCATAGGCGGGCACCTGCGCCTTTAGAGTTCCACGAAGATAGAGCTTCCAGGCAAGGTGGTTTTTCCGGGTGTTCCAGACCTTCCCGTGGTTGTCCCGGGAGCTTTCCGTATCCCGGTCATCCAGCATGGGATACAGGGGCATTTGAAAGGAAATGTTGACGGATTTCCGGTCCCTTGCCATCAGGCATACCGCCGCACACAGGCCGCCGCCTGCACTTTCTCCGCCAACCATGATCTGATCCCGCCGAATGCCCAATTCCTGGGCGTGGTCTTTCAGATAGACCAGGGCCGAATAGCAATCCTCGGCTGCTGCCGGGAATGGCCGCTGAATGGCCAGCCTGTAGCCGGGGGAGATGACCACCGCCCCAAACCGCTTCACCAGGTCAACGGCACGGGATATATGGACCATTTCTTTCATACCGGCAATATACCCACCACCGTGAATCCACAGGATTCCGGCGGCGTTTTGCGCGCCCGCTTTTGGGGAAAGCACCAGCGCCGGGATGGAACCGCTGGCGGTAGGAATCCGAATTGTGGAGACGAGAATATCTTTGTCAGGCTTTATGGATCGCATGGGAATCAGCTCCTTTTTGGACAACATATCATATTGGGGCGTACCTTTCAAGTGTTGTTCTCGGAGTTTTATGCTGGGGGACGAAGGAAACATTGGCAGTTGATAGAGAGGCGCTGCTGTCTGTGGTAGGTGGCGTTTTTATCAGTAGTGCCTTTGTTGCCTTGCATATAAAGTTGTGATATGATGGGAGGTAAAGGCAGTAACAGATGTCAATAAAGTCTGGCAGCAGGTGCGGACATCTGCTTCTACTGCCTTGAAACAAGAAAAAGTGGAAGGAGCCATCCTTATGATGAGAATAGGCGTTATTTCAGATACCCACGGTCTGCTCCGGCAGGAGGTCCTGGAAATTCTACGCAGCTGCGACTGCATCCTCCACGCCGGGGACATCAATAACCAGGGCGTATTGGATACGCTGGAACAAATTGCGCCGGTCTATGTGGTTCGTGGAAACAACGACAAGGAATGGGCCGAACACCTGTCCCACGACCTGACGGTGCAGTTGGAGGGCCTGAAAATCTTCATGGTGCATAACAAAAAGGAAATCCAAAACCTGCCTCCGGATGCCGACATTGTTATTTTCGGCCATTCCCACAAGTATTTGGAACAGGTGACGGACGGCAAATTCTGGCTCAACCCTGGAAGCTGCGGCAAGCGGCGGTTTGGGCAGGAAATCAGTCTTGCGGTCTTGATAATTGATGGGGAAGACTATCAGGTGCAGAAAATCGTTCTGCCACAGGCATAGAGGCTAAACGGCAGGTAAATTGTTTACTGTGCATATCGATTATACCCCATTATACCAGTTACACTAAGGGTATAATGGGGTATAATTTATAAAGGAAGCGTATTCCAATTTATGGTATGATTACAGTTGCAAGAATGCTCGACTACAGCTACTGTCCTGCTGCCCGCTGAGGAAATAGCTTCTTCCCGATGGAAGCCAATCTATAAGACACCCCAGGCTGCGTCATATAAAGTTTTTCGCCAACTTCGACCTGGGTAAATCCTTCAAAAACATATAGATTCAGAAATTCAATTTCAAAATCAGATAATCTGCTCAAACGCATGAGCAGATCAGAATTGGTAATTTGCTCCAGCCAGGGATATGGAGTACGTTCAAGGTGATAAGTATCACTGTAGCTTAGGGCGTCAATGAACTTTTGAAAAAGAGTAGACTCGTCGTCGTTGCTTTCATCGCTATCGGATGTAAAAGGCTGTTCCCATTTGGCAATGGCCCTCTCATCGTTAAATAATTCAAGGTCAAACGCATACATTTCTGCAATTGCTTCCTCGTCCATGCCAGCTTTACGATATTGCTGCCGTAATTCATTCCATTCACGTTCAAAGCGTTTCCGTTCGAGTCCATAATTGAATTCCATAATAATCTCCTTTGAATTCTGATTTTGGTTAGGTCAAAATTCTGGAGATCACGGATATTGAGCCAAATATTCCTGCCAGAGTGCATAAAACATAAGAAGTCCTTTCCGCGGAGGAATCCGGGAAAGGACTTCTTTTCATCGTACAAAGCGTAGCGGGCAACAAAAAAGCACCGTAAAAGTGGAATCAAAATGGGTATGGTTATCCCATTGATTCCGACTTTGTACGGTGCTTGGTAGTCCCGATCTAAGATCGTCTCCGCTTGCGCGATTGTAAGTCGTGATATTCAGTTTTAATTCTTACTATTTATAATAATTTTTCCGCTTTCCAATACCTTTTTGCCTACGGAAGTATGCCAGATTGAGCGTATCTTCGGCCTTACACTTTGGGCATTTGGGGCGAATGTGACCGATGCTGTCAGAGTAGACTTTTATAATCAGGTAGTTGCATCGGGGACAGCGTATCTCTCGCAGAGAAAGGTTCTCTGACTCAGAGGCGGATAGATCAAGCCGTCGTTGCCGCTCCGGGGATGCTGCAGGAATTGGCCGCTCGTAACGTCCGATCATATCGATTCCCTCATTTTCTGGAAGTATTCCGTGATTTCCCGGTGGTCAACCAGGTTGTACTTTTTCAGCTGGATAAGTAGAGCTGAAAAGGAAACGCCTAGTTCGTCTGCCATTGCGTGAATGGCGGGTTTGGTGCTGGGCAGCAGAACAGATTCGCCGTAGATCGGGAGGCGGCTGCGGTGCAGATGGCGGCGGAGGGTATTTTGCAGCAGCGGCATGGGCATCAGCAACATGGCAGCCATGGTGTTTGCCTGACATTCGCCCAGATTCAGCCGTTCTTGCAGCTCTCGAAGGCCGTATTGGCGCTCGCTGTCATATTCCCGGTCAAAGCAGGCCGGATTGTGAAGCGGGTCTGCCCGGTTGATGAGAATATGGCTGATTTCATGGGCAAGAACAAACCGTCTGCGGCAGTTTTCAACAGGCCGCTGTAGAAAAGAATCCAGAATAATGGTGTCCTTGGGAAAGACAATGCCAACTCGCTGGTTTTGGCGCAGTACGGACAGCGGATAGCTCCCGTTGGAGACAAAACCGATCTTGTCCAGTTCATCCTCTGCGATATGCTCGTATTGGACTTGCAGGCCAAGAAAGCGGGCAATGCCGTCAATATCGATGGGGCCGGATGCCAGGGAGCCACAGGCCGCCTGAATCAGGCCGGAAGCAATTTCTTCAATCTCTTTGTTTGAAATAAATACTTTCATCGGTAAACCTCCTCAAGTGAAAAACCGCATTCTCTGAGAGGACGAGAATGTTTCAAACGGACGCTGCTTCCAATCGGCAAGGCCGCAGGAGATGGCGGCTTCCCATTTCCTGAGTGAGTGGATGGCCTTGCCGGTGGAATCATTTACTTCGGATGGGCATATTATAGCGGGTTACATAAACGTTGTCAAGAACAAATGTTCGTAAATTCAAAAGAAAATTTATTTCATTATTTTTGCTGGATTACAATTCCAAGATCCCGTTCTATCATGTGGGCGTATTGGGAGGTGAAGGAGCTGTCTGGGGCATATCCTGGAATTACCTGGGAATAGAATGCATTTCCCCATAGGAACCCCCAGTAATGGACGATTTTGAACCCAAAAGTTTCCAGATAAGCATAGTAATCTCCAATTTGCGCTGCGGCTTCCCGTTGGGCTGGGGAAAAGTCTTCATAGGCAGCGTGAAGAACCTTTTCCAGCCGAATGACCTCCGGCAGGTGAGAAAGCTGCTGTTCCTGGTGGAGATCTTCGTAATCGGTATTGATGCGCAGCTTATTGACCGGCTGCTGAAAACAGTCCAGGTTCCAGCAGAGACCCTGATAGGTGATGTACAGCAGCTTGGCGGCGAATTGGGTTTCCAGTGCGTCGGGATAGGTGCTGTCCGGCAGGGAATCCTTGGCCTGTTCGTATTGCCGGGCCTCCTCTGCGTAATCGGGGGCGTATTGTGCCAGGGTGCTTTTGAGCTGCTGAAAGATCTGGGAGCCGCTGAGGGATGTTGTTTCAAAATCCATTGTGTTTGCCTTTTTCCATTATTTTTTCAGAACTTCCCGCAAAACTCGGTTTAATATATTTACAAGTAGTTCTAATAGAATTATAATAATGAAAGAGGCTTGTCGAAGTCAGTCGAATTATGGGAAAAGAAAACCAGCAGGCAATCTTTTGATTGCTTGCTGGCAGGTTTAGCCATTTTCGTGATAGGCATCGATATAAGCTTTGACGAAATGGTAGATTTTGCGGCGCTCTTTTATAGGCAGGTCTTTTAGCAAATCGTCCAGTTCAGAGGGGACGGAAGCAGCGGAGCAGTCAATGACATCCTGCAGCAGGGTGTCGGCGGACACACCAAGGACGTTTGCGATTCTGCAAAAGGTTTCCAGCTTTGTGGGCTTGAAGCCTCGTTCGATGACGCTGATGTGCATGGGCGTTAAATCCACCAGCTCCGCCAATGTTTCCTGCGTCAGGCCCTTTTGCTCACGGGCTATTTTGATGCGCCGTCCGATTGCTTTCAAATCCATAGTATTCCGTCCTTTTGGAATTAGTAATCATTCTTTTAGTCAGTATACCCATAATAGAATTGAAAGCACAGAATCTATAATATTTATAGTAAGCATGATAGATTTAGAAATGAAATTTTTCAGCAATCGACACCGTTCGACACGGGCTTTTAAGAATCCATGGTATCATAAAAAAACAAAAGGGCCTTCGCCAAGGAAAACCCTTGACGAAAGCCAGAAAGTCCACATACGTACCCATTCGTACAAGGTTATTATATCATAAGCCATATCTTTGTCAATTGAATTTGTCCCAGATTGTTAATTTTTGTACGGAATCGCAATTCAATGGACAACACAGGAACGGAAAAGCGCTAGATTTTATGCAATTCGGCAAATGGGAACCCTTTTGTTGGATGCAACTGCCGTCAAAATCATGGTCACAGGAGGAATGCCTATGCCCAGACGAGGGGAAAATATCTATAAGCGCAAGGATGGGCGCTGGGAGGGCCGGTATATCGCGGACCGAAAGCCGGACGGTGGGGCCCTCTACCGCTCGGTTTACGGAACAACCTACGCCGACGTTCGCCAAAAGCTGGCCGTCTGCCGGGAGGAGAACCGCAAACAGCAGTTTCGCGGCTGCACTCTGACGGTAAAAGAGCTTTTGACCCATTGGCAAGCGGAGAACAGCCACATCAAGCCCACCAGCCGGGAACGCTACCGGGCGTTGATCCAGCAGCACATTGAACCTGAACTGGGTGCGCAACGGGTCTGTGACCTTACAGAAGAAAAGCTCAACTGGCGGGACTTACGAAACCAGTCCATCAGATTTCCAGAGAGCAGTGCCGGATTTATACGGACGAGTTCCGCATTCAGGAGCGGATGTTCAAGGAAAACCAGGAACAGGACAGGGCCGCCCGAAAGGCTGCCAAACAGGAACAGGCCGAGCTGGCCCATGCGGAAAAGCAAGCCCGCCTGGAGCGGGATGCCCGATGGGGCGAAGCCCATTGTAATATGACCGACGAAGAACTGCTGTCCTATCTGCGCCAGTGTGCCTTAGAGTTAGGACATACCCCCTACTCCTATGAGGTTGTGGGCGGCAAGTATCTTTCCCAGCGTTTTGGAGGCTGGGGTATGGCAATCTACCGTGCGGGATTGCCGGAATTAAAGGGCGTGAAAGCCCCAACGGCTGCGGAGAAGGCAGCGATACGCGCGAGGTGAATTGGGTGTTGGCTAGGGAATTCCCTAGGAACATATACAATTGAACAGCTACGGTAGATGAAATACCGGCTAGGCGAAGTGTGCGATGATATGAGCATGCCAATATCCGAAAAACCTCACAAGGGAAATCCGCACCTTGTGAGAGGAAAAGATTCCTCCGTGGCAAGGAATTTCGTGTGTTATTGGCCTTTTGGCCGTATCAAAAAAGTATCTAAAGCAGGGTGACGTAATCATTTTGCACTATACTGACGATTATACCAAGGAAGAGGGTGGTATGGCTCCTGCCGAGGACACCGGCACCGCCCAGAAGGTCATTGACCTGATCAACAAGATCGGTACTGTGACCTACACGGACGCTTGCAAGCAGAGAATCGATGCGGCCCGGAGTGCTTATGACGCGCTGACTGCTGCTGAAAAGAACAAGGTCGGTTCCAACAATCTCGCTACCCTTACTAAGGCAGAGGCCGAGTACAAGCGGCTGATGCAGGCGGGGGCAACGGATGTGGACAACCTGATCAGCAAAATCGGCACCGTCACCGCCAACAGCGGCCCGGCCATCAGCAACGCCTGGAACGCCTACAACGCCCTGACGGCGGAGCAGAAAGCATTGGTAAAGAATTTCAACACTCTGCAGGAGGCCACCCAGAAATGGAATCAGCTGAAAGCGGATGAGGTGGTCAAGCTCATTGACAAGATCGAGGAGCCTGTCACCGAAAAGAGCAAGGCCAGCATTGAGGCGGCCCGGAAAGCCTACGACGGCCTGACCGATGCCCAGAAGCGTCTGGTTACCAACACCAAGAAGCTGACGGACGCGGAAAAGGCTTACGCCCAGCTGACGGCTACCCCCGAGGATAAGGAAGATGCCAAGAAGGTCATTGACCTCATCAAGAAGCTGACCAATGTCACCCTGGATTCCGAAAAGGACATTCAGGCGGCCCGGAAAGCCTATGACGCCCTGACCGATCTGCAGAAGAAGCTTGTTGACAACTACGATGTTCTGACCGCTGCCGAAACGAAGCTTGCCATGCTGAAAACCATGGGCAAGGTCAGCGATTTCTACATCACCACCGGCGACTATATGGAGGCCCTGGGTACGCCCAGCGTTGGCTCCATCGGCGGCGAGTGGATGGTCATCGGCCTGGCCCGGTCCGGACGGACGGTCCCCGGCGTGGAGGATTACTACCAGAAGGCTGTGGAGTATGTGCAGCAAAGCATTGACCCCGACACCGGACGGCTCCACAAGGCTAAGTCTACGGATAACTCCCGGATCATCATTGCCCTGACGGCTATCGGCAAGGATGTGACCAACGTTGGCGGCTACAACCTGCTGGCTGGCCTTAGTGACCTGGAGTTCGTCAAGTACCAGGGCAACAATGGTCCTATCTGGGCACTGCTGGCACTGGATTCCGGCAACTACCCCGTGCCCTCCGGCGGCACCGTCACCCGTCAGGCGCTGATTGATGAAATTCTGCGTGTGCAGACCTCCGACGGCGGCTGGACTGTCTCCGGCGACAAGGCCGATTCCGACATGACCGGCATGGCACTGACCGCTCTGGCTCCCTATTACACGAAGGATCTGAAGGCGCAGGAGGCCATCGACAAGGCCATCGCGCGGCTCTCCGAGATGCAGGACGAGGACGGCGGCTACTCCACCTCCTACGACGGCACGACGAAGATCGCCACCAGCGAATCCATTTCTCAGGTCGTTACCGCGCTGTCCGCTCTGGGCATCAACGCGGATACCGACCCCCGGTTTGTCAAGAATGGGAACTCTGTCATTGACGCGCTGCTGCGCTACTATGTAAAGGGCGGCGGCTTCAAGCACATCATGGACGGCGAACTGGACGGCATGGCCACCGAGCAGGCGTACTACGCACTGACAGCTTACTACCGCTTCCTCTCCGGAAAGACAAACCTGTACGACATGACTGACATCATCGACATGGGCGGCGATCCTGTGGAAGTTCCCACTGAACCGACTGTACCGGCCACTACTGAGCCTACCGAAGTGGAGACTGGCTTCCCCTGGTGGATTCTCGTGATCTGCGTTGTCGGCGGCTGCGGTCTGGGTATGGTCATCGCTATCGTCATCATCCCCAAGTTCGGTAAGTTCAAGAAGAAGGACTAATTTGACCCTGCTGGGGGCGGGTTACCTGCCCCCAGCAAAACAAGGAGCGCTGCTTTTGAGTAAAAGAAATATCCTGTGCCTACTGCTGGCGGCAGCCCTGCTTGTGCAGCCCATTTCTTTAAGATCCTGGGCCGACGAGGCAGCAACGGAGGAGACACAACAAGAAACAATTACCCCGGAGGAGGAATCCACCGAGGCAACGGGGGAAGAAACAACAGAAGAAACCGGAGAAATAACGGAAGAAACAGAAGAAACGGAGCCCATTGAGGAGGAAACCGTGCCGGAAGAAATCCCGGAGGAGGCCATTATTGAGGAAAGCGAGGATGGCCGCTTTTTCCCGGACTACACCCTGGATGATTACGCGGATGTAATGTACGGTGACGGCACGATTAAGAACAACGGCTGCAGCGTCTGCTGCATGGCTGTGGCCGCTACCTATCTGACAGGCCATCAGTATTACCCGGACGAACTGGCAAAATGGTTTGGAAGCAAGGCAAACAACAACGTAATTATGAGCTGGCCTTCGGCCTGGAAAGCCTGGGCTGCGACCAGAAGGAAATGCGGGGCCGGGTGGCGGAAATGGCTTGCTATTTTGGCATTCAGGATTGGTTCCACCGGGATGTAGCGACCCTATCCGGCGGACAAAAACAGCTATTAAACTTGGCATCCATTATGGCCATGCAGCCGGAGGTGCTGATCCTGGACGAGCCAACAAGCCAGTTAGACCCTATTGCTGCTTCTGATTTTTTGAACACTGTCCGAAAAATTAACACGGAACTTGGTACTACCGTCATTATCACTGAACACCGCCTGGAAGACATTTTCCCTTACGCAGACAGGGCAGTGGTCATGGACAAGGGCAAAGTCATTGCGGACGATGCCCCCGGAAAGGTGGGGCAGCTGCTGTTTGCTGGGAATAACCCCATGTTCGCTGCCATGCCCACCCCTGTGCGGGTTTATTATGGGGCAGGCGGCACCGGCGAAAGCCCGCTGACCGTTCGCCAAGGGCGCAGTTGGCTGAGTAAGGAATTTCCAAAGGAGCCGAGCATCAAGGCCATCCCCGCTCCCGCCTTGCCGGAAGAAATTGAAAATCCGGCCCTTACCCTAAAAGAGCTCTGGTTCCGATATGAAAAGGATTCCCCGGATATTCTGCGAGGCGTCAGTGCGGAAGTACCCGCAGGAAGCCTCTATGCCATCCTGGGCGGCAACGGTGCGGGGAAGTCTACGACCCTAAAGGCTATCTCCGGCGTTTGCAGACCCTACCGGGGCAAGGTGACGCTGTTTGGCAAGCCGGTGGAAAAATACAAGTCTTCAGAGCTGTTCCATGGCTGCCTTGCCATGCTGCCCCAGGATCCCAAGAGCCTGTTTGTGAAAAAGACCGTCCGGGAAGACCTGGCGGAAATGACCAAGGACAAGCAGGAAATTGACCGGATCGCTGCCCTTTGCCAGGTGACGGAGCTTCTGGACAGCCACCCCTACGACCTGTCCGGCGGCGAGCAGCAGCGGGCGGCGCTGGCAAAAGTACTGCTGACCAATCCCAGACTGCTCCTTTTGGACGAGCCTACCAAGGGCATCGACAGCTTCTTTAAGGAAACCTTTGCCGGGATTCTGGCCGACCTGAAAAAGCGGGGTATCACCATCGTCATGGTCTCCCACGATGTGGAGTTCTGCGCCCGTTACGCCGATGTGGTCAGCATGTTCTTCGATGGGCAAATCCTGACAACTGACACACCCCGCCGCTTCTTCGGCTCCAACAGCTTTTACACAACTGCCGCCCACCGCATGAGCCGTCATATTTTCCACATGGCCGTAACGGTAGACGATGTGCTTACTCTTTGCCGGGAAAACGCCCATGAATGATTTTTACATATCTACCATTGATGAAAATGCCGGAACGCTTGCCTCAAAATACAGGTTGGGAATTGAAATCGCAGATTTCTGTACTGCTTGGAATATGGATGAAAGACTTGCAGAAACGGATGCACAGGTTCAAAAAATGGTCTGTGGGATTACCAAACGGGTATTCCACAGTCCATTCAGTGAGTTGTTCCCGTGCGCAATTGACCCTAAAATCCGTGCTGTAGCGAAAGAGCGGTATCAGCAGGCTGTTGCGCTGGCAAGAAACTATGGAGCATCAAAGGTCATTATTCACGGTGGTTATAACGAACGGCTGTATTTTCCATGTTGGTTCGTGGAACAGAGCATTTTGTTCTGGAAAGATTTCCTGACGGAGGTTCCAGAAGTAGAAATCGTGCTGGAAAATGTACTGGAACCAAAGCCCGAAATGCTGGTGGAAATTCTGGAGGCTGTGGATCACCCCAACCTTAAAATGTGTTTGGATATAGGCCACGCAAATGCCTATTCCTCCATTCCTTTACAGGATTGGCTGAATACTTGCGGCCCTTACATATCACATTTCCATATCCACAACAATGATGGGACACAGGATGCGCACAGTCCTCTGACAGAGGGAACCATCCATATGCGGTCCTTTCTGATGAATGCACGGTCCACCTGCCCCAATGCCAGTTTCACATTGGAGCTTATGGATGCAGAAGCTTCTGTTCAGTGGCTCGTTAAAGAAAAAATCATTGAGATGCCGGAACTGGTGTCGAATGGAGATACGCTATGAAGAAATCACACATTGCAATCTTGCTTATTTTCCTGCTGGTCATTCCTGCAACCTTGATTTTTGGTTTGCGGTTGTCCGGTAGAGCTTATTATTTCACCAGTACATTGGTGATCATCGAAATCATTATCCCGTTTCTGCTGGCTTTTGAAAGCCGCAAGCCCCAGGCTCGGGAGTTGGTGGTGATTGCTGTTCTGTCTGCGCTTGCGGTGGCAGCGCGGGTAGTAATACCTATTCCGAATTTTAAGGCGATTTTTGCCATTATTATGCTCTCCGGCATGGCCTTCGGTCCGGAAGCCGGATTCCTTGTAGGGGCTGTTTCGGCTTTTGCCAGTAACTTTTTTTACGGACAGGGAGCCTATACCCCTTGGCAGATGTTCGCCTACGGAGCCGGTGGAATGCTGGCGGGATTTCTGTTTGCCAAGGGCAGATTACCGCAAAAGCGTTGGATCATGGCAATCTTTGGATTTTTAAGCTGCGTTCTTTTTGTTGGTCCGCTGTTGGATACCTGTACGGTGTTTCTGACTCTACCCATTATCAATGTCCAGACTGCCTGGCCACTCTATGTGTCGGGTTTCCCGGTGAACATCAGCCAGGGCGTTTGTACTGCACTGACCATGTTGCTGTTTGGTCCGGCACTTCTGGAGAAACTGGACCGTGTGAAACTGCAATATGGCATGGCGGAGGATGAAGATGGGGTTTGAAGCCTGTCACCCGGCGGTGAATTTCATCTTCTTTGCCTCTGTGATCTATGGAGCAGTGACCTTCAAACATCCGGTATTTTTGCTGATTGCTTTCCTCTGCGCCTTTGCTTATAGTGTGAAGCGGTGCGGAAAGCGGGCGGTAATTTTGAATCTGTGTTTACTTCCGCTGATCCTGGCCTTCGCTCTGTACTACAGTTCCTACCACCATTTTGGGGTAACGGTGTTGAAAAAGAACTTCATCAACAATGATATTACCTTGGAGAGCATTGTTTATGGTCTGGTCATTGGACTGCGGTTTGCAACGCTGTGTATGTGGCTGGAAGCCATGTTCCGGGTGGTGTCCTCGGACAAGGTGGTATATCTGTTTGGAAAGGTCAGTCCGTTGCTGTCCTTGTTCTTAACCATCCTACTGCGCCTTATTCCCAGAATAGATCAGGAGGCAAGGCGTATCAACCTGGCTCAAAAGGGCATTGGCCGGGGGAGCAACCAAGGAAATACCTTCAGGCGTGTTGTCAACTGCTTAAGAATATTCTCTATGTTGATTACATGGATGATTTCGGCATTGGCCTTGGAATCCGATTCTATGCGTTCCCGTGGAAGCCTTCTCCGAGGACGGACAGCTTTCTCCATCTACCGCTTCGACAACCGGGACAGGGCTTTTGTAATTGCGCTGTTCAGCTGCATTACCATGACCGCCATGGGCGTGATCCTGGGAGCCAGCAAAATGTGGTACAATCCACGAATCATCTGGCGACCACTGAATGGAATTGGCATCGTCACAGCCATTGGATATCTTGCACTATGTTTTATGCCTATGGCTTTGGAGTTGTGGACGGAGTATCGCTTCCATGCCGCAAGAAAAAGAGGGGTACACTATGACGCAACTGGACAATGAATTCTTTGAAGAATATAAGCACCTGGAACGCCTTTGCTCGGATATGTATTCCTGTCGGGATGGGATTAGGCAGTATCTGGAGGATATGGAGTGTCAATTTTCAGAGGGTGAAAAAGCGATTCCTCACTGGGCGCAGGACTACCGAAAATTGCGAGAGCTGCGAAGAACCAGAAATACCCTAGCACACAATGTAAGCGAGTACCAGGTATGCACAGAGCAGGATGTGGAGAATGTTATAGATTTTGTTGGTAGAATCATGCAGCAGCAAGATCCACTGGCAATGTTGCATCTGTATAATTCCAGAGATGAAGATTCAAAAACTTTGGATGAAAGCGAAGTATCTGCTCCGGGTAAGTATTATTACGACGCTCCCCAGAACGAGGAAAAACGCAAACAACTTATTCTGTACGTTATATTGTTGGTCATAACGTGCGTGTCGGTAATCCTTGTAAGCATATTAATTTCCCACATAGGTGAGCCGTGAGTGGCACTGTAAGCCAAGAGTAAGTTTGGCACTAACGAATGAAAGAACGCCCATTTCTGCATGAGCTGTAGCTTCATAGCAGAAATGGGCATTAGTCAACCTCGAATAAAGAATGACGGCTTGACCATTTTATTCACCCTCCATTCCGAGCACATAAAAAAGCATTCTAAAAGCAGAATCTTTCTTTGCCTCTTTTTTTGATGAAGATGTCCCGTCAAAACAACAATCTTCTTCCACTATGTGACATTCACATTTCCAAATCGGATTACCGTTATGGTCATAGGTTTCCTCGAAAGCGTAAGTTGGAATCGAAAAATATCCGCGACGGGCTAAGATTTCCAGTTGGTTGATCGAATCATCACGATTCGGGTTTTCGATTTCGTTGCGAATCGACCACAGCAAATCTTTTTGTTCCAAATACTCATAAGCCAGTTTACATACCGCCATTCTTGCGTCTTTGACAGAAACACCAAAGCCGCAAAAGACAGGTAAAGAATCAAGCAATTTAAGGTAACAATGATATTTTAGTTTAGAATAGTTGTAGCCTAACGGAAAGTTTTGATATATAGTGTTACTCTCTTTTAAATACCAAGTCGATGTGTAAGATGCTTCTTTATATTTGTACCAGGGAATGCACCCATTTTTGTTCATTTCCCATTCCTGAATCAGTCGCACATAATTAGTGTCGGTATCATCAATTAGGAAGTCTTCGGGAACAAGCATTGCTTCAACCGTTTTTTGCAAGTCTTTCAGATTCCATCCTGAATCGATTGCAACAGCTCCGATAATTGCTTCAAACAAATCCTCTTTCACAGAATCTTCTTGGTTGATATTATTCTGTGTATCGCCCTTACCCATAATAAGATGTTCAGAAAAACCAAGTTCATCCATTCGGCGAGTCAACGCTTTTTTATTCACCATTCGACTTTTGATTTTAGATAAGTTATCTTCGTCATAGTCACAGCCGAAGCTATTTACTACCGGCACTTCGTAATCCGCTTGATTCCGTTTGAATTCTTGTTCCCAAGCAGAAAGCTTTGTTCCGTCAACCGGATTCTCATTTGCTAAATGCCCGTATTTCTGAATAAGCAGTTTAACAATCACAAAATCAAGTGCCTTGTCTCCAATAAACTCGAGTACCTCATTGTTTTCACCGCCGTTCTCTGCGGTATATGAGCGACGAGTGAAAGCTTGCTGTAACAAATCAAGGTTTTTAAAATCATACCCGATTTGCCCCTGTACCATTTTCCATACTAATTCTTTTTTCATAACAAAAAATCCTTTCGGTAATATATCACCAAAAGGCATAATAAGAGCCCGACAGAAACACCTTCCCTGCGAGAAAGGGAAAGATACCGCCGGACATACAGCATTAAATATAATTCTTTGTTTCCGTTTGTTTACTCGGGTTCACTTTCATAAACAAGAATAAACACTAAGATACAATGTCTCAAATTTAATGTATTATGCCTCAAGCAATATAATTATATTACTGCCGCCAAAATAACGCAACTGTTTTAATGAAAATTTCTTGTGTATTTTCAAAAATGCAGGAGTTTGGACATTTTCCCATCATATCGAGTTTGATTGATAGATTGATATTTGATTCCATGGGTATTTCTTTCTTTGATAATTACTTTATTTAGTATTTCTTTGTGCGGGATTTTCCCTATGGGGATTTGCCACACGTGGATTATCCAGATGTGGATCATCCACGCAAGGGTTTTCCCGTTCTGGTTCTGAGAAAAAGAACGCCCACATACGGTTAGCTGCTGTCCAGCCACCTGTATGTGGGCGTTGTTGTAGATTTCTGATTGCACCCGCACTGCTATTGTCCATGTCATTCTTTATGCAAGATTGTCATTCTCTTTTTATGCTAGGTTTCTGTGCTTGCAATCAGTCGGTCAAAGTCGCTCTGATAGAGCTGATCCTGGATAATCCGGTACTGCTCAAATTCGCTTTCGGCAAATGCTTTCGCAATGGCAGCTGTGACCTTTCCTTTGTCTTGCAGGATTTCCGCATCGTTGAATTGCAGGAAGGCATCCAGCTTGGAGGCCCAATCTGCCATGGTCATGGGGATACGCCGACGGGCCTGCCGGGTGGCGTAGTCCAGGTACATCGTTACGATTTCGTTCAGCTCCTGCATCTCATCAAGCGATAAATAATTCTTTGCGACGGACACATCCGCTTTGACAATCTTACCGTCCGGGGCATTGCGCCACGATGTCAGCCCCATATGTTCCTTTGTGTGGTCTGCTCGCTCCATAATGACCTCTGCTGCCGTGCTGCCATGGACTGCATAGTGCATTTTGTTTTGGACAGTAGCGAAGAAATCTTTTGTGGTTTGACTGTCGAGGGAATAATCCACGGCGGTGGCATAGATGTCTGTGATTTTCTGATAAAAGCGACGCTCACTTGCCCGAATCTCCTGAATTTCAGAAACCAGGTGGTCAAAATAATCTTCGTCGAAAATCTGACCGTTGACGAGCCTATCCTTATCCAGAACATATCCCTGCTTGGCAAATGTGTCAAGCACTTTGGTCGCCCACTGGCGGAATTGTGTTGCCCGCCCGGAATTGATTCGGTAGCCGACAGCAATAATGGCAGAGAGAGAATAAAACTTGTATTGATAAGTTTTGCCATTGTCGGCAACTTGTGCAAAATTTGCACAAGTTGAATCTTCTGATAATTCGCCGCTTTCAAATACGTTTTTCAGGTGCTTGGTCACTACGCTGCGGTCCACATCAAAGAGCTGGCCGATTGCTTTCTGCGTCAGCCAAACGTCGTGATCCTGTACCCGGACTTCGATTCCATCCTCATGGGCATCTTTTGTAAACACCAGAAAATCCACAGTGCTATTGCGGATTTGCAGCTTGTCCTTTCGAGATTTTTTCATAATACTATTCCAACTCCCCCCAAGGGTCCAGCCCCATTTCTTCCCAGGTCACGCCGTAGGGCACCCCACCGGAAGTGTAGCCAGCAATATAAAAGAAGCAATCATCCTGATCCATAATTTCTGGGTCAATCGATTTTGTGGACTGCTTTTGGGACTTGTGATTTGGATGCCGTGTGGCACGTTCACGTTGCAGCGCCTTTATTTCCTCATGAGAACGGATATGCTCCGGTAAGCCGTTGCTTTCCAACCTCTCAATGATGTGCAGGCGTTTTTTACGATATTCCTTGTAAACCTCGTCAAAGGAAATCTGAATGTTGATGTGATTGCAAACCTTTTGTACAATCGTTTCACAGTCCTCAACGGAGACCGGCATTCGTCCGTTTGCAGAGACGAAATTCTGGGTTTCCAGATACATATAATCTGTAATCCTGGCTTTCTGTGCCTGCTTCAAATCCTTAAAAGATTTGCCAGCACTTGAATAAGGTGTATTCATACTCAGTTATCCCATGAATGTGTCTGGAAATAGGAATCCGTGCGGCGGTCATATTGAAGGCGTACAGAAGGAATGTCCACGCCATCCATAATGGAGAAGAACGCCTGCTGGGTGATTTCGGAAATTTCCCGGTCATGGTGGAAAAGGTTATTCACTATCATTAAAGCAAACACTGCGTCAGGATATTTTGCGGCCAATGCATCATAATCCTGACCATCTGCTTTTGCAAGTGCTGTGAATCCTGGAATCTCCGTCAGTACGGGTATCGCCTGGGCTATATAATCTTCAAGGGTATGTGTTATCGTCCCCATGTCCTGCGCTCCTTTACGTGCGAACTGTAGATCATTGTAACATGGAAATAAAGAAAGACAAGTCTTGACTTTGTGTATAGACTATTTATCCGCGAATTGCCATCATGTGACTGCTGGGAATTTCAGCTTTGCTTTTACCGCTGGCAGCAAGAGCGGCTTCCTCTGTGGGGTATAATCTATGTGCTTTTATCTTTGTTGCAGCCCCCATACAATCCAGAAACTTGAATGTAATTAAATTACCGCTGATGTGAATGATTTTGCCCTCGCGGATATAGTGATTACTTTCTATCATATAGGCAACGTCATTGAGCTTGTATGCCCCAGTCATTATGCACCACTCCTTTAGACACAATATATCACAGAGAGGCACCACTTTCAATTGGAAAATACAAATAAATATTCGCAATAAAGAATATAAAATTCATAAATTGACCGGTACTTTGGACTGTGGTATAGTAAGAATAAAATCATTTAGTGCATAGTTCAAACAATGCGGAGATCCGTATGTGACATATGCTACACGACCTTGTGAAGTTGCCAACTAGCAAAACTTTATCAATTGATAAGGAAGGAGACTATTATGCCGTACAACTATTTGGGGGATTTGAAAAAGAGAGAGATTGTCCAAAAACTACAGGAGGCTGGATGTGGTGTAAGAAACGTAAATGAGCTAAATAAAATCATGGAAGAAATGGGGTTGCTCAATCATTGTGGTAACGGATGGGAGACTACAGATAGCGGTGCTAAGTTTTCGATGTGGCATAAAGGCGTGTTTAATTCGGATGCATGGCACCCAGAACTGGTTGATGAGATAATTAACTATTTGAACGGCCAATGATACAAATAAGTTAGCAACCCGTGCTGATATGGCACCGGGTGAAACAAAGCAGTTTCACAATAAGTAAATCAAGCCTATGCACATTGAGGTTGACGAGGACGGAGAAGTATTTCTGCGGCTCGTCACAAAATAGGAGATTGAATAATAGAAAAAATACGCCCAGCAATTCATATGAACTGCTGAGCGCAAGTATTGATTGTTTATAGTTTTATTCTGCCGCCATCCCATACCCCAGAATCACACTATTCCCCAGAGAATACTGTTTCTGCCGGCACATATCCCTGGAATTGCCCTCTACGGTATAAACCATCCCATTGTCCACCTTCACCACGATGCCCACATGGTCCGGCACACCGTCCTGGGTGGCCCAATCGAAGAAAATGAGCATCCCTGGCACCGGCTCCGCAGAGCCGTCCAGCCAGAGGCCACGCTGCTGGAACCATTGCATTCCGAAGACGCAGCCGGAGAATTTGGGGTAGGTGCCGCTGTCCAGGTAGCCGCATTGGTCGGCACACCAGGAGACGAAGCAGGCGCACCATTCCACATGATTGGTAAAGCCGTACCAGCTCCAATAGGGTTCGCCGCCTACGTTGCCCACCTGGGACAGGGCCACATCCACAATGGCATCCCCGTCCTCTGGGGTATAAAACACTTTCCCAATAGGGTAGTACCGCAGCACATGGGGGACATACTGCTTGTCCCCATAGCTGTTCCAGCCCATCTGCTCCGCCATCTTCATGGAGAACTCTACGGCGTTTGCACGGGAATACTCGCCGTATTTCTGCAAGGCCCAGGTAATGTAGCCGCTGCCAAAGTTGTAGCCTTGGAGTGCCAGCTGAATATGGTCCAGGTCAATGGGACTTTCCGCTCCTGCCGCCTGCAAACAGTCTGCTAGGTTCTGGATGCCAACCGCAATGGAGTATTCCGGGTCCGTAATGCCTCCGGGGATTCTGGGGTACTGGGTGTTATACCCGCATTCGGAAGCCTGCATGGGGTCGTTGCCCCTGCCGCCGGATTCCTGCATCATAACTGCCTGAATCAGCAGAACGTAATCCGGGATGCTGTATTGCTTGGCATATTTGCGGATGACCGGCTCATAGGCTTCCACCTCCGCACTGAGGGGCAGGGTTTCCGTGGATTCGTCCTGGCTTCCGAAGATGGCGGCACCGCAGCCAATGAGGACAACAATGACGATCACCAGAACGGAAGCAACTCCACCGGCGGCAATGGCTGTGTATAGTGCCTTTGCCGCCT
>ULXL01029971.1_pt1 | contig 20333 bp, 17 predicted proteins | sample 1961241 | NCBI WGS metagenome assembly ULXL01 (sample SAMEA4835837, study PRJEB28245) | human gut metagenome | biome: gut microbiome; material: fecal sample | place: Denmark | collected 2008
TCTACGCCGGGCCGTGTTTTTTTCAAAAGCGAATCGTTTTTTGTTGCAATTCCATAGAGGCCATGTTATATTGTAGAAAATGTTGCAAGTATTTGGAGGAGGCCGAGACATGAAGCTCATCGCCACGAAGGACGCCGTAGGCAGCGTCCTCTGTCACGACATGACGCAGATAATCGTTGGTGTTACGAAGGACGCACGTTTCCGCAAGGGCCACGTCGTCACCGAGGAGGACATTCCCGTCCTGCTCTCAATGGGGAAGGAGCACCTCTACGTCTGGGAAAAGGCCGAGGGCACGGTACACGAGGACGAGGCAGCGGAACGTCTGCGCGCTCTCTGCCAAAGCGAGAACATGCACCCTACGCCGGTAAAGGAGGGCAAGATCGAGCTCATCGCGGACTGCGACGGCCTGTTCCAAGTTGACATAACAAAACTAAATGCCCTTAACGAGCAGGACGAGCTGATGATCGCCACGCGCCATTCCAACACGGCGGTGAAGAGGGGAGCGAAGCTGGCGGGTATGCGAATAATCCCGCTGGTGATAGAGGACGCAAAGCTCCGCGAGGCGGAGAAATTGGCGGGTGCGGAGCCGATTCTGGCTCTGAGACCCTATAAACTCAGGACCTGCGGCCTGGTGACGACGGGCGGAGAGGTGGCCCAGGGGCTGATTGAGGACACATTCACCCCGGTCATCATAGAAAAGCTCAAGAGCTACGGCATAGAGGTGACGGAGCACGCCCTGCCGGGGGACGACAGGGCCGCCATAACGAAAGCCGTGCTTGACTTCAAGGCCAAAGGGGTTGACATGGTATTATGCACCGGCGGCATGAGCGTGGACCCGGATGACAGGACGCCGGGCGCAATCAAGGACACTGGCGCGAGGATTGTGGCCTACGGCGCTCCGGTGCTGCCGGGGGCGATGTTTTTGCTGGGCTATTTTGAGGACGGCACGCCGGTCATGGGCCTGCCCGGCTGCGTGATGTACGCGAAGGCCACGGTGTTCGACCTCATCCTCCCGCGCGTTGCGGCGGGCGTGGAGGTCACGCGCGCCGAGATAAAGGCCCTGGGCAACGGCGGACTCTGCCTCGGCTGCGGGGACTGCCGCTATCCCGTCTGCCCCTTCGGCAAGGGCTTTTGAGGAAAAGGGGGAATATCATGCGTCTGAGCGCGAGAAACCAGCTGCGCGGCACGGTCGTCGGAATAGACGAGGGCGCCGTCAACGGCATTGTGAAGATCGACATAGGCGGCGGCAACGTCGTCACGGCCACGATATCCATGGCCTCGATACGCGAACTCGGTCTCGAGGTCGGCAAGCCTGCCATAGCGGTGATCAAGGCCACGTCCGTTATGGTCGCCGTGGACTAATAAAAAAGGAGAAATTGAAATGAAAAGAGCATTGGCCCTGCTGCTGGCCCTTTGCCTGGTCTTTGCCCTTGCGGCATGCGGCCAGGAGAACACGCCGGCCACCGATCCCCCCGCCGGGACCGAGACCCCGGAGGAGACCCCGGGCGACGACTCCGAACCCACGCCGGTGGAGGTCGTGGTATTTGCCGCCGCCTCCATGGAGGCGACGCTGACCGAGATAGCCGAGCTTTATAAGGAGGTCGCGCCCTGGGTCACGCTGACCTTCACCTTTGACTCCTCGGGTACGCTCAAGACCCAGATAGAGGAGGGCGCGGTCTGCGACCTCTTCATCTCCGCGGCGCAGAAGCAGATGAACCAGCTCGACGCCGCCGACACGACCGGCACCAACACGGACGGGCTCGACTACGTCGTGTCCGAGAGCCGGATAGACCTCGTGGAGAACAAGGTCGTCCTCGCCGTGCCGGACGACAACCCGGCGGGCATAGAGAGCTTCACGGACCTTGCCACGGACAAGCTGAGCCTGCTCTGCCTCGGCAACGACGACGTGCCTGTGGGCGCGTACTCGCTGCAGATACTCGAGTACCTGGGCATAGACATAGCAGCCCTGGAGGCGGATGGCAAGGTGACCTACGCCTCGAACGTCTCCGAGGTGGCGACGCAGGTGAAGGAGGGCGCGGTGGACTGCGGCGTCATCTACGCGACGGACGCCTTCACCTATGAGCTGAACGTTGTGGACCAGGCCGCGCCGGAGATGTGCGACCAGGTCATCTACCCCGCCGCCGTCATGAAGAGCGGCACGGCCGAGGCCGCGGAGGCCGCGCAGGCCTTCCTGGACTTCATCCACACGGACGCGGGAGCCGTTGCCGTCCTGGAGGGCGTGGGCTTCACGGTCCTTTAAAGAGCCAACTTTCCACCTCAGCCGGCGCGGTCGGGGACGCAGACCCGGCTGCGCCGGCATCTTGTTAGCCGAGGGGTGATCCTGTTTGGATTGGTATCCGCTCTGGAACTCGCTGCGGATAGCGGCGCTTTCCACCGTTATAATTTTTTTCCTGGGCATACTGGCGGCCTACTACGTCGCCAAGCTGCCGCGGCTCGTGAAAGGCGTGCTGGACGTGGTGCTGACTCTGCCTCTGGTGCTTCCGCCGACGGTCGTGGGATATTTTCTGCTGCGGCTGCTGGGGCCGAAGCGGACTATTGGGCTGTGGTTCCTAGAGACCTTCGGCGTCCGTCTGACCATGGTGTGGTACGCGGCGGTGTTCGCCTCGGCTGTCGTGGCCTTCCCGCTGATGTACAGGACGGCGCGCGGAGCCTTTGAGTCCTTCGACAGGGACCTGGCCTATGCGGGCCAGACCCTGGGCCGCTCAAACAGCTGGATATTCTGGCGGGTGCGAATGCCTTGCTGCAAACAGGGCATCATCGCCGGGACGGTGCTGGCCTTCGCCCGCGCGCTGGGCGAGTACGGCGCCACCTCGATGATAGCGGGCTACACGCCGGGCAGGACCGCGACGATCTCGACCACGGTCTACCAGCTCTGGCGCACGGGCGACGACGCGGGCGCGATGCGCTGGGTGCTGGTGAACCTGGCGATCTCGGCCGTGGTGCTCCTGGCGGTGAACATGCTGGAGAAAAAGAACAAGAGCCCGCGCCGGAAGGCGGAGCCCGTGTCCGAGGGGGTGGATTGATGTCGCTGGTGGTTGACATAAAAAAGGACTTCGGCCGTTTCCGCCTGGACGTGGAGTTCGAGGCGGGCAGCGGCGAGGTGACGGGCTTGCTGGGAGCATCGGGCTGCGGCAAGAGCGTGACGCTCAAGTGTGTGGCGGGCATAGAAAAACCCGACGAGGGCCGAATAGTCCTCGACGGGCGGGTGCTTTTCGATTCCGAGAGGCGGATAGACCTGACGCCGCAGCGGCGGCGGGTGGGCTATCTGTTCCAGAACTACGCGCTTTTTCCGAACATGACCCTGGCGCAGAACATCGCCGTAGGCGTGCGCGACAGGGCAAAGCGGCGCGAGACGGTGGAGCGGCTGGTGAAGTCGTTTTACCTCGAGGGCTGCGAGGGGAAATATCCTCGCCAGCTCTCGGGCGGGCAGCAGCAGAGGGCGGCGCTTGCGCGTATCCTGGCGAGCGAGCCGGAGGTGCTGATGTTGGACGAGCCCTTTTCCGCGCTGGACAGCTATCTAAAGTGGCAGGTGGAGCTGGAGCTGGCGGAGCTGCTGGAGCGCTTTCCCGGCCCGGTGCTATTTGTGACGCACGACCGGGACGAGGTGCGGCGGCTCTGCGGCCGGGTCTGCGTGCTGGACAACGGGAGATCGCAGGCGGCGCAGAGCGTGGGAGAGCTGTTCGACTCGCCGCGGACGCTCTCGGCCTGCCTGCTTTCCGGCTGCAAGAACATCACGCGGGCGCACCGCGTATCCGAAAAGCGCATAGTCGCGCTGGACTGGGGCGTGGAGCTGGAGGTGGAGCAGGAGCTGCCGGATGGCCTGGAGTACGCCGGGATACGCGCGCACTTTGTGGAACCCGTGGAAGGCCCCGGTCCAAACCGGCTGCTTTGCCGCGTGGAGCGGGTGGTGACGGAGGCATTCTCAACGGTGGTGATGCTTGCCACACCCGGCGGGTCGGAGGGCTATTCCCGGCTGAGGATGGAGCTGCCGCAGGAGCGCTGGGCAGCCCTTGCGGGGCGGCGCGAGCTGTATCTGGAACTGGCGCCTGAGCGCATCCTCCCACTGCGCCGGAGCTAAGGCGCGCCTGGGGCGTTTTCCCAGACTCGGAGGAGCTGCCGCTTGGAGGCGAGCTCGTCCCGCTCGGGGTAGGCGAAGCCCAGGCGCTCCGCCGCCGCTAGCGCCGCCCTGCGAAACAGACGGCAGGCAGCGTCTATGGAAGCCCGGAGATGAGCGTAGTCCCCGTCCGAATATGTCGAGAGAAATTCTGCATAAAAGTCGTGTGGGAGGTATTTTTTCAGGTATTTGTTCAGCTTGCCGCAGGAGACGGAAAAGTCCGTGCATGTGCCGACATACCAGCACAGCATGAGCTCGAGCATATCCCTGACCGGGCCGTTATAGGTGGCCATGGCGAAGGGCAGTTCGTCTCTTGCGGCGCCCTTCGCAACGTCACACAGGCACCAGTAAAATTCGTTGCAGCAGCCCCGGAATCTCTTTTCCGAGGGCTTTTTTATGTGGAAATCCTCGTCCGAAGGCGGGGGCAGGCTGGGCAGGCAGCCAGTCTTGTCCAGGAGCGGGACGAAGAGCTTGTTTCGGTTCACACCGCTCTCCATGGTGCGCAGGGTCTCGACTCCTATGTCGATGCGGTTGCCGTCGTCGAAGAGCAGCAGCCAGGAATAGCTCTCGTCATATTTGGAGCGTATGCCGAAGCGTTCTCCGTAGCCTAAGTCGGAGTCCTGCTCCTGCATCAGCGCCACCCGGCCGAAGGCGTTCATCCAGCTCGTGTCCCGGATGAAGCTGCCCGTCTCCGTGACGACGTACATGACGTCAAAGTCTCTGTAGATATCCTTCGGCGCGTTTGGGTTGGCCCTTGAGCCTTTGAGGTATGCCGCGAGGACCCTCGTATCGGTCCGAGCGGTGCTGATGATGAGGTCCAACATTTCATTTTCGCCGCGCAAAGTTGTTACCTCCCCGTTACCTGGATGTTCACGGCATAATCATAGCACCATTGGCGCATGAAGTACACACCGGCATGGAGCGAGCTGTTGACAGGCACGTATATAATGGTAGGAGCAGAACGAATGAGGAGGTTTTTGGGGATGAGACGGAAAGACAGACAGGTAAGCGACGCGGCAATGCAGAGGGAGATCATACTCGCATGCAGCTGCTGCCGGCTGGGCTTTTGCGACGAGGGCGGTGCCTATATCGTGCCGCTGAACTTCGGCTACGAGGAGCGCGGCGGGAAGCGGACGTTTTATTTTCACGGCGCGCGGGAAGGCCGGAAGATGGAGCTGATAAAGGCCGGGGGACCGGTAGGCTTCGAGCTGGATACGGGCTGGCGGCTGAACGAGGCGAAGGAGGCCTGCGAGTATTCCGCGAGCTTCCGGAGCGTGATAGGCAGGGGAGAGGTGAGCCTGATCGAGGACCGGGCAGGGAAGCTGTACGGTCTGGAGCGGATAATGGAGCACAACTCTGGCCGGGACGGCTGGGAGTACCCGGAGGAGATGCTGGACAGCGTGGCGGTTTTCAAGCTGGAGGTGACGGAGCTTGACTGCAAGGAGCACGAGTGAGTCGTGCTGTGAGTCCGTCTATCGCGCGGGATATGGTGAAGAGCGAGCAGAAGCAGCCCTTCCGCTGTTTTGTGAAAGTGATATTTTCATCGTGCGCCTCCCGTTTTATTGCGTGCTGCAATACGGGTACGGCATTGCTTACAGGCATTAATAATATAAGCGGTTCAAGTTTTGAACGCCAAGTTTAGCCCCGGCAATCTCCGGAGGAGGTACACACCATGGTAAAAATACTTTTCATCTGCCACGGCAATATTTGCTGAGGGTCAAAAAAGCCTGATAAATCAAGGGTTTCCGGGCCTCCGGGTAGTGCTACTACACCATTACTACACCATTTGGAACCTCGGTGTGACGAACATTTTTTGATAAAACGAGGTGCAGAAAATGGAATACGCGAGCGTCCTGGAGGAGCTCTGGTACGGCAATATCGAGCCGTCGGAGTATGACTGTTCCCCCTGCCAGGAATACAAAACCGCCCTCCACCTGCTCAGCCGCAACGAGGAAAAACTCCTCAGCACCCTGAGCGACGAGCAGAAATCCCTCTTCACCCGCTGCGCCGAAAGCCGGCGCGAGCTGCAGTCGATAACCGAGCGCCTGCTGTTCAAAAACAGCTTCCGCCTGGGCGCAAGGCTCATGCTGGAGGTCATGGAGGGGTAAGTTGATATAGCGCACCGCCCATCGGCCAAATGGCCGATGGGCGGTGTTGTTGCATTTCCATTATTGGCTGGCGCACGTACTTAATCTCTGTTAATCTGACTGCCATTGCCCGCAGCGTCTTATTTTATTGCCTATAATCCAAATTCCTTTTTCAGAATATCAGCTATATATTTAGCTGTTTCTAAATTGAACTGAATTGATTGGCTTATTTTTTCTGGATTTTCTCTGCCGGCACGGCCGTATGTATCCAACTGCACATATTTTTCACCGTCCACCTCAAACACGGTGTAAGAAGCATGAACCTTCTCGTGCACTGTATTTCTTGTTTTATCCACTCTTTCGATGTCTTGAAGGTTAATCTGTGCCATTTATATGTTCTCCCTTTATCTCAGTACAAAGCTTACTCAATCTTTCTTCCCTGACACTCTTCTTCAATTCACACTCCCACACGGTTATCACTGACCAGCCCATAGCACGCAGTTCCCTAATATTCTTTTGATCTCGTTCGGCATTGTGCTGAACCTTTGGCTTCCAATACTCCTGATTGGAAGAAGGCCATACGAAGCGCGGACAGTCATGTTTGTGCCAGAAGCAGCCGTTCACAAAAACAACTGTCTTATATTTTGGCAAGACGATATCGGGCGTACCAGGTAGACTCCTGACGTTCTTTCTGTAGCGGAAACCTTTTGAGAAAAGATATTTCCGTACAATTTCTTCCGGTTTGCTGTTAGTACTCCTTATATGAGACATGTTCATGCTGCGAACTTCTTTAGAAAGACTATCTGCCATCTCAAGTCACTTCTGGCATCAGATTTTTTGTCAGTATCTGAGCAAGTTTATTTGCAATTGCTTCAGCCATAATTGGAGGTACAGCATTGCCGACTTGCTGATATTGTTTATCCTTAGAACCGCAGAATACAAAGCTGTCAGGAAAGGTCTGCAGTCTGGCAGCTTCCCTAACGCTGATTGCGCGGTCTAGTGTAGGATGAATCCACATTGACTTTCTAACGTTAACAACAGTTCCGCTTGGTTCATCATAATTCAGCCTGAGATAAATTGTGTTCTGCGTACGGGCAGCATCGGTATAGGTATTTGTTTTGAGGGACTCTTTCAGCGAATGAAAGTTCTGTCCCTGCTTAAGAGCCCGAAACCGTTCCAGGGCTGTTTCAGTTGTTTTGGTTATAATATGATTTTTTAGCACAACAGAATCGCGGAGAGAGGCAGCCAGCTCGCTTAAGCCTTCTTTAGGCTTGAGCAATATGCCGTCAGCGTCTTCTTCTAGATCGGCAAATGGCTCAACGTCTTCCAGGTCACTTATTGCATCTCGAACCGTTCTATATTCATCAGCATCAAAGCCACCATTTGGCAAGGCTATTTTTGCGGAAATTACGCGCTTTATGCCCATTACCACAAACCGCATGCGCTTTTGAGGTGCGCCGTAATCAGCAGCGCATAAAACGTTGCTGCAGATTACATAGTCGTTTTCCGGAGCCTCAAGGATCCCTCTAATGTAGTCATATACTGCAAATGATTTAATCTTGGCCGCCAGGCCGTCACTGTTCAGCACAAATTCATCAACAGCAATATTGTTTTCTATGATCTCCTCGGCCTTATTCAACATCCGCTGAATCATGATTGATGCTTCAATAGCAGATTTTATATCTTCAGGCTCGAATGTACCAAGATAGTATTCTCTGAGCGAGCCGAACGCTCTTTTTGCCTCTCTGAAAATGTACTCATCGTCCGAGAGAGACAAGTATGCTTCCGAAATCCTCAATATCTTCTTCTTATGCTTTTCCAGTGCTCTGCACATCTTACTGAAGTTTTTCGAGGTTTTGTAAATTACATTCAGCTCTGAATAATCGTCTTCCGGCCATATGTATTTTTTAATCTCCTCATCTGACTGCACAATATTCAAAGCATTTTCAAACATAAACTGACCGTCTAATAGGTGCAGCAATGTTTCTTTCACAGGGATGCCGCAGCGTTCGACTGTGGTTTCATCGCCTTTTTCCATATAGAATCTATGAACTTCGGAATGCAGCATGCTTACGTTTTCCATCACGAAGGCCTTTGGCTGCAACTCCAAAATTGCTCGCAGGTATTGTTTTACAAGCATGTTGTTTTTGCTAATAACATGGCTTTTTTGGCGATTTGCGTTTGAAAAGCCTTGACACGGAGGTCCGCCTATCACAACGTCAATTCTACCGTACCTGTTCATGATATCAGTATAATCTGCCGAGCAAACATCACCCTGAACTTCTACACCAGGGTGATTGCGGCGATAAGTTTCCTGCATATAAGGGCTGTTCTCAAATGCAGCTTTAATATCGTATTTGTTTGTCTGCATAAATCCTAAACTGAGGCCGCCAGCCCCTGCAAAAAGATCCACCACAGTAAACTTATTCATCAATTTCACCTTGCCGATCATTTCGGCGGAAATCCTTCGGCAATCGCTTTTTCTCTGAGTTTAATCAGGCTTTTGCTCTGCTTTTCGTCCGGGAAAAACCCAGCGGAAATCTTAACAGCATACGCCAGCGCTTTGCTTTCTGCCGCCGTTGCAATCTTATGGCTTTTCAGCCATGCCTCCATCTGCTGCCAATATGTCTCTCCGAGATCAAATACAGTTTTCATGTTGTCAATCTCGTTATCCAGTTTTCGCTCCTGCCGGGCTTCACGCTTAACAATGGATTGCTCTTCCTTCCCTTGCAGCAGCGTTTCTAATCCTTCAACAGGATCGCACGAAATCTGTTTTACATTTTCCCAGCACGCCTGCTGCTTGCACCACTGTGTAACGTTCTCTACCGGCCTTGATGGAGATGTAATAGCAGCATACACTTTTTCTGCGAGGATTGTCAACTGCTGCATTAGTATATCAGGGCACTTTTGCTTCTGCCAAATCTTCTGCAGATCTAAAGTCTGCTCTGGATACCAAGACTTTATTAGATGGTGAAACAGCGCAGTCGTATACGCAACTATGTTGGCTTTATAGCCACCTTCATACCACGGCTGTTTGGGAATCATCTTATCAATGGAGCGATACACTATTACCAGAGCGACAGCCTCTTGAAAATAGTTATCATTGAAGTCATCTTTACGTTTCTCCCATTCAGCCTCTGTCCTCTTTGCAAATTCCCCAAAATTCGATTCGGCTCCCTTGCTGACAATGTTGGGATACTCATCCCAAGCGCTCAGAACCTTTGCTAAGTCAGTTTTTGTGATTACCTGATCCTTAGGGTTTTGTGTTATAAACATTCGCTCTTGAGACTTTGTCATATGCATTGTTGCCTGTATGTATTGCCCTCGTGCACGCTCATAGAACCAATGGGTTTCATACTGTGCACCATCCTTAGCAGGGGCGAATTTTCTTCTGGAGATCTGCTCAAGACGCACATGGTATTCATGTGTTGAAAAGAAATCAGCAGCATTTATCTTATTCTGACTATTTGCGCTTTTAGATATAATAGGGACAATTGAAGCGGCTGTTTCAGGGGGAACTTGTGTCAGCTTCATCAGGACTGATATTTTTGTTAAGTCTGCGCCATTTGTATGCCTTGCAGCGGATAATGTTGCAGTGGTTTGGCCGCCGTTTACGATCTGAAGATCTCGAGCGAAAAGAAGTTTTCCATTTCTAACTTCTGTTTCGGTGGCAGTTGCAGACAAGCCATTATTATAGACGAAAAACATATCCGGTTCATTCAACACCGTGTTCCTTATGTCCTTGTTGACACCTCGTTTGCCCAAAAAAGAGCGCACATTTCCTTCAAGCATTCTGCTTCCGTACTCATCATAAAGATCTGCTAAAACATTTCCGGGAATGATGCACAAGTAGCTTCTGCAATGAGATGTTTCACTGGAATACTCCGCAGGCAGGCACGGAATACCGCCGCTCAAATATAAATTAAAATCAACAGCAATCTCTTCGTGACCATCGCCCACGCCGAAAATCCTGTAAAATCGCGGCATGTCCCAAATGCGGTATTCCACATCGATGCCGCAGACAGGTTCTGCATCAAGAACACCGGTCCGTTTCGATTTGCTGCTCCTCCTTTTCCCTCTTGAAGGCGTATCCGATTCAGTCAGGTTTGCTCGTTCGCTCAAGGACATATCGGTCAACAGTATTATTACGAATCTTGAAATAAAACCAGCTTGGTCTTTTATAAGCGCCGCCAGATCATAAGCCTCAGTGCTTATTTCAATTTTAGAAGCTAGGTCATGTTCAATCGAATTTGCTGCAAACATTCTGCAGCGGTCCAACGCAGTTCTTGCATCGCTGCCGATTAAGTTTTCAATTCCTGGAGAACCCGAATAAAGTGCAGAGAGCATATAAAATGAGCCGTCATGGTCATCATAGGCGTAACCGTCCACTCTAAGTGCGGCGTTGTGGAAACCGGAGCCCTGATAATAACAAGGGGTATACTCCGGCATAACATCACCCTCAAAAAGTTTCTGTGAGCAAATTTTTACAAAACTTGCAACGGTTCCATTCGCCTCGCTTTCTTCTGTTGCCAGGGTATCTTCCAAAAATGCCTTTCTATACTCTTCAAAGCTCTGCATGCTCCGGCCCCCTGCTGCTCATTATTCCAGTCTCCATCTCTGAAGCCCAGGAATGCTTAATGTATATGTACAATTTGAAACCGCTGCTGGAAGGTTAGATCTTTTGATGCATGGAAAGTCATCGTTTACTTGATATTGTTCTATTCTGTGAAGGAAAAAAGGTGTATCTGCCTGCGGATCCTCATGGTTAATTCCGCTTGACTCCAACCTCGATTCAAAAATAGCTTGTGCTTCAAAATCCTTAATATCGTTTTTAATTTCGTCAATCAGAGAATTTAAAGTGATGCATCCGGGTGTATTCTGTGATGCTTTTTCGATTCTAAGAATGAGAAGCGTGCCCGGCGTGCCTGCGTCAAGCTGGTCAGCTGATGATATAGTTACAGAGTCTTTGCTGAGAGATACTGCTTTTGCTTCGAACCATGTATCTGAGAACTCAAAGTCTCGATCTGCTCCAATTGGCCCTATCCAGCCAGCCGCCGAAACTCTTGGTGAATAGCGGTTTAGAATAACATACTTCAATGCACATAACTCTCCAACGAGTCCTTTTGCCTCTGCGTCTGACAGTTTCTTATTTTTCTCTTCGGCGAATAGTTTTTGCCACATACAGAATCTTTTTACCGCCGCCTTCACTCCAGCTGTTTCGCTGCGAACATTGAACGTACAGTGCATTATGTCCCAACAAAGCGACACAAATTGATCACGCAGGCTATCGTCTGTTAATGAGAAACATAGGGCATACTTCTTGTCGTGTCTGAAATTCGCACGGACAAATATCTGCTGACTGGACGTAGGTGCCGGCGGAAGAAGCTTCGATATAAGCATAAACTGCATATTGCAGTTTTCATCATAAGTGATGAAGAAATCCAAAGGATGATTTTCATCAGCCCTGCGTCCCACGGTTTGCCCTTCCTGCGGAGCAATTGCTTTCCATGCATCGCTGAGCTCACTCATCGATATCATCCAGCTGATCCTCCTCAATTTCATCCTCAAAGCTCTGACGTTGCTCTACCGTATTTACATAGTAAACAGCATATGTAGGCTCAGAGCCGGACAATCTAGGAAATCCGATACCATAGCCCACAATCAAATCTTTGCCGGCATCATATCCCTTGGGCAAGACGCTGTCTGCGCTTGGTTTAAGATAATGAATAATGATGATTGGGTCGCGCCCTTCAATTAAATATGCCCGGTCAGGAATGCTCATGCGCTGCAGTTTTTGTTCTGCCTGCTCTCGATATTTTGCTTCATATTCGCTTCGCTTGCTTTCTTTAAACGCCTCTTTTACATCCTTCTGATCATCACCTGAAAGCCCATGTTTGGTAAGCCCCATGGTGCCGATTCGCATTTTGCCGCCATAAACGCTCAGGATATTGTTTTTTTCATAAAAAGGCCTGAGTGTTGGATGAACTGTAAGTGTCGTACCCTCAATTTCGGCTTCATCTTCTTCATTGCTGGTTACAACCAAAACATCCCATTTGTCAAACCGAGAGTTTTTCCTTATGTAGCTTTCCAGTGCTGCTCCATCAGATTCCATATTGTAAGGATGATTGTCATACGAACGAACAAATCCGATAATCAGTTCGGCGGGTACATACTTCCAAAACAGCGGCTGCTTACCCGACCCTACAGGTTCTCCGCAGAACTCCAAGATCTTTGCAATCAGCTTGTCTGCTTTCTTTCTATTTGCTCGAATTACATCGATATCATTTTTGAATCGCGGTGTTTCGAAGAATTCGCCGTCGAGCGTTATCCAACATTCCTGCCGCTCCGCATGCTTCATCTTGTTGCGGGCAGTAACAATCAGTGAAGTTGGGTGGGCTCTCACACGCAGACCAAAATCCTTGGGGGTGGCGCCAATGCGGTTCATGCGCGAAATATCCTCTCTCAACTCATTGGATGCCCTGGTAATATGAGCATACCATCCCACTGAATCATCCGGCATCCAAATGCGGAAAAGATCTTTATAGCCTTCACGATATCCAAACCACCGACCCATCTGCATCAGTGTATCATACATTTGTGTGTTGCGGTGGAAGTAGCTGACCACCAATCCTTCAAGCGTAAGGCCTCTTGACAGGGCAAGGCCGCCTACTGCAATTACGCGAAGACCCTTGTCGCTGTATTCAGTATAGTCAAGTTTATTCGCGCTTCTCTGGTTTATCGTCCTGACTTCTATAGAACTGATTGCACTGAGCAGATATTCTTTTTGAACCGATTCCCACTCAATCCCATATTTAGAAAATGGGTATGAAGGATTGTTCCAATCGTCTCTCAGAGCTGCAAGGTTGCAGTTTCTGCACGCTTGCTCTTCATCCAGCCTGCAATAGTTCCTTACATCCCTTTGAACCTCATAAAGCCATTCAACAATCAGCTTCGAGACTTGCTCCTGAACCTTTGTATACCTGCTGACATTGACCAGCATCGAACGGTGAGCTGTCAGGTCTCCATTAATATCCCTGACAACATTCGCTAACAGGAAGTATCTCAACGCACTGTAAAGACTCTCTGGGAGACCATATAGTACTGTGTCCTGCTTATGCTTATAAGGAAAGAACTCCTGCGCATCATCTATAGGCATCAGAGAGCCGCTGAATGCGGCATCATCCCCAAATATCTCATTTCCTCCAATATAATTCGTGGGCGGATCCAGAGCGTAGATATAGTCAGCTGGGAATAGATCATCATTCAACATATCTTCTGTTTTCTCTGGAAGAATAAAAATATTTGCAAATGGTGTTGCCGTAACCCCTATGTATGAGCTCTTTGTAAATAACTCCAGCAGTCTGCGAATATGTTTGTTGATTGTTGTCGGGTCATTATCTGCACGTGTATTTATTGATGCATTGTCTGCCTCATCATCAATAAGAAGCAGCGGCAAATCAATAACGCCTTTATTATCGGCATTGTAATCTTCCAGCCAGCCGATCAGATTCTGCAATGTTTTGGAATTTTTCTTCAAAACAAAAACAACCGGCTCATTAGTCATATTGCTCAGGCTTGCGTTCATGCTGCGTACAGCAGCTGCCCTGAAGTCGCTGGACTCAGTCGTAAATCCTGTTGCAAACCTTCGAGAGTCTTTGCTGCCAACGCCCTTTTTTATCGTTTGGCTGTTTCTCTGCAGGTAAGCCTTGCTGCTGCGGCCTATGAATCCTTCATCCACACGTTCCTGCGTCTGCCTGCGCAGGCTTTCAATGGTTCCTGTGAGAAGAATGATAACTTTATATCCGACATCAGCTGCCTTGTTCATAACGGCAATATAATTGCTGGTTTTGCCGGACTGAATATCTCCAAGGAGCAGTCCCCTGCGATGCAAAGTGCCAATAACATTTGGATCTCCAGCAAGGTCTACAATTTTATCTGACACTTCATCAATTGCAGCAATAACTCCCGATGTCCTCATCGCGTCCTGTTCAAGATATAGCGCATAACGATTCCAATAGAAAAAGTCGATTGAATCCTTCTTTGCCTTAAGCCATGGTTCGTACTTTCTCTCTATGACAACGCCTATATCCATAGCGACATCGAGCGCTGCTTGAAGTTTTTTTATTATAATCTCTGCCTCTTCATCCGTAATCGGCATCATCATGCTCACCATATTGCAGGCATCCACAAGTTCTGCCTCGGTAGGAGCTCGGTTGACTGCAACAGAGCTTATTTGAGTGCGCACGAATTTCTCAAACAACGCTAAATCTGCCATGTTAAGAGTTCAACTCCTTAGTCAGCATATCAACAATGCTTTTATAGCTGCAAAACGGATCTGTTTGAAGCATTAGTCGTATCTGTGCATCCCTCATTGGGCTGGCGGCGATGTTATTCAATATAGTCTCAGCTGTTTCAAGGGCTTCGCTCTCTATGTCTTTTTCTTTTCTAACATTGACTTGCTCCTCGTTGTTCAAGTCAACATACAGCTGATTGAGCGGCAAGTGGCCTTCTGCCAAACAAAGATAGCTTTCCAAAAGCCTCTTTTGCTCGGAGTTTAGAGTATCCTCAAGCAGTTGTAGCAGTACGTGATCGCGATTTAAATTATACACCACACCGTCCCGCACTTTGGTTTTGCTCCATAGATGGCTGCCATCATCACTTATCTCACGTTTCCCTCTAAAGGTCCAGGCGCGTCTGCTTCCTTCAGAGATTCTATCGACAATGCGTGCTAAATTATTTTTAATTACATCCGGCGGAACCGCTGTTGATTTTCTTATATCCAAAGTCCATAGGTGATCAAGGGCATTGGGGACGTCCACACGGATTCTGGCCAGCTTTGACAACTCATCTTTCCTATGCATTCGGAACCAAGTGCCCCAAACAAGCAGACGCTTATTTCGATATATGTAAAACCCTTGATCTTTTGTCAGGCCTTCTGTGCCTCCAAGCAAGGCTTTTTCTTTCTTCGTTAGATTGCTGATATGAGGCAGCATGAAGGAAGATACTTCAACTGGATATCCCTCTATAATAAACTTTTCATCCGCTTGAAAAAGTGTACTGCGTCCAATTAGGAATGGATCTTTCGGCTCAATTTCCAATCCGTTCATTTTAATGACAAGTTTTGATATTCCGCTTTCTCCGGACAAATATCGATGGAACACAAGGGCCAAGTGTTCACGCACATAATCCATCTGCCGGCTCATGAGCTTATCTGCAGCTTTGGCTCCGCTGAACATTCGATCTAATTTTTCCCATATCACCAACGTGCCTGATTTGAGTGATTTCAGCTGAGCTTGATACTGCGGAATGGCATTTATCTCTTCTGAGTTTAAGCTCAAGAGCGCCCAAGTCCCACGTTTATATATTTCATCCAGGTCCCAACGGCGTGCTTCCAGCCGCCGCCCCTGCTTTGTTATTACAGTCAGGCATCTGCATTGAGACAGCGAAGCAGTCTTAAGGCCCAGTCCAAATCTGCCTAAGTCTGTACTCTCCCGCACATTTAATGAGCTCTGGCTGCCATATCGCATAGCTTCATTAATCTGTTCTTTCGTCATCCCTTCTCCATCATCAAGTATTGATATGAAGGGCACAGCGTCATATGGCGAAAAATGAATATCTACACTGCTGGCTTTTGCTGCTATGCTGTTGTCAATAATATCCGCTATTGCCGACTCCAAGCTATAACCCATTGCACGAGTTGATTCCATCAGAACCGGCGCAAAGGGCGGCATATCCAGTGTTTTCATAGGATCCACTCCTCATCTCAGCATTCTTCAGAATCCGAGCAACATAGAAAGTCAAATGACCAGCATGTTGAGACCAGCTGTTTTGGCTATTTACCGACGCAGCTTCGCAGTAATAATAGCTTCAGTGTGCACCTGCCTCAAATTAGCAAAAAATGCTCTGCCTGTCGGCAGCGCATTTAAGCAAAGTAATCACACCGCCAAAGTTCTGCAACACTTGACAGTGTTGTGTATAATAATAGCATAATTAGCAGGATTGCGCAAGAATATCATGCGCTATAGCCCGTACATTTTTGATAATCTGTACCATATGGGTCAAAGCATAATTTGCCCCAAATTATATTCATAGGGAGACGTACCCGCGCTGGGCTGTCCCCCTTCCCAGCCGCAGCTGGGTAAAAACATGCACAGACATCCGCGCGATTTTTGGCGGATGTCTGTGCATGTTTTTTCATGTCCGGACACGGCGGGGCGGGGTGCGGGAGCACGGCGGGCGCGGTGGGGTGCGGGCATGTGGGGTTTCCGAAGGGGCTTGCCCCTTGGCCCGGGGTCATCCAACAGGGGCGGGAGCGCCCTGTTGGCGCACGGCTTTGCTGGCAAAGTCTAGTGTGTTAGACCTTTTGCGGCCGCCGGGGCGGGAAAGGGGCTGTGCGGGGCAGCACGGACACTTTCCTGCGCCGGCAGAACGGAGGATATCCGCGGGCGGGGCAGCCGGCGGATATCCTCTGTTCGTCTTGAGGCGGCGCGGCGAAGCGGCGTAGCCGGGGCGCAAAAGGGCTGCACACCCGCCGCAGCGACGCGTCTCAATACCACCACGGCAGCTCCAGGCGCACATCGTCCAGGGCCAGGCGCTCCGTCGCCCTCGCTCGGCTCTCCGACAGGTGGAAGTGTCGGGCCGTCTGCGTCAGCGTGCGCTCCGTGTCCTCGTCGTCGAAGCCGAAGCGGTACTCGATATAGCCCCGCTGCCTCGGCTCGATGCGGCCCAGCGCCGCGTGCAGTTCCTCAAAACTTTCCCGCTCCAGGTATAGCTGCTCAGGCGTTTTTCCGGTCCCGTAGAGGGCGGCGGACTCAAGTGAAATGCGGCTGCCAATGTTCTGCGCCTCGAAAGTCCGGCTGCGCTCGCGTATGCTGTCCAGCATGGCATTGCGCACGGCCGGAGCGGCATAGCTCAGGAATTTCACGCCGCTCTCCGGGTCGAAGGTATCGACACATCGGAGCAGTCCGAGCGCGCCCTCCTGCTCCAAGTCCTCCCTGTCGAGCAGCAGGTCGGAGTTCAATTCTCGCTGCGAGCTCCACAGCTCATTGGCCGTTTTTCGGATGAAGCCCAGGTTGTTCTCGATGAGTTCGTTCCGCGCGCTGGCGTCGCCCCGGCGGGCAGACGCGCAGAGCTCCTCATTGCTCAGCGGGCTCTTCATTGCTCTTTGTGCCGCCTATCATCGACAGGAACAGCTGCTTCACGCTCTCCTCATCCACGCCGGGCAGGTGCGACACCGAGCGCGCCACGGCCTGTGAGAGATGCTCGGGTGAGATCTTGCGCAGGGGCTTGCTCTGGCCTCGGGTCAGTTCGGCGTAGATGCGCTTCACCGCCTGCGCGGTCAGCTCCTTTGATGCGGCGACGTCGGTGCCGACCTCCCTCTTTATCTCGCGGACTGCGCGCATGAAGGAGTCCTCGATATTTTGCAGCTCGACCTGATGTATCGGCGTTTTCAGGCGCTCTGCGTCCGCGGCGGCCTCCGGCGAACCCTTGAGCAGCGCGGCGGCAGAGGCGTAGATCTGGTTCTGCGCGGCGAAACCCGAGGCGAGCTCGTCGCTGAGGAAACTGGCGATCTGGTAGGTCGTCTCGGCGAATCTGGGGCTTTCGAGCAGGCGGTTGACGACGCGGGCATCCACTTTCTTCGTATAGAGGTTCCTTGCGGCCTGCACGGAGAGGCCGAGTTCGGAGATATCGTAATTCACGCGGTCGGGCACGTCGGTCTCGCCCAGGAGGAAGTCGGTGGAGACGTCGAAGGTGCGGGCGAGGCGGATGATGCTCTCGTCGCCGAGCTTGTCCGTTTTGCCGCTCAAAAAGCGGCTGAGCGTACTCTCCGTCGTACCGATGCGCAGGGCGAGCTCGGCCTGCGTGAGTCCGCGCTCCTTCATCAGGTCACGGATACGGTCGCGTATCTTGCCGGGCAGCCAGGTCTGTTCCATCGCGGCACCTCTTCCTCACTTTTTGACTTTGGTCAAAGGGAAAAATAGTAATTGCGTATCTTTTGTGCCATCAACTTCCGCCGTTCTTCAAGGAAACGGTCATAGTCGCCGATGCTCATGCTTTCAAATCCATCAGGAATGCAGTTCTGAGTCAAGTTTCGACGCAGTTCATCTTCATCGGTGATGCAGCCATAAACCGGCTGCTTGGTGCAGCACTGTTCATAAACTTCTTTCATATAAGCGTCAGGTGCTTTGTCGCCGATTTTAATGTTGATCTCCTGCTGCAGGAATACGTAATTTGCTATTTGGTTGTACTGCGCCTGAGGGATGCTGTGCTTCGTGAGGTAGTTCTTGGGGAAAAGATGATGTATATCTCCCCTGTTCTCCAGCATGGATTCCACATCCACCTGAGCAGACAGGAATCCCCGGTCATGGGCCTTGACCTGGGCAACCAGGTACATATTGAAATACGGGCTGCTTGCCACAGAGGTGTTCAGGCGCTGAACAAGGTTGACATCCCAGAAAGCATCCGACAGTTCACCGGCTTCTGTCAGCTTCAGGTATTCCATGGGGTCGTCATAGGCAAAGAAGCGTTTGATATCATAGTCGAAGCTCGATTCAGGTGAAGCAGAATAACGTCCGGTCAGTATTGAGAGGGCGATCCAGCGCCGGACGATCTTCTCTATTGTATTGCTGTCGATTTTTCTCTCGCGCAGGGCGAGATAAAGCGCGTACCCAAAGTTCAACACGTTTTGCGAGCGCACGAGTGATTTGCGGACTATCCCGGCAGACCGCACTATCATCAAATATCGTTCATAGTTCGTTTGATTCACCGCCTGCAGCACGGCTTCGTGAAGCTGCGCAAAGGAGTCCTCCTCTATCTCTACCTTGAATTCGCGTGTTTCAAAATCACGGCCTGAAAGGAGACTCACCAGGTCCGCAAGGCGGCCACGTTTAAACTTGTATGTAAAAGCGACTCGTAGGATATCCGTATAGGACGTTTTATAGATTGGATCGTTTTTACTCGCCGCCCATTTTATTGCGTCGAACTCCGGGAGCGCAGCAAAGGCTCTGTCATTGTTTTTTATATCCTTCAGGTCTTCCGGCGATTCGAGCAAGTGGCAGAAATAGTCTATGGTTTTGCGGGTTATATTTCCGCCGTATGTCTCGTTCGACGAGATTTTTGACATGGCAAAGTCGGCCTGAGAAAGCACGACGCCCTTGGAATTGATGCGGATGAATATGTCGGTCACACTGTCTATATCAAGGCGACTGTCCAGTGTGATGACGCCAAGGCTATTGTTTTGTATTGAGCGCAGATGATTGATGATCTTATTAACCTGCGGCATTTGGTCTTCTATTTCGTTCTTCTGGCAATACTCCATGACAAACGAGAATGAATCAAAGGCCGGCTCCAGCACAGGCGCAATGTCAGGTATCCATTTCGCGCTTTTCAAAATTGCGTTGTTTGCGACCTCGAACTTTTCCTCAAGAGGATTGAATGCAATGGCAATACGTTTCCACTTGTAGTGGTCATCAAGGACTTCCTGTCCTACAATGGCGGCAGCCATGGCTGTAATACGCTGCTGGCCATCAATGAGAACCTTTTTGCCTATGGATTTTGTGCCGTCTTTCAGCTTTACATCTGGGTTCTGCCAAACAATTATGTATCCAACGGGAAAACCCTTGTAGAGGGAATCGACAAGATCGCGCACTTTCGAGCTGTCCCAGACAAAGGGGCGCTGCATTTCAGGGATAGCTATGTTTCCTGATTTGATGTCGGAAAGAAGTGTCTCCACAGTGTAGTTATTTACGCTGTAACGTGCCATCTATATTTCTCCTTTGTGCTGTATTTATGTCTGCTCGAATGCTATCGTATAAAACCAGATTTTATTATAAACTGCCAGCTCGTGTATTACAAGCTATTACATTTCGCTGGTGCGAGCGGCTTGCATTTCTGCAAGGCTTGGAGGGGCGGCGGGGTGGGATTCTTGCGGAAGTGCCGGATTTTGTGGGTCTAAGACTTTCTTCGCGTATACTCGGGTGAAAGGAGGTCTTGGATGGATATATTTGCTAGCGTCAAGGCGCGGGTCGGGGTTCAGGAGGCGGCGGAGAGGTATGGAGTTCGGGTGGGCGGGCGCGGAATGGCGCGGTGTCCGTTTCACGATGACCGGCGGC
>ULXL01057455.1_pt1 | contig 20131 bp, 15 predicted proteins | sample 1961241 | NCBI WGS metagenome assembly ULXL01 (sample SAMEA4835837, study PRJEB28245) | human gut metagenome | biome: gut microbiome; material: fecal sample | place: Denmark | collected 2008
CGCTTATTATCGGGCATTTCGTAATGAACATCATCGGCGCGCTGATTTGCGCTATTACTTCACAAGGCTAATACGGAGGTTTTTATGGAAAAGAAAGAAACAACGCCGCGCAGAGCGGCAAGAAGAAGTTACGAGGAACGCAACAAAGATAAGCGCAAGCAGACGAGCGGCAATTTCGGAACGATGATCCCGCGGGATTTGTTCGACGAAATCAATGCGTTTCTGAAAGAACGTAATATGACAAAAGTGGACTTTATCAGAACGGCATACGAAATAATGAAGTCCGAAAACAACGGAACACATAATTGATTGTGGCTTATCCAACCCGTGATATCGGGAATCAATAAGGAGATATTGTGTGATAGGAGAACTGTACTTTTCTTTCCGTTAAAAGTACGGCAGGGAAAATAATAACGGCGCCGCTACGGAGAGTAGTCGGAAAAATAATAGATAAAAGTGTAAATGCAGACAGAAATCCCGGGCGGCGCAACCTATACGAAGACACAAAAATTTTAAGGAGACTTGAACGAGCAGAAATTAAAACAATTAGAGAGAGAAGAAAAAGGCAAACAACAAAAACTCCCCGAAGCGGAAGCGGAATTCGATTCTTTGCAGTTGAATACCGACGTATTCAATACAGTTATCGCTTTCAGAATGCTTGAAATCATGCGGAATAGCGGATTGATTGATGAAAGCGAATATGCAAAGGTCGAGAAAAAGCGCGCCCGCTACAAGGGGAACGTGATAGACAAAAGAAAGACGAAAAAGGTGGTGATTCAATATGATTGAAAACGGTATGGTAATGCCGACAGACGTAAACTTCGACCGTAAAAGACAGCGGAAAGTTGTATTTTACGGGAGGGTAAGTACCGAAGACGAGTAAACGTAGGGGAAACAATCAAACGGCAAGTTCGTAAATATATTGCTATAAAAACAACGTAATATAATGCTTTAAGTAAAAGAGATTGCAATTAAAAAGACAGGCAGTCTCTTTTTGCTTTGAAAATATCGTAAGCGTTTATATGAGGTCCGGATATTGCGGTTTAAGCATAGAAAAGGCGGAATGAAATGGTTAAATTGGTCTAAAAATATTGCTTTTTAGTTGTTTACAAAATTTTTTTTGTTTTATTGGATATAAATTAGACCATTTTAGACAAAATGTATTGACATTATGTTTTTAATATAGTATAATAATGTCAAACGGATAAGAAGGTGCCAAAAATGACAACGAAATTATTTGAAAGACTCGTTACTAAATTTTCTATTAAGGTTACGGATTTAATAAAATATCTCGAAATTTCCAAGGCGACGATTTACAATTATCGGAATCTTGAAAACTTTTCGGATATCCCTAAAGATAAGCAATATAAAATCTTCTATCTTTTCGGGAAGGAAAGCGAAGACGAATTGGAGTTGGTTCTCGACGAGTCTGATCCCGATATTCTCGCTCAATACGTTAACAGAATTTCGAGTATTCTGAAAGACAGTATTCAGGATAAAAAGCAGTCGCTTTCTTCTGTGGAAAATCTGACAAACGAACTTGAAAGATTACAAAGCGAAAACGATGCGTTAAAACAGCAACTAACTGCGGGACAAGCATTGAACGGACTCGATCCGTTTACGAAAAGCGTTATACTCGATAAAGTCGGCGGTATTACAAACGGTATGTCGCCTGCGGAAATAAAAGAATTTTTGGATTATATAGACATATTCGATAAGTATCGTAAGTTTACGAAGGGGGAGTAAAATGGCTTACTTATATCTGAATTTCTTGGATAATTTGGATAAAGGTTTAGGTGATAAGGCTTGGGGGAGAAACGACTTTTTTACGCAATCGTTAAACGAGCAATACGAAGCACTGAAAAGAAAGCTCGGCGGTTATGCGCCCGACACTCTTCAAGAATTTATCGGATATATGTTTCCGCCTACATCTGAACACTATCCGCCTATGCCTAGATATTATAACGTATCTTTGCCTTCGTTTGACAGAACAATGGACGAAAATAAGCGTGGGAATAAGATTTTGCGTAATATCGTAATTCGCCCCGAAGCGGATGAAAACTCTCGCCATATTCTGCCCGAAACATACGACTTTATAATAATCGGCGACGTTACATTTGGGAACGTTACGGAAATATCCGTAAAAGGGATAGATTTGATAGACAGACGAACGGTAAAATACGGTGAAAAGCGAGTTTTTTGTTCGTCACTTTGCGCTTTTGTAAAGAAGGAAATATATAGCAGAAATACCGGAAATACGTTTTCGGTTCCCGATTACGGTAACGGCGAATTGCACGATTCTGTTCTTACAGACGACTTTGTAAATGAAATAGCCACTAAACTATTTCCCGTTCCGAATCCCGCCGAGGCGATTGGCATTTTTAATCAATGGTTGCGGTATATCGATTTTCGCAGATACTATTTAGGAAAACAATCCGAGCGTTGCGTAGAAATTACGGACGTTTACGTATGCGACGCATATATGGTAACGAAAGAATCCTATCGCAGAAACGAAGAGGTTTTTTCGGGACTTCTTTTGGACGGAATTAAAGATTTCGGCAAAAGCGAGCAAATAATATTATCGAAAGAAGTAGCGGGAGCCGACGGTTTTCCGCTGATTTGCGTTGCGATAGAAAAAAACAGAAAAGAGGTATTGTCTGAAACGGTTGGCAGAAACGGAAAAGGAAAACCGAAGTTTGAGGTTAACCTGAACCGATATACTCGGGACGCTATGGGATTGTCGCCGTATCAGCCAAAATCGGACGATAAAGGTAATATTCGAAGCATTAAATCGTATCTTCTCGGAGAACGATATTTATTCACATACATAGATATAGAGCCTGATTTATCTGCTCTCGACAAGAAATACGAAAAAGATTTGACTGCCAAATTTGGAGAAATAGACAGCAAATATAATAGTATAATTCTTGCCGAGATTAACCGTTATATGGCAGACGTTTCTTCTAAAACGCAAGAAAAATTTAATTTGCAACTTATTGAATACAAAACAGAGCTTGACGATAGACTTGATTCCGACGTTATAAATAATTCTGATAAAGACGTATACAAGACATACCAAAGCGAGATTACTCAACTTATCGCGCCGATTGAGAACGAAAAGAAGGAACGGCTCGGCTCAATTCGTGTCAAAATAGACAAAATCAGACGCTTAAAATTGTCTGCCGCTGAAAAAGACAAACAGATTGATGCTTTACACGGTGATGAATCGGCATTAAACGACGAATACGATAAGCGTTTAGAAAGAGCGAAGTCACAGGTGTCTTTGCGCGACTTTTATATTCGTCGCAATACGGCACTTATTGAGAAAAAGCAAAAGAGCTTAGCAATACGCTGTCAGGAAGAACTCGATAAAGTCAAAAAGGAAAAGAAAAGTCAATTAGAATTTCAATATGCAGAGAGTATCGATTCCGAGAAAACCGAAATAAAAAATATTCTATTTCAAAAATTAAACGAAGATAAGGCTGATAAAATCGAGAACGAAACGATACGCCGGTATCAGATTTACTTCCGTCCGCAAGATATCACGGACAAAGTAAAAGAAATCGAAAAGCAAATCGAGGAAATTGCGCCAAAATATCTTACCTACGATAATCGTGCGGAAAAAGCAAAAATAGACAGGCAAGAAAAGGCGTTGACTTCGATTTTGGGCGGATACGTTAAGAATCCGTTCTTGCCGACGTATCTTTTTTCGCCCGAAACGCTTGCGCAGTCTTCCGTAGAAGAGATAAAAGATCCCGAGTGGTGTCTTGAAAGTTTGAACGATCGTCAAAAACTTGCCGTAAAACGCGCGCTTCAAAGCGAAAGTATATTTTTGTTGCAAGGTCCTCCGGGAACGGGAAAAACACAGGTTATAGCCGAGATTACGGCGCAACTGACGAAACGCGGTAAGAAAGTTTTAATATCTTCCGAAACACATAAGGCAATCGATAACGTATTTGACAGATTGCCTAAAATTCCCGAAATACGTCCGCTTCGTCTTATTCCGTCGCAAAACGGTAAAGAAACGAATTACAGCCCCGAAAGGCTTGTAGATAATTTCTACCTTAATATTTGCGGAAATCTCGAAAAACAAATAGCGAGATACGACAACTATAAAGAAACGAGAGAAGAATTCGATTCGACGATGAAATCTCTTCGCCTCGATTACGATCGCCTTTTGAAATTGCAACGGGAGAATACAGATACGGAAAGAAAGCGGAACAATTTGCTTTCAGAAATAAACCGTTTAACCGGAGAAAACGAAGTTTTAAGAGAAAAACTTCTTGCCGCAAAAGAAGATACCGAAAAGTATACGAGAACGCTTAAATACGTCGAATCGTATCGTTTTTCGGGCGAAGGCGCAGATAGCAACGTATTGGATAAATACGCCGAACAAGTAGAACGCCTGTTAAAGTGCTTTGCTTGTTTTGAAGAGGTAACGCTTGATAAGGTTGCCGAGCTTGTTAATGCCGATATTCAGACAATAAACAAAGAATTAGAGCGTTTTTTGAGCGAAGACGCGATTGTGGAGTTAAAAAATCGCCAGCGTGCTTTGCGAAACGTTTTGAGCGGTTTGCGAGATCCCGATACGGACGAAGCACCGAATGAAGGAGATTTTAATTACGAAGAGTATAAAAAGAATCAAAGCGAGTTGATTGCCGTAGGCAAAAAGATTAAAGAATACGAAAATAATTCGGAGTTCGATATTGCCGGAAGCGTGATTTACTCTCTCGTCCCCGGCATTACGGGTGCAAAAGAAATATTGAAGCAATTACCTTCCGAACTTGCGCAATTCAAGGCAAAACTTGCCGATATTGTAAACACACAGAGAAATATAATCGAATTCAAAATCAATGGCGATATAGACAACGAAAACGCTATATCCGATAAAATAAACGAACTAAAAATCCAAATAAGCGAGAAAAAACGTTTATACGAAAAACTCGGAGAAAAACCCGATATTGAAGAGTACGGTGAGTTAAATTCCGTGCTGAAACAAAAGATTACGAGATTTTTCAGAGATTTCGGAATTGTCAGGGAATACGATTCGGACAATCTTGAAACGGCGTTCGATATAATCAGCGACGAGTGGAATAAACTCGAAACAGAGTATAATGCTACGTCTTCCGAAAACAAAATAAAAATTCCGATGTATAAGGATATCGTAAAATACTTATCGCAGGAAGATATCTTAGAGGAAGACAGAGCCGCATATACGAGAGAACTTTACAATTCGGCAAACGTTTTCGGTATTACTTGCACAAGCCGCGACAGATTCACGCCGTCGCAACTTGCCGAACTCGGTAAATACGGAATCGAATCGGTAGATATCAGAACGCAAGGCATAGACGTTGTAATCGTGGACGAAGTGTCAAAGTCGTCTTTTCTCGATTTGCTGATACCTATTTTATACGGCAAGACGGTTATTCTCGTCGGCGACCATCGTCAACTTCCGCCTATGTACGATTTGCGGCATATGCGGGGAGATGATTTCGACGGACTCGACGAAGAAAAAATCACAAAGGAAATCAACGACGGATATACAAAGTTATATGAAGAATGTTTCTTCAAAACGCTGTATGAGAAAGTTCCGAGCGATTTCAGAGTAATGCTTAATAAGCAATACCGTTGCCACAGCCACATTATGGAAGTGTTCAATCATTTCTACGGCGATAACGGTAAAGGGCTTGTTGTAGGTAAAAAACAACAAGACGACGAAAAAGAGCATAATCTTACCGTAAGAATTAACGGAAATACCGTTATCGATCCCAAACGGCACATATATTTTGTGGATTGCGACCAAAAAGAATCGAGCGCATTCGAAGGCAGTACGTCCAAAATCAACGAGCAGGAAGCGCAGGTTGCGATAACGCTATTAAAGGAACTCGACAAAGCGGCGAAAGGGCTTGTTTCCGAGCATAAAATTATCGTCGATCCGTCAAGGAAAATCGACGAAAGACCGAGCGCGGGTATTATTTGTACATATGGCGATCAGGCGGGACTAATAAAAAAGAAACGTAAAGGCTATCAATTTACGGGCTTTTCGGGTAAACCGGACGAAAAACTTGTTATCAGTACCGTTGACGATTTCCAAGGCGATGAAAGGGATATCATTATCGTTTCGATGGTAAGAAATCCAAGCGGCGCGAGGTATGATGCGGAATTTATCAAAAAATTCGAGCGTATCAACGTAGCCTTATCAAGAGCGAGAAAACTTTTGATTATTGTCGGCTCGAAAAAGTTTTTATCGGAAGCGGGCATAATCGACCTTCCCGATCTCGAAGGTGATCACAGTCGCGATAAAATCAATTTCCCCGTATACAGAGAAATTATCGACACGATAAACTTCCGCGGAAGAATACTTACGGCGAAAGATATTTTAGGAGAGTAAAATGGAAGAAAAAAGTTTGTTAAAATTCACTACGGCTATTCCGTTTCCGCTACTCGTCTATAAAGTAAACGTGCGATATAACGAAGTAAGGAAGGCGTCGGGCGTTGCATATATTCTGCTCGACGTAATCGAAAAAACTGCTGGTTCGGAAGACAAAATATGCGACGTGCTTCTTAAATTCGGTATTCCGAGAGATTTGCACTATATTTTCGGAAAAGAAATTTCAAATCTTATCGGTACCGAAATACTCTCTTACGATTACGATCCGTCGCATTTTATGAATCCGAAATATTTTTCGGAAATTAGAGTAAAAGACGTTTCGCTTACCGCGAAAGGCAGAAAAATGTTCCGGGAAGGCGCGATTCCCACAGGCGAAGAAAAAGTAAAGACGAAAGATATTTTTTATAGCCCCGTAACGCGGAAATTCGACGTGAGTTATTCGCTTCCGTATACCTCTCTCGATTCGTCTGTTCTTTACGAAGATATCGAAAGGTTTTTAGGAAAAACGATAGATATAAGCGGGCTTAAAGATTATATCGAAGCGAATCCGACAAAAGTAGGGCTAAAAGCCGAAGAACGCGTTGTCGAAGTTGAAATACCCGAGGTCGGAGAAGAAAAACAAGTCAGAAAAGAGGACGGAACGCAAGTTATAATAAACAAAAGCGGCGCTGTATTTTCGTTTGAAACGTCGGACGAAACCGCTTATTTTAACAAGTGGTATTCATCCGCATTTATGACGAAATGTTTGCTTGCCAAAGAAAAGTATAAGTTTGTGGACGCGCTTAAAAATGCGGTAGACGTGCCGACGGTGTTACTTTCCGAGCTTACCGATATCGAGGGCGCATATATCCCAAACGACGTATCCAAGCAGGCGAAACGACCTTGTAAAATTTTTATCGACGGCGGCAGACTTGCAACCGACAGAACGGATAACGTTTTAAGAACGGATAAAGATTTTTCGATAAAAATACTTGGCGCAATAGGAGGGAACGCCGAGTTTGCTTTGCTCGATACTTCCGCGCTTCACTACTATTCCGCCGTAAACGTAAAAATGCCTTGCAACCAGCTTGGCGATACGTTTGAAATGCAGTTGCTTATCGAAAGCGTTTTAGACGAAACGCGCTATAAAGAAACGGTAGAAGAAATTTTTGAGTATTACGTACAAAAAGATTTTGCCGACGATGTTGCAAAAGTGGTTTTGTTTACGGTCGCCGCATTGAAAGATTCTTCGTATTTTGATAAAACCATCAAGGCGTTGTTTAAAAATGCGAAAATCGTTGACGATAAGATAGAAATTATATTAAAACTGAATAACGCCTTTTCTAAGAATGCCGAGTGGCAAAAATATTTCGTTTCGACGGCGAAAGAATTGTTTGAAGAAAGCGCAAACGAAATAAAAATCGATAATGCGATTTATAAATCGTCGGTGTTGAATCCGCTCAGAAAAGCACTAGGGATAAACGACTTCGACTACGTTTCCGCCTTTGCGAAAGAAATGAAAAAAACGGAAGACGACGACATTGTTTACGAAGCACTTTTAAGCGCAGGTTTTACCGTTGACGCAGTTTTAAGCGTTGTGAACGTGGTTGCGGTTTTTGCCGATAAAGTTGTAAATAACGAAGAAATTTACTCGGATTCCGATCTCGGCAACGCTTTTAACAACATTAAGCGGAATTTGTGGAAACTGAACGATATGCTCGGGATAGAGAGCCTTTCGGAGTATACGCTTAAAGACGATTATAACGAAGACGAATTTTTCAATGCTTACGCCACGCTTAATTCGGAGTTGAAATCGGTGGCAAAATACGAGAAATATGCGCCTAAATCCTATGCTGCAATCAGAAAGTTTATAGAGATTTACGAGCCGATTCACGATTTGTTGTCTATTGAGCGCAACGCATCTTCTCATCCCGAAAAAATTACGAAAAAATACATTGACGATCAGATTGCACGCGGAAAATATAAAGACGCAATTTGCGATTTATTCGTAAAACTGCAATACGATTTAAGAGATATGCTTAACGTCGAGCCTATGACGTCTGCACACGATTTACTCGTTATGGCAAAAGATGAAGGCATTCTCGACGGCAAGCAGGAATCCGCATTACATAAACTTCGTATGTGCAGAAACGGATTGCAACATCCGGAAAAGTCGCAAACACGTTTCGATAAAGAAACGATTGAAAATTGGCGCGATATAGTATTTGCCATAAAAGGGGAACAAAAATGAGCCATCAGGTACAAATAGACTACGAGGCGATAGCGATAAGATGCGAAAGCATTTGCGAAGTTGCCGAAAGGCAGATTGCCGAACTCGATCAGATACTTTCGGACATAGAAAACGGCTCGCAAAGCTTACAGAATAGTCAGACGGCGGCATTACAACAATTGATTGTAGAAGAACGAGATTCTCTCGTTAGAAAAATCGAAAACTTAAAATCGCAGGCAAAAGAAGTAGCGAAAAAAGGCGTTGTAAGCGGAGACAGCGACAGATTAAGACTGAATTCTGCCGACAATGTGGATAAAGCAGCGCAAGAATTACAAAATCAAGTAAACGAGTTGGCTGCTAAAAGATTAGTCGAAATGCGCGCGCTTTATCAAAGCTTGCTTGAAAGCAGTATCGAAGAAAATCAAAAAAGATTGAGGGATAAAGCAAACGGAGTCGTTACAATCCCCGCCGAGATCCAAAAACTTATCGATTCCATTCAGGACGAAACGGAAAGGCAGTTTGCTTACCTTGCATATCTGAAAAGCGATATGCTTTCGGGCGACGATCTAATCAGAGCGGGCAAGGAGCTTAAAAACGAGACTTACGAATCGCGTATCGAAAAAGAACGTGAAAAAATCCGCCGCGAACTCGAAGCCGCAAGAGTTGAAAAGGCGACCATCGATAAAGTCGTAACAGAGAACAAAACGCTTTCCGAAATAAGATCGGCGGCGACGGAAGAAATCGTAGGCGAAAAAATCCGTCAGAAGTCGCTTAAAATCATAATGTCGGCAATAACCGCCCGCGGATTTATCGTGGATAAAAGGAATATAAAAATCAAACGCGACACAAACGAAGTGATTTTAGTCGGGCTGAAAGCAAGTGGCGAAAAAGCGGAATTCCGCGTGTTTTTGGACGGTAAATTTATTTACGACTTCCGAGGTTACGAAGGACAGGCGTGCCAAAAGGATATACAGCCTTTTTTGAACGATTTGGAAGACGTTTACGGTTTACACGTTACCAAAACGCAGGAAATTTGGAGCAATCCCGATAAAATATCGTCTATGAAGTACCAAACGGTAAAAACGAACACAAATAAGAGGTGAAAATAATGGCATTACAAACAACGTTTAACAGGTTAAAACGCGAAGTCGGTATCAAAAGATGCGTAATACTCGACGGCAACGTCGGCGACGTGTATCTTAACGACAAAAAGCAAATCGTCGATCTGAAACAATATCTTACGGATATGCTCAAAGGTATGGAATACGACGATGTTTTGTATTGGGATCGTATCGACGGCATAGACGGAGACGTTTCAAGGCTTTCCGTGATTGATGAAGTCGAGGTGGAAGGCGACGCTTATTCTTTTGACGATGACGAAGAAAATCAACCGCAAGCGGAAGAAAAAACGGGAAGCGGTCAGTTCAAAGAACCCGCCGAGATTTTCAATATCGTATTCAAAAACTTGAAGAAGCCGAACAGAAAAACTGCTTTCGTGCTGAATTGGGCGGATTATCTCTTTTCAAGCGGCGGACAATTACCGCCCGACGAGAGAGAACTTATCACAATGCTCGGGAAAGCGATAAAAGATAAAAAAACAGAATATTTGTCTGCCGAAGTAAACGAAAGCACGGTTATTCTCATTACGAGCAAACTGGCAATGTTCCCGATTTCCTTCTATCAGGGCAACCCCGAAGTCGCCTGCCTTACTCTTTCAAAACCCGACAGAGAAGAACGCGCTAAAATGATGGAAAAAATCGAGAGCGGATTTGACGTAAAACTCAAACCCGGAGAAACGTTTCTGACTTCGGATAAATTTAACGAATACGTCGATATGCTCGACGATTTTACAAACCGTGAAATCGTTCAGATGGCGCGCCTTTCGAGAAAAGAAGGCAAAATGCCGTTCGAGCAGTTGTACTTGCTGTTTAAGTACGGCGAAAAAGACAATCCTTGGGAAAAACTCGACTATAAGTCGGTTAAAAACATCAAAAAGATTTTAAGCGAACGTGTAGTCGGTCAGGAAGAGGCTATCGAAAAGATTGAAAAAGTCGTTGTTAAGGCTTATATGGGACTTACGGGAATACATAAATCGTCTTCTCGTTCCGCACCGAAAGGCGTGCTGTTTTTCGTCGGACCTACGGGCGTAGGTAAAACCGAACTTTCAAAAGCTCTTGCAAAATTCCTTTTCGGCGACGAACAGGCTTGTATCCGCTTCGATATGTCGGAATATGCGCAGGAAAACAGTGATCAGAAACTTATCGGCGCGCCTCCGGGATACGTCGGTTATGAAGAAGGTGGGCAACTTACTAACGCCGTAAAAGAAAAACCGTTCAGCATAATTTTGTTTGACGAAATCGAAAAAGCGGCAAAGCCAAATCCGAGAATTTTGGATATTTTCCTGCAAATTCTCGAAGACGGCAGGCTTACCGATAGCAAAGGCGAAACGGTTTATTTCAGCGAAAGCGTAATTATCTTTACATCAAATCTCGGAGCGTCCGAAGTGTCGTCTAACGGTTCAAACGAAGAAGTGGCTGAAGAGTTTATAAAAATCGTTAAAAACTATTTCGACAACGAAATCAAACGTCCCGAAATTCTCGGTCGTATCGGTTACAGCAATATCGTTCCGTTCAACTTCATTAAAGACAGAGAATTCAGCGTAAAAATCGCGAAATCGAAACTTCGTCCCGTTCAGAAAGCGATATCGGAAAAGTATCGCATCGACCTTGAATTTGAAGACGAACTTAAATTTATTGATTACGTTCTCGGCGGAGCGGACAGCAGTAAAGGCGGTCGTGATATTCTTAACGCCATCAATGATAAATTGCTTGACGAACTTGCTATGTTTATGTTTGAAAACAAAGAAGAATTGCCGTCGATGAAAGGCTCGAAAATCGTAGTAAAAACGACGAAAAACGGGCTTGAATTTGATTTTGACAATGATTAAGTTTAACGTTGCGAGTATAAACCGTTGTACGGAAACAGAAGGTCCGCACAAAAGATTGTGTATATGGTTTCAGGGTTGCGATATTCATTGTAACGAGTGTTGTAATCCTGATTACCAGCCGTTTATTGCGCGCCATATTATGTCGATCGACGAGATTATTTCGGTAATAAAAAAGTCGATTGACGAATTTGGAATTGAAGGGGTAACGTATTCCGGCGGAGAACCTACTTGTCAACATAATCTTCCGTTTTTAACCAACGAAATAAAAAAACTCGGGCTTGGCATTATATCGTTTACGGGCAGAAAATACGAAGAAGTTTCAGACTTTCTTGCCGGCGTAGACCTTGTGCTTGATGGCGAATACGTTTTGGAAGGAAAAGAAACAAAACGCAGGTTACTCGGCTCTGAAAATCAACGCATTTTATGCTTGACGGACAGATATAAAAATGATATTTCTTGGTTTGATATAGATAAAAACGGTAAATCCGTGGAAGTGAATTTGTCTAATAGAATTGTATTCAATGGAGATAAAATCTGATGGATAGAGTCGTTGTATATCAAAAAATGCGCGAACTTGAAATTAAAATACATTACCATTTTAACGATATCGCGTGGCTTTCAAAGGCAATGAGATCGGAAAAAATAGAAGTTTTCGGAGAGGGAAAGAACCATAGCGAATACACTAACGACGGGCTTGCAACAATCGGCGATACTGTATTGAAATCCGTTATTGCCGATTATCTCTATCGGAAAGGAATAACTACAAAAGGCGAGATTACGCAGATAAAAAGTAAACTTGAAAATAATGAAGTTATGCATAATATTATGCTGAAATGCGGTTTAATCGGATATGCATACAACGCAAAACACTTCCAATCGGATTCGAATGTTCCAGATCACGAAAAAGTAGTAAATAAAGGACACGATCCTTATATCGAAGCGATTGTCGGCGCGGTGTTTTACGATTCAAATTACGACACGACAAAACGTTGGATATTAAAATGGCTTTTACCGCTTCTAATTAGTGAATCGGAATGCGGCATTAACTAAAATTACTTATTATAAAAACATATAAAATTATTTATGGTCGATGGCAAACAGTCATCGGCTTTTTTGTTCCTATTTTGAGGAGGTATAAGATTTTCAATATTCCTAAAGAAAAAATATAAAAATTTTCGTGAAATACCCCGACAAACGGCTCGTAACTTTCCAATTATAGTGAGGGGGTAAAAAACTTTTGCGAAACACCCCCGCAAAGAGATTAAAACTTTCCAATATAAGATAGAGAGATAATTTGTCTTTCGTGGACTCGTAAGAACAAAAATGGCGAAGAAAAGAAAAAGAAGGAGGCAGAAAAATGAAGTCGGATACAAGTTGAAAATGTTTTTTCAAGAGTATTTTTCAATGCAGAACGTAGAGAAAAACTTTGGAAGCAAATACGGAGCAAAACTTAGACTATTGAGCAAAGTGTAGCACACTATACTTCCGAAACGGAAGTAGTGTGCTCTGCGAGGCTGTAAATCCACTATAAAGACAGTCGGCAGAGTAAATTCTACACACTTTGCTCAATGAGAATAAAAACAAATTTCAGGAGGAAAATCATTATTTCATATTTAGTGTGTCATATGGAGAAATACCATAAACAAGACGTCGCTCCTATCGAAAAAGAAAACGAGCGGGACGAGAATTACGAAGCGTCAAATCCACAGATAGACAGCGAGCGGACGAGAAACAATTATCGCTTCACGCCGCATTTCGGAAAGACTTACACGGAGTTTATAAACGGCAGAATTAAAGAGTTAGGCTTATCCCCGCGCAAAGACGCGGTGGTAATGAATTCTTTCGTCGTGGGCTCGGATAAAACTTTCTTTGATGGTTTAGCCAAAGTCGAACGGTATAACTTTTTCTCGGACTGTTACAAATTCTTTGCGGAGCGTTACGGCGAAGAAAATATCATTGCGGCGGTAGTACATAACGACGAAACCACGCCACATATGCACTTAAATCTGATGCCCGTAACGAAAGACGGACGACTTTGCAGCAAACAACTTTTCGACAAACCGCAGCTGCAAAAATTGCAGACGGATTTTTATGAAGAAGTCGGAAAGAAATACTGCTTACAGCGCGGCAAAGAAGGCAGTCAGAAAAAACATCTTTCTACCGCCGAATTTAAGGCAAAAAAGATAATCGAGCAAGCCGAAGCCGTACGGGAAGAAAATCAGGTTTATGCAGACGCTTTGACCGAAGCAAAAAGCGGAAATATTCCGAGAAAACGCGGAAAGTTGCAGGAACAAGTAATCGCTTTAACGGCAGACAACAACGACCTTTCAAAGCGGCTTACAAAATCTATGGATGAAACGCTCGAATATGCGCGGAAATCGGAAGCTTTGCAAAAGGAAAAGGATAATAATTCCCATTATACAAACGTCGGCAAAGAACTTGCAAGAACGAATCCGACGGAATATCGGCGTATAGTCCACGGAAAGCCGAAAACAATCAATAACTTTTTCGATTCCGTTCTTTCTCTATTTACGCCCGACGTCGTTCGGCAAGTCCCGCGCCTGCAACAGATAGAAGCGGAAATCGAAGAAGAGCGTAAAAAACAAGAAAAACAGGGCAAAAACAATAATCATAAGTAAAATTTAAGGCGGCTTTTACTCTCTGTTCACATAAAAAAGCTTGACTCTGAACGCAGAAATCGGTAAAATATAATCGTCGTATAGATACGATGATATATTTACGGAGGGTTCAGGAATGAAACCGAGAAGCGAAAGAGATAAAAGATACGAAGAAAAGCATAAAAACGAGAGAAAAGCCAAGAACGTGGTATGGGGAACGAGTATACCGAGAGAAACGGCGGAAGAAATAGACGCATTTTTGAAGAAACACGGGTATACGAAAGTTAGACTCATTGAAGAAGGATATAAGTCGCTGTTGGAGCAGGCGGGAGAGATAAATACCGACCTTGCCAAGATAATAGACGGCTACGACGATTTCTTTGATTTTGAGTTGCGCAAATTCGAGGAAGAGAAAAACAACAATAAAACGTAACAAAACTAAAATATCGAACAGGAGGATTTTTGTGTTTATGGAGAGAGAACATAGTATCCATCCGGAGAGAGAACATAGTATCCGCACAATAAAGTTAAGGAGAATTGCAAAATAGAGAGTTAAATAATGTAACGGATAAAAACAAGGTAAGGGCAAGGAAAAACGAAACGCTGTATATCGTAAGCACGGAATCGACGCAAGGCGCACGAGAAACTGCTTACGAGATATTAGAGCGTTTGGTAATAAAAAAATTTACAAGCCTGACGGAAGAACGGCTTGGGGATGGTAAGTTACGAACTTGCTGTTTGGAATCTGACGGAGGTAAACAGATATGTTAGAATTACAAACGGCAAATAAAAATAAAAAAACAAAAAACGGAGGTGACGGAATAACCGCGCTTTATTGCAGACTCAGCGTAGACGATAACGGTACCGAGGGCGAAAGCAACAGTATCAAAAACCAAAGAGATATTCTCGGGCGGTATGCGAAACAACACGGGTATCGGAACGTCGAATATTATATCGACGACGGTTATTCGGGAACGAATTTCAATCGTCCGGATTTTCAGAGAATGCTGTCCGATGTAGACGAAGGAAAAGTGAAAACGATAATCGTAAAAGATATGTCGAGGCTCGGAAGGGATTATCTGAAAGTCGGCTATCTTACGGAATTTACGTTTGCCGAAAAAGATATTCATTTTATAGCGATAAACGATAACGTGGATAGCGAAAACGGCTCGGATAACGAATTGATACCGTTCAAGAACGTTTTCAACGAATGGCTTGCGAGAGATACGAGCAAAAAAATACGCGCGGTGATAAGGAATAAAGGCGAATCGGGAAAACCGCTGACAAACACGCCGCCGCTCGGATATATGAAAGATCCGAACGACAAAAACAAGTGGCTGATAGACGAAAGGTGCGCGCCGACAATCCGGGAGATATTCAGACTATGCGTAAACGGCTATAACGCGCTTGCCATAGCGAAAATATTGACCGAAAAGGGCTACGACACTCCGAAAGCGTTTTATCTGAAACAGGGCAGGAATATGTATCGGAACGATACTACTGCACCGTATTTATGGCACAGAAGCACGGTTTATAAAATCTTGCGTAATCCGAATTACATCGGACATCTCGTAAATTTCAAAACAACGAGGAAATCGTATAAAAACAAACGGTTTGTCTATCGCGATCCGTCGGAATGGAAGATAATCGAAAATCATCACGAAGCGATTGTCGATAAGGAAACGTTTGATCTGGCGCAGAAGTTGACGCAGGTGAAAAGGGTTGTAAAAAATCACTTTGACGATATCAATATTTTCGCCGGATTGTTATATTGTGCCGATTGCGGATTTCCTATCACTTTAAGACGTGTTGCAAAAAACAGAAACTATGATTTTTACGTTTGCTCAAAATACAACAGACGGACGAAGATTCAGTGTACGGCGCATTCGATTCTGAAGAGGGTGCTGAACGAATTGGTTCTGGAAGATATCAAACGGGTGATGAACGAAGTGAAAACGCACGAATCGGAGTTTATCGAAAAGTATCGTAAATGTTCGGTAAAAGAAATGCGGAGCGTGCGACTCTCGGCGCAAACCAAAATTACCAAAGCGGAAAATCGTATAAAAACGCTTGACGATATCATCGCAAACCTGTATGGAGACAATGTAACCGGTAAAATTTCGGACGAACGCTTTGATTTGTTAACGAAAAAATACGAGGCGGAACAGGCGATGTTAAAGAGCGAAATCGTTGAGTTGAAAAAGGCGTTAGACGTTGTAAACGACGAAGAGAGCAATATTCGGGAGTTTCTGAAGGTTGTCAACGGTTATACGGAAATCGAAGAACTTACTCCCGAAATACTGAATAATTTCATCGACAGGATTTATATAGGCGAGAAGTATGCCGACGGAAACGCACACAAACAGGAAATCAGAATTATTTATAAATTTATCGGTGCGGAAAGCTCGCACGGGTATAAAGTAAAAGGCGCACGTGTGGCCGAAATCTTTTAACGGCTGCATATTCTCCCTGTCGTTTACTCATCCGAACATGAAGCACAATTGGCTGCATTAGAGAATCAGATACAGTGGTATGACGATATAGCGGCGAAAAATCCGAATTGGTATATCTTGAAAAAGTATATCGACGAGGGCATCACTGGCACGCAGGCGAAGAAAAGACCTGCGTTTCTGCAGATGGTGCAGGATGCGAAACAAAAGAAATTCGACCTGATCGTAACGCGCGAAGTATGCCGTTTTGCAAGAAATACGGTTGATACGCTCGTCGTTACGCGTGAGTTGAAAAATTACGGCGTGGAAGTGTATTTCGAGGAAGACAACATTTGGACGATGGACGGAGACGGCGAATTGCGACTTACGATTATGGCGACATTGGCGCAGGAAGAAAGCCGTAAAATTTCCGAACGCGTCCGCGCGGGGCAGAAAATAAGCCGCGACAAGGGCGTGTTGTTCGGAAACGGAAATATTCTCGGATATGACCGCGATAAAGCGAAAGGGACTTACGTCATCAATCCCGAGCAGGCGGAAACGGTGCGTATGATTTACGATATGTATTCTGCGGGCAAGGGGATGTCGCAGATACGCAACGAACTGATACGCCTGAAACGCAAGGACAGTTCCGGGTTGGTGCGCTGGGAAAACTGCAAGATAGCGCGTATATTGCATAATTCGACCTATAAGGGGTATCCCGCATATCTGAAATCGCGCAGAAATAATTTTCTCGACCAGAAAATCATAAGAAACCGTGATGAAGATACATATCTGTATGTGAAAGGCGATTTCGAGCCGATTATAAGCGAGGAGCAGTGGGACAGATGTCGTCAGATACGGGAACAGCGCGTCCGTCGCAATAAAATTCTTACGGAAAAAGGGGAAAAGAGTCATCTGACAGGCGTTCGTACAAGCGACGACGTCTGGACGAAAAAACTTAGATGCCGTTGCGGTTATCGTATGCGCAGGAACAAGTGGCGGAAGAACAGAAACGGCGAGTTGATTTACGGATATAAGTGCTATAATCAGTTGAATAACGGCACAAAAACCACAAGACAACAGGCTGGCGTGGACGATGCCGGGTTCTGCGACCTGAAAGAAATCTGCGATTGGAAACTTGAAATGATGGCAAGGCGCATTTTTTCGGGTTTATGGGGAAACAAGAAAGATATTCTGAACAAAGTGTCGTCGTTATATCAGGTCGGCGTGTTTATGGAATATCGCGAAGCCGAAACGGTGAAAGATCAGCTGACGGAACAACTTGCCAAGTTGGACGAAAAACTGAAAAAACTTACCCGTATGCGACTGGAAGACGAAATAACGCGGGAATCGTATTTCGAATTCAAAAGCGAGATAGAGAAAGAAAAACTTGATTTACTGAGTAAACGGCGGGTGCTGGATGCGGGAATGGTTCTGAACGGAAATCCGGAAGATCCGGCGAAAAAAGTGGAAGATTTTTTGCTGGCGAAAATGGATTTTACCGACCATCGTATCGACAGAGACGTAATCGGTCAGTTCGTCGGTACGATTGTTCCCGTTACGGAAACGTGTTTCAACTGGTATATGAATTTCGACCTTGCCGACAAATCCGACGATATGAAAAGGCTCGTGTGGGAGTTTACAATAGATTATAAGGAGGCGAAATCTTACCGGAAAGAACGGGACGGAATGCTCAGGCAAAATCAATGGCACGACCTGACGGTAAGAGTGTTTATGTAACTTTACCGGCAGACAGAAAAACGCCGTTCTCTGCTTTTGCGGAGGGCGGCGTTTTTTAATGCTTTCAGATTGAAAACAGATTTCGGGTTTGATATATTCCGATTTTATTCCATTTTAGAAGAAACAAATATCTGATTTTATTCCTTTTTATAATAAAACAATATCTGATTTTATTCCTTTTCGGTTGACAATTACAAAAAAACCGAGTATAATATCGGTAATAAAATCTGATTTCGGAGAAACGTTATGTTAAAAAGAAAGGCATATCAGAAACTTGTCGAGTGGAAAAATACGCATCGGAATAACTGCTTGATGGTGAAAGGTGCAAGACAGGTCGGGAAAACTTATCTTGTCCGCGAGTTCGGGAAAAAAGAGTATAAAAGTTTTGTCGAAATCAATTTTATCAAAAATCAGGAATTAAAACAGATTTTTGCGGGAACGTTGGACGCCGAATCCGTTTATAAAAAAATGACGGCTATGATAAACGGCGTAAATCTCGTTAAAGGCGATACGCTGATATTTTTAGACGAAATTCAGGCATGCGGAAGCGCGCGTACCGCGTTGAAATTTCTTGCGGAGGACGGGAGATTCGACGTTATTACTTCCGGAAGCCTTTTAGGTCTGACATATGGTGAAGACGCCGACGAAAACACGGAAGAACCCGAATCCGTTCCTACCGGATACGAAACGTTTCTTACGATGTATTCGCTTGATTTCGAGGAATTTCTTTGGGCGGAAGGGTACGAAAGCGGAATTTCTTACTTGAAAGAACTTTTTGATAAAAAAGAAAAAGTGCCTTTCGCGCTAAATGAAAAATACGAAACGCTGTTCCGTGAGTATATGGTGGTGGGCGGTATGCCGGAAGTCGTTGCCGATTATGCCATAAATCACGATTTTACGAAGGTTGCCGCTTTGCAGGAAAAAATTCTCGAAAACTATCGTTTCGATATTTCAAAACACGCAAAGGGCGCAGAAAAAATAAAGGTGCGCAAGTGTTACGACGCTATTCCGAAGCAACTCGCAAAGGAGATCACGAAATTTCAGTATTCCACCGTGGAAAAAGGGCAGACAAGCAAAAAATACGGCGGAAGCGTTCAATGGCTGAAAGACTCGAATATCGTTAATCCGTGTTACAATATTCACGAGCCGTATCTGCCGTTGATGGCGAACGCCGAGGAAGATCAGTTCAAATTGTATATCAACGATACGGGCTTGCTGTGCGCTATGTACGGTTTTGAAACCAAAAGAGCAATTCTTGAAAACACGATAAAGGGGAATGCCAAAGGCGGTATTTACGAAAATATTATCGCCGAAACGTTGGTGAAAAACGGTTACGCGCTTTATTATTACAAGCCCGATGATTCCAACGAACTGGAATTTCTGATAGAAAAAAACGGAGAAGTGGTCCCGGTGGAAGTGAAAGCGGGAAATACCGCAACAAAATCGCTGAACAGATTTATAGAAGCATATAAACCGTCGGCGGCATATAAAATCGTTGACGGAAACGTCGGCACGAGTGACGTAAAACTCACTATTCCGCATTATATGGCGATGTTTTTATAAAAACGGTTGTATTACCGTCAATCGGGATTGGCGAAAAATTCAGAAGAAATACGGAAAAACGGCGCAAGAAAACGAAAAAAAATATTGCGTACAGTCGGGCGATAACATATATCCCGAAGACGGGCGATTTTCGATTGCAGACAGTAATGTTACCTATCGGTCGCTTTTGAAAGCTTTTGCGCAGGCAAACATCAAAAACCCCAGAAACTAATAGGGTAAAATCATAACAAACAA
>ULXL01070423.1_pt1 | contig 19963 bp, 18 predicted proteins | sample 1961241 | NCBI WGS metagenome assembly ULXL01 (sample SAMEA4835837, study PRJEB28245) | human gut metagenome | biome: gut microbiome; material: fecal sample | place: Denmark | collected 2008
CTTTTCCATTAGAGTGATTTACCTCCTCAAGTTTTGGTTCTCTTATATTACTCGCCAATAGCACATTTTGTCAAGTTCTTAGCGATACTTTCCATTATTTTAACAAATTGTGAACTCGTCTTTTTACCTTTTTCACAAAGATTTGGCGTAATTTGCCGGAAGTCCTTGAGGAGCAAAAAAATCCCGGGCCGGAGCGTCTGCCCCGGCTCGGGATATACCGTTTATATCAGGAACAAGTACCGTTTATACGAAGAAGAACTCCTTGATCTGGCCGTACAGCACCAGCAGCATGCAAAGAGGCGTGATGTATTTGATACAGATTTTGAACCAGCCGTAGGCCCCGAAGGACTGCCCCTCCCGGGTAGCCTCGGCATGGACCACCTCCGGGCCGATCTCCCAGCCGTACATGATGCTCATCAGCAGCGCGCCCAGAGGCATCAGGATGCCCTCGGCGATGCAGTCGAAGAAGTCCAGCCAGTCGGCACTCCAGGTGGGGAGCTTTTCCATGGTGCCGCGCATGCCCAGGATATCGGCGGGAGAGATGCCGGCGTTGCCCAGGGAGTCCAGGCACACGATGACGCACAGGATACCGGCGGCAATACCGGCCAGCACGGAGTAAGGCTTCCGCTTGTCGCCCTTGCCCCGGTCCCGGGCACGGTCCACATAGTGGGCCACCACGGCCTCCAGCAGGGAGATGGAGGAGGAGACGGCGGCAAATACCACCAGCAGATAAAACAGAATGCCGAAAACGGGACCTGCGCCGCCCATGCGGTCGAACACGTTCTGCATGGTGACGAACAGCAGGGAGGGGCCGCCCAGGTTGCCGGTGGGGTCCAGGGCGAAGCGGCCGGGAATGACGCACAGGCCGGCCATCAGAGCCACCAGCGTGTCCATGACCACGATGATGATGGCGTTTTTCTGAAGGTTCTCCTTCTTATCCAGATAGGAGCCGTAGGTAATCATAGCCGCCATGCCCAGGGACAGAGAGAAGAACATCTGGCCGCCTGCTGTGGATACTACAGAGAAGAAGTCGGGCGTCTCCTTGATGACGCCGTTGGCCAGTGCCCAGCCGGGGACGAACATGTACTTCAGGCCCTCTGACGCGCCCTCCAGGGTGCAGGAGCGGATGATGCAGATCACCAGCATTACGAACAGGGCAGGCATGCCCACGGAGCAGACCTTTTCAATGCCGCCGCCGACGCCGCCCATCACGATGACCATGGTGATGGCCACGAAGATCAGACCGTAGATCACGCACTCGCCCTGGTTGGCCATCAGGGCGTCAAACACGCCTGCGCCGTCCAGAGTGCCGGTGCCGAAGCCGGCATGGAACAGGTTGCCCACGTTCAGGGTCACATACTTCAGACAGTAGCCGCCCAGGGCGCAGTAGAAGCCCAGGATCAGGAAGGCGGACAGCACGCCCAGCCAGCCCAGCCATTTGAACTTCCTGGACAGAATTTTGTATGCGCCGATGGCGCCCCGGCCGGTCTTGCGGCCCAGGGCCAGCTCGCCCATCATGACGATGAAGCCGCAGCAGGCAGCCAGGATCAGATAGATGATCAGGAACGTGAAGCCGCCGTTGGCGCCCATCTTGTTGGGAAAGCCCCAGATGTTGCCCAGGCCGACGGCTGAGCCGATGGCCGCCATGAGGAATCCGAAATTGGATCCAAAGCCTTTTCTTTCTTCCATTGTTTTCTCTCCTTACTCATATGGATGTCCCCCTTATGTCCGGTAAAGGGGACTATGGTCACTTTACCATTTGTGTTTTCCCCTGTAAAGCGATACAGTCTCTCCTTAACGCCGTATTGTCACGCATCACGCTTTCTTTAATCGATTTCTTACGCCTCCCCCCTCCTCTCCGGGTCGTTCTGTTTCGCAGCAGGCAATTTTACAGTCCCATTTTATGCGGCTTTTTGTGAATTATGTCACAAAAGAAAGCCGCATTCCGTCGGACATATGGACATTCATACGGCGCGGCAAGGCGTTTATATAAAATGACCAGCCATTTTCCGGCGCTGCTTTGTGTGCAGGGAAATATTTTCACAAGAAGAAAAAATCACCGCTATGCCGTCCTCTCCGGCACCGATCCGCCGCATTTTACGCAGACTTTACAAAACGCGTCTTTTCCCCTTTACATCCGCTCCGTATGCTATGAGCTGTACCAAGGAAATCCCAAAACGCGAATCGAAAGGAGATTCTGAAAAAATGAAAAAGTTTCTTTCCATGGCCCTGTGCGCCGTTATGGTGCTGGGCATCCTGGCCGGCTGCGGTCAGAAGGGCAATGACCCCCCTAAGAACGACGATAACAGCACCGCTCTCTCCGGCTCCGTGTCCACCAACGGCTCCACCTCTATGGACAAGGTCATCGGCGCTCTGAAGGAGCAGTTCACCACCGACAATCCCGGCGTCACCGTCACCTATGATCCCACCGGCTCCGGCGCAGGCATCGAGGCTGTGAAGAACGGCTCCACCGACATCGGCCTGGCCTCCCGGGCCCTGAAGGACCAGGAGAAGTCCGCCGGCCTGAAGGAGACCACCGTGGCCCTGGACGGCATCGCCATCATCGTCAACGCCGGCAGCAAGGTTGCTGACCTGACCGTTCAGCAGATCGCCGACATCTTCACCGGCAAGATCACCGACTGGAGCGAAGTGGGCGGCGACCCCGGCGCCATCTCCTGCATCGGCCGTGAGTCCGGCAGCGGCACCCGGGACGGCTTTGAGTCCATCACCGACACCAAGGACTCCTGCAAGCTGGACCAGGAGCTGACCTCCACCGGCGGCGTCATTGAGGCTGTTGCCGGCAACCCCAACGCCATTGGCTATGCCTCCCTGTCCGCCGTGGAAGGCAAGTCTACTGTCAAGGCCCTCACCGTGGGCGGTGTGGCCTGCACCGAAGCCACCGTCCTGGATGGCAGCTACCAGATCCAGCGCCCCTTCGTGCTGGTGACCAAGGAAGGCGTTACTCTCTCCGCCGCTGCCCAGGCTTTCTTTGACTTCGCCACCTCTGCCGCCGCTTCCGACCTCATCAAGAACGCCGGTGCGGTGCCCGTGGTCAAGTAACCATCCCCGGGAATCCTCCCCTGACCCGAATCCCGGGCCAGGGGCCTTTCCCGTTCCGGACAAGAAAGGAACCGACTATGCGTTCAAAGAATACAGGGGCCCGTAAGGCCCTGGAAACCGTGATCCACCTGGTGTTCCTGCTGTGCGGCATCGTGGCCGTGGGCTTTGTGCTGGTCATCAGCGTGTACCTGATCCTCTCGGGCCTGCCCGCCATCCGCCAGATCGGCCTGTTCAAGTTTCTGTTCGGCCAGGTCTGGGACCCCACCAACACCACCACCGGCGCGGAATACGGCATTCTGCCCTTTATCCTCACCTCCGTTTACGGCACCGCCGGGGCCATGGTCATCGGCGTGCCCATCGGCCTGATGACGGCCATCTTCCTCTCCAAGCTGGCCCCGGCCCCGGTGGCCGCCGTGATCCGCACCGCCGTGCAGCTGCTGGCGGGTATCCCGTCGGTGGTATACGGCCTGGTGGGCATGATCGTGCTGGTGCCGCTGATCCGCACCACCTTCTCCCTGGGGTCCGGCGCCTGTCTGCTGGCGGCCATCCTGGTGCTGTCCATTATGGTGCTGCCCTCCATCATCAACGTGTCGGAGACGGCCCTGCGGGCGGTGCCCCGGGAGTATGAGGAGGCCAGCCTGGCCCTGGGAGCCACCGCCACGGAGACCTATTTCCGGGTCAGCCTCCACGCCGCCCGCAGCGGCGTGGCCACCGCCGTGGTGCTGGGCGTGGGCCGGGCCATCGGCGAGGCCATGGCCATCATCATGGTGGCAGGCAATGTGGCCAATATGCCGGGGCTGTTCCGGTCCGTCCGGTTCCTCACCACCGGCATCATCTCCGGCATGTCCTATGCCCCGGTGGGCAGCCTGTATCAGCAGGCCCTGTTCTCCATCGGCCTGGTGCTGTTTCTGTTCATTATGCTCATCAACGTATTTCTCAACGTGTTCATCAAAAAAAGGAAGGAGGACTGACCCATGGAGGAAAAGCTGTCGCCCCGCCGCCGTCTGTATGACAGAGGGCTGCGGGGCCTGGTATGGCTGTGCGCGGGGCTGACCTGCGCCCTGCTGCTGTTTCTCATCGGCTATATCTTCTATCGCGGAGTGCCGGGCATCACCTGGTCCCTGCTGACCAGCCAGACCAGCTATATCCAGAACACCGTGGGCATCCTGCCCAACATTCTGGATACCCTGTATATCATCGTGGTGGCCATGGTCATCGTCCTGCCCCTGGGGGTAGGGGCCGCCATCTATCTGACGGAGTACGCCGCCAACCGCCGCCTGGTGTCCGTCATCGAGTTCGCCACCGAGACCCTGACGGGCATCCCCTCCATCATCTTCGGCCTGGTGGGTATGCTGCTGTTCGTCCAGCGGCTGGGCCTGAAGGCGGGCATCCTGGCCGGCGGCCTGACGCTGGTGGTGATGATCCTGCCCACCATCGTCCGCACCACCCAGGAGAGCCTGAAAACCGTGCCCCAGTCCTATCGGGAGGGGGCCCTGGGCCTGGGAGCCGGAAAGTGGCACATGATCCGCACGGTGGTGCTGCCCGGAGCCGTGGACGGCATCGTCACCGGCTGCATCCTGGCGGTGGGCCGCATTGTGGGCGAAAGCGCCGCCCTGCTGTATACGGCGGGCTTCGGCCTGGAGCTGGTGGGCTTTGTCAAGGCTCTGCACACCTCCTCCGCCACCCTGACTGTGGCTCTGTACGTTTATGCCACCGAGGGCGGCGAGACGGCCCTGGCCTTCTCCATCGCCGCCATTCTGATGGTGCTGACCCTGCTGATCAACCTGTCCGCCTCCCTGGTGGGGCGGAAGCTGCGAAAGAAATGAGGCATTGCTATGGAACCCATTCTTGAGGCCAAGAGCCTGAATCTGTGGTACGGGCAGAACCACGCCCTCCACGACGTATCCGTCGCCATCCCGGAGCGGCAGATCACCGCCTTTATCGGTCCCTCCGGCTGCGGCAAATCCACGTTCCTGCGGACTCTGAACCGCATGAACGACCTGATCCCCTCCGTGAAGATCCAGGGCCAGGTGGACTTCCACGGAAAGAACATCTATGACGCCGGGGTGGACCCCACCCTGCTGCGCAAGCGCATCGGCATGGTGTTTCAGAAGGCCAACCCCTTCCCCATGAGCATTTATGACAACGTGGCCTATGGGCCCCGGACCCACGGCGTCCGCAGCCACGCCAAGCTGGACGACATTGTGGAGCGCTCCCTGCGCTCTGCCGCCATCTGGGACGAGGTGAAGGACCGGCTGAAGAAAAGCGCCATGGGCCTGTCCGGCGGCCAGCAGCAGCGCCTGTGCATCGCCCGGGCCCTGGCCGTGGAGCCGGAGGTGCTGCTGATGGACGAGGCCACCAGCGCCCTGGACCCCATCTCCACCTCCAAGATCGAGGACCTGGCCCTGGAGCTGAAGGAGCATTACACCGTGGTCATGGTCACCCACAACATGCAGCAGGCGGCCCGCATTTCCGACAATACGGCCTTTTTCCTGCTGGGTGAGCTGGTGGAGTTCGGCAAAACGGAGCAGCTGTTCTCCGACCCCACCGACAAGCGCACCGAGGACTACATCACCGGGAGGTTCGGATAATGAGAAGACAGTTTGACCAGCAGCTGGCGCTGCTGAACCGGGAGCTCATCGAGATGGGCGCCCTGTGCGAGGAGGTCATCGCCCTGGCCGCCAAGGCCCTGACGGAGGGAGACCCCGCCCTGGCCGCCCAGGTGGGCCCCCTGGACACGGAGATCGACCAGAAGGAGCGCACCATCGAGTCGCTGTGCCTGAAGCTGCTTTTGCAGCAGCAGCCGGTGGCCCGGGATCTGCGCCAGATCTCCGCCGCCCTGAAGATGATCACGGATATGGAGCGCATCGGCGACCAGGCCCAGGACATCGCCGAGATCGTCACCTTCCTCCGGGGCCGCACCGCCGAGCACGACAATATCCTGTGCCAGATGGCCCGGGCAACCATCTCTATGGTGACAGAAAGTGTTGACGCATACGTAAAACATGATACAATAAAAGCAGAGACCGTTCTGGCCGCCGACGACACCGTGGACGCCTATTTCCGCCAGGTGAAGCAGGCCCTGATTTCCCGCATCGCCGCCGACCCCGGCGACGGGGAGTATGCCCTGGACCTGCTGATGATCGCCAAGTATTTCGAGCGCATCGGCGACCACGCCACCAACATTGCCGAGTGGGTGATCTTTTCCATCACCGGCCGGCATAAGGAGGGATAGACCATGATCTGGTGTGTGGAGGATGACTCCAGCATCCGCGATGTTGAGGTATATACACTGCGTTCCACCGGCTTCGAGGCCCGGGGCTTTGCCGACGGGACGGCCTTCTGGTCCGCCATCGGGACGGCCCAGGAGCTGCCGGAGCTGGTGGTGCTGGACGTAATGCTTCCGGGCGTGGACGGGGTGGAGCTGCTGCGCCGCCTGCGGGCCGCCCCGGCTACCCGCTCCATCCCCGTGGTCATGGCCACGGCCCGGGGGGCGGAATATGACAAGATCCAGGCCCTGGACCTGGGCGCGGACTACTATCTCACCAAGCCCTTCGGGGTCATGGAGCTGGTGTCCTGCGTCAAGGCCGTGCTGCGCCGGTGCGCCCGGCCCAGCCACGTGCTGCACCTGTCCGGCCTGGCTCTGGACCAGGACGCCCACACCGTCTCCTGCGACGGGCAGCGGGTGCCCCTGACCTATAAGGAATACGAGCTGCTGCGGCTGTTTTTGTCCCATCCCGGCATGGCCTTCACCCGGGACCAGCTGATGGCCCAGGTGTGGGGCACCGACTATTACGGCGAGACCCGCACCGTGGATATGCACATCCGCACGCTGCGCCAGAAGCTGGGCCCCTACGGCAGTCTGATCCAGACCGTCCGCAATGTGGGCTACCGGCTGGAGGAACAAGGATGACCAAGAAAATTTTCCGTTCGTTTATGCTGTCCGCCGTGGCCGTGCTGCTGGCGGGGGTGGTCATCGTCATGACCTGCCTGTACAGCTATTTTGCCTCCGTGCAGGAGTCCCAGCTCCAGGATCAGCTGCAATTGGCAGCCGCCGCCGTGGAGACGGAGGGCACGGATTACCTGAATAAGCTGAATAAGCTGAAGGCGGACCGCTACCGCCTGACCTGGATCGCCACCGACGGCTCGGTGCTGTGCGACACCAAGCGCGACGCCGAAAGCCTGGAAAACCACGGCGACCGCCTGGAGGTCCGGGAGGCCCTGCGCACCGGCTCCGGCAGCTCCACCCGCTATTCCAGCACCCTGCTGGAAAAAACCAGCTACTATGCTCAGCGTATGCCGGACGGCTCGGTGCTGCGCATTTCCGTCAGCCGGGCTACCGTGGGCATGCTGGTGCTGGGAATGCTGCCGGCCATTCTGCTGGCCGCCGCCGCAGCCCTGGTGCTGTCGGGCCTTCTGGCGGGCCGTCTGTCCCGCCGGATCACCGCCCCTCTGAATGCCCTGGATCTGGAGCACCCTCTGGAAAACGACACCTATGAGGAGCTGTCGCCTTTGCTGTGCCGCATCAATGTGCAGCGCCAGCAGATCGACCGGCAGCTGACGGACCTGCGCCGCCGGTCCGACGAGTTCCGCCAGATCACCTCCCACATGCAGGAGGGGCTGGTGCTGCTGAACGAAAGCGGCGCGGTGCTCAGCATCAACGCCGCCGCCTGCCGGGTGTTCGGCACCGGCGAGAGCTGCCTGGGCCAGGATTTCCTGACGGTGGACCGCGGCCACGACGTCAGCGACGCGCTGGCGTCCGCCATGGACGCCGGTCACAGCGAGGTCCGTGTCCAGCGGCTGGGCCGCATTTATCAGTTTGACATCTCCCGCATCCAGTCCGGCCCCGACACTCTGGGGGCGGTGCTGCTGGCCTTTGACATCACCCAGCAGGAGACGGCGGAGCAGAGCCGCCGGGAGTTCACCGCCAACGTATCCCATGAGCTGAAAACGCCCCTTCAGGGCATCATCGGCAGCGCAGAGCTCATCGAGAACGGCCTGGTCAAGCAGGAGGACCTGCCCCGGTTCGTGGGGCACATCCGCCGGGAGGCACAGCGGCTGGTGGCCCTGATCGGCGACATCATCCGCCTGTCCCAGCTGGACGAGGGAGACCCCCTGCCCTGGGAGCGCGTGGACGTCTCGGCGCTGTGCCGGGATATCGCCGCCGATCTGCGGGACAAATCGGAAAAAAGCGGGACGGCCATCACCGTGGAGGGCCCGGAGATCCCGGTGGAGGGCGTGCGCCGTCTGCTGTATGAGACGGTGTATAACCTCTGCGACAATGCCATTCAGTATAACGTCCCCGGCGGCAGCGTCCGGGTCACCGTCACCGACCGGGGAGACAGCGCCGCCATTTCCGTGGCGGATACCGGCATCGGCATTGCGCCGGAGCACCAGAGCCGGGTGTTTGAGCGGTTTTACCGGGTAGATAAGAGCCACTCCAAGGCCTCCGGCGGCACAGGCCTGGGCCTGTCTATCGTGAAGCATGCCGTGGCCTATCACCACGGCACCCTGGACCTGGAGAGCCAGCCCGGCAAGGGCACCACCATTACCGTTACCATTCCCAAGAAAAAGCCCTGAAATAACCACAGCCTGGCCGGAAGGCGCAAACTTTCCGGCCAAGCTAAAAACGCTGTATAAGTGAGGAAATTTTATGCTGCTGACCGCCGATATCGGAAACACCAACATTGTTCTTGCCCTGCTGGACCACGGGGACCGGGTGGTATCCCAGCGCCGCATCCCCTCGGGAGAGGTGCTGCCCCCTGCGGCCTATGAGGACGCCGTGAGGCAGGTGCTGGCAGGCCATGACGCCCCGGAGGGGGCCGTCATCGGCTCGGTGGTGCCCCGGCTGACGGAGGAAACGGCCCGGGCCATCCGAAGCGTTACGGGGCTGGAGGCCCTGGTGGTGGGTCCCACTACCCCGGCAGGGCTGGAGATCGCCATTGAGGAGCCGGAGACCCTGGGGGTGGACCTGCTGGCGGCGGACGCCGCGGCAGCGGCGGAATATCCTCTGCCGGTGGTGGTATTCGACTTCGGCACCGCCACCACCGTGACGGTGGTGGACGCAGACCGACGCTATCGGGGCGGCGTGATTCTGGCCGGGGTGAAGCTGAGTCTCCACGCCCTGTTTTCCGGCACGGCCCAGCTGCCGGACATTGCCCTGGAGCCGCCGGGAAAGGTCATCTGCTCCGTTACGGAGGACAGCCTTCAGGCCGGGGCCATTTACGGGGCCGCCGCCATGGCCGACGGCCTGCTGGAGCGCATGGAGGAGGAGCTGGGCGCTCCCTGCACCGCCGTGGCCACCGGGGGCCTGGCCGGGGTCATCACCCCCTATTGCCGCCGGAGGATCCTGCACGACGACAGTCTGCTGCTGCGGGGGCTGGCGCTGATCTGGCGGAAAAACTGCGGAAATCGGTAAATTTTATCCTATAGGAGGGACCTTATGGACCAGCTGCGAAAGAAAAAAGGCTTTATCTGCGACATGGACGGCGTGATCTATCACGGCAACCGGCTGCTGCCGGGGGTGAAGGAATTTGTGGACTGGCTGTATCGCGAGGAGAAGAATTTCCTGTTTTTGACCAACTCCTCCGAGCGCAGCCCCAAGGAGCTGCAGCAGAAGCTGCGCCGCATGGGGCTGGACGTGGACGAGAGCCACTTCTACACCAGCGCCCTGGCCACGGCACGGTTCGTCAGCAGTCAGGCCCCCGGGTGCAGCGCCTATGTCATCGGCGGGGCGGGGCTGATTATGGCCCTCCACGACGAGGGCATCACCATGAACGACGTGGACCCGGATTACGTCATCATCGGCGAGGGCAACAGCTATAACTACGAAAACATTCTGCGGGCGGTGCGGCTGGTGCTGAAGGGCGCCAAGCTCATCGGCACCAACAGTGACCTGACCGGCCCCTCGGAGGACGGCATCATTCCCGCCTGCCGGGCCATGATCGCCCCCATCGAAATGGCCACCGGCCAGAACGCCTACTTCGTGGGCAAACCCAACCCCCTGATGATGCGCACGGGGCTGCGCATTCTGGGGGTCCACTCCGAGGACGCGGTGATGATCGGCGACCGGATGGACACGGATATGGTGGCCGGTATCGAGACCGGCCTGGACACGGTGCTGGTGCTCTCCGGCGTTACCCGGCAGGAGGACATTGCCAAATTCCCCTACCGCCCCCGGCTGGTGCTGGACGGCGTGGGGGATATTCCCGGGCCTGCGGCGGAATAACGCCCGGTAAAAATTTAACATTTTCCCGGAAAAGTTTCGTTTTAAGAGAAAAAACAGTTTACATGGGTTGACCGACTGTTGTATAATACAATAAAGTCGTTATCCGGCTGTTTTTTCGGAACAATTCAATGCAACAGGAGGAGATTCCCATGTCTTACAGAATTTTGGTCATCAACCCGGGCTCCACGTCCACCAAGATCGGCGTCTATGAGGACGAAACCCTGCTTTTCGACAAGACGCTGCGCCACAGCGCCGAGGAGATCGACAAATTTGATTCCATCCCCGCCCAGAAGGACTGGCGGCGCAAGCTGGTGATGCAGGCCCTGGATGACCAGGGCTTCGACGTTACGACCCTGTCCGCCGTTTCCGGCCGGGGCGGCCTGCTGGCCCCCATCCGCGGCGGCACCTACGCCGTCAGCGACCGGCTGGTCCGCGACTGTACCGTGGGCGTTCAGGGGCAGCATGCCTCCAACCTGGGCGGTCTGCTGGCCCGGGAGATCGGCGACCAGCTGGGCATCCCCTCCTACATTGTGGACCCCGTGGTGGTGGACGAGCTGTCCGACGTGGCCCGCTATGCCGGCCATCCCCTGTTCCATCGCACCAGCATCTTCCACGCCCTGAACCAGAAGGCCGTTGCCAAGCGCTATGCCAAGGAGCACGGTAAGAAGTATGAGGACCTGAACCTTATCGTCTGCCACATGGGCGGCGGCTGCTCCATCGGCGCCCACGTCCACGGCAGCGTGGTGGATACCCAGAACGCCCTGGACGGCGACGGCCCCTTCTCCCCTGAGCGGTCCGGCAGCCTGCCCACCGGTCAGCTGGTGAGCCTGTGCTTCAGCGGCAAGTACACCGCCGGTGAGGTCCGCAAGATGCTGGCCGGTCACGGCGGCCTGGTGGCCTACACCGGCTCCAACGATATGCGCGACCTGCTGAAGGCCGCCCACAACGGCGACAAGGAGATCGCCGGCGCTGTGGACGCCTTCCACTATCAGATCAGCAAGGAGATCGGCGCCATGGCCGTGGTCATGAAGGGCCAGGTGGATCAGATCATCCTCACCGGCGGCATTGCCTACGGCAAGGAGACTGTGGACGCCATCACCGATATGGTGGGCTGGATCGCCCCCATCACCGTGTATCCCGGCGAGGACGAGCTGCTGGCTCTGGCCCAGGGTGCTCTGCGCGTGCTTAACGGCGAGGAGCCTGCCCGGGTGTATTGATGTCCCCGGATCGCCTTGAAAGCGTGAAAAAATTCCCGGTGCGGTGCACCGGGAATTTTTTTATGAGCAATGTCAGCAGAGCTTGGCGCCGGCGGGAATGGCATCGTCCAGCAGCAGCAGGTGCAGCTTTTCCTCGCCCTTTTCCTTATGGACGGCAGAGATCAGCATGCCGCAGGAGGGGATGCCCATCATCTTCCGGGGGGGCAGGTTCAGAATGGCCACGGCAGTTTTGCCGATGAGCTGCTCCGGCTCATAATAGTGATGGATGCCAGAGAGAATGGTGCGGTCCGTGCCGCTGCCGTCGTCCAGGGTGAATTTCAGCAGCTTGTCGGACTTCTTCACGGCCTCGCAGTTCTTGATCTTCACGGCCCGGAGGTCGGACTTGCAGAAGGTGTCGAAGTCCACCTGCTCCTGGGCATAGGGCTCCAGCTCCAGGGCAGGCAGAGCGGCCTTGCGCTGGGCCTCCTGGATGGCGTTGAGCTCGGCCAGGGCTTTCTCGGCGTCGACGCGGGGGAACAGGGCCTCGCCCTTGTGAACGGTGACGTCCGGGCGCAGGCTGCCCCACACGTTGGCCTTTTCCCAGGTGCGGCAGCACGGGCAGGCTCCGATCTGGTCAAAGATCTTTTCGGCGCTGTCGGGAATGAAGGGAGTCAGCAGCACGGCGCAGATGCGGACGGTTTCCAGCAGGTTATACATCACGGCGGCCAGGCGGGCCCGGTTGGCGGGGTCCTTGGCCAGGGTCCAGGGGGCGTTTTCGTCGATATACTTGTTGGCCCGCTGGATGGTCTTGAAGATCTGCTCCAGGGCGTTCTGGAACTGGAAGTGCTCCATCTCCGCCTCATAGCGGTCCCGCAGGGTGGAGACCATCTGCTTCAGATCGTCGTCGGCGTCGGTATCCAGGCGCTCGGTGGGCAGGGTGCCGCCGAAGTATTTCTCCACCATGGCGGTGGTGCGGCTGACCAGGTTGCCCAGATCGTTGGCCAGGTCCATGTTGATGGTCTGGATCAGCAGCTCGTTGGAGAAGTTGCCGTCGGAGCCGAAGGGGAAGGTTCGCAGCAGGAAGAAGCGCAGAGCGTCCACGCCGAACTTCTCCGCCAGCACATAGGGGTCCACCACGTTGCCCTTGGACTTGGACATCTTGCCGCCGTCCATCACCAGCCAGCCGTGGCCGTACACATGCTTGGGCAGGGGCATTTCCATGCTCATGAGCATGGCGGGCCAGATAATGGAGTGGAACCGGACGATCTCCTTGCCCACAAAGTGGACGTCGGCGGGCCAATACTTGTCGTAATCGTGATACCGGTCGTTCATAAAGCCCAGGGCGGTGGTGTAGTTGAACAGAGCGTCCACCCACACATACACCACATGGCCCGGGTCAAAGTCCACGGGGATGCCCCAGGAGAAGCTGGTGCGGCTGACGCACAGGTCCTCCAGGCCGGGCTTGATGAAGTTGTTGACCATCTCGTTGACCCGGGAGCGGGGCTGCAGGAAGTCGGTGTCCTCCAGCAGGTGCCGGACCCGGTCGGCATACTTGGACAGGCGGAAGAAATAGGCCTCCTCCTCGGCGTCCATGACCTCGCGGCCGCAGTCGGGGCACTTGCCGTCCACCAGCTGGCTCTCGGTCCAGAAGCTCTCGCAGGGCTTGCAGTATTTGCCCTTGTAGGTGCCCTTGTAGATGTCGCCCTTTTCGTACATCTTGCGGAAGATCTTCTGGATGGAGGCACAGTGGTAATCGTCGGTGGTGCGGATGAAGCGGTCGTTGGAGATGTTCATCAGCTTCCACAGGTCCAGGATGCCCTGGGGGCCCTCCACGATGTTGTCCAGGAACTCCTTGGGGGTCTTTCCGGCGGCCTTGGCCTTGTCCTCGATCTTCTGGCCGTGCTCGTCGGTGCCCGTCAGGAACAGCACGTCGCAGCCGGTGAGCCGCTTATAGCGGGCCATGGCATCGGTGGCCACGGTGCAGTAGGTGTGGCCGATGTGCAGCTTGTCCGAGGGGTAGTAAATGGGTGTGGTGATATAGAATTTCTGCTTTTCCATGGGGATCTATCTCCTTTTCCGCCGCTCCGAATGGAAGAGCGGCTTAAAATTATGCATATCACGTTTGGTGTTTTTCCCACAGCCGGGAAACGGGGCAAACAAAAAACGCCCCCGGCCGCAGCCAAGGGCGATGCGCAGCACCGCGATACCACCTTGCTTCGCCGCTTCCTTGCGAAAAGCGGCCTCATGGAGCGCCCACACGCCCCGGTGCTGTAACGGGCACACCCGGTCCGGCCTGACGCGCCGCGCTCAGCCGGACGGCTCCGGGGCCATGTTCGCCGGGGCCGCCGTGTCCGCTTTCACCTTGCCGGACTCTCTTGTGACGGAGGCTGCGCCGGGTACTCTTCCCATCTACGCCATTGATACCTGAATATATTATCCCCCGCAGGAGGGTTTGTCAATCATTTTCTTGGAAAATCGGTCCGTTTATGGTATGATACAAGAAAAAACGGAGGAAGAAGGCCATGAAGCTGGTAAGCTGGAACGTCAACGGCCTGCGGTCATGCCTGACCAAGGGCTTTCTGGAATATGTGAAGCAGGAGGACCCGGACATTCTGTGCCTGCAGGAGACGAAGCTGCAGCCGGAGCAGGCGGTGTTCGAGCTGGAGGGGTATCACCGGTATTTCCACTCCGCCGACAAAAAGGGGTATTCCGGCACGGCGGTGCTGACCAAGGAGGAGCCCCTGTCCGTGGTGTACGGTTTCGGGGACGATGTCCACCGCCACGAGGGGCGGGTCATCACGGCGGAATATCCGGAATTTTATCTGGTGTGCTGCTACACCCCCAACAGTCAGGACGGGCTGAAGCGGCTGGACTACCGGATGCAGTGGGAGGATGACCTGCGGGCATATCTGCTGGAGGTGGACGGAAAAAAGCCCGTGATCTACTGCGGGGACCTGAACGTGGCCCACCAGGAGATGGACCTGAAAAATCCCAGGTCCAACCGGATGAACCCGGGCTTCACCGACCAGGAGCGGGAGAAGCTGACGCAGCTGCTGGCCGCCGGCTTTGCCGACACCTTCCGGACTCTGCACCCGGAGGAGATCACGTATTCCTGGTGGAGCTATCGGTTCCACGCCCGGGAAAAGAACGCCGGGTGGCGCATTGACTATTTCATCGTGTCCCGGCGGCTTTTGCCCCGGGTGACGGAGGCCGCCATCCGCACGGAGGTGTACGGCAGCGACCACTGCCCGGTGGTGCTGGAAATTTCCTGAAAAAAACACTTGACTGTCAAGTCCCTTTACCCCTTATACTGCGGAGAAAAGGAGGGCAACGCCATGCATATCAAGGACGTAGAGCAGCGCACCGGGCTGTCCCGGGCCAACATCCGATACTATGAACAGGAGGGGCTGGTGCATCCGGCCCGGCGGAAAAACGGCTATCGGGACTACAGCCCCGATGACCTGGAGACCCTGCTGCGCATCCGCCTGCTGCGGCGGCTGGACGTGCCCATTGAGGAGATCCGATCCATGCAGGCCGGGAAGCTGTCCCTGTCCGAGGCCCTGTCCCAGCGGCTGGCGGCCCTGCGCCGCCGGGAGGAGCAGGCCCGGGCGGATCAGTCCGTGTGCCGGGCCATGCAGGCCGACCACGCCTGCTATGACACCCTGGACGCGGAGAAATACTGGCTGGCCCTGCACACGGCGGCCCAAGCGGCTCCTGCCGCGCCCCAGGCAGACCGGCAGGAGCCATGTCCCTGGCGGCGGTTCCTGGCGCGGAATCTGGACCTGGCCCTGTGCTCCTGCGCGGCGGCGCTGGCAATGCTGGCAGGGCACATATCGTTCCGCCAGCAGGGGTTCTCCCTGCTCAACACCATAGGCGCACTGCTGCTGATGCTGGCGGTGGAGCCGGTACTGCTGCACCTGTGGGGGACCACGCCGGGAAAGCGGCTGCTGGGTCTGACGGTGGAAAAGCCCGACGGGCGGCGGCCGGAGTGGGGTGAGGCCTTTGCCTACACGGCTCTGGCGCTGGTATGCGGCATGGCGCTGCTGATTCCCGTGGTGCGGCTGTGGCGGCTGAAAAAAAGCTATCAGGACTGCCGGGACGGACTGAAGCTGCCCTGGGAGGGGGAGGTGCTGTGCCAGAGCCGGGACATTCCCGGCTGGCGGTGGGCGCTGCTGCCCGCAGCCCACGGGCTGCTGATCCTGGTCATAGTGTGCGGCCTGATGAGTGCCATGATCCCTGTCCACCGGGGACGGCTGACGGTTCCGGAGTTTGCGGAGAACTTCAATCAAATGGCCCAGGCGGTGGAATCGCCTCTGCGGCTGCGGGAGGACGGCACCTGGGTGCGGGACATGCTGACAGGCTGCTATCCGGGGTTCAGGAAGAACGCCTTTCCCCAATCGCTGACCTTTGAGACGGACGGGGTCGGGTACATTACCGCCGTGCGCTTTCAGTGCGGCTACACTGCCCAGGGCGGGATGCAGGCCGTCGGTGACCCGGATGTGGTGTGGGCCGGGTATGCATACATACACCCGCTGCTGCTGTGCATGATGGCGGGACCCGGGGCCCAGGAGGGCGGCCGGCTGCTGCACCCCCGGGCACGGGATATCATGGCGCTGGTCAACGAAAGCTGGTACCAGGGGCTTACCTATGACGCAGGGAGCACCCACACCGCCGCCCGGGTGAGCTGCTGGGGCTATCTCCGGGAGGGCGAGGATACCATGCTGATCCCCGTGGAGGATTCGTGCCAGTTCACCGGGGAATTTGCAATCGTTTGGAAATAATGCGCCGGCCTTCAGCCAGGGCAGGCGGCGAAAAAACGGCCGCGCAGTTCAGGTGAACTGTGCGGCCGTTTTTATATCGGTCGTTTTGCCTGCGCCGCAGGCGTTACCTTATCATTTACTGCTGGTCCTTAATGGCTGCCTGTGCAGAGTAGCCACGAAAAACGATTTTTTATTTATAATTTCCTGTTTCAAAATATTAAAGAAAATAATCTCTTTAAAATGTACCGGGGGAATTTCCCCCTCGTCGCAGAATGCGACAGCCGCATTGGATTTTCTGCCGTTCACCTTAACATCTGCCGTCTGTGTTCCCGTGCCGTCTAAATTCAGATACCACCTGTAATGAGTTTTGCTGTAAGGCGTAACTTTGGAAACAAACTTTTGATATATTTCACGGGGCAAGACCGGCTGTGAAAAATCAATCAGCTCATTCAGCGCCGCTTCAATTTTACTAAGCTCCAAACCCGCTTCGTCGCTTTCGGTCGGGCAATCGTCTTTTTCATATTCTGCGGTCAGCTGTGAAATTTTTTTGTCGATTTCTTCTTTCTTGTTCAAAAATTCCTCTTTTGTGATTTCGCCGTCGCTGCGCATATCCAAAAGATTATCCTTTTTGGATTTCAGTTTTTCGATATTTGCAAGCATAACCGATTTGTTTTGTCGAGGAGCTTTAATATCCGGTTTATAACATTCGTTGAGTATTTTACAGGCAAGCTTTATATCTTCGGCTCTTGTCCGCCATACCTGCTCCATAATCATTTTGCCCATCATTTCAAGTTTCCAATCGGGTATTTCGGTCTGGTCGCAGTAGCCGGTATCGTCCAATCCTGCGTCACGCCGTTTTTGAGCGGAGCCATTGTTCAACCTGTTATAGCAAAGGTATCCGTATGACCAAGGTGCGTTGTTATTTTTATGCCATCGGTTTCTGCGGAAGGACGCTCCGCATCGGCATTTCAATTTGGTTGCCCACAGGTCTTTTGTTTCGTTTTTGCCGTGATTCGGTTGTTTCTTCTTGCCGTCGGTAGAAACGCCTATTGTTTTTGTTACTCTCCGTTGCTTGATTTCCTGACACCGATACCATTCTTCCTCGGTTATAATAGGCTCATAATCGCTTTTTACGAGCATATATGTGGAAAAATCGTTATTAAGTATTCGCTTTTGTTCAAGATAGTTGTTGCTGTACGATTTTCCGTAAGCCTGGTAACCCATATATGTAGGGTTATTAACAATTCTCGTAATTACGCACGGTGACCACTTTACCAAGCCCGATGCATTTTTTCGTCCAAGCCGTGTGAGCTCGTTCGCAATTTTGGATGCGCCCATTTCGCCCTGTAAGTACATATCGAAAATCATTCGCACGGTTTCCGCCTGCTCGGGGTTTATCGTGTATGTGGATTTGGCTTTACGGTTATAACCCAAGATGTTCCCTCTGCCGTACACCATACCTTGCTGGCGGCTGATATGCTGTCCGGCTTTTACACGCTCCGAGGTTTTGCGGCTTTCCTCTTGTGCAAGGGTTGCCATAATTGTCAGTCGAAGTTCACCGTCTCCGTCCATTGTCCAAATATTATCCTCCACAAAATACACCTCAACGCCGATATTTTTCAGTTCTCTTGTGGTAACAAGAGTGTCAACGGTGTTTCTCGCAAATCGGCAGACCTCACGGGTTACAATCAAATCAAATTTTCCTTTCTTTGCGTCCTCTATCATTTGCAGAAATGCCGGTCGCTTTTTCGCCTGCGTTCCTGTTATTCCCTCGTCGATATATTTGTTCAGCACCTCCCAGTTGGGGTGATGTTTTGCTTGGTCATCGTACCATTCAATTTGATTTTCAAGAGCAGCCATCTGTGCTTCGTGTTCTGTTGACACACGGCCGTAAAAGACCATTTTGCGATGTCTGTTGCGGTCAAGAAAATCGTAAGGATTTCCGATTTTCGTGTTGTTTTTAAAAATTGTGTTTGTCATAAAAATTCCTCCTTGTGTTTTTAAGTATATTTGACATTAAGCCGCCTGTGAATTGTGCGGATTTTCGGATTTAACTTTTTCTCTCACGGTGTCAAGTGTGGCTTTGTTTATAAGCCCACGCTCATATAGAATTTCAATAAGCATAAACGCCGCATATAAGCTGTCGATTTTCTTATTCATTATCGCTCCTCCCTTCGGTTTCTTTCTCTCTGTCTCTGCCATTTTTCAAGCAGATTTATGATTGTTTTTTGCATATCAAGGCTTGTATAACTTTTCGGGAAATATTTGCGGATATCTTCGGTTTTGAATTTAACCTGTTCTTTCTGATTTGGCTTTTCTTCACTTAACACGGCAAATATCGTGTCTATGGACAGTCTGCCTTGTTCGCTGAATTTGCGCAGTCGCTGTGCCTGTGAAAGTGAGGGCGTGGCATCTGTGTATTCTATTTCTTCGGCTAACATCTTTTGTTCATTCTCGGGCAGATACGAAATCTCAACAGCCGGAGTAAAGGCTATCCTTTCTTCGTCAACGAGTTTCAGCAGTTCGGGTATTAAGTGCGTTAGACGGATATATCTTTGGACTTGTCTTGCACTGTCATTTACTGTTTCGGCTATCTGTTCATCTGTTCTTGACTTTGCGCCAACTTGGCACGAAGTTTTCCCCTGATGTTTCATCGCTTCAAGTTTCATCTTGTAAGCAAAAGCTTTTTCGCTTGGCAGTAAATGTTCTCTCTGTAAATTTGAATCCACCATTGCAATAACCGCTTCGTCTTTTGTCATATCTCTGACTATTGCCAGAACGGTTTGTATTCCCAATTCTTTACAAACTTCAACTCTCCTGTGACCGCTGATGATTTCATAAGTACCAGCGGAAAAAGAACGGACGATTATCGGCTCAAGCAATCCGTTTTCTTTTATGCTCTCTGTCAATTCTTCTTTTTCAATTCCGTCTCTTTTCTTAAACGGATGATTTTTAAATGGAATTAGTAAATCTATGTTGATGTTCTTTATTGTTTCCTGCATTTCAAATTCTCCTTGTCCAATATTTCAATTTTTTTAAGAGCGATACCTTTGCCGTTTTTCTCATAAATCAATCTCAAATTTGTACCGTTATCTATCTCATGAAAGCCGAGATAACTCTGCCACCAAAACACAGGCGTGATAATCTTTCTTCCGTCGCTTAACTGAAAGAAAAGACGCATCATATTTTTGCTTGCCTCTGCTCTCATTATCAGTTTTGCGAAGTATTCGCCCTCTTTGTCTATGAAATGATAATCGGAAGTAATTATGTGTTCCTCTCTCATTTCGTCTCTTGTGTATACTTTATTTGCTATCATATTTAAGTCCTTTCTTTTACGGCAGGTAAGAATTATATATTTATTTATATATTTATACGGTTACCTGCTATTTGAAGTTTTTGAACGGCGAGTGAGAATGATAACCCGACAGCCTTTTTTCTGTATCGAAAAGGTGCCGAAACTATCAAAATTTTTCTCTGTAAGCCGTTTTTTATTGAAACGAATATCTGTTATCCTCTTATCCCGAATCGTTGAAATCGTTGCTGTTTGGTACGGATTTGACACTTCTTTTGGAACAGTACAGAAGACAACTGACAACGATTGCTCGAAAGCTTTGTTTACAGTTATTCCGACATTTTCGGCATAAGTCGTTGTATGTTCTTCTGCCTGTTTTGGGATTTATAAAAAAGTCCCATTCCTGTTTTAATTTCTTTGATAATCT
>ULXL01047479.1_pt1 | contig 19567 bp, 23 predicted proteins | sample 1961241 | NCBI WGS metagenome assembly ULXL01 (sample SAMEA4835837, study PRJEB28245) | human gut metagenome | biome: gut microbiome; material: fecal sample | place: Denmark | collected 2008
CACCGCATGGTCAGTGAACATCTCGTCGCAGTCAAACCAGGCGGTGAAGCTGCCGCCGGAGGTGACGGACAGGCTCGTCATGCTGATCCGCCGGGCCAGTTCTTCCTCTGTGATGGGGTCTGTTTCCGGATCGCGGGGGTTTTCCTCATCCTGGGAAAGCCAGTTGTTAGCCAGCTCGGTCAGGTTCTTTGCCGCAAGCTCCCGCATGGCTTTGTCCCAGGTTTCACAGTCGGCCAGCAGCTTCTTGGCGGCACTGCGGGCGCGGGTCCAGGAGGGCTTGCTTTCAGCATTGACCTCCAGAGAAAGGAGCACATCCTTTCCGCACCACTGGATCTCTCCCTCGAAGGTATCATAGTCCTTGTCCAGCTTCAGCTCACCCAGCACCTGGTCCTGGATCACCACCGGCTTGTGGTACTCGTCCAGAACGGCTTGAAGTTCCGGACAGTCCTCGTGGGCCTTGACCACCTGGGAGATACACCAGGGCCATGCCACCAGATCTTTTGCCCATTCCTCTTTCATCCGGCGGATCTTCAGGCGGCAGATCTGCTCGTTTTGAAAGCGTTCCCAGCCCTTTTCGCTGTTACGCTCCTCATCGGTGACCGGCCACTCCAGCCGCTCCTCTTTGGTACTGACCTTGCCGGTGTCACAGAACACGATACCCAGCGTCACAACGGTCATTTCCCAAAAGTTGCCTTTCCAGTTAAATCCGCCCCCAATGCAGCGGTTGATCAGAGCGACCACTTCCTGTTCCTCGGGCTCGTATATCTCATAGAATTCTTCAAACATCTGTGCAGCCTCCTTTACAGCAGTTCCAGCACTGCGGCAGCAGGCTGGGCAAACTCTGCCGGGACTTGCTTCAATACAACATCCTGGTAGGCTTTCACCGCCTGCCAGGAGTAGTAATAGAAGCTATAGAACAGGTCATCGGGGAAGACCTCGTCCTCCTCGTAGCGCATCTCATCTTCTTCCTCGTCGTATTCCTCCGACCACAGGTATTCTTCCTTCAGCAGATCGGAGAACAGCGGCAGCGGCTCGGCGTGTTCCATCTCATCTCCATCACGGAAGCACTGGAGGATGCAGGAGAAGAAGTCCAGCAGCTCCCCGGCCAGGAAATGGGCTGCGGGGTTCTGCCCGCTGTCTGCGAGGGCCTTCTCCAGAATTCGGCTCAGGAACACCATGCCAAAGGGGGTGGCGTGCCAAAGGGTACTCTGGTGCTCCATGTTGGTGGTGAGCTCGTAGAGGGACTCTTTGACGGACGCCAAATCACGCATCTGCTCCAGCACGGTCAGGTGTGCGGGAAAATCCGTCCCCCGGCCATAGGCGGTGGTGAGCCGGTGCCACGGGACATCCGTGACCTTAAGATGGGTGATGTAGGTTCTGTTTTCTTCTGTCATCGGTTTGCTCCTTATTCCTCAAACTCGCCCTCGATCATCCCGTTCAGATACCGGCCAGGATCAGCGATAAATTCCTCCCATTTGGCCAGGGAGTGGAACTCCTCATGCTCGATGTCCAGATACCACAGCTTTTTGTCCCTGGGGCTCCACAGCAGCAGATAGTCGCTGTAATTGTCCATGGCCGCCATAAGGGAGAGCAGCTTCTTCCGTTTCCAGGTCATCTCCTGCACATCCATGAAGGAGTAGAGCTCCGCCCATTTCACCCACTCCTGCTCCGGGAACTCCAGCCGCAGGGGGCCGGTTTTCAGATATTCCACCAGCTTGGCGGGCAGTTTATAGGGCATGAGCTGCCGGATCTTCTCCTGCTCGTTGTGCCAGTCCTCCGGCTCCAGCGCCTTCAGGTAGTCGGCCATCTCCTGATTCTTGTTCTGCACCGCCACAGTATAGGGCCGGTCGCCGTATTTGTCAGCAATGGTGATGTCGGCTCCTTGCTCAATGAGCCAGCGCACCATGGGGAGATTCTTATGCCGAGCCGCTTCGGTGACAGCGGTGGGGGCGTTCGGAAACACCATGTCCGGCTTGTGGTAATTGATGTCTGCCCCTTTTTCCAGAAGCAGCCGGGCAAGTTTGGTGTTGCCCTCGGACACAGCGGCCCGGAATGCCTCGCCCCCAAACTTGTCCACTGTGATCCCAGCTTGCTCCAGCACCCAGATATTCTCCGGGCGCTTGCCCCAGCGTACTTCCTGGAAGGCCCGCTCTTTCTGCTTCGAGCTGAGTTTTGCGGCCTGTCCAGCAAAGAGCGCCACCACCTCTGGCCCACAACAGCGGGCGGCGGTGAGCAGCAGGGGCTGTTCCTCTGCCAGACCGGGGTCAGCTCCATGCTCCAGCAGGAAGTGGATCATGGGCACATCATTCCGAAAAACCGCGATCTCCAATGGCATCAGCTTGATGTATTCGCTGAGTTGGATGGGAGCACCCAGATCCAGCCCGCCTTGGAGCATTACTTCCAGCTTGGGAATATCGTGTTCATAAATAGCGGCAGCTGTTTCCGGGAGGGTCTCCCAGCGGCCAATATATGCAATTTGGTACATAAGGCACCTACTTTCGTTGTTGTTTCACTTGATAGGGAACGGTCCGGCCCAGTACCCGGCCCTTGCCAACGGTATTTGCTCCCTCATAGATCAAAAATTCCGCATTGTTTTCCAGCGGGGCGTAGTCAATGGTATCTGGATAGAGGGGCTGGGCATTCCCCAAAGCCGGTTCATCAAATGTACACTCGGTTCCGTCCAGAAAGCATACACCCAGATATTCCGTAGTTCCTGTGACCACAAAATGGGGACAATACTTTCCGCTGACCAGGCTGGGTGGTATTTTTCGTTTGCCGCTCCAGAAGACGACCTCCACATGGAGCACCGCCCAGTTTTCATCTGTCCCGATCATGCCAGTCGCTCCATTCCTGCTTAATCGCCAAACCGCTCGGCGGCATCCTGGTAAACGGTGATGCTTTTGGCCACCTTCTTTTTCTGGCTGCGGATGCGGAAGTAGTCCCGCAGAACGCACTTCAGTTCTGGGTTTTCCACCTTGCGGGGCAGCAGACTGATGAACATTTCGTCGTAGCTTTCGTACAGAACACCACTCCGGTTGTAACTTTGCCAAGTCACCGTAGGCTTTCGACCTTCAGGGTCTTTGGCCAGATCAAAAAGCCACCGCTCATCCAGCTCCACATAGCGTTCAAACATAAAGGTCGTGTCATAGGACCCGTAGCGGTCATGGCCCCAAAAGATGAACGCAGTCATTCCATCAGGCCCCAGGCGTTCATAGGTCCAGTCCTCCGGATAACAGCGGTAATCCAGCATCCCCAGAGCATTGAACAGGTAGATTTCTTTGGGAGTGCCCAGCAGGAGCGAATAGGTTTCATACACCTGTTCCTTGGGCTGGGTGATAATTGCTTTCATAAAGACTGGAATCAGCCAACTGCCGCCATAGCGTTCATATAGTTCATCGGCCAGTGCTTGTAGTCGTGTATCCGGGTTTCGAATCAAGGAGGCGGTCAGAATCAAAGCCGGAATCTTCTCCATTTCCTTTGGCTTTACTTTATAGAGCCCCAGTCCTTGGGAAATGTGCCATGTAGTGCATTTGTCACCATCATAAAAGGGGGTGTGCTTGAGATGGCCGATCCGTTCCGCATTTTCCGCCAGAAAACGGTACACCTCCAACATCTTGGGGGAGGCTTTGCCCAGCATCAAATGAAAACAGAAATTCATCTGTTCCACCTGTCCCTCTTCCAGCGGTTTTGTATCCGCCTCATCCAACAGCAGGGAGAGGGTTTTCAGGATGACTGGGGCAATCTGCTCCGATACACAATCCGAGCAGGCATCCGACATAATATGGCTGCCCATCCATTTGCCCTTGACCAGTTTGGCCCACAGTGGGGCAGCAGGGGCATACTCCAGCTGCGCCAAAGCCTTCTGAGCAGCCGTTTTGCACTTACCCTTTTCTGTATTCACAAGCTGGAACAGCAGTTCGCCGTTTGCTTCATCCTTGCCCAGCTCCAAAATGGCCTGTTCTCGCTTTACGCCCTTGGGAGGCAGTTGTTCCAAAGTCATCATTCATTTTCTCCTATCCCACAAAGGTGGTTTCCTTGATGGCCAGATTGTCGTAATCCATGGCGATCAGTTTCCCGGCGGCCTCCGGCTCAGCGGATGGAGCGGCCGCATATACTTACTGCTTTTCCTGGCAAAACTCTTTCACATAATCGTATATGCTCTTTATCCCGCCATCCGTTACTGTATTAAACAGGCCATAAGGTTCGTTTTCCAGCTCCTTTTCTGCAAGGAACATTGCCTGGCGGAAATTCCCTTCCGCGATTTCACACAGTACGATATTCAGTCGTGCGGTCGGCGCAGTATCATGGAGAATCTCTGCTTTGAAGTCGGAGACTGTGCTGCAGCGGCTATGATGGTCTTGAATGGACTTGTTAAACCGACAAAACGCCTCATTCATGACCAAGGTTGCTGCGTCCACTGTGGGGACAGGTAGTTCCATTTCCTCGATGATATGAGCGGAAGGGGAATGTGCCGCTGTGATATGGAAACTAAATGGTTTCTTCCGGGCTACCTCACCCATTTCATATACATCCCAAAAGACATTGTCAATGACGCATGGCTTTACGGAAACGACTGCTCTTATGGCAGTCCCACACCTGACAGGGGGCGCTGATAGAAACACTTCATATAAGAAATCACCCAGAACCTTATAGGCACAGTCTGAAACTACTTTGAAGCCATGCTCTCTGGCAATTACTTTTGTGTTTTTTGAAATCATCGCGCTTAATTCCTTGACTGCCTTCTGCTCCTGCCGTGTCATGCTATTTCCACCTCCTGAGCCAGTACAAAGCCGCACAGCCCAAGGGAAGAGTCGATGACAAACACCCGGATGTGCTCCCGATCCATGCGATCTCGCAGTTCCTCGATGCTGCAGCAGGCGGGAAAGCCGTAAGAGATGGTCCCGCCCAGCAGGTCTTCGTACTGCTGGAAAAACCCGTCCACGGTGATCTCGTCCATACCGAAGAGGATGTTGTCCTGAATCACATTCTCAAACCAGTGGGCCAGCAGGCCGGTAAAGCGAACGGATACTTTCTCTCCAGCCTCGGTCCGGGTATCCATGTGCAGGGTATGGGCTTCAAAGTCGGCGCAGTAGCGCAGGACTCTGTTGTCGTGCAGATCATCAAAAGAGCAAATCAGCGTACTCATAGGGATTCCTCCTCGTCCATGAGCTGCTCCTGGACCTCTTTGGGCAGGTCGTTCCATAAAATGTCGTATGTAAAATCCCGAATCTCCGGGTAACATTCCCGCGCGGTCTTTTCCGCCGTTTCCCGATCCAGGTAGTGCATCTCTTGGTGGAAAAACCAGTTGAGTTTTTCCATCAGCCGATAGAGGCGGATTTGTTCTTCTTGGGTCATGGGATCGCTCCTCCCTACTGCAATTTCAGCACAAATCCCCAGACGCTCACTACGACCAGGAGGACGCCCAGCAGGAAGAAGATCACCCGCCGGGAGCCACGCCCATAGCGGTGAGAATCCGGCGCTCCGGTGGGGTCGCAGAGCCAGTTCCAGTTGCGGATCGCTCCAATCAAAATCACGGCCCCGATGATCGCCGAGGTAATATACCAATGCTCCTGCAAAAACGCTGTGATCTGTTCGCTGTTCATTCTGCTCCCTCCTTACGCAAATACCTGCTGGTATTTCTCTTTCAGTTCCTTTGGTGCCGCTTTGATGACCTTGCTGCCGCCATTCTCGGGATCTTTGCCCCAGATGGCCCAGAGCAGGCTCTGCCAGGCGATGGCCCGGAATTTCGGGTCCTTGTCCTCTTCCGGCAGGAGATAAGCGGAAAAGCGGCGCTTGATTTCCAGCAGTGCATCCAGGCTTTCCCCATTGGCGATCAAGGTGCGGAATTCCTTGGCAGGCTCCAGCCACTGCATGGACAATGCGCCCCGCACCAATACCCCCAGCGTCCATGGTTGAAACCCAAACTTTCGGATCAAGGCATGAAGGAATTTCCCTTGCAGGGAGGAGTGCTCGTCATCGCAGAGATCCAGATACTCCGTCACCAGCGGCGCCCACGGTTCTCCCTCCAATCCCAGGGCGAACACAGCGAAGGTACCGGGCATGGCACAGGCTTCATCGGGGAGGTTGTTGTACCACTCAAACTCCCGCATAGCCAGACGAGCGTATCGCTCCATAGCTGGATGCAAATTGGGGTGCTGCACAGCGCAGGCAAAGAGCTGATTGATTCCCTTCTTGGGCAAGCCGGGAATGGGCAGATAGAGTTTTTCCTTCCCACGGAACTCCACCGAGTAACTGCGGGGAAATTCCTCCTGAGAAAGCACCGCACACAGGTAGTCCAGGATTTCCGCATAGCACTCCTCTGTGGAGTCCTTAGCCGTAATGCGGATGGTGGCGAAAGCGTCGTTGGCCGATGCGGTGAAATGCTCCGTCTTACGCCGCTGGATGTCCTTTGGCAATTTGCCGCTGCCGGCTGTTTTCAGCTGCTTCACCAGATCCGGGCGAAGCTGGGAAACCAGGCCGAGGATGTGTTCGGTTTTGAGAGACTCAAAACTCTGCCCATACACTGTGCAACAGACCGCCACATAGCAGGCAAAGCGCAGCAGCCCTTCGTCCACATCCTCCGGCCGCAATTCCGGCCACACCGTGCAGGGCGGAAAGACTGTAAACCCATCGTCCCGCTCTCCCACAAGGAAGTACCGCTCCTGCACCTGCTTTTCTATGTACTTCTCCAATGTATAGCGGATCTCATTCCAGCCTGCCAACCGCCGCAGGGCATCACAGAATACAACCGCCTCCTCATAGGGGAAGCCCTTCAAAGGCAGTTTGGACAGATACCGCTCCAGCAGCTGATCCGGAAGGAACGGTGTTCCGTTGTGATTTCGCACCACAGTCGGGTAGGCGGAGTGATTTTCACGGGCGGTGCCGTTCAGCACATCCTGAATGCAGAGATCCGCCTCCGCCAGCACCTCCGGGGAAGTGTTCGGCTTGTGGATCAGATAGTAACGGTCATGCACGCCGTCGCGTTTCGGCAAACTCATATAGACGCTCCTCTCAGGTCTGCTGGTGCTGCATGGACACGATCTGGCAGTCCGGGCAGAACTCCACATAGAGCGTGCCTTCCGCACAGTCAAACACCGTATCCCACTGGATCTGGGTCAGATACTTCATAGGCTTGCCGCAGTGAGGACAGGTCGTATATTCCGCGTCCTGCACCCAGTTGGCAAAGCCGCCGACGGTGTTCACATCTTGGCAGGCCGCGCCGTAAAACAGGGGCACCGGTGTCTTGCCCAGCACAAAGGGATTTTCAGTGAGAGCCTTGTAGTCCTCGGGCCGGACATAGCAATCCGCCTTCTCTGCTCCGTCAAAGAGCTCGGAGGGAAAGACTTCCACGCCGCCATCCAGGGTAAAACTGTTAAAGGCTGGACCTTTCAAAAATCCCACACAGCTGGGGCAGCAGGTGGCAGTCAGAATACCATCCAACCCCAGAAATTTCAGACGCTCATCCCGGCCATCCAGCACCAACATATCCACCATACGCCCGCCGCAGTGGGGGCAGGCGTCCTCCCGTACCCGCCCGATCCGGACGGGGGACACTTCGCCGGGCGCTCCCTTGACCATAGCATAGCAGGTGTCGAAGTTGAGCTGGGTCCGGCGGCCCTCCTTGTCAAAGGTCCAGCCGCCGCACTGGGCGTAAATGGACGGGTCTACATAGAGCTTCTTGCGCCAGGGGCGGGGATTTCGTTCCAGTTCCAGCAAAGTCTCCATTGCCTTTTCATCCCCTTGGAAGGCGAGACAACACATCAGATTGGACGCCTCGCTGGAATCCTTCGTGGACAGCAGCGCATGGATCAGGCCGTCCCGCACATCGGCGGGAGCGTGATCATAGATCTCACAGGGCCAGAACACCCCAGCGGCCAGAGCCGCCCGCTGGATTTCCGGGGTGATGGCGTCCCGGTACCCCAGCAGCTGCCAGAAGTCGGCGAACTCCGGGTCCTCCATATCAGCCAGCCTCTGGATGTTCTGTATCAAGTTCCTTTGTTTTTCGACAATTTGTTCCGGTGGCCAGGCAAGGGCAGCCTTCCGCTCCTGTTCAGATTTGCATTTCCAGCACAATCCCTCATAGCCCAAGGGTGTCCCACAGCCGGGGCAGGTATATTTCAGACTCATATTCTTTGACTCCTTTCCAGCGATAGAAAAAAGCCCTACGCCGCACTGTCATAAAGACAGGCTGACGCAGGGCATGAAAAGGCCGCAAGGGAGACGCCACATCCACCAGCGGATGTGGTTTCTTCTTCAGCCAAAATCAATTTTTCATATTTGAACAGAACAGCCGTGGACTGTCCCAGTTTTTCTTCCATAGCAAGACCTCGGGTTACAAATTTCTAAATGGGTATACTTTACTATTCTATTATATCACATCATCTGTTTTCTTTGGAAGAGAGATTTGCTCCTCAGCCAAATTTGTGATGTGGATTTTTCCCTTTCTCTTTCCTGTCCCGGCATACTCCAGCAGTTCTCTGGCATTGCTGGCCGGATGCCGCACATAGGCGATGAGAAAATCGCTGCGCTCCACCATATATCGGTTTGCGCGGACGATGGCAAGCCGTTTGGGGACCGTTTCCAGATCCGGCGGATAGAACAGAGCGTCGAACGCCTCTGGCAGATCCACCTTTCTGTTGACTGGGTAATATGGGGTCATCAGCATCAGTGTAATATCCGGGTGCGCTCGCTTGGCCTGCGACAGCGCCCGGATCACCAGACGGTCGAAATTCCCATACTGGCCCACCACAAATTCAGATACGCCATATTCTGCGATATGGCGCTCTATGGTTTCAAGCAGGGTTGGGTACACCCGATCTGGTGTCTCTCGATGACCAATGAAAAAACAAGAACTTCTATGCTCCATACCCGCACATCCAAACTATATAGTCGATATTTTCATTATATCTATTTTGATTAGTCGTATCAAGTAGAATAACTAAATTAACCAAACAGAAAGTTTGGTCACATATAGTACAATCAGTCGGAAAAGAGGTGGAATACGGCATGGAACAGTCTGAGTTTTGTAAACGCCTGGTGGAACTCCGCATGAATAAAGGAGTATCGGCACGAGATATGAGTTTGTCCATTGGACAGAGCCCAGGCTATATTAACAACATTGAGAATGGGGTCAATTTCCCCTCCATGACCGCATTCTTCTTTATCTGCGACTATCTGAATATCACGCCGAAAGAGTTTTTCGATACAGAGACTTCTGCTCCAACAAAAGCACATGAGTTAATGGAGGCAATTAAGGGCCTGAATGTCGAGCAATTGGACAGTCTGATTGCCATTGCTAAGAATTTGCGTCGGTGATGGTTTGATATTGCCACCGAAAAAATTGAATAAGTCATAAGGGACAGCAGAACGCTGTCCCTTATTCAATGATCACAGCAATGCCTTCCGTTGATCCCTATCCGCAAATATCAACGCTTATGTATTGTTGTATTTTATATCCATCTGCGGTACAATCATCTGCGGTGGAGGGCCAAGAAGCCATCCCCCTATCGCATTGATCATCACGCAGAAAGGCAGATCGACCATGATACAAAAGGAATTGAATGAGCTGCGCCGCCGCTGGCGGCCGGAGAAAAACGCTGTCAGCCGGATCTACGGCTGCTTTGTCAATAGCAGTAAAGAGATCGTTTCTGATCTGGACGAATCCCTTGGGATGATGCCCCAGGAGGAGGCTGAGAAGTATCTGAGCCTTTTGAAGAAGGGACTGTCCGGTTCTCTGGGAAAAAACCTCATCGACATCGTATTCTCCACCCAGCAGGTGGCAGACAGCGAGGAGCACCGCCTGCTCACCACACTGCGGGATTCTCAGCTAAAGGACAACGAGGCCCGTCAGACCTTTTACCGCAAGGTGATCGATAGTCTGGACATGGGGAACAGCAGTTATTTGCTGCTCCTGGCCTGTGACAGCTACGATGTCCCCCATCGCGGCAAGGATGATTCCCTGCAATCGGATGCCTCGGATGAGGTCTTCACCTACAGCGTCTGTGTGGTATGCCCTATCAAGGAGGGTAAGGTAGAGCTGGGGTATTTCCCTGGCGACAATGAATTTCACTGTGCTGCCGGACAAACTGTCGCTCCTCCGGAGCTTGGCTTTCTGTTCCCGGCCTTTGATGACCGGGCAGCAAATATCTACAACGCTCTCTTTTACACAAGAAAGCCCAGCGAGATCCACCAGGAGTTTATCGATGCGGTCTTCCATGTGGAACCGCCTATGTCCGCTGCAGAACAGCGAGAGGTCTTTGAATCGATCCTGGAGGATACGCTGGGGGCAGGTTGCAGCATCGAGGTCGCCCAGGCGATCCACGACCAGCTTTCCAGCCAAATCAGGGAGCATAAGGAGTCCAAGAGCACCGAGCCTCTGATCGTGACCGCAGGTGAGATCGGGAAAGTCCTGCTGGCGTGCGGTGTGACGGAAGAAAATGTTGCAGCATTCCAGGTGCAGTGCGGGGAGCGGTTCGGTGTCGGTGCCGTCCTCGATCCTGCCAACTTGATCGACCCTGGCAAGTATGAAGTCAAGACTGCCCAGGCCACGATTCAGGTCGACCCGGAATTCAGCTATGCAGTTACTACCAGGGTGATCGATGGCCGCACCTATCTTCTGCTCCCTGCGGATGATATCCAGGTCAACGGGCTTCCCATCCAAGTCACAAACGGTCAGGAGACGGAGACGATATGAGTAAACGGCTTGTAGCTTACTTTTCATGTACCGGGACGACTGCCAAAGTTGCCGAAACTCTGGCGGAGTCTATCGGCGCTGATATCTTCGAGGTCGAACTGGCTGTCCCTTACACAGCTGCAGATCTTGACTGGCGGGATAACACTTCCCGAAGCAGCGTTGAAATGAATGATCCCCATTCTCGCCCAGCAGTCGCATCGAAGCGAGACAACATGGCTGACTATGACACGGTCCTGGTGGGGGTTCCGATCTGGTGGTATGTGGCACCAACCATCATCAACACATTTCTGGAATCCTATGACCTTCAAGGAAAAACCATCATTCCCTTTGCGACATCTGGTGGGAGCGGTATGGAGCAGGTCAACAGCCATCTTGCTCCAAGCTGTGTCGGCGCAAAGCTGCTTTTAGGGAAAGTATTTCCTTCCTCTGTGACCAAAGAGGAGACAAACACTTGGTTCAGCAAATTACAGGCTCGATTGGAATAACATATTCCCGATGCATAAATCACCCTTTCTGCGCTGTTTGCAATCGCTTTGTTTATGCTGCAACGCCATAGAGGTCATGGTTCACCTGTGCGGCGTAATAATTCTCCATGGTGGCAGGTGCATTGTAAAGCGCAGTCAGGAGGTACTGCCGAATATTACGGATGTGAGTGGTGTTGTCCTTGAGGCACTCGAACACATACCGGATATGGCTTCCGTCCAGCTTCAACAGCCGGGACTTTACAACTGCCTGGGGCAGATCATTCCCACACACCCGGACATTCTCCCGGTTGGAGCAGACCGTCTCCACCATCAGCTCCACCATCTCGTCTAACTGCCCCACATCCCAGGGGCGTTTCTGTACGAAGTCCTCATAGCGAATGTTCTCCCGTATGAGGGACCGATAGGCATCCATCTCCTGATGATCCACAGGTCTCTCCCGGCTCCGCTTCCTTCCCTTCGCATCCATCGTCCCCGGAAAAGGGGTGGAAGGGATAGGAAGCGATTCTTTTTTTCGTGAGTCAGTTCTTTGTTGTTCTTTCTTTCGTCTCTCTTTTATTATTTGCGTTGACTTTTCCGCCGCCGTGCCGCCCGCCGCCGGATATTCCGTTGTCGGGTTTTCCGATGACGGCAAGGCAGACGACGGCCCTGCCGGAGGTACAGGAACAGGGCGCTCCCGGATGATATACTCGTTGCTGCTGAATTTTCCTGCCTGATCCACAGTCTGGCAGCGATAGATGTACCCGGCTCGTTCCAGCTCCACCACAGCGGCACGGATCGCATCCTTACCCTCTTGATTGATCTTCGCCAACCCCGTTAAGGTGTAGTCCCAGTCCTCCGGCAGGGAGAGCATTTGGGACAGCAGGCCCTTGGCTTTTAGGGAGATGCTCTTGTCCCGCAGGTGGTAGTTGCTCATGATCGTATAGTTTTGGGTGCGCTCCACACGAAAAACCGCCATTTGGAATCCTCCTCTGCATTTCTATTCCCGTTTTCCCAGAGCCCCATGACGGAAGCCTTCCGCCCCGTGGCTCCGGGAAAACGGCGGGGCGCGGGTCTTTTGCCCGCACCCCATGTTCATTCTCTGTAATAGACAGGTCTGCCAATGGAAGTAAAGCCACTTTTCCCCGTGATGACCACATTGTTGGCGCTGCTGGCGCAGTGGACGATCAGGAGATCCCCCGCCCCGTCCCGACCGCCTACGATGCCCACGTGTTCATCTCCGGGATAGAATACCAGATCCCCAGGGAGGGCCTCCTCCCAGGAGATAGGGGTGCAATAGGTGTGCTGGGCATGGGCGCCACCGCCGTGACCAATGACATACTCCCCGCCGCTGACATTATAGAATACCCAATCCGCAAAACCGGAGCAGTCCATCCCGAAGGGTCGGTAGGTACCTGTGGTGGAACTGCCTGCTGCGGTCACCTGGCGGAGCGTTCCCCAGCGGTCATCCCAGCCGATCTTCAGGCTTTTGCCACCCCAGAAATAATGGACCTTACCCACCAGTTGGCAGGCAGTCTGGACCACAGCCCGCCGCTCCGGTGCCAGGTCCGCGGGAAGCGCGGCCAGCAGATCCTTTGCCGCCTGACTGCTGATGGTCAGATCACCAGCCAAGGATGCCAGCAGTTCTGAATTGTCCAGCAACGCGTCCAGCGCCTGGTCCTGCTTCGCTGTAAACTGATAGAACACCCGCATATCGTCCGGTGTCCTGGGGGTAATGGTGACGGATAGAACTTCCTCTGTCCAGGCTGCGGTGCTGCCGCTGGCTGGATGCTCTACTGTCTTTTTCTCACTGGTGAGCTTTGTCATGTCCCAGAATACTGTCCGCAGGGCTTCGACCTGGGCTGCGTCCAGCACAGCAGGACTGCCGCTTTCTGCCGATCCTGACTGCCTGACTGCAAACACTGCCAGTACCTCCGGCCAGGGCGGCGGCGCACCTATGATCTCCAGCCGGCCACAATCAGCATCCACCTGCATTTGCTCCAGGCGTTCCGCCAATTCGCCATTGATCTGAGCCACTGCCTCCGATGGAGAAACAGAACCCGGACCGCTGCCGCCACCCGCGAATAGGATGCCAAGTGGCGAGGCAAGCAGCACACCTACCAGACAGAGTACGACCACGATAGAAAGGACAATGCTCCCTCCGGCTGCAATGGCAGCCACAACGCCGCGGGCCGCCCTGACTACGGACTGTACTGCCCTGGCTGCTGCCCGTGTTCGCGCTTTCCATGTGACAGCCGCCTTGGATGTGTGACCAGCAGCACGGGCGGACCGTATGGCGGAAATCTTTGCCGCAGCCTGGGCTTTGACCTGCGCAGGGCCCAGAGGCAGCTGCCCAGAGGTCAATGACCTCCGGGCAGTCTTTATCTGCTTGGCAGACAGGACCGGCTTTCTCACAGACGGCGGCGCCGTACCCTCTCTGTTCATTCCATGGCCTGCATACTGGGGTGCTTCAGGGAAAGCTACAGTTGGGCGACGTCCCCCTTGTTTGGCGGCGTGTTGTTCACCTGAGTGCCGCTCTGAGGGCATGGACCGACTATCCTGCGGGGCAGTCTTGGCAGCGGTATGTGTGGTACCCTGGGGCTGTCTGCTATTCTTTTCAGCACGTTGCCGAACCTGTTCCTTCGCCGCTTCTCTGCCCCTTTCCTGGGGTGTGAGCGTGGCGTTCGGGGCAGGACGGGCGCATGGTTCCACGGGCCTCTCTGATTCCAACGATCCTGCTCCAGTCCTGACCTTCTCTGGGCCGGGCCTTGGACGGACAATTCCAGAACCATGCTCCGCCGTTGCCTGTTCCAAAACAGCCTCACGGGTCTTGATCCGCAGCGATCCGGTCCCCCGCTTTTCCCCAGTAGAGGGGGCATCTGACGGGGTGCCGGAGTTATTTTGTGCTTGGAACTTCTCTTTTTTCTGTCCCTGTTTCCTGCCTTTCAGCAGACGCTCCACACCTCGGGTCCCACGGCGGAAACCACCCATTGCAGTATCCTCCAGTGTGTCTCCACCAAACTCATCCCGCTGACCATACTGGGCTGTGTCCCTCAGCTGGCCCCGCAAACGTTCCACGCCACTCTCCAGTCCCCGGTGTGCCAATTCCTTGGGGGCAGATCTGACCTTCTCTGCCACGGCCTTTGTCGCCGTTGGCTTCTCCTTGATCGTTCCGATGCCTTATCACCTCCCCGGCGGTCATGCCGCATTCAGGTCAGCGGGTTTGGTGCTCATCAGTTTGTAGAGATGATTCTTGGGGAAGTTGTCCATAAAGGGGACGATCGCACTGCCGCACTTGATGAGTCCCCGGCCAAAGTCCACATTGGTGATGTAGGAAAGCTGGTTGTCCGAAATGTTCAGCAGCTTGGCCAACTCCTCACGGTCAGTAGCCGCCTGGTTCAGCATGACCAGGAACTCACTGTTTGCCAGCATGGTACGGGCGGTGTGAGACTGGAGCAGGTCATCTACATTCTGTGTCAGGCCGGTGCAGCAGGCGCCATACTTCCGCACCCGCTTCCAGAGGGTAAACAGGAAGTTGGCGCTGTACTCATGCTGGAACAGCAAATAGATCTCGTCAATATAGACCCAGGTGTTCTTTCCCAGCTTCCGGTTCCGAACGATGCGGTTGAATACGCTGTCCAGAACCACCAGCATACCAACAGGCAAAAGCTGCTTGCCCAGATCCCGGATATCATAGCAAAGGATACGGGAGTTGGTATCCACATTGGTAGGCTTGGCGAAGGTGTTCAGGCTGCCCTTGGTAAACAATTCGATGGCCAAAGCCACGTCCTTTGCCTCCGTCTCCGGTTGGCGAAGCAGTTCTGCATGGAAGTCCCGGAGGGTGGGGACAGTCCCTTCACAGCCGTTCTGGATGTAGGTGTGGTAGCACAGAGCCGTACACCGGTCAATGATGGACTTCTCCTTGGCGGACAGCTTGCCGGCCCCCATGAGCTGCTCACACAGGGAGAGGATGAATTCGGACTTTAGGACAACGGGATCATCCCCATCGCCATACCCCTGTTCCATGTCCATTGCGTTGATGTGGTTGCTGGAGGTGGCGGAAATGTTGATGACCTCGCCGCCCAGCCCTTCCATGAGGGGGCGGTACTCTGACTCCGGGTCGATCACGATGATGTCATCTTCGGTGGAAAGGGCCAGTCCCACCATCTCCCGTTTGGCGGTAAAGGACTTACCAGAACCGGAGACGCCCAGGACAAATCCGTTGCCGTTGAGCAGTTCCTTCCGATTGGCCAGGATGAGATTCTTGCTGATGGTGTTCTGACCATAGTACACGCCGCCTTGGTGCCGGATCTCCTGTGCCTTGAAGGGCATAAGGACAGCCAGAGCCTCTGTAGTCAGGGTGCGCAGGGCATCGATCCGCCGCAGTCCCAAAGGCAAAGCGGTCACCAGCCCGTCCGCCTGCTGCCAGTTGAGGGTGGAGAGTTGGCACAGGTGCTTGCGGGCGGTGGATCGGAGCGTCTCCGTATCACTGTCCAGTTCCTCCTTGGAATCGGCCAGATGCACCAGCGTCACCACTGCAAACAGCATCCGCTGATCCCTGGTGGTCAGGTCGTCCAGCATCTCTCTCGTCTCTTTCCGCTGCTGCTCCAGATCATACGGCACCACCGCAGAGAAGTTGTTATTGCTGTTCTGCCGCCGCTGCCAGTTGGTCACGTTGGTCTCCACACCCAGCAGGCGGCTTTGCAGCTCCCGTACCGCCTCATCCGTAGGGACTGGGATGATGTCAATAGACAACATCAGGTTCCGGTCCAGTGCAGTCAGCTCGTTGATCATGGAGTCTTTGATGTAGCTGGCATACTCTTTGAGGAACAGCACCCGCCCGTACTTGTTCCCCATGATGAAGTGGTCTTTCTTGAACTCCAGGCTGTCCGGGCAGACAGCATCCTTGAAGGAATGCCCTTTCCGCATACAGTCCTGGAGGTCGATGCGGAACCCGTTCTCCTCTCCGGGGCGGTAGAAGTCATGGAGGACTCGCAGCCGTTCCACGGCATCCAACTCCTCACAATGGGAGTCCAGACGGTGGAGGTGGGCAGTCACATCATGCATGGTCCGGTCAAAAAAAGACCGGGCCTCCTCCGTGCTCTTGCGGTGGACAGAGAGGGTGATATACCGCTCCTGCACCACGCTGTTGGCAGCGTTGGTGGCCTTGTCCAGAAGCATGGTGTTGTACTCCGCCCGGTATCCGTCCAGATGATCGTCCCGGCGAGGGATGAGGATCTCCTGTTCCACATTTTCCCGTGCGACGCGCTTGTTGTTGATGGTGATCTTGGTCGTGGACCCGGCATCCAGTGCATTGAGCAGTTCGGAGTAGTCCAGGAACATCGCCGTCTTGTCCTCTTTTGAAGCGATGGCGTAGTTGATGTCGCTGAACCGCAGGGTCTTGGAGAATTTGCTGCCGAATTGAAACATCCCATCCGGCCACAGGCGGCGGATGGGGATGGCGTCCTGTACAGATCTTGGCACCTCGAATGTTTCTTTGTCCTGCTTTAACGTATTCAGCAGGGTCTTAATCAAGTTTGAGCGCCTCCTTTATCGTTGCATTTTCCAGAGCTTTGGTATACAGGTGATCCGATTTGAATACGAGCCGCTTTGGATAGAGCAGCTCTGAGCGGATGACCGCCAGAATAAACTGTTCGAACGTCATGCTGTTGTATCGGTAAAAGCCGCACAGGGCAAAGGGTGCGGCGGCCAGGACGCAGGCCCAGCCCACATCCGAACCGCCCAGAGCTGGCCCCAGGAAGAAATAGACTGCCAAAGCCACAGCCACGGCGCCAAGGGCGCAGAGGAACTGCCGCAGGGTCAGGCCGAAGAAGATGCCCTCCTGGTAGTCCCGGACTTCTTTGTTGATCCGTACTTCTATGTCGTTCACCTCTCTATTTTTGCTTTTGCCAGACAGACCGTTGCAAATGCCGCCCAGCTATGGTACCATGCCAAAAACCAGAGAAGGAGGTCTCCCGCATGGCGTATTTGTTTTTGATGCTTGGTGTATCGCTCCTGCTTCCGCTGCTCCGGCTGGCCTTTCGTCTCCGCCTGGGTCTCCCGCTGCTGTTCGCCCTGGGGATGCTCACCGTGTGCCACGGCTGGTATCAGGCCCACACCGCCCTGGCGGACGGGATCTTCCTGGCCCTGGTGGGGCTTGCGGCCCTCTCCTGGGCGGTGACCTTCCTCCGCTGGGCGGTGGAGACAGTGGGCTATGTGCTGGCTAACCGGCTGGCCGGAGCTGCCCTGGCCCGCCGTGTGCGGCAGGCCAGAACTGAGGGGCGCTCCATGGTGGACACCCAGGGCCTGTGATCAGCCCAGGCCCATCAGCTCCCGGATGAGCCGGTCACTCATCTTGATAGCCCCCACCAGCACCAACATATTGAACACCAGCTCACCCACATAGTTCCACACGATGGTGGCTGGAGCCAGGGTACTGTCCACAATGGCAGGCGGCGTGGAAGCAAATGCTGAGAAAATGACACAGGCCAATACAATGACACAGCCCTCCAGGCAGATGGCGGCATAGCTTTTGACAAAGGCCATGCCGATACTGCTGGAGGGCTGTCCCGCGAAGCTGGCCAGAGGGACGGGCGCAATGGCGGTGGCGATATAGAGTTTGAAAAAGCGGGAATACACAGTGAGGATCATGACCAGAGCCAAGACCCAAATGAACAGGGAACCCAGTAGAGTGACGGCCCACAGGGGAATGCTCTCGATCAGCCCTACATCCTCAATGATCGTCACCATTTCATCTGGGAGCGTGGTGGCAGTCCAAGCCGAAAGACCAGAAGAGGATATGATGGAGGAGACCATTCCCTGAGCGACACGGAACACAGCCATCATCAGTTCCATCCCATGTCCTACTGCTGCCTGGGCCAGAATAAAGCGGATGAAGCTCTTAAATACCAATTCCGGCTTCTTAAATTCCGTAAAGCTGCCGCAGGTCTTGACTATGCCCATCACAAAGAACAGTACCAACAAGGCATATCCAATGGCCTGTAAGCCGCCGTTGATCCCCACGATCACATCCCAGATCCCACCACCTTTGAACTCCTCCGGGCTGGTGCTGATGAGCTGCCAGATCTCTGCCAGTTTGTTGTTCCAGGTGTTTAGGGCGGAGTTCAGGTTGTCTACGATCCAGTTTCCACTACCCAATTATTTGTTCACCCCCCACCTGCCCGGAACAATATGTCCGGGCAGGTATTTTTTCTCCTCCATCCTCAGCCTCCGGTAATCAGAGTGAGGATCTCCTTGGTAAAGGTGATCACGATACCGCCGGCGATGGTGAGGATGCCGTTGGAACGCTGGGAGGGGTCATGGGACTGGAGGGACAGGCCCACCTGCAAAATTCCGTAGCCCAGCAGGATGAGCCCCACCGCCCGGATCAGAGAGAAGATAAAGTCGGACAGGCTGTTGACCACAGAAAGCGGGTCGTCGGCAGCCAGGGCCGGGACGGTCATCACGGCTGTCATGGTCAGGACGCATACCAGAGCAGCGTATGCCCTGTGGGCGCGACGCTCCTTTTTCCTGCGGTCACTCAGATTTTGATTTTGATTCATGCAGCATTCTCCTTTTCGGATCTATGCTCAGCGGAAAATGCCGTGAAGAGAGGAATACCAGTAAACGCTGGCGTTTGATGCCTGTGATGGATGTAGGGCGGCCCGCCGCCGTCCACTGTGTGTCGGATGGCCGGATGCCGGGTGAGGTCGTATTTCAGATCCATGACCGGCTTGGCGCCTCGGATGAAGAGGATGGCGTATCGGTTGTCCAGCGCCCGCACCTCATCCGGAGTGAGCAGCTCCCGACCGCTCATCTGGAAGTTGGTGGACCAGGAACCGGAGCGCCCCTTACTCTGACCGTGGGTCCTGGTATCAATGGTGGCTTTGCCCAGGGCCTCGGAGATGTACTTGTGGGTGCTGGCCTCGTTGCCGCCCAGGTAGAGGATGGTGTCCGAGTTGCCGGGGATGGTCTCCCAGGAGTCCTTATACAGCTCCTTGATCTGGGCCATGTTCTGGATGATGGTGCTGGCGGAGATGTTCCGGGACCGCATAGTGGCCAGTTCCCGCGTGAACCCCGGCAGGGGCATGGCCGCAAACTCATCCAGCACGAAGTGGACATGGCGGGGCAAGGCCCCGTGGTGAATCTGGTCGGCGCTATAATAGAGTGCTTGGAATGCCTGGGAGTATAGCAGGGACACCAGAAAATTGAACGTATTATCATTATCAGGGATGACGGCGTACAGGGCGCATTTCTTCTCCCCTAGGGTGTAGAGGTCCATGTCATCGTGGTCGGTGATGGCTTTGATCTGAGGCAGATTGAAGGGGGCCAATCGGACGGCGGTGGAGACCAGGATGCTCTTGGAGGTCTTACCAGAGACGAAAAGTCAAGGACTTTTTCATCAAATTCAAAA
>ULXL01044214.1_pt1 | contig 19452 bp, 10 predicted proteins | sample 1961241 | NCBI WGS metagenome assembly ULXL01 (sample SAMEA4835837, study PRJEB28245) | human gut metagenome | biome: gut microbiome; material: fecal sample | place: Denmark | collected 2008
TCATAAATGATATTTGTAGCCAGTTCTCGCAACGCACCCTTGACAATACGGCTTGCTGTTGCTCCGGCTGAGAGAGTGTGTTGAACGGCAATATCAAGATAATACTCTTTCTTTGTCTTACGAAATGTCATCTTGTCAAACCCAAGTCTTGCGGCAATCATTGCCCTTTGTCGGTAATCCAGTTTTGCATATTCGGCAAGAATTACCTCGCAGAGATTATCAAAGGCTTGGCAATGATCTGTAAATATCGCTGCATCATCGCCGCAAACGGTTCTGATTGCGTCCGCAATCATATATGCCGCATAAAGTTTGTCTATTTCAGAAGCCTGCGTTTCGGCAGCAGGCGAAGCAGAAATTGCATCCTGATTCATAGCTTCGTCGTCAAAATCGTCATACAACCCGCATTCTCCGAGTTCGTCATAAAAACCGGCTGTTGACTCGCTTATTACATTATCTTTCATAAGATTTCTCCTTTCTTTCGGGTGGTGCGTCGCCCTCGTCAGGTTCATCACCGACAATTTCGTTCTCACGCTTATCCACATTGAGAAGTGCGTTGAGTTCATTCAATCGCTCTGTTTTGGTTTTCAGTTCTTCCTCCTGCGGGAACGGTCTTTCCACATCCTCCTTTGCCGCTTCAAACTGATTTTTGAGGTTGTCAAGCTCCTGCTCATTCATCTCCAAGCGCTTCGGCAGACCTTCAAGCGCATTGTCCAAACGGGTAATATTGCCGATATTATCCGTGCCGAGGGATAAGGAATAACCGAGTTCGCCTTTGAGTTTTACCTTGTATTCCTTATAGAAAGTGTCAAACGAAAGCTCTGTTTGAAACCCACGGTACTCACCGAGGGGGATAGGTTCGGGGCTTGACATTGCCTTGCACGCTTTCAAAATAGCATTACCTGCGTCAGCCTTTTCAGAATAAAAAACACCCTTGACCGTCATACCGACAAAGGTTTCGCCGGACGGCTTCGGGTGCTGCGCAACACGCTCTATATCTGATTTCAGGCTCGCTATCGTTTCGGTTAGCCGTGCGATTTCCTGCGGAAAATGCTTAATGATTTTGTCCTCCAAAGCGTACTTTTCGGAAAGAAAGCTGGACTTCAAAAGCCGCAACTTCTGAACCTGAATATCCAAGTCCATTTTCTCCTTGATATTCGGATCGCCCGTTGCCAACATCTTGATTTCAGCATAGGACAGGGCGGTTTCGTCTATATCCTCGCAGGAACGGACGGGCGATTTGCTTGTCATTATCTGCGAAGCAAACTTTTGCTTGCCCTCCACAAGTTGATACAGATATGCGTCATAGGTTTCCTTCGTTACAAAACGGTAGATGTGAACCTCCGAGTTTTTATTTCCCTGACGGATACTTCTGCCGAGCCGCTGTTCCAAGTCGGATGGTCGCCACGGACAGTCAAGGTCGCTTGATGCGGAAAGTCTGTCTTGGACATTTGTGCCTGCACCCATCTTTTGTGTACTGCCCATCAGAATACGGACATCCCCTCGGCGCACCTTTTTGAAAAGCTCCAGCTTTTTCGCTTCGGTATCCGCATTGTGGATAAACTTTATTTCTTCGGCGGGTACGCCACGGGCAATCAACTTCTGTCTAATGTCATCATAGACATTGAAAGAGCCGTCGTTTCTCGGCGTAGACAGGTCGCAGAAAAACAACTGCGTCAGCCGTTTTTCGCTACCACGCTCCCAAGTTTCATACATTGCGTTCACGCAGGCATTGAGCTTGCTGCCCTCAAAATCGGGGAGAAGCGGGTCAATCAGCCGCTGGTCGAGAGCAAGCCGTCTGCCGTCGTTTGTGATTTTGAGCATATTGTCCACTTTGGCGTCCACCATACCGTTCCGTATTCTTTCGGCTCTTTTGGCAAGGTCGGCTACCATCTGCTTTTGAATTTCAGAGGGTTCTACCGAGATGTTGTGAAAGACTGCTTTCGGTACAGGAAGGTCAAGCATATCTGCGGTTTTTATGTCCGCAACCTCTTTGAACATCGCCATAAGTTCAGGCAGGTTATAGAACCTTGCGAACCTTGTCTTTGCCCGGTAGCCTGATCCTTCGGGTGTCAGCTCCACCGCCGTAACGGTTTCGCCAAAGGTGGATGCCCACGCATCAAAGTGTTGCAGATTGTTTTTTACGAGCGTGTTGTACTGCAAATATCTCTGAATGGTGTAAAGCTCCACCATAGAATTAGAGATCGGAGTTCCGGTTGCAAACACCGTACCACGACCGCCCGTAATCTCGTCAAGGTAGCGGCACTTCATAAAAAGGTCGCTGGATTTCTGTGCTTCGGTCTGTGCGATACCGCCGACATTCCTCATTTTTGAATAGAGAAAAAGGTTTTTATAATAGTGACTCTCATCAACGAAAATTCTGTCCACACCTAATTCCTCAAATGTCACAATATCGTCCTTGCGGCTTTGGTCGTTGAGTTTATCGAGTTTCAGCTTGATGGATTTTTTCGTTCGTTCAAGTTGCTTGACCGAGAAGTTATCGCCACGGTTTCTTTTTAGCTCTGCAACACCCTCCGTAATTTCATCAAGCTGCTGTTCGAGGATCGCTCGCTGCCGTTCAATGGACATCGGTATTTTCTCGAACTGCGAATGCCCGATAATGATGGCATCGTAATCGCCGGTAGCAATTCTGCCGCAGAATTTTTTGCGGTTCTTTGTTTCAAAATCTTTTCGTGTAGACACCAGCACATTAGCGGATGGATAGAGCTGCAAAAACTCCGCCGCCCACTGTTCGGTCAAATGGTTGGGGACGATAAAGAGGGATTTGCTGCATAGTCCGAGCCGCTTGGATTCCATCGCTGCGGCGACCATTTCAAAGGTTTTTCCGGCACCCACGGCGTGTGCGAGAAGTGTATTGCCGCCGTACAGAATGTGTGCGATAGCGTTTTTTTGGTGTTCCCGAAGTTCAATTTCGGGGTTCATACCGCTGAATACGATATGGCTGCCGTCGTACTCACGGGGACGCAGGCTGTTAAACTTGTCGTTATAGAGCCTGCACAGCTTCTCTCTGCGTTCGGGGTCAGACCATATCCAATCCTGAAAACCCTGCTTGATAAGCTCCTGCTTTGCCTGTGCGACGGCGGTATCGTTTTTGTTGAGAATGGCTTTCTTTTTGCCGTCTGCTTCCTCCACATAATCGAAGACACGCACATCTTTCAGGTTCAGTGTTTCCTCGATGATTTTGTAGGCGTTGATACGATTTGTGCCGTAGGTGGTAGATGCTTTAACATTGCCTATATCAAGGGACTTACCCTCAATTCTCCACTCTCCGGTGTATGCCGAAAAGTGAACCTTGATCCTTAGCTGATCATATCTCGGCGTTCCCAAAAACTCAAATATAAACCGCTCCACAATTTCAGTGGGCAGCCAAGTTGCACCAAGGCGAACGGAGATTTCACTTGCAGACAGGTCTTTGGGCTGCACCTTTTCAAGCGCTTCCACATTGACAGTGTAATCTTCGGGATACATTTGTGCGGACTTTTTCGCAATCGCCAGCTTCTCACGGACATTGCCGGAGAGGTATTCGTCCGCCATCAGGTATTTTGCCTGAGTGGTGTCGCCGTAGCCGTACAGCGGGTTTAAGAAGATAACGCCCTTCAAATCCGCAAAGATTTCATCCTCGGTCTTTCCGGTCAGCTCACGCATATACTCCATATCCACACGGGCTTTTTCGCCCATAGATACGGCAAGCGCTTCACTGGCGGTATCCACCGATGTGACCGGCGTATGCGGCTTTATGGTGCGCTTATAGAACATATCCGCCTTGCGTTCAAGCTGTCCTTCATCGTCCAAGACTTCAAGCGCCGCAATCAGAGAAAAGGAGCTGTCCTGCGAAAAGGCGGAGATATTTCCACGGCTGTTGATAAGCCCGTAATGCGCCGAAAAGGTATCATAAAGTGAGTTTAATTGCTCTTGCTCGGCTTTGATTTCCGAGTCGGGGTAATCATCCGTCTGCAATTCTATCAGCCGTCTGACCGAATCTCGGATACGGATCATTCCCTTAATGCGGTTCTCTGCGGTTGCCGATACATCAACGGGAGTCATACGGCTGTTCTCACGGAAATAGATTTTATCGTCCAAAACCGTGTAGGAAAAGTTTCTGACTGTCGGATCGGCAGAGATGGAATTATCTTCTTCGTCCAGTTCGTCCTCGACCTCATATGCCGTAAGCTCACCGTGAATGTTGGAAACGGCTTCGTCAAGCTGCTCGGCAAGGTCTGCACCCTCAAAGGGTTCGCAGGTGGCTTCAAGTCCGAAACGCCCCGATACCATTTTCATCTCACCGAGTACCATTTCGGGGTGCTCGACGAAATAGCTGTTCATCGTTATCCCGTTTTCGTCCGTGCCGAGCTGCACCCAATCCGGCTCTATATCCACAATGCGGTCACGCTTTTGCAGGATCAGAATATCCGACACGACCTCCGTTCCGGCGTTGCCCTTAAAGGTGTTGTTCGGTAAGCGGATAGCGCCGAGCAGGTCGGCTCGTTGGGCGATATACCTTCGTACCGCCGAGCTTTCCTTGTCCATCGTGCCTTTGCTCGTAATGAGCGCCATTACGCCGCCCGGACGGAGCTTATCTAAGGATTTTGCAAAGAAATAATCGTGGATGAGGAATTTATGCTTGTCGTACCGCTTGTCAGGGACTTTGAAATCCCCGAAAGGCACATTACCCACAATCGCATCAAAGAAGCTGTCGGGGAGGTTGGTTTCCTCAAAACCCTGTGCGGCGATAGAAGACTTTTGATATAGCTGCTGTGCAATTCCGGCAGAAACCGTATCCAGCTCCACACCGTAGATTTTGCTTTCCTTCATTTCTTCGGGCAGCATACCGATAAAATGCCCGATGCCGCAAGACGGCTCCAAGATATTGCCCTCACGGAAACCGAGCTGTTTCATCACCTTATACACGGCTTTTATGACCGTGGGCGGCGTATAAAAAGCGGTCAGGGTGCTTTCCCTTGCGGAAGCATATTCCTCCGGCGTCAGAATGTTTTTGAGCATCCCATATTCGGTTCGCCAAGAGTCTGCCCGTTCGTCAAAGACTTCGGGAATACCGCCCCAACCCACATACTTGGAAAGGATGATCTGCTCGTCGGGTGTGGCAAAGCGATTTTCCTCTTGACACTTTCTCAGCGTTATAATTGCCGCATAGTTTCTGTGAAAACGCTCTTTTTTGTTGACCTCTGTAACCTCGTGAGCAGCAAGGTCAAAGGTGTGGCGGTCTGCCATCGGGATTTCGGGGTGAATGTCAAAGGTCTGCACTCGGATTTTCTTCGGCTGCTCCCAAGCGGGAATAATGGGTGTTTCCACCTTTGCCAATTCCTCGTCGGATACATACACAAGTTCATCAAAGGACAACCCGTGCAGTCCCTTTTCGGTCAGTTCTGCAAGGGACGCATACTGTTCGCTGCGGACTGTTTTGCCGTCCACAAGGGTTTCAATGCGAAAAACTACAAGATTTACTCTTGCCTGAATTTCGTGTCTGTCGTCCTCGGTGGTGGTGTAGGCAACCTCCACATTGGCAAGATCGGTATAATCCGCACCTTCCTCACGCTGATATTCCTCTTTACAGAAATCGTCAATCAGACGCTTCGCCTTGTCCAGAGCATTTTCCGGCAAATACGGGCTGTCGATGATCTCAAAGCCCTTGGGCGGTGGGTCAAGCTGGGTGATAAAACCGTGCGGAATGGTGTTGCCGTCCTTGTCCTTATACAGAACAATGCTCATCGGCACACCGTAGTGATTTTCCTCCTTAATGTCTTTTTCAAAGCTGTACGGATTTGTGTACTCAATGCTCTCACGAACACGACCGTCCGTGTGCAGGTAATCAATTTTGCCGATTGGCTTGGAGTCGGTGGGATCTTCCTTATTGGTAGAAACCAAGCTGCGGGTAATGCGTTCGCCGTTCTCCAAAGAATTGACCGCAACATCATACCCTCTGTCGGTCAGCATTGTAAGATAGGTTTCCAAGCGGTGCTGCGGAAAGCCAACCATCGGGATACGGGAATTTTTATCTGCGGCACGGGTGGTCTGCATCAGGTCAAGGGCTTCACCGATGATTTTTGCGTCCTCGGCATAGGCTTCAAAAAAGTCGCCCATCTGATACAATACAAGGCTGTTCGGATTGTCCGCCTTGATTTCAAGATAGTCCCGATAAAACTGCGGAAGATGGTTTTCCGGCGACACTTCGCTTTCCGCCTGAGATACGAGGGTGTTCATCGTATCCTCGCTTCTGCCGATGCGTTCGGGGTGCGGGTCGGCGTATTCTTTCAGTACGGCGTCGTATTCGGATGTGCCGAGGTCAATAAGCTCCGTCTTGGCGTGTTCGTCAAGGTATTCAAAGAAGCCATCCGTGCTGTCCGTAGCTGCATTTGCTTCAATTATAAGGTCATAGGGCAGATGTGCGAATACAAACTGACCGCCCGCCGTTGCGTCGGGGTTATAATAGACCGCTTCAAACTCAGCGACATCGGGACGGTGGAAATAGTAGTCGTCATCCCCGATAGGCGTAGTATTCGGGTCGGCGTGAGTTTTCTCCCGCTCCGCTGCCTGCTCAATGCGTTCCACAACGCTTTGCGGCAAGTTTTGCACATAGTAGGTGATCTCACCTTCGGGGGAGATGTGGGCAATGTCCTGATAATCCCCGTTGACTTCTACGGCACGGTTCCAAACAGTCAGCCCGTTGCCGAGATAGCCCATACCGATGTCATACGGAGCAGCCTTTTCTTCGGCTGGTAAGCTCTTGACCTTCAAGTGATCGTTCAGCGGGTTTTCCTGCACCTTGCTGTCAAACTCGACTCTTGTCATTTCTTTGTTAAAAAGCGGGTATTGTGTATCATAGAGCATTACACGCTCGTCATCAAAGGACAGAATTTCATACTCGTTTGCGCCGAGATAGACCGTGCCGCCGAGATGGTATTCGTACCGTTCGTTTGTCGGTTCTTCCTTTTCGGGCGGTGCAGTAGAAAGGATTTCTCTGTTTCGGCGTTCTTCGGCAAGCTCCGCACGGCGTTCCTCCTGCTTTTGCAGCCATTCGGGGTACTGCGCCTTTTCCTTGGGGTTTAGGTAGCGGTCAAGCCTTATCAGCTCAGCAATGCGCTTTGCTACCTGATTCCATTTCAGATCAATGTGAGGGGCATCGTTTCCGTAGCCCTTTGAAATGCGCAAGCCTTTTCTGTCGTGCGTTTCAGCAAGTCCGGCTCCTGTAATTGACGAAGAACTACCCTGACCGTATTCCTCTTTCAGAAAATCGGCGTTTTCTTTGACGGAAAGGCTCTTTTGGAATTGCTCATAGATACGCATTTTTCCTTCGGAAAAGCTGCTGCCACGGGTAAGAACAGCGTCGATGATCTCCTGAGAAAAAGTAAAAGCAGAGGTTTTCCGTTCCTCTGCTTCATCAATCATCAATGTCATCTGCCCGTCGATAGAGGGCAGCGGCTTCATCGTATCCTGCAACTCTCCGAGCAGGCGCATTGCTTCAAAGTATTGAGCAATGACGCCCCAACCGTAAAAGCTCTGCGCCGTTCGGGAGAGATAGCTGCCTGCCCAAAGCAGCAACCCATTCTCATAGGTCTTGTAGCCTACACGCCGACCGTCACTCAAAATAACCTCGGTATAGTCGTTATTGAAAATGCTCTTGATATAAGAAATACGGGCGTCCTTATCAGCGGTTGCTTCAAAGAATGCCCGAATCTCGTTTTTGTCCGATTTCAGGTGCGGTGTTGTACCGAACATTTCACGGATAGTATCGTCATTGCCGAAGAACGGCAGACTCTTATCCTCGTGGCTGCGGTCGTAGTAATTTAAGCGTAGATTACCTGCTTCAATACCACTTCCTGAACCCTGCTGCGGATATTGTTCATCTTCCGAACCCAGCTCATCATATCCGCCGCTTTCAGGCGCTCCGTCACGCCCTCCGCCGCTGCCATCTGCTTGGTCAACTGTTCCTCCAACTCGGTTGCTCTCTGCTCGGTTTCGTTCAGATGCTCGTTCAGAGTGCAGCTCGTCAGGAGATTGTAGTACAGCACCTTGCGGTTGGCTTTCAGATAATTCGCTCTCATCCTTGCGTACCGTCCCATTGTCACTTCCGGCTGCTCCGGCATTTTCAGATCGGGAAGCAGGTAGTCGCCCTGCATTGTGTAAGTGATTTCGTTCATCATCAAAACTCCTTTCGGTTTCGTTGCCTTTATTGTAATCGGCTTTTTCATTCTCTGCAAATGTGCGATTTCGTCGGTCAAGGGATAATACTGTTTTGGCGATTTCCGCAAGCCCCATTTTCGCAATATGGCTGGTAGCAAAGCCGAGAGCGTTTAATGTCTGCGGCGTATTGAAATTGAGGACTTCCTGAAAGTCGTCACGCTCAAAGTATTCCTCCGTATCCATACCGAGTCTTGCCATTATCATAAAGGCAACGCTGTTTGTTACGGCTTTTCTGTAAAAAGACGAAACGGCGTCCCCGTCCAGTTCCTCCAAGAAGCTGTCGCTTGTCAAATAGAGCAGTTCACGGGTATAATCGGGAAGATTATCCTCCACCGCATTGTGAGCAGCCGAAAAAATTGCGGACATCATATCGTTCCCGCCCACTAACTGCCCGAAGGTGTTTTCAAGTGTTTCAATAACTTCCTGCTCGTATTCCGGCTTCATTTCCCAAAGCGGAACGGGACTGGCATTTTTGCTTGCGTGGGTGTCGGAAATATCGAAGTAATGAATAAGCCGCTGGCGGCTTCTGCTTACATCGTCAAATACCGCAATACCCACAGCACCTCTGTTTACCCATCTTCCGAAAGACTTATTCCAGCGCTCAATTTCAAGAACAGCGGTAGCGTCCGGTCTTTGGGCGAACACAAGCAACTGCTCATCAAAGCGCAGCTTATAGTTTCGGCAGGCAGAAGTCAAAAAGGCTTGCCAGCTTTCCGGCGAGGATACAACCGTCTTGCAGGTGCGGCTGTATAGCTCTGAAATCAGGTCATATTTTCGTGCCATCGGCGGACACCTCCTTATCGTTCATAGTCTTTATTCTTCGGCTTAATAGGCTTGCCGTTTTCATCGTAATTTTTAGGCTTTGCGGCGGGCTTATCCCAACCGAACATCGAGCCTGCAACCATAGCCTGCTCCTGTGCTTTGCTTACACCCAGCTTTTCATTGAATTTGTCCTTGACTGCGGCGTTTTCCTCACGGCTGCCGTCCTTGAATGTCGTAGCCGTGTAGCCCTTTTGCCAGCGCTCAATCTTAATGATCTCTCCGGTAGACGGAAGTGTGGAATAGCACATCGGCGGCAGGGGAGGCTCTTTCGGAGCATAGGTGCAGCCGCTTTCCTCCATACGCTCGGCAAATTCACAGATGTGAAAGAGATTGCGCCCGACCTCTGTGTGATAATCGTCGATATAGCGGCAGAGGTAGCTTTCGGGCTTTCCGTTACGGTCGGTAACGGTGATGCTTTCACCGTCGGGAATACGAAACAGCACTTTATAATGACTGTTAATAAAGCGAATGTCCCGATTGGCTTCTGCAATATGCTTATCCAGCCACTCCTTCACATAGCAAGAGCAGTAGAAGTTATAGTCGCCCTTCGTGGGATTGCAGCGGAGCAGAAACGCATATTTTTCGGTGTCGGCTCGAAAGCCGAATTCCGTAGTATAGTGACCCTGCATTTGGCTGTCCTTGTTTTCCCATCCCCTCCGAGCCATAACAGAACGGTTTTGGAGAAGTCCGTATTCTTCGGAACGCAGAGCGTTGATTACATTGTCCAAGTCCTGCTTAAACTCGTCGCTTTTCCATTGCGGTCGGTTGTCAAACCAAGAGGTGTGAAACTCGTTGCCGCCTGAGCCGAAGTCCCCACGCAAGTAACCGATGTTTCCGGTCTGACTCTGAATTTGAGAGCTTTGAGAGTAGGTGTATTTGCGTTCGGGAACGGTCAGGGGGCGTAGTGTGAAATCTGCCATTATCGCTCGCTCCTTTCTTGTCGTGTTCTTTGCTTTGGGATATGAAAGCCGTAAATGGCGGCGATCTCATCCCCAAGTCGCCGGGTCACCCGTGCAATATCCGCACGGGTGGCTTTGCCGTAATAGATTTTGTTTTTCAGGTTCTCCATCTGTGTTTCGGAAATGCCGTCCTTGAACACACGGTAGAGATAGTGATTTGTTCCGTCGTGATGGCTGGCGTCGGCACGGAGATCTCCGTATTTGTCTATATACCATTCGGTATAATCGGTGTCGGCGTATAAGCAATCCTTAATATTGCCGGAAGGGATTTCTTTATAGCCCATTACTCTGCCGTTCCATCTACCGATGTCACCAACGATGATAATCGGCTGTGAAAGCTGAATATTCAGATTTGCCCGTTCATCGAAAAGGTAGTTGTCGTTCGTTTCCGCCATCCACGCATAAAGCGCACTTTCATCGTTGGGATCATCGTCCAACTTATTGGCTTCAAGAAACTCCTTGTAGTCCTCTCGCCAGTCGTCTATATCAAGATTGCGGTTGCTCCAAATGATATGACGGTCACTCGGTCTGTCTGTAAGGCTCATCGCTTTCACCTCCCAAATAGGAGAAAAGACGGTTCTTTGCAACCTGCTCCTGAAGCTCGGTAATAACCGTCATATCCGGCACGGTCACATCGGGAATTTTCAGGATCGTCGGCAAGGTCAGCGCCTTCAAATCCTTTTCAGTTTTGCAGCCTGCGTCAAAGAGCTTGGAAAGCACCTTGACCTTCTGCTGTAAATTCAGTTCTGCTGCGGTTTTCTTAGCTGGCATAGTTGTTTACCTCCTTATCGTTCCTGTTCTTTGGTCTTGTGTTTGCGGCTGATTGCTTCCGCCTTTTCCTTTGCCCAATCGGGCAAACACTCCGGCTTTACTTCACCAAGTACATCCATACGCTCATAGCGGGCAGTCTTACCGTCATATAGGTTCTTGCAGAACACAGCGCTGCCACGGGAATTTGCCGAAGCTCCGAAGCCGCCTGTCACAAGGAAAAGCTGGCGGTCAGCTCGCTGATATTCGGGTTTGAAAATGTCCGAATTGATAGCGATAATCTTGCCGTTAATGTTGTTCTTATAGTGGTCGGGGATGCAATCGTCTTGGGTAATCACGGTAACGGGAATACCCAGATTTTCAACCTGCTCTTTGAACAGCTCCGTTTCATTTACAATACGGTTTCCGAAAAGGCGGGCAATTTCGATATAGTCATCGCTGCCTACAAATTCTTCATACCGTTCAAAAATTCCGTTTTGCTCCGCAAAGCCGCAAACGAATTTTTCGCCGTCCTTGTTATGCTTATCGCAGGCAAGCACGATCTCTCTTTTTCCCACATTGACGGCGCAAAGCACCGTGTAGTCCGCAATCATTCTCTTTTCATTTTCCATAGCCGTCACCTCAAAGAATATTGATAATCACGACAATATCACCGCCGCTTTCGGTTTCGGTGTTGCGGGAATACTCAGGAAAAAGGGATTGCACACGCTGCCTTGCTCTGCGGATGGTTTCAAAGCACGGAAGTCCGTAGGCTTTGTAGTTAAACGCAAGGTCGTCAAGGGGAAGCTCACTGGCTCGGAGATAATTTCCGTAGCGGTTGTAGTAGTGCATTATGAGGATCATATCGTCGAACCTTGCTCTCGGACAGTCCTTCAAAACGGAAAGCACACGGCTTTCCACGGTTTTCTGTTGGCTCATCTATATCCCTCCTTCGGATAGTAGAAATGGGGCGGAGTTTTTGCGCTCCGCCCCGTAAGGTTTATTACTTCTTTTTTCGGTTTCTCACTTGGAGAAAAACAAAGCCGCCGATGATAAAGGCGACCAAAACGATTGCAATAATAGTTTTAGGCTCCATTATTCCGCATCCTCCTTCTTTCTGTTTTTAATTGCGGTATAAGCGGTCACGCCGATACCCGCAACAAACAGACCGAGCAGAGCAAACCACAAGCCGAGCTTGCTGTTGTCGCCGGTCTTGGGATTGTCCATAAAGACATTGTGCATCTCAACGATTGTCGTCGAGTCTGTCATCACCGTTGCCGTCTTATTTGCGGGTCTGTTGTATGCGGCGGAAAGGCTGTCGGCAACCTCGGACACGGTGTATTCACCGATGCGAAGCCCCTCAATAAAGATTTCGCCGTTCTCATCGGTCTTAAAGATTTCATCGTAACCGTTCGCTCCGGTAACACGGAAAGAAAAACCCTCCACTTTACCGTCCGAAGAAGTTTTGATAATCTTCAAGCTGCCTTTCATTGTTGCATTGACAAACCCAACGCCCGCTTTGTTTTCAATGGCATAGGTTGCACCGTCCGTATCCACAAACACGGGGTAGACACCCGTATCAGGCAAAAATCCGTCGGGCGCTTTGGTTTCCTTTACGAGGTAGTGACCGTAAAGCAGGTCTTTCATCTCATAGACGCCCATCTCGCTTTCGGTAAGTGTTCCGACAAGGGTATCGCCGTCATCCAGCTTTCCGTCGCCATTGTTGTCCTTATAAACTTCAAAGGTCGCTCCGGTCAGTTTGTTTTCGGGATAATCTGCGTCTACTTTGGTAAGGATGATGTTGCCACAAATGTGCTTGTTGACGATTTCAACCCCAACAACCTGTCTGTTCTGCGCGATGGTTACGGAGTAAACCATATCGTTCAGCACAAAGCCCGTCGGCTGCTCAATCTCACGGATATACCAAGTGCCAAAAGGGATATTTTCAAAAGTAAAACTACCGTACTCTGCGGAAACGGTAGTCATCAAAGCATTTTCTTTTGTGAATTCGCCGTCGCTTGTACGGAAAATACCGATCAGCGCACCGCCGATAGCATTTCCGTTCTCATCGACCTTTTTGCCGGAAACAGAACCGTAAATCAGGTCATTTTCGATTGTCTTGCCGTTGTTGGCGTCAATCTTAACGGTTGCCGTGTCCTGTCCTGCGTACTCAAAGTTTACGGGATACTTGGTATCCGAGAGGATATAGTGTTCATCGGCAGCGAGTTCTTTCGCATAGTAGTTGCCGATAGGAAGGTCGGTCTTGATTTTTGCCGTTCCGTCCTCATTCAGCGTGATAATTTCGATCAGTCCGTCTGCCGGAATGGAAGTGCCGCTTGCGCTGACGATTTCCTCTGCGGCGAACAGTCCGAAGGAAATGTTCTTCATTTCGCCGTTTGTGCCGATATTAAAGATTTCGTTCTTTTCAAGAACCTTTACAAGCCCGATTTCAACCCTCTGCCTTTCGTTAAAGAAAGACGCTGCCGTTTCGGTTACGGAAATATTCTGTCCGGCATAGACAAGCTCGGCAATGTGAATTTCACCGTTCAGTACCATTCCATACGGCGCTGTGATTTCTCGCACCTCATATTTGCCGAGATAGAGTTCACGGCTCTTGGCAAAGCCGTCCCCATCTGTAATAACGGTATCTACCACCGTGCCTTTGGCATAACGGAGTGTTCCGTCAGGTGTATAAACATCTTCTGCGACACGAATTTCATATACCGCACCTTCAAGTCCTGCCGTTTCATAAACAGGCTGATAGATTACCTCCGTATCCTCAGAGCCGCTGACATTTACGCCGCTGAACACTTCGCCCGTCTTTTCAACGGTGATTGTTCCTTTCTGTGCCGTATTCGGTTTATTTACTTTAATCACCGTAACCCCGCTTTCTTCGGTAGAATTATCCTCGGTTACATCAAAATATATAGGGGTGCCGTCAAGCACATACCCATAAGGAGCCTGCACCTCGACAATAGAATAGCCCTTGCCGTAATCCAATTTTTCAGGGGTGACGAAGCAACCGTTGGCGTCCGTATAAAAGGTATCAATTACGGTAGGCGACGGGTAGGTGTAGGTCATTGTGATAAGGTTGCCCGTCGGATCGTAAATCTGAAAGCCTGCGCCTGCATAGGGGATTGTCTTGCCGCTTTCCGCATCAACTTTTACCACCTTGATATAACTCTCAAAGGGTGCGTTGTTGATAAGATGGCGATAGGTCTGACCGTCCTTTGCGATAAAGACATCGAAATCTTTAATAAACTCGCAACCCTCCCAACCTGCGGTCTGATGAACGGTATAGATGCCGTAAGGCATTTCTTTGGTCTGTGCAAATCCGTTTTCATCACAGGTGAGATAATCACGCTCGGCAGGCTTTGCGTTATCATAAGAGCCTGCGGCTTTCAGGAAAACTTCAAACTCTGCGCCACTTTCGGGTGTTTCAATCTTTGTTTCGCCGTCATCACAATGTTTAATGATAGCAATACTGCCCTTAACAACCCACTCGTTCACATCGTTTGCCGTCTGATTGTGTTCGACGGTGTAGCGCTTTGCTTCCGCACCGATAGGATAAACGGTAGGATCAAGCAAATATCCCTTGCTCGGTGCGAGTTCCTTTACTGTCCAATCGTCCCCGCAAACATACTCCTTGCTCACAAACTGACCGTTTTCGTCGGTGTAGTATTCGTCAATGAGCTGATTGCCCTTGAAAATGCCGTACTTAGCCCCTGCAAGAGAAGCATCGCCCTGTTTGTTTCCGGTTTCGGCGTCGCTCTTGGTTACGGTCACGGTAAACTTTTTGAGCGTGTTCGTAAAGTTACGGCTTGTAACCTCATTCCACTTGATCGGTGCGTTCTGCTTTTCGGGAATAACATAACGGACTGCGGTATCCACTTCTTCAACGGTATACGGCTCAGTGCCGGAGATAAGGACACCTTCAAAGGTTGCCACACCGTTTGCATCGGTTACGGCATACTCGTCAACGGCAATGTCTGAAAGCGAAGTACCGTAAAGATGAAAAGCCACGCCCTCAACAAAGTTGTCCTCGGAAGATTTGATAACCTTCAAACCGCCACGCTTTAATACATTGCTGAAAGTGACCGTAGAGGTGTGTCCCGATACAATCGTGACTCTCTGCACACTCTGCGGTTCGTATTTTTCTTCGGCAAGTTCCGTTACCGTGTAAACACCCGGCATAAGTTCAATATCCACCGTTCCGTCCTTTTTTGTGGTTACGGTTTGATTGACACCATTGCCTGCGATATTGAATTTAACGCCGTCTACCTTGTTATCCTCAGAGTGCTTCACGATAAGACCGATACCTGTGGTTTCGGTTTTAACTTTCAGATAGAAAACAACGGGATCTTCCGCACCCGACATCATTGTCTGCTTGCCGGGGTAGCCCCAAATAAGGATATTACCGTCGATATTCGGAATGTTTTTCTGTGCCGTAATACTGACGGCGCTTTCAAGCATCTTCTTGGAAGTGAAAGTATACTGATTGCCGCTTCTTGATACGGCAATGCCGCTTATACTGAATTTAATATCCGAAAGTGTATTGTTGGTATCGGTCAGCGTAAGACTGTAATTGTCTGCCGCTTGATTGTATTTCAGGGTGTAGACTTCTGCCGAGCCGCTTCTGTGAGAAGCAAAACTCGGCACGGTTGCGTGGCTTTGCATCTGCGAAAGAAGCCAATCGTAGCATTTCTCGGCAGGTCTGCCCTGAATACCCTTGTAGTAGGTATCGGCAGGAATACCGTAACTGTTTGCCGAAAGAGTTGTGGGCGAGGTACGAAGCTGCTGCTGATACTCCCAAAGAATACTCTGCGTGGCAATCGCAAAATCGTCCTCATTTGTCCCGCTGACGGGTGCGGTCTTGCCCGGATGCCAACCGTAAACAGAGGTGAGCATAAGACCGTACTGCACGGCTGCGGGAAGATTTTGAAAGTATGAGTTGTTCTTACCGCTTTCGCTTGTATATGTCCCCTTGGCGTTATAGTCCACGCCGGACTCAATGCACAATACCTGCCGTGCGCCGCTGCTGTCCTTGATCATCAGTTTTGATCGTGCGCCGCCCGCTTTCTTTGAATGAAGGCTCACATTACCGCCGCTGTCGTAGGTAATGTACTGATATGTGGCGGGAGAGTGGTATTTTTCGCCGTCAGAGCCGATATATTTTGCGCCGTAATAGGCGTTTACCGTTTTGCCTTCCTCTGCCGTAAACGCAAAGGCGGAAAACGGGAGTGCGGCAATGCACATCACGGCACAGAGAATGGCTGCGGCAATGCGCTTTGCATTGGTTTTTACAAAATGTTTCATTTCGGTTTTTACCGTCCTTTCTTGATTTTGGGTATAAAAACACCCTCTGTCGTTTTAACAGAGGGTGTGTGGGTTCACGGACTCAGTACAGAAAATATATTCGGTAACTGCCACCGTCAAGCGGTTCAATATATATCGTGAAATATTCGATTGCTGCGCCGCCGTAAGCGGAAAGAATACTCGGCATAGATTGCACATAGTCCGTGAGCTTCTGTTTGAGGTTTTCCCCCTGAAACGACCTTGAAGCCGTTACGGGAGTAGCCCAAGACGAATTGCTCGGCGTGATTTCCGTTCCGTCATCGCTTGTGATATGAGTAAGTCCCATAGACTCTCCGACAGCAATTAAATCGCTGCGGATTGCTTCAATGTCAAACGCATAGTCATAAGCGGTTTTCGGCTTTACGGGTTCGGTCGGTGTTTCCGTCTTTGTGGGCGGTTCGGGAGTGGCGGGTGCGTTTGGTGCATCCGTTTTCTCCTGCGGTTTGTTTTCGCTTTTTTGCGGTTGCTTGATTTCCGTTTTCGTGGGTTCAGCCTTTTTTTCGGGTGGTACAGTGCTTTCAATCTCCGGCTCTTTGATTGCAGGGGGAGAAGTCTGCGGTATTTCCGTTTCAGTCACATCCTGACTTTCCGTGCTTTCGGGTTCTGCCTGTTTACCTGCCGAAGAAAAAACCTCGTTTTGCTCAGTGCTGCTCGGCAAGTTTTTCTGCTCCGAGCCGCAGCCGCAAAGCAAAGCAGCAAAAACAATCGACAAACAAAAACATAAACCTATCCGTTTCATATTCCTCAACTCCTTTGCCGTTATTGTAGAAAACAGGCTGTGGAAAAGCAACGGTGCGATTTCGGGCAATCTTTCATTTTACCCACAAGCGCCGCTTTCCGTGAAGTGTGCGTTGTCTATGAGATAGATTTACTTATGTGAGATAGTTTTAGTTTAGGAGATAGTATTCTTTTTCTTCGGGTAGTCAGGTAGTTTTACGGGGGTTAGAGTGTGAGGAAGGGGGAAACGAAAAACACACTCCCGCTATCTGCTGTCACGCTCCGCCCGTTTTCGCAAAAAACTCGCATAGTGTTCAAGCGCCTTGCAGACATATTCCTCCGTTTTGTTCAGCGGAATACTTTTCGGAATAAACTTGCGAACCCTGTCGCCGCTGAGTACGATCCGTTCCTGCTGATTTGGCTTTTGCTCTGACATAATGGCTTGTATGGCTTCGGGCGTGAGTTTACCTTCCTCAAACATTTTTCGCATACGAATGGTTTGAGCGTGTGACGGAGTGCAATCGTTCAAGTCGATTTCCTCCACCAAGTCACGCTGGCAGTCCTCATTCAGATACGAAAGCTCTACCGCAGGGCGGAGCTTCATTCTGCCGTCGTCCACGATTTCAAGCAGTTCGGGAACAAGGTTTGTAAGGCGGATAAAGCGTCGAATTTGCTCTCGGCTTTCTCCGACCTCGTTTCCCAAAATCTCATTTGTTCGCTGGTTTTCAAAATCTGACACCACTGGTGTCGGATTTTCTTTGCGAGGTCTGCCTGCCTTACGCTTCATCGCATCCAAGCGCATTTTGTACGCAAAGGCTTTTTCGCTCGGCAGTATGACCGACCGTTGCAGATTGCTTTCCACCATTAAAATCGTGGCTTCGTCACGGTCGAGTTCTACGACCTCACAGCGAAGCATCTCTAATCCGGCAAGCTCGCTTGCCCGTTTTCGCCTGTGTCCCGAAATAAGCTCATATCTGCCGTCCTCTTTTTGGCGAACCGTTGCAGGGGTGATAACCCCTCGTTCCTTAATACTCTCCACAAGCTGCATCATATCCTCGTCATCTCGCACCTTGTACGGGTGATCGGGGAAATCGTCAATCAGGTCAATGGGAATATCTCGGATTTTAGCAAGTTTCGCTTCGTCCCGTATCTCCTGTGTGGAAAACAGGTCATCGAGCGTCGGCAGCGTGAAGTCGCTCTTTCTTCCTGCCATCGGCTAACACCTCCTTTGCAAGCTCGGCATAAGCCTTAGCCGCAGGGCTGTTCGGTTCATACTTATAAATACTGACACCCTTTGAAGCAACCTCTGCGGCTTTTACCGCCATTGGAATTGACGAGCGATATATTTTGATAACGCTGCCGTAATTCTGACGGAGTGCGTCTGCCGTGCTTTTGGCAAGGTTTGTCCGATTGTCTACGATATTTAATAGGATACCGTCGATTTTCAAGCTCGGATTGATATGCTGTTTGACCTTGCCGATTGTCTGCATAAGCTGCGTCATACCCTTTGCCGGAAGATACTGTGCCTGCACGGGAATGATTACGCTGTCTGCCGCCGCTAATGCGTTCAGAGTTACCATTCCGAGCGAGGGCATACAATCAATCAGTACATAGTCGTAATTGTCTTTTACCTTGCTCAAATAGTTTCTCATAACCGTTTCACGGCTCATTGTCGTTACAAGCATCATTTCCATAGCGGACAATTCAAGGTTTGCGGGAAGCAGGTCAACATTTTCCTCGTGGTGCAGAATACCGCTTTGCGGGTTTGTATTTTCCTCACGCATTATTTCGGATAATTTGTCGGTAATGGTGGTAGTAAGACCGTCATTATCTCTCCATCCAAGACAAGTCGTGAGGTCGCCCTGCGGGTCAGCATCCACAAGAAGCACTTTCTTGCCGAGCCGTGCAAGCCCTATCCCTAAATTGACCGTTGTGGTCGTTTTGCCTGTGCCGCCTTTCTGATTACAGACAGCAATGGTTTTACAGTTTGGCATTTTGGCTTTTCCTCCTTCTTTGTAGATTTCATAACTGTTTTTGAAAACAGCTATGTATATGTGTCCGCAGTATTTGTCCTCGACGCCCCCTGCGGCGGCTTTCGCCTTACGGGAAACACTTGGGTCACGGTGTGCTGCACCGTGTTCATAGGAATTTCACCTCTGCCGGGTACTCCGCCAGCTCCGTAGAGAAGTATCATTATCATTCTGACTGTCATCGCCGTCCCGGTGGCAAACCGGATTTCAGATCAGGGGTTCTCGCTCATACTCCGAAAAGGAGAAGTCACGGCGTACCTATCTTCGGGCTATCATCAGAAATAATGTCCCAAGTGTCTGTATATTCAATTTTCAAGGTTCACGAAGAAGCTCCTGAACGGAGTCAGGAATTAACCCCTTCACATACTCTGAATAAGGGGTGGCTTTTGGCAGGGTGTTTTTCAAAAAAAGTTGAAAAAATTTTTTCGTGACCCTCCGAAAACAAAAAAGCCGCCTTTCCGAAAGCGGAAAAGCGGCGCAGGATTTAAGGTTATATATAATATATGAAAAGGGCTGCTTACCCCCAAAGCGGGAATAAACAGCCTAAGCTATGTTTAGATGTATACAACTTTGAGTTTCTTCTTTTTTGCACGGATTACCTTTAC
>ULXL01081278.1_pt1 | contig 19346 bp, 25 predicted proteins | sample 1961241 | NCBI WGS metagenome assembly ULXL01 (sample SAMEA4835837, study PRJEB28245) | human gut metagenome | biome: gut microbiome; material: fecal sample | place: Denmark | collected 2008
GTTACCTAAAAACCACTAGTTGAACTAGTGGATTTTTATTTGATGTAGATTAATATTTGTAGTAAAATATAATTAAGATTAGGAGGTATATGATGATTACGATGGATGAGTTAATTAGATTATTATGGGGACATAATATTAATGTTGATCGAATAAAGGAAGAAAAACTTACTAGAATTGCTGCAAGGGCAAGTGGGGAAAAATTGAATTATGTTTTAAATCATCTATTGAATGAACTTAATGTTAGACCAAGAAGTATTGAAAATTGTCCAAGTGTTTTGTATGCCTCTTTGAATGATATAATGAATAATTATAAATATTTAACTGATCAAGATTTTAGTATTTTAAGGGTTAATGATTGTTTGCATATATTAGAAACTGAACATAGTCAGTTAGTTGATACTTATACATATATTTTTGATAATTATGGTGAGAGTTATATTCACGAATTACCAAGTATTTTGAGTTTTCCTGTTCAAAGAATTAAAGAGGTAGAGGAAGCGAGTAGAGGGAGACTTAGTAAGTATGGAGTTTTATCTGTTTGTATTAATTCTTCTTTTGTTGGAGAAAGCGGGGAAAAAGGACTGGCTAAAAGCAAAGAGGAAATAGAAGATTTAATTGCTGTTTGTTGTAAATATGGAATTAAGTATAAAGATGGTGGGTTGTTGTTTAGACAAACAGCCGATCAAGTAGAAGAGGTTGTTTTGGCTTGTCAACGTTTAGGTATTGATTATCAAGACGGAGGCGTTATTTTTAATGCTACGGTTGATGATATTGAAGAGATTGTTAAATTGGCTAAAAAATATGGAATTGAATATAAGGCAGGGGGATTGTTATTTAAGAGAACACCACAAGTAACAGAAGAGATTATTAAGGCTTGTTTAGACTCTGATGTTTCCTTAAATAGCGGTTCAATTTTTGAAAGTAATCCAGAAGATATTCGAGATATTAGTGCTTATTGTCTAGAAAAGGGAATTTCTTATCAAACGGGAGGGATGATTTTTCGACATAAGTTAGACGAAGTTAAAGATGTAGTTGAAGCTTGTAAGGAAGCTGGAATCGAATATAAAAATGGAGGGGTTATATTTCGAAGAACTGGTGATGAGATTAGAGATATAGTTTCTGTTTGTAAAAAATATGGAATTAATTATAAAAGAGGCGGAACTTTATTTTCAAAAACAGCTGACGTTGTTGAACATATAGCAAAGATATGTCAAGAGTATGGAATTAATTATAAAAATGGGGGAACTATTTATAGAAAACGGTCCTATGAGATAGAAGAAGTGGCACAAATGTGTCGTAAGTATGGAGTTGATTGTTCTTCTTCGACAGATATATTTAAACATAGTGCAGTAGAAGTAGAAAATATTATTTTAAAGTGTCAAGAATTAGGTATAAATTATAAGAAAGGAGGAAAGGTCTTCTCTAAAGAGGCGACAGATCTTGAAGGAATAGTAGAAGTTTGTCGTAAGCATGGAATTAGTTACAAAGATGGTGGGGCTGTTTTTGGTAGTTCGAAAGATGAAATTGAGAAAATTATTTTAGTTGCTGAAGAATTAGGAATTGACTATCGAAAGAGCAAAACAATTTATGCAAATAAAGCTTCAGAAATTAGAAAAATTGCTGCGATTTGTAAGCAATATGGTGTTGAATATAAAAATGGTGGCAATGTTTTTTTAACGACAGCCCAAGATGTAGAAGATGTTATTAAAGATTGCCAATTGTATGGTATTGAGTATAAAAGTGGTGGTAATGTCTTTAGACACAATTCGGTTGAACTTAGAAAAATTATTGATATGTGTAAGACTTTGGGAATTAATTATCGAAAAGGTGGAACTGTTTTTTCAAAAGATGCTTTGGAAATTGCTATGATTGTCGATGTTTGTAAGGAGTTTGGAGTTTCTTATAAAAATGGTGGTACTGTTTTCTCTCATGGGGCAGATGATGTTTTTAATACTTGTAAATATTGTGAAGTTAATAATATTCCATTTAGAAATGGTGGAACGGCATTTGCTCAATCATATAATGAGTTGGTCAAGACTGTAGAAAAATGTGCAGAACTTGGGATAAATTATAAAAAGGGAGGCGTAATTTTAGAAAAGTCGGCCGATGATATTGCTGAGATTGCTAGAGTTTGTGAAAAATATGGAGTTGCTTATAAAGATGGTGGTTCTGTTTACTTAGCGGTTGTTACTGAATTGGAGGGAATTATTCAAGCTTGTCAACGCCATGGAATTGAATATAAGCATGGAGGAAATATTTATCAATGTAAAGCTGATGATATTGATTTAATTGCTACTGATTGTGAAGCTAGCGGGATTTCGTATAAGCGAGGTGGCAATGTTTTTAGTAGAGGTTATAAAGGCTTCTGTGATGTGGTCGATGCTTGTATTGGACATGGAATTAGTTATAAGAGTGGTGGTACAATTTTTAGAAGAAGCGCGGAGCAAATTGATGATATTGTAGATATTTGTGAAGAGTTTGGTTTGGATTATACAAATGGGGGAACAATATTTAGTAATCCACCAGAGGTAACAAGAGATTTAGTTCAAACTTGTGTCGATAATGGAATAGAGGCGAAAGGCTGTATTTTTTCAACTAATCCAGATAAATTAAAAAGAAGTATTGGCTATGTTAGAAATAATTATGGTGAAGATTATGTTCAAAGGTTAATTGTTTGTCAAAATCCAGAGCGTTTAAAGAAAATTTTACCTTATTTAGAGTCTAAAGAATATTTGGGAGGACTATTAAAGGGAACCGCGATTTTGTCATTAACATTTGATGAAGTTATTGAGAGAGAGAACTTTTTAAAAGAAAGAGGGGAACAGGTTTTAATAGATGGAAAATTCAATCCTGTATTTGGTTGGACAAGAAAAAAGTTTAAAAATGTTAAGAATAATGTGGCCAGTAGTGGAAGAGGAAAGTAATTATGAATATAAATTTTGATCATATAAGAGAAATATATGGAGAAGATGCATTAAAGGTTTGTTTTGATAACATTGAGTATTTGGCACAGAATATAAATTATTTAATTCAATTAGGTTTTGATAATTATGAAGAAATAGTTGAAAGGTACCCATTAGCTTTTGTAGAAGAAGCAGAAATTGTAAAGCAAAGGTTAGATAAATTGATTATACGATTAGGATCTAATTATTTGGAAATATTAAATGAAGATATGGGATTATTTGAAGAATTATTATAAAAGGAGAAAATAAATGCGAGATCCAGAATTTGTACAATTAAGAAATAGATTTTTTTTAGGAGTGGCGATATCTTTATGTTTGGCTATACCAATATTTTTCTTTTTATATAAGAGTTATATAGGTTCTAGCGTTATTACAAAGTTAAATAAGAAAGAAGAAATGGTTTTATTAATTACAAGTAATAAATGTGATAAGTGTAATCAAGTTAGAGATATTTTAGATGATAAAAAGATAAAATTTTATAAAATGAATGTTGATACAACAAAAGATAGTGCCGATGTGTTGAAGAGATTAGGAATTACTAATGAAAGAAATATTTATCCAATCGTTGTATATATAAAAGATGGGGAAATGGTGGCTAATTTAGTTGTCTCAAATAAGATTAGTGAGGTTAATGAATTTTTAAAATTTCATAAGATTAAGTAATTGTTTTTTAGTTTTTTTTAAGATATAATTTTATTATTATAAGGAGCGAGTAGTATGGGGAAGTTTGTTGCACTTATTACTGGGAGTAATCGAGGAATAGGTAAGGCTTGTGCAATTCTTTTTGCTAAAAATGGCTGTGATGTTGTAATAAATTATTGTCATCACGAACAAGAGGCAATAGAGGTAAAAAACTATATAGAAGAAAATTATAATGTTAATTGTATGGTAATAAAATGCGATATATCTCAAGAAGAAGAGGTTGAAGAAATGGTTAACCAGATAGTTGATGCCTATGGTACAATAGACATATTAGTAAATAATGCTAGTGTTTGTAGGGATAGCTTATTTATGGATAAGTCAATTAAAGCTTTTAGACGGATATTAGATGTTAATTTAATTGGAACTTATTTATGCAGTAAATATGTTGGAAAGGTGATGTTAGAGAAAAAATGTGGTAAAATAATTAACGTGGCCTCAACTAACGCGATTGATACTTATTATCCTGAGAGTTGTGATTATGATGCATCAAAAGCGGGGGTTGTATCACTTACACATAATATGGCTAGAGAATTCGCTCCAAATATTTTAGTTAATTGCGTTTGCCCTGGGTGGGTAAAAACGGATATGAATAAGGATTTATCGATTGAGCAGATTAATGAGGAAAGGAAAAATATTTTGGTTGGGCGATTTGCAGAACCAGAGGAGATTGCGAAAGTTATATGTTTTTTGGCTAGCCCACAAGCTAGTTATATAAATGATTCAATCATTAGAGTTGATGGCGGTAAATATAATGGATAATTAGAAAGAGGTAAGTTAAGATGTATCAAGAGTTAGGAATAACAGAAGAAATAGTAGAGCTTATTGAAACCTCAGAAGAAGAGTGTTTAGAGGAATTTAAAAAAATTGATGATATTTGTATGGAAAATAGTTTAAAAGTTTTGGCAAGTTTTCATCGAAATAAGATTTCAGAGTCGCATTTTAATTCTACAACAGGATATGGTTATAATGATATTGGTAGAGATGCTATCGAGATGGTTTTTAGAGATGTATTGGGAGCAGAAGATGCTTTAGTTAGAAATCAGTTTGTTTCAGGCAGTCATGCTTTAAATGTGTGCTTTTTTGCTCTATTAAGACCTGGTGATTTGTTACTTAGTATTAGTGGTAAACCATATGATACACTAGATGAGGTAATTGGAATTAAAGAAAATGCTAGTTCTCTTATGAGTTTTGGTGTAAAATATGATCAAATAGAACTAGTTGATGATGATTTCGATTATGAACGTATTAAAGAATATATAACTAATAATAAAGTTAAAGTAGTTGAGATTCAAAGAAGCAAGGGTTATTCAACTAGAAAGAGTTTATCAATTGATAAGGTAGCGAAAGTTATTAAATTAATTAAGGATATTGATAAAGATGTGATTATAATGGTTGACAACTGTTATTGTGAATTTGTTTCCGACAAGGAACCTGTTGCAGTAGGGGCGGATGTAATGGTTGGTTCGCTAATAAAAAATCTAGGTGGTGGAATTGCACCAAATGGAGCTTATATTGCAGGAAGAAGTGATTTAATAGATTTATGTGGAGAGAGACTTACGTTACCAGGCGAGGGACGGGAAGTTGGTCCAACACTTGGAATAAATAAGCAAATTTTACAGGGAGTATATATGGCGCCTAGTGTTGTAGCAGCTTCATTAAAAACAGCTATTCTTACTAGTAAAGTTATGGAAAGTCTTGGTTATAGTGTAGAACCTAAATATAATGATGAACGAGTTGATATAGTTCAGAATATTATATTTAGAGATCCAAATAAACTAATAGAATTTACGAGGGGGATTCAGCAAGCTTCAGCAATTGATTCAAATGCATTAGTTGAGGCTAGCGATATGCCTGGTTATGATGATAAAATAATTATGGCAAGTGGTTCATTTACACAAGGATCTTCAATTGAGTTATCTTGTGATGGACCAATGAGGAAACCATATATAGGATATATGCAAGGGTCACTTACATATCCTTATGGTAAATTAGGTTTGATGAAAGCATTGGAAAGAATGCTTCATAAATAAAAGAGGGAAGGAGAAAAGAAGTTATGAGTACTTATGGTTATGATTCATACTATAATATGAGTAGTATGGCAGAGACAATTGTAGGAGGTTTATTAATATTTTTCCTTATAATTATATTAATTTCTCTAGCAATTGCGATATGTACTATTGTTGGACAATGGAGAGCTTTTAAGAAGGCTGGTAAAGGTGGATGGGAAGCAATTATTCCTATTTATAACCAAATAGTTCTATGTCAAATAGTAGGTGTAAATCCTTGGTGGATTTTAATTGTTGCTGTTGGCGGAATGGTACTTTCACTAATTCCAGTTCTTGGACCTTTATGTTCTTTAGCTTTATCAATCTATTTTGCAGTTTTATTAAATGTAAGTGCTGCTAGAAGTTTTGGTAAGAGTGATGGATTTGCTGCTGGGCTAATTTTCTTAGCACCAATTTTCTGGTTGATTTTAGGTTCAAATAAAACACAATATGTTGGTGTTACACCAATGAATGATGTAGTATTAAACTTCGTAAATGATAAGTTTGGTAATAGTGCTAATAATACTACTAATAATATGAATAATAATTCTAACCAAAATATGAACAATTCTACTCAAGCAACTAATATAAAATTTTGTACAAGTTGTGGATATAAAATGTTAAATAATGAGCGCTTTTGTCCAAGTTGTGGTAAAGAATCTAAATAGTAAAAAAAAGAATATTTATTATGAATATTCTTTTTTTTGTGGCATATTGTGTAGTGATAGGAGGAAGTCGTATGATAAATAAGCAAAATTTATGGTTCTTGACATTGTTTAGTTTAATTTTAGTGTTGAGTGTTTACTATATTACAATGCCCAATGATTTACTTAAGGATACTTCAAAGAATAAAAAAGCGGAAGAAGTAGAAGTAGAGGCAACGATTGAAGAAGCGTCGGCCCTTGTAGCAATGAGAGTTAGTTTGGAAGAAGAAAGACAGACATCAATTGATGAGTTGCAAGAACAATTAGTAAGTGATGTTCTAGGAACAGAAGAAAAAAATAATATTTATGAACAATTAAAATATTTGAATGAAATTCAGGGAAAAGAAGAAGAGATTGAGAAAAGAATAAAGAAGGATTATAAAGTAGATTGTTTTGTAAAAATTGATAATGCTAATGCAGAGGTTGTCTGTGTTTCAAATAAGCATAATAATACTTTAGCAAACAATATCATGCGTCTTATTCAGGGTAAATATAAAACTAAAATGTTTGTGACAGTTAAATTTCAGAAGAAATAAATAAGCGTACTAAAGTAGTACGCTTTTTCATATATTGAGGTAGGTGATTAAGGGAAATGATTAAGAGTAAAGCTATTAGGAAAATCTTTGTAACTACAATGACGATGTTTATATTATTAACAGTATTCTCAATTCCAATGCTACAAGAGCAAGTAGAAATCCCTGTTAATTTAGAATTAGAAGAAATTAGTGGAATATCGACAAATAGTATTTATTTAATGAACAAAAGTGGATATTTAGTAAAGGCTCATATTTTATTGGATGAGGATAAAACAGAAAAAAAGGTAATTAAGATACTTAATAATTTAATACAAAGTGATGCGAGTAAATTTTCTAATGGTTTGAAAGGAACAATACCAGAAAATGTAAAAATTAATGAAGTAATATGTGGTAGTGAATTGGTTACGATTAATTTTAGTAAAGAATTTTTGACGGTTGATGTTTCATTAGAAAGGAAAATGTTACAATCAATAGTTTATAGTATTTTGGATATTGATGGGATAAAAGGTGTAAGTATTTTAGTTGATGGTAAAAGTTATACAAAGTCGCCTAATACTAATGCCGAATATCCATTAATATTAGATAAGAGTATTGGAATAAATGAAAAGTATGACATAAATTCAAGGGATAATATTTCTAGTGTAGTAGTGTATTATTTAGAAAATATTGATGATAGTCTTTATTATGTGCCGGTAACTAAATATGTTAATGATGAGAGAGATAAAATTAGAATAATTGTGGAGGAACTAACTACCAGTTATATTTATGAAGAAAATTTAATGAGTTTTTTAAATAGCAAAACCAAATTAATTGATTATCATGAAGAAAATGATGTTTTGGTGTTAAATTTTAATGAGTATTTATTTGATAATAATGATAAGGTATTGGAAGAGGTTATTTATAGTATTGGGTATTCTGTATTTGATAATTATTCGGTTAATATGGTAATGTTTGAAGTTAATAACGAGAAGGTTAGTCATATTTCAAGGGGAGAAATTTAATTTTGACAAAGCAGATGTGATTTGTTATAATATGGAACTACTGAAGGGGTGGATTATTATGACAAATTTAAATAGGAAGAAATATTTTGCCAAAAAAAGAGAGATTATGGAGTTTATTTTCAGTAATCATGAGAGATATGGTGATGAAAGAACGGCTTGTTTAGCGACTCTATTTCAATTTGATTTTATTTTTGATGAGGCTCTTGGTCTTAGCCATGAGGCAATGGAAATCTTATCGAAATTTGATATTTTTTATGATGATACTGATGTATATAAAAAGTTTTATAGTTTTTTGAAAGAAAGAAATTTTTTACGGGGTAATGTTTTAGAGGTGGGAGCAGGAGTTTATCCAAGGTTGTGTGAAGTAATAATGGATGAAAAGCCACCAGAACTTATTAATGTTACAGCGTATGATCCGGCCCTTATATTGGATACTTTGCCAGGTGTTACTTTAAAAAAGGAAAAGTTTACAGTCAATACTAATATTGATTCAGTTGATACACTTTATGGGTTGTTTCCTTGTAAAGCGAGTATTCCACTTATCGATAAAGCCCTAGATGAAGATAAAAACTTATTAATTGCTTTTTGTGGTTGTGATCACAGTGATTCGGAACATATGAAGTGGTTTGGTAAGACTTGGGCAGAAGATGTAGTAGATGATTATAGAGAAATACATGGTAAAAAACTCGAAGTATTTACCTGGGATAAAAAATTGGGGTTGGATTTACCGATAATGGCTTATAAAAGTCAGGCAAAGCAAAAAAAGTAAAAAAAGTACTTGAAATAGTATTTTTTTTATTGTATAATTCTAGTTGTCAGTTGTGAGATGTTTGCGTAGCTCAGCTGGATAGAGCAATCGCCTTCTAAGCGTTTGGTCTATCAAGAGTTATCAGTTGACAAAAGCATTGTAATTACTACGGTTTTGTGATATAATCGTTAGTGTTGATTAAGAAATTAGTACCCATTTTAGTACCCACATTTCTTAAATTAATTAAAATTGATTTAAACTATTTTTAAATAGTTTAAAATAAATTTCTTACTAAATTTTAGTGAGAAATCCTTATGTCCTAGTAGCTCAGCTGGATAGAGCATCGCCCTTCTAAGGCGAGAGTCAGGGGTTCGAATCCCTTCTGGGACGCCATTTAGGTAATTAAAAGTCTTGAATTTCAAGGCTTTTTTCGTGCATAAAAAAACAACTCTGTACTAGCAGTTGTTTAATAAATAAAATTATAGTCTTGGTAAATTCTCACATTTTCTGGAAATAATTACGTTAAAAATCTTATTGCTATATTTTTTATGAAGATTATTAATCATCTCTAATTTCTTTTCTATTGTCTTTATATTCTCTATTACTACAATAAAATTAATAATTTTAATATCTTCTATAATCTCTAATGGAATATCCGAACAGTTATTTACAACAATATTTTTTGTGTGCTTAATCATAATTCATTAACTCCTCGAGATCTTGACACTCATTAAGGTACTTTTTAAATGTTTCATCATATTTTTCTAATAACCTTTCTTTTTCTTGTTCCCACTCTTTATGAGCTTTACGAAATATTTTAGGTGGCTCATTATCTATTAAATTATCAAATTCTTCTCTAATTAATTTACATTGCTTATCATAAAAATCTGCAAATAATAAAGTGGTATCTCTTAAATGAAGTGTTAATAAAGTAATTGTTTTTGTAATTATTTCGTCGTCAGAATTTATATTACTTTTTTTCTTTCCCACGTTTTACCCCATTTCATTAGTTAACTATATAAAGTTTCATTTTCTTTAATAGCGAAAAATACCATTTCTATACCATTTTCAACTGCTGTCATAAAGATAGACTTATTATAAGGTGTTAAATACCAATAATACTTTTTTTCGTCTTTATCTTTAATAATCCCAAATTCATAATTATTTTTTGGAGCATAAGCCACTAGATGATCTTCTACCAGATGAAATTTAATACCAGCATTAATATATGGTTTCACATATTCGTCAAAATCTTCTCTTGCAAAAAATCTATCCAATTCATCCACTAATGGTTTAGCACAATACTTCTTACTTCTTATTGCTTTCACTTCCTTTCCTAATCATTTTGCATATTCACCCAGCAAATCTTTTACACTATTACTTACTGGAGTATGTTATTTAAAAATCGTATCATAATATTAGTGGTAAAGTTGGTGATACGATTGTGAAATTAAACAAAGTATTCGGCAACAATGTGAAATATTTTAGATTTCGGAAAAAATATACACAAGAGAAAGTTGCTGAACTAACCGATACTAGTGTAACTTATATAAGTCAACTAGAATTAGGTCATCATACTCCGTCTTTTGAGAAGCTGGAACTTCTTTCAAAAGCGTTGGGTGTTGAGCCTTTTGAGTTTTACGTCAAAAGGGACTTTAAAAAGTTACCTGCTAGAGTGGATATGACAAATACTGATGAATAACAATTACGATTGTTATTCTTTTTCATTATATCACATTTTTTATTATCAAAGCTAATTATTTTGCGTGCATTGGGCAAAATAGCAAATACACCTGTTAAAATGCGACAATATTTTCAGGTGGTAACAATGTATTTTAATAATTTACAATATTTAAGAAATGAGAGAGAATTAACTCAAAGAGAAGTATCAGAAATATTGAATTGCAAAAGAAGTACTTATGATAATTGGGAACATGGTAACGTTATGGTCCCTCTTGATATGGCTGATAAGTTATCTTGCTTTTATAAAGTAAAACTATCATACATTTATGGTATTGATAAAGAACTAATTAAAGTAGAAAATATCAAAAGAATTAATTATGATAAAATGCTTACTACTTTAAATGAGAAAAAAGAAGAATATAAGCATACTTATACTTACATAGCTGATAATATAAAATGCAATGTTTCAACAGTATATAGATATTTTAAAGGCGAATTTTTCCCACCTATTGATAGACTAGTCGCTTTAGCTAATTTATATAATATGGAGCTTGATGTGTTGTGTGGTAAACTGTAAAATTTTACCTGTTTTCTTATTCGTAAAACAATGCTATAATAAAAACAACGAAAGGTCTATATTAGTTTATGAATAATAAGTATTTAGAATTGAAAGAAAAATTAACATCTCAAAGCAATATTGAATTACAAAAAAAGTTTTTTGAATTAGCACAAAAATTTACAGATCCAACTGATAAGGTTAAAAGTATATTAAATGATAATCTAGTTAATCAATTTGAAGAAACGAAAGATAACATTACTTTCGGAGTTTTTATTAAAAAACAAAATAATTCTTATTATGTATCTATGATTATTTTTGACACTGATTATACTTTTTCTAATTTGAACGCAAAAACTTATAACAATTTAGAAGATGCAAATACCTATTTTTCTTCTTTAAAAGATTTAATAAGAAATAACGATCTTGAAAGTTTATCTGCTAGTTTATTAAAAAACTGTCAATGACGAGCAATAATTACACAATAGCACTTAAAACTATGATATAATTATATATATCAATGATATATGGTAGATAAATTTTACTTGTAATTATATATAGATGGTAGTATTAGTCTATAAACAGATTAGTTCTACCATTTTTCATTTGATAACGTGTTTATGAAATGGAGGTATATAATGCTTGTAAAAGAACAAACTGGGGTTATTGTTATTGATTTAAAGCCTATGCTCGAATTAAGAAATATGACACCATATAAATTAAGTCAACTCTCTGGAATTGATAAGGATACCATTTACAAATATGTTAATGGACAAGTTTTATATAGAGTTGATTTATTTAATCTCGCTAAAATCTGTCATATTCTTAAATGTGAGTTACACCAAATTATGTGGTATGAAGAAAACGATAAATAAATCATTTTATATTTTTATTATATTTATTTTATATTTTTTTTAGGTATTGGCTTTTATAAAATGCGTGGTACAATGTGTATAGTAGTAAAAACTATAAGCAAATGAGCCTATGCTTGTTGTTACGACTATTCCCTGTAAAATGGGAATAGTCTTTTTTACTACTTTGTGCTAACATATAAAGCAATTTAATTGTTTTATATGTTAGGGGGTGATTTGTGAATGCACTATTGCAAATTTTCAAGCGATCATAAGGGATACTTTCCCCCAAAATCCAAAAGTTACGGCAATAAAACATTTAACTTATCACTTAAACATAAGAGTAATAGCTTTTTTATCAACCGATAAACTGGCTGTTGCTCTTTTTTTCATAGTTGGAGGGAATTGTTATGAATTACACACACGTTTTAACTGATTTTATGATTAAACAGTTTGATGTAAAAAAACTAGAAGAAATAGTAAAAGCCTTTTTGGAATTAGTAGAAACTGCAACTCTAATACTTGACGATAAAGATTACTATATCCGAATTACACCTGCTTATGAAGTGGAACTTGCTGGTAAATCTAGTGTTCGTAATACTTGTAGTAAAATCGAAACATTTATGATTTATGAATATGATAGCAAAGATAAATTAAGGGATCTAATAGTAAAATATCCAAGTGCTTTAGAAAAACTTACTAAAGAAGAAAAGGAACTATTTATTCGTTGCTTTATGAATAAGGAAAAAAAGACTTATATACAAGAAGCTATGATTTTACATCAATACCAATATGATCGTTTAAAGAAAAGTGCTATTATCAAATTCTGTGTATTTTTAGGATTAGATAAATATATCAATAATTTTTAAAGGCTCATAAGGAGGTATATTATGACTTAATTCTGCACTTTTGACAAATGATTTAATAGATGTTATAGTGCTGGCAAGAGGTGGAAAAATATGTCTAGGAAGAAGATAATTTTAATTTCATTACTTGCTATTACTGTTATAGTTTCTAGTTTTGTCGCTTTTCATTTTTTTAGTAACGATAGTAGCTCAAAAGTTGATACATCTAAACAACTTAAAACTAATTTAAAAGAAAAAGAAAAAAAAGATAAAACGGATAACAAAGAAACAGAAAAAGAAGAAAATAATTCTGAAAAAACAACTCCCCAAACTAATGAAACAGAAAAACAAAATATAGAAGAAACACCAAAAGAAAATCCGAATAATAATGTTCATACAACACCACAGCCACAAACTCCAAGCAATAATCAAACAACTACAAAACAGCCTACTACTCCACCAAAAGTAGTAGAAACACCGAGCTGTACTCCAAAATTATTTTATGTTGTTTTTAGAGCTGACTTTGACAGTTTAGATAAGTTAAAGGCTACGGCTGAACAGTATAAAGAAATCTACGGTTTTACTGGTTATGAATATATGAGTGCAACTGATGACTGTGGTGATACTTATTATCAATTAACAATGAGAACAAAAGATGATAAACTTGTTGAATATTCGGATATTCCAAAGCCTTAACAGGCTTTTTTCTTTTGGCTAAAATTAAGGAGGAATTTATTATATGAAGAATTTAAAAAAGAAAATAATTAATGGCTTTCTTCTACTTTTAGTTGGTGTATCATGTATTCCTAGTATAACAGTACAAGCTAAAACATATAATGATACATTTAATGAAAAATCCCAGTATATTAAGGGTGATTATATTCTTAAAGTAAAAGGAAGTACGAGAAAATATCAACAAATGACCGTTATTACAAGGAATAGCGACAATCAGTTTGTCTATTGTATCGAGCCAGGCACTCCAATAGCTAGTGGCTCTACTATCTATCAGGGGCAAGACTTCAATCAGTCTTATATTGCTAATATAACAAATGAGCAATGGCGAAGAATTAGTTTACTTGCATACTACGGTTACGGATATGCTAATCATACCGATATTAAATGGTATTCTGTAACCCAGTTTCTTATTTGGCAAACAGTCCCACACGGATACGACATTTATTTCACGGACAAATTGGACGGAAACCGTATTACAAAATATACTGATGAAATTAACGAATTAAATCGTTTAGTTGCTGAACACGATATTACTCCTAGATTTAATCAAGATACTATTGACATGACTATCGGCGAAACAATAGAATTAACCGATGCTAATAATGTCTTAAATAAATTTGAAATTAAAAGTACTGATGGTGTAAGTGCTAGTATTAATGGTAATAAATTAAGTATTACTGCTAATGAAGTTGGTAACGGTAATATTACTATTACTAAAAGAGATAAAAATATGTCTAGTCCTGCTATCGTGTATGTTCACCCAAAAAGTCAAGATTTAATGTCAAGAGGATATTACGATCCTATTGATAGAGATTTAAAAATAAATATTGTTGGTGGTAAGGTGTCAGTAAAAAAAGTTGATGCTGACACAGGTTTAGGTATCGCACAAGGCGACGCTACCCTAGACGGAGCTATATTTGGTATTTATTCTATGGACGGTAAACGTGTCGGTCAAATAGAATCGGTTGGTGGCGAATATGTCATGAGTGATTATCTACCAAGTTTAGGTACTTTCTATTTACAAGAAGAAAAAGCATCTACTGGATACGAATTAAACGAAACAAAGTATTACTTTGAAATCACGAAAGATGACTTATATCCTCTTGTTGACGTAAGTGAGAAAGTTATAGAAAGAGATTTAAAAATATTTAAGGTTTACGCATCAGATCAAACTGGTTTCTTAACTGGCGAGGCTAACGTAACTTTTGATATTTATTTAAAATCTAGTGGCGAAAAAGTAACTAGTATTACTACTGATGAAAAGGGATATGCTACTGCAACACTTCCTTATGGTACATATACTATTAAACAAGTTACTAGTACTCAAGACCATGAATTTGTAAAGAATTTTGAAATTACAGTAAATGAAAGTTCTGACGATCCTATCTATAAATTGCTTGCAAATGCTGAAATTAAAGCTAAATTAAAAGTTGTAAAGGTAGATAAAGAAACAGGTAATATCATTGCTAGAAGTGGTATTAAATTCAAAATATTTGATGTAGATAATAATGAGTATGTATGTCAAACTACTGATAAAGTACAATGTGAATTTATGACTAATGAAGATGGTATTTTAATGACACCACTTCCTTTAAGTTCTGGTACTTATAAACTTGAAGAAGTAGATCAAGAACTAGACGGCTATCTATGGAATAAACAGTCTAAAGAATTTACTATTGGCGAGGATTCAGAATTAATTACTGATCCTACTTATGGAGTTATCTTTGAAACACAATTTGAAAATGAACAAGTCAAAGGACAAGTTGAAATTTTTAAAAATGGCGAGAAAGTTGTTTTTGAAAACGGAAGTTATCACTATGAGAAAATTAAACTTGACGGTGCTGTTTTTGAATTAAGAGCTAGTGAAGATATTATCGCTGGTGGTAAAAAATACTACTCTAAAGGCGAATTAATCGCTACATTAACTACTGATGAAAAGGGATATGCTTCTTTAGGCGATATGCTATTACCTTTAGGAAAATACAACCTAAAAGAAGTTAAATCTAATCATAATAACATTATTGATCCTAACACTTATGAATTTGAATTAAAATATAAAGACCAATATACTGGTGTAGTATATCAAACATTTACTTTAAATAATGAATATAGCAAAGGTACTTTAGAATTTACTAAAACCGACCTTTCTACTGGCGAGCCACTTCCTAATACTAAAATAGAAATATTTAAAGAAGATGGTACAAAGGTATTCGAGGGCTATACTGACAAAGACGGTAAAATTATTATAGATGATATGCCTATCGGAAAATACTATCTAATTGAAAGTGAAGCACCAGAGGGCTATATCTTAAATACTGAAAAACAATTCTTTGAAATTACAGAGGACGGTCAAATTATTAAATCAACTATGACTAATGAAAAAGAAATTGAAGTACCTAATACTGGAGTAAATGCTATTGATATTACTTACGTTTTAGGTGGTCTTGCTATTCTAGGTGGAATTGGAGCAATCATATATGAAAAAAAGAAAAATAAAAAATAGAAAGTTGAGCCGAGTTTTTATTATCGGCTCTCTTTTCATATTATTAGGTATTACACTTATATCTTTAAAAATCTATTCTAATTATTATTTAGATAAACAAGAAGATAAAGCTATCCAAGAATATTTAGATTATAAACCTGATAATACGGTTAAGGTTGATAATTCTACTACCACTATTAAAGAGGAAAAAGAAACAGTAACTTATAACTATATTGCTGTACTTGATATTCCTAAAATCAATTTGAAACGTGGCTTATTTCCTATCAACGATAAAAATAATAATGTAGATAAAAACGTAGAGATATTACAAAATTCTGATATGCCAAATGTTACAAATGGTACACTCGCACTAGCTGGACACTCTGGTAATTCACGAATTGCTTATTTTCACAAGTTATACAAATTAAAAGAAAACGATCAAGTATATATCTACTATCAAAATATAAAATACATTTATCAAGTTTCAAAAATTGAACGACAAGATAAAGACGGTACTATTAGTTTTACAAAAACAAAAGATACTACCGAATTAATACTAACTACTTGCGACCAGCAAAACAAAGGTAAACAAATAGTAGTTGTCGCTAAACTAGTAGATAAAATCCCCTACTGAAAGGAGGAGCTATATTGAGAAAAAAACAATTTGATAAAGACTTCGAGTTTGTTTTGAATAAGAAACAAAAAAATCATTTAATAAATAAATCAAATGCTCTTACTGTTAGTGGAGCTGAATACATAAGGCTCTTAATTGAACAAGATATTTTATTAGAAGAACTAAAAACGACTAAAGAAAAATCAGTTGAATTAAGTAGTAAACTTCTTGCTGTTCAAGATAAGCTGAAACGTAAAGATAAACTTTAATGGCTGATAATCACAAATATTATTATTTAAAGCTAAAAGACAACTTTTTTGATAGTGAAGAACTAATTATACTTGAATCTCAAGAAAACGGTTACATCTATTCTAATATTCTCTTAAAACTCTATCTTAAAAGTTTAAAAAATGATGGTCGATTACTTTTTAATAATAAAATCCCATATAACCCTAATTTAATTGCAAAAGTAATAAGACATAATTCAAATGACGTTGAAAAAGCCCTTAAAATATTTGAGGCTCTAGGGCTTATTGAAATTTTACAAAACGGTACTATTTATATGTCTGATATACAGTCATATATAGGTAAAAGCTCTACCGAAGCTGACCGTAAACGTGAATATCGCAAACGTATTGAAATGGAAAAAGGACAAATGTCCGTACATTGTCCCCTAGAGATAGAGAAAGAGTTAAAACTAGATATAGATTAGCCAATAAAAAAAAGGAGTGATATATATTATAGATAATATAAAATTATTATATGGAGATAGTAATTTATTAATAAAAGATATTAAAGATAATTCTATTGATTTAATTATCATAGATCCACCATATTTATTAAATATGGACGGTGGTAAAAAAGGAAAAAGTAGGTTTGCTAAAACTCTATTATCATTAGAAAAAGAATTAACAGATGCTGACTTAATTGATAACTATGATTTATCCATATTAAATGAGTTTATTAGAATACAAGATAAAGTAAACATCTATATATGGTGTAATCTTGCTCAAATAAGACAGTATTTAGATTTTTTTATCGGCGAGCATAACTGTTCTTATGAAATTATAATTTGGAATAAAACGAATGCTATGCCACTTTTTAATAATAAATACCTTAATGATAAAGAATATTGTCTTTACTTTAGAAAACGTGGATACTGTAATCCTACTAATTACAAACTAGCTAAAACAGTTTATTATTTACCAACTACTCAAAAGGAAAAAAGACTATATAAACACCCCACAATTAAACCTTTAGAAATTATAGAATCACTAGTATTAAATAGCTCTTGTGAAAACGAAACTATCCTAGACTGTTTTATGGGATCAGGGACTACTGGTGTCGCTGTAATTAATGCAGGTGGTAATCGTAAATTTATCGGTATAGAAAAAAATAAAGATTATTTTTTAACAGCAAAGAAAAGAATTGAAGATACTTTAAAAGATAAGGAGGATAAGTTATGAATTTAACTAATAACTTTAAAAAAGAATTTGATAATTATGTTATGAGTGTTGCTAAAGAATACGACTGTGATTTGTCTAAAGATGATTTACAAATAATTTACGACAGTTTCTTTCACAAAGACGTAGGAATTATCCCACCAATGATTAGTAGTAAAGTTCAAGACTTTAAATATTATAAAGAACAAAACCTTACTAAAGATCAAGATATGGAAAAATAATGAATAAATATGCTAAAACACAATTTGATAAAATCAAAGAATTAAAAAAACAAATTCCTACTTCTGATGATAAAGAACAATTAGAAAAGGATATTTTATCTATTACCGAAGATTTAAAAAATAAAGCTATTGAATTATTTAATAATCCATCTAATATTAAATTATTTTTAGATAATATAGGAAAATTTAATAATTATAGTCATAATAATATTTTATTAATATTCTTACAGAAACCTGATGCTACTTTTGTAGCCCCTTTCCAAACATATAAAAAATTAGGTTATTCAGTTAAGAAAAACCCTGATTCTATTTCTATCATTGTTCCTCGGTTTAGCACCATAGTACAAGATAATCGAGATAATACTTTAAAATACTATAATTCTCTATCTGATAAGGAAAAGCAAATATATAAAGATAAAAATAATAATACAATTACATTTCATCATAAAAGATTATCATACTTTTCATTAGGGACAGTTTTTGACATATCCAATAGCACTATGCCTTATGAAGAAATCAAAGAAAAATTACACCCCAAAGTGGATAATGAAAATGCAAAAGAATATCTTAATACCCTAGAGGAGTTAGTTAAAGATAATGGATTTAATTTGACATATAAAACTGGTATCAAAGAAGATGGATACTGTAATTTTCATGGTAAAGAAATAGTTATAAATGCTAATCAAACTAATCTTGTAAAATTTAAAACCTTACTTCACGAATTTGCTCATTCTCTAGCACATACTAATTTAGAAAAAAATTATAAAGAATATCAAAACAATAGAAATAAATATGAAATTGAGGCTGAATCAATTGCTTATGTTGTATCTAGTTATTTTAATCTTAATGTACCTGAATTTAGCGAAACATATCTTTACAGTTGGTCGAAAAACAAAGACTTTCAGGAAATAGATTCATCTTTGGAAACAATATGTAATTATAGTCAATTGATTATTAATAAAATCAATTGTAAAATGAAAAATAAAGATTTAGATTATTATATCCAAAAATCAACGGAAATAGCTATCTAAATAAATGTATCTATGATATAATTATCTAAACAACAAATAGTAATTTGAAAGTGAGGGAAAAGATGAAGTATATTTTAATTATATTTTTAATTTTAATAATAAAAATAATTTTAACAAAAATATTGTCATTATTAGAAATATTAATTAGTTTTGCTATAAAAGGA
>ULXL01028647.1_pt1 | contig 18984 bp, 17 predicted proteins | sample 1961241 | NCBI WGS metagenome assembly ULXL01 (sample SAMEA4835837, study PRJEB28245) | human gut metagenome | biome: gut microbiome; material: fecal sample | place: Denmark | collected 2008
CCGCCGTTGCGGCTCGTCTTCCGTCTTCGAAGTTGCGCAGTCCGTTTATAAGTACGCTCCGAATAAGTTTTTGTTTCGGGTGTGGGTGTCCCCCCCCAAAAAAAAATTATTAATTATTAATTATTAATTATAAAATAATGCGCTAAATAGATGAGTGACGCGAAAAAGCCCCTTGAACAGCAACCCTAACGTACTATGCGTACGTGAGTTGTTGGGCAAGGGACTTTGACAAAGTCAATCGCTATTTAGCGCATTATTTTGTGCCGAAGATACGATCACCTGCATCCCCCAACCCCGGCAAAATGTAGCCGTTCTCGTTGAGTTGGCGGTCAAGCGTGGAGACGTAAACTTCAACGTCGGGATGAGCGGCGTGAACTTTTTCGACTCCTTCGGGTGCGCCGATTATGGCAAGGAATTTGATGTGTTTGCATCCGCGTTTTTTGAGAAGCGTGATTGCGTCGATTGCGCTACCGCCGGTTGCAAGCATAGGATCGACGAGCATAACGACTTTGTCTTCGATGCCTTGCGGAAGTTTGCAATAGTACTCTTGCGGTTCAAGGGTTTCTTCGTTGCGGTACATGCCGATATGTCCGACTTTTGCAGCGGGGAAAAGCGTGAGTATACCGTCCACCATGCCAAGTCCTGCGCGGAGAATGGGAACGATTGCAATCGAGTTTTCTTTGACGACGGTTTGTTCGACTGTTTCTAGCGGAGTTTCCACAGTGATTTGTTGAGTGGGAACTTCCTTGAACGCTTCGTACGCCATGAGCGTTGCAATCTCGCTTATGACTTCTCTGAATTGTTTGGTGGAAGTGTTTTTATCTCTGATGATTGCCACTTTGTGACGGATGAGCGGATGGTCGAGAATGTGTACGTTTTCGTATTGCGTCATGATTGACTCCTTTTTACTTATTCGTTTATATCGCTTTGTGCTTCGTTTTCTTCCTTGCGGAATTGTTCGAGCACTGCTTCTTCTTTCTCTTCTTGTTCGACTTCTTTGACTTCGTCAACGCCGACGTCGAATTTCGCTTTTGGAGCGACCGCGCCTGCGATAAGGCTTTGCGGCTCTTCTTTCACTTCTTCTTCGTTGCCGTCGCCGCCCTGCTTTTTCTCGATTGCGCTGATGATTGCGTGAACGACTATGCCAAGGATGAGTGCGGTTGCAATGGAAGTGATGGTGATGGTCTTGTCAACAGTACCGTTGTCGGTAAGGTGATACGGGATCTTGATTGCAAGGCCGCCGATACCTGCGATGAGTATCGTGGAGACCGTGAAGAGATTCTTGTTGTCGCCAAGGTCGATGTCCTTGAACATTTTGAGACCGCTGACTGCGATGAAGCCATAGAGCGTAAGGCACACGCCGCCCATTACGCAAGCGGGAATGGTTTGCAAAAGTGCCATGACAGGGCTGATGAAGGACAAGATGATGCACATCACTGCCGCCGTGAAGATTGTGGACACGGAAGCGTTTTTGGTGATTGCCACGCAACCGACCGATTCACCGTAAGTGGTGTTGGGGCAGATACCGAACACAGTACCTGCGATTGAACCGACGCCGTCACCGAGAAGGGTGCGGGAAAGTCCGGGCTCGCCTTCGACAAGGTCTTTGCCGATGATGGAGCTGAGGTTCTTGTGGTCTGCGATGTGTTCTGCAAAGACGACGAGTGCGACAGGCACGAATGCGAGCACAACTTCACCAACGCCTGCCCAAGTGAGCGTGGTTGCGATGCCGCCGGTTGCGGTCTTCACCGCATCGCTGACGTTGCCGGTGACAAGCTCTTTGATTGCTTCGATGAGAGCGAAGTCGGGATACGTAAGGAATGCTTGCACTTTGTCGCCTGCGCTTGCTGCTGCGTCGCCGAGCGGTGCAAAGTTGTTGACAAGGGGTTGCCAGTTGACTATCTTGAGATATTCAACGTTGAAGCAGTATCCGAAAATCGAGAAGAAGGAAGCCACGATGTAGCCTGCGCCGATGCCGATGATGAACGGGATAAGGCGTCCCATCTTGAATTTCTTTTGAGTGGAGCAAATGCAGATGGTGATGAGCGTCACAAGACCGCAGAAGAGTGCGACAAGGTTGTACCCCCTGTTGATGGTCGCTCCGCTTGCCGTGACGATGTCGCCCATTGCGTTGCCTGCAAGCGAGAGACCAATGATTGCGACGGTCGGTCCGATGATGACCGGGGGCATGAGTTTAGACACCCATTTGCTGCCTGCAAACTTGATGATTATTGCCAAAATCACGTAAACGAGACCTGCAAGGATACCGCCGAGAATGATTCCGCAATATCCGAATGCCAACGCCGTTGATAGCGAACTCAAAAACGCAAACGAACTCGATATGATGACCGGGCTTTTGAATTTTGTGAAAAGAAGGTATACAATCGTGCCGATACCTGCGCCCAAGATTGCTGCGGGAATCTGCGTGGGAAGACCGATGATTGTCGGAACAGCGATTGTCGCTGCCATGATTGCGAGCACTTGTTGGAAAGCAAACACAATCAATTTGCCGAAAGGCGGTCTGTCGTTGACGTCATAAACGAGTTGATTTTTTGACATTGTCGTTCTCCTGTATATAAATTTTGTTTTGTCTTTGCTCTGCCCCGTGCCGTTTGGCACAAAAAAAAGAAGTCCGTCGGGACTTCTTCATTAGGCAATTATTGTATCAATGGGGCTGATACGGCACTCATCAAAAGAAAACGCAACCCCCGCAACGCCTTGCGCTGCAAAAATGGTTTTCTTGAGTTTGACAATGCTTTGAGTCATATCGTTTGCTCCAAGATTTACATTTGACAGTATGTTAGCACAAAGGACCGATTTGCGCAACCAATTTTCGACAACTTTTTCAAAGTTTTTTTTATCACACGATGCGTGTTGCATTTGTGTATGTTTCACGCAAAAACCACTATATATTGTTCAATTTAGTTTATATTTATTTATAATATTCCTTACTTCCTGCAAGTCAAAATCGGGGACGTATTCTTCCGTCGCACTGTCAAGGTCTTGCGAAAAACCGTTGTGCAACCCCGCCGAAAAAAACGAGTCTATCGCTTCGTCGTATTCTCTTGTCGTAAGTCTTCTTGAAAGCGTCGGATGATTTTTTACGTTGTCGGTCGGGAAATACTGTCCCATAAGGCTGACGTAAAGGCTCTTGTCCACGCTTGCGATGTCGCGTAGCGCATCCACGGTGTTTTCGATTTGCCCGGGCAAAACAAGATGTCTGACGATGACGCCTTTTTGCATCATTCCGTCATTGTCAAACACGTCATTTGGCTGTTGGCGGCGCATCTCTTCAAGCGCGGCGAGAGCCACTTCCCTATATCCTTTCGCATGCGAATACTCCCACGCCAAATCGTCGTCGCTATACTTAAAATCGGGCAAATACACGTCAACGAGTCCATCCATTTTTTTTAGATTAGCAACCGTTTCGTATCCACTGCTATTCCACACAATCGGCAGTTTAACTATCGGTTTTGCCTTTTCAAGCGTCGATTGAAGCAAATTCGTATAATTTGACGGCGTGACGAGATTGATGTTGTGCGCACCTATATCTTGAAGATAAAGCATGCAATCGATAAGCTCGCTCTCGCTCACTTCAAGTCCCTTTCCGCCGTGCGAAATCTCATAGTTTTGGCAAAACAAGCACCTTAAATTGCACCCCGAAAAAAAGATAGTTCCGCTACCCCTTTCACCCGACAAACACGGTTCTTCAAAATGATGCAATCCCACTCTTGCTATCTTGTACATCGTTTCACCTTGCAATTTTCAATATGAAACTCGGCAAAATCTCGTCTTGCCGAGCGTCAATCATTCTATCACGTTTGCATGCCTTATGCAAACCCTACTACGCTTTGATTGGAAGATTTTGTTTGCATTTACAGCGATATGCATTCGCCTTGTACGATTTTTGCGACCACACCGCCGCAAACATCGCCCGAAAGATAGGCAAATCTCTCAAGCCTTTGAAGCAAATCGAGCGGTTGCGGATGCAAAAGCGCAGAATCGTCAAGCACTACCGCATCGAACTCGTATCCGTTTTCAAAACTTCCGACTTTTCCGAAAAATTCACCGCCGCCTTTAGTGGCAAGATAAAACGCGTTTGCAAAAGTGAGCGGTTTCACGTTTTTGTCGTACAGTCTCCATCTGAGTTTTGACGCCTGAATAGCATCAACCACTGCTCTGAATATCGACTCCGTTTGTCCGCCCGCAACGTCGCTTCCCAACCCGACTTTCAAACCTTTTTCGAGATATTCGCTTATCGGCGCAACTCCCGAGCAAAGATTGTCGTTGGACGCAGGGCAATGCGCAACGAACACGCCGTTTTCTTTCATAAGCGCAATTTCTTTTTCACCTGAATGAACGCAGTGCGCCATAATCGTCGGCACTCTCTTTCCGACTTTCGACTTTCCGAAAAGACCGAATTTGTCATAGCCCTGTCCGTAAAAATCGACGTCTCTGTTTTCAAGCACCCACTCGATTTCTCCGTAGTTTTCCGAAAGGTGCGACTGAACGGGCAAGTCGAACTCTTCTTGCAATTTTTCAAGTCCTTTCAACGTTTCGTCCGAACAGCAAGGGATAAATCTCGGCGTAAGAATATACCCCGTGCGCTTGAAGATTTTTGATTTCTCGATGAGATTTCTCGTTTCGGTTACAGACTGCTCTGCACTTTCGTCAACGAGATTTTCGGGTGCGCCTTCATCCATATTGACCTTGCCGACTTTTGTTACGAGCCCCGTATCTTCGAGTGCGGACATAAGCGAAAACGTTGCGTCTTCGTGCTTTGTCGCAAACACGCACGCTCTCGTCGTGGCACTCTTTTTAAGCGCATTGGCAAAGATTGCGTATGCCTTCTTTGCGTATTCCGCATCCGAAAATTTGCTTTCTTCGGGGAACGCGTTGACGGCGAGCCAGTCCATAAGTTCAAGGTCCATGCCAAGTCCGCGGAAAGCATATTGCGACGCATGAATGTGCAAATCGCAAAGTCCGGGGATTATGAGTTTGTCCCCTAAATCAACGATTTCAAAGTGTTCAAACTCGCTCGGCACAACGTCGAAAACGCCCTTGCAAACGCCGCCGCCACACACGACGTAAGCGTTTTCAAAGGACGCTATTTCGTCCTTGGATTTTGAATACAGGACGTTGCCTTTCAAAACAAAATTTTTCATATAATTTACATTACACGGGTTTTATCAATGCTAAACGCACGGATAAAACCCGCATTATTCAATTTATCCGCAAATCGAACGCTCGCACAAACGAGTCGCTGCATGCGGATTTGCTTGCCCGACTATCTTACAAAACGCCTATCAGACGTCGAAACAACTTCCGCCGATAAACTCGTGAATGAGCGAGTTGCAAGGTATTATGCTCTCGTCTTCGATCGGCTTGAAGTATTTCAGATACTTGATAAGTCTGTTTGCCACAAGGAATTGAGGATCGGTGTATTTGATTTCCATAAGCGCAGGCAACGCCTGATTTCTCAACACGCACAACTCATACGGGAGCGCGGAATTGAATACGAAGTTTGCGCCTTCCTGGTTTGGATATATCCACTTGAATTCACCGCTACGCACGGATTGCCACATATCAATCGTGTTTGCCGCAGGATAGTTGCGGAATTTCATATCACGCACGATACGGCGGATAAGTCTCAAATCCGTCGTGTTGAGCGGAGAGTGGTCGTCGATGTTGACGGGCAACTGCGGCGCGATGTAGATTTTGTATTTTTGGTGCTTCGGAATGGACGCTGTGAGTTTTTCGTTGAGAGCGTGTATGCCTTCTATGATGATGGGACTGTTCTCGTCCACTTTTATCGTTCTGCCCACTTCTCTTTTGCCTATCATGAAGTTGAATTTCGGCAAAGTGACTTCTTCGCCGTTGATAAGGTCGAAAAGGTCTTTGTTGAACTGCTCTATATCAAGGCAATTTATATGTTCAAGATCGACTTCGTCCGCCGATTTGCCCTGGATTTCGCAAATTTTGGCGCGTTCGAGATAATAGTCGTCCATAGAAATCATCACGGGATTTATGCCGCGTGACAACAGTTCTATGCGCACGCGATTGCAGAACGTAGTCTTTCCGCTCGAAGACGGACCTGCAATGCAGATAAGTCTGATATTCTCTATATCGCGCGCAATCTCTTCTCCGAGTTCGGCAAGCATACGATTGTGTTTTGCTTCGCACATCTGCACGAAATCGAGTTCTTTGCCGTCTTCCACTCTCTTGTTGATTTCGGCAACCGTCTGCGTCTTGGTCTTTTTAGCCCAAAGATACGCGCGTTGCAAAGTCCTACCGTACATGCTTTCTTCCACGAATTCGGGAATTTGCGCGCCGAGTTCGTATCTCGGGTACTGAATGATGATGCCCGGACTGTACGGACGTATGCAATAACTGAAAATGCAGCCCGTGGACGGCACCATATACGAGTGCAAATAGTCGTAATAGTCGCCGCATTTGTATATATGCACAAGGCTTTCGGGACGATATTTGAGCATCGCCAGCTTGTCGTCAAAGCCCATATCCGCATAGATCTCTCGTGCTTCGTCCGTTGTGACGGTGATACGCTCGATTGGCAGATTTTGTTTGATGATTCTGTCCACTTCGTCCTTGATTGCGTCCGTCTCGCGCGACATATTGAACCCGGGAGTAAGCACTTGGCAAAACACCGATCGCGACGCGTTGTATGAAAAGCGTATTTTTACGTCGGGATAGAGATTGTGGAATGCCATCGCAAAAACGTAGCGAAGACTCGCTTCGTACGCCTTGCCTGCTTCGATATTTTCAAGTCCGAGAAACTCTATTGTCTTGCCGTTGTCTTTTTCTGACAATTTGCGATTGAGCTCCTTCACCTGCGTGCCGAGCTTGCACACCATATAATTGCATTTTTCGTCATCAGCGAGCAAATCTACAACTCGCGTTCCTTCCTTCACTTCGACGAGTTCGCCGTTTATTTTCAACTGTAACATGTTACCCCCTTTTGCAACCTGCGTTGCCGATAAGATTTTGATTTTTACATTATTTTATTCTTCTTTTAGTGTATTTCAACTTTCTTTTGTCAATTCGTCTTTGTGACGTTTGATTTTCTCGACGATTTCAACGTCTGCAGGACAAAACTCGTAACCGTCTATATCATCAACGTCAATCCATCTCAAATCGTTGTGTTCGAGCCTCTTCACCGCCGAACCCGCTTTCAGCGTCGAGCGGTATATCCAAAGCGAGATTTCAACGTCCGCGTATTTGTGCGTCACTTGCGTGAACAACTCGCCCACTTCGACGTCAGCGTCCAACTCTTCCTTGCACTCTCTTTTTAGAGCCTGTTCTCTAGTCTCTCCGTTTTCGACCTTTCCGCCCACAAACTCCCACAAAAGCGCGCGAGCCTTGTTCTTCGGCCTTTGACATACGAGCAACTTTCCCTCTTTGAAGATGAGCGCACCGACGACGTCCATCATAACAATCAACTCCTTTGAATGCAATCGATTGTGTCGCGGCATATCTTGCGGCTACCAAGTGGCAAAATCTCGCGCTACCAAAGCGCATATCCGCAACAATCCGCTCAAACCGCCTTTTACATTCCCTTAAATTATATCATACGCAACTTTCAATTTCAATAGTGAGATTGCAAGGCGCATTTTCTAAGAATTTGTTTTTTAATATTGAAGAATCGATATAAATGTGAACACTAAATTTGCTACACATTTGAATACTCGAAATTAAGGACATAATTGGCAAAAACATATGTTCTTTCCTTGATTTCGGGAAAAATGTGTAGCAACATCGAGAACAACGTTTTTCGTGCGTCTCGATGAGACGCACTTTTTTATTGTTCGCGAAATTTACAAGGGGTTTTGCGAAGGTAATCTAAAACATGCAAAGCAAAAAGCGAACCATAACGGTTCGCTTTTGTTTTACATTTCTTTCGATATTAAAATTTAACGATTTTCTTCTTCGTACGCTTTGCGCACTGCGATTGCGAGCTGTCCGGTGCAGGACGTGTTCTTCAATCCGCACTTCACGTCTTTGAGCTTACTCTCGATCTCGTCAACCGTCATGCCGTCCACCAAAATGGGTATCGCCGTGAGATTGCCCGGGCATCCGCCGAAAAATTTCACGTTCGTGATGACGTTGCCGTCAATGTCGAATTCTATCTGTCTTGCGCAAGTGCCTTGCGTTTTATATACGTAATGCATGATTATTTCTCCTTTTGAGCATATCTATATTATATCAATTTTCCGCAAAAAATCAACGGCTTTTATGCTTTCATACACCTTTTTCAAAAGAAAGTAACCTTTTACGGAAAAATATACAAATAAAAGCCCCAGTCAAACCACTTGGGGTTCAACTGGGTCCATCATGGCTATCACATACGAAATAGCTACGCAAGCAAATTCCAATATATCAGAATAATACTTATAAAACTAATCAGATATATTTCTTCAATTGCTCCGAAAGGATTGATAAATCCGCAGTTTTAGACTCCTCGCTATTTTCGATATTACCTAAAACATAATCTGCCACTTCGGGTTGCCAATAAACTTTAAGTTTTTTCTTCGCTCTGGTGACCGCTGTATAAAAAATATTCTTTGTTACCTGCTCGTCCGATTCTTTAGTGATCACGATCTTAACGGAATCGAACTCCAAGCCCTGCGCTTTGTGAATTGACATAGCGTACGATATTTGAAACGGAAGTTTTGTCCTCGTATCCATATCCGTATCGTATTTGTCGTTATAATATTTCACTTTGGTCACAATAGCATAAAACCTGGAACCTTCCTCCACAATTTCTATCTCGTTAGATAATTTGCCGAAATAACTTACACTATCAAACAACTCAATTTTAAACGTTATGTTTTCCTCTTCGTTTTTTATCCCGACGATTTTTCCGCTTAGATTATTATATATTCCATACTCGCTGTAATCATTCGTTATAAAAACAACCGGGTCGCCGACTTTATATAGGTTTTGCTGATATTCAAATGCGTCATTTGGGTTAGACGCCTGCAAATATCTGTTAATATTGTTGATTCCGTATAAACCGTCATAATTAAGACACAGAACAACCTCATTTTCATGTACCTTAAATATATCGTCGCTGATTTCTTCCGTCATCTCGTAAGCGGCGAGCAATTCGATGATGTTTTTCTTTTTCCTGAGTCTTACCTCGTCCCAGATTTTTGTCAGTTCGACGACTTTTGTCCTGTATTCAACGTCCAAACTAAAAACAACATCTTTGCCTTTTAATAAATTCAATAATAAATCAAACCCGTTACCGAACTCAATCGACTCTATTTGCCCGGGATCGCCGACAAACATAAAATCAGAACTTTTGTATACTTCGATAATCTTTTCTATCGAATCCGTCGAAACAAAACTCGCTTCGTCGACAATAATTATATCACAATCTTTATGATTCTTTTCTTTTTCAAATTGCGCTATGTTTTTATATGTAATATTGCCTGCAAAGTCTTTTATTTTTAAATTGTTATTCGCTGTATTTGTGGTTGTCAGACATAAAATTCTTTTATCGGGATTATTCTTGATAAATTCTTTTATAATTGTAGTTTTACCCGTTCCCGCAGACCCCGTAATCAACGCAACCGACGAGTTTTTTAAAGATTTGCTCAGTATATTCTTCTGCGCTGCAGACAAAAGAGGATTTTCGGAATAATCGTTATTTACCTGTACGTTTTTTGTTTTACACAGCTTTATTACTTCTAAAATAACGTTTTGGGTGGAGTTATAGTAACTTTCAACCGTATAATATCCGCTGATTTCTATTATCCGATGGTCCGAATAATATGAATTTATTCTTAACAATTTTTCGTTGAATCTGTTTTTTAATTCAATGAATTTTTCGTCAGAATACCCGATGTCGCAGGGTTTTACGAAAAGAGTATTGTTCGTATTGATATAATTCACCAGATAATGATATAAAATCTCATCGGCGGCATCCGACGCGTCATAAAGTTCAAATAATTTATATAATGACGGTCTTGCCTCTTTCGGTGAGAAAGCGAACGGCATCAATTCAAACGATTTAGATGCAAGTTTAATTCTCAGTCCGTCAAACATGTCGTTATAAATCGGCATGCTTCTGTATGGTTTGTATGTCTGCGCTTTTATCGTACAGTTTCTCATATCCGACAATAAAAATCTGATTAAATTTCCACCGAGTTTATTGCTTTGCAAAAATTCTTTTACTTTACTTATAAATTCTGTATAATATCCATCGAGAGCAAGACAAATTTCTTTTTCGCTATCGATTAAATCTACAAGCGACTTCCTTTTATCCTTAATCGTTTTCATCAATGCCGAATATTCTTTATCTCGTCTGCATTCCTCATCGTTATAGTTAATTAAGTACAACAAATTCTGAAACGCACACGGTCTTATTGAATACTCGTAATCGTAAATTACGTTTATAAATATTTTTGTATTTAAATACGTGATTTCCTTTTTCGCAAGCTGAAGTTTTAAATCATAATCGAATCTTATATTTTTAAAACTGTAACAAACGAAAGTATTGAACTTGTTTGTCCTATCATCGGAAACATCAAACACATATTCGTAAAATATATGCCCGTTGATATATTTCATCGATCTCTTTTTAACAAAGTATTGATTGCGGGATATTTGCATCGAATCTGGCTTGGAATGAAGCAATACAAATAGAATTTTCTCATAAAAAGAAACAAGACTTGTATCTAAATCCAAAGGATATTTATCTATATTTTCAAGTACGCCTATTCCGTATTGTTTCTGTAAAAAAGTTTTTAATCTTATTAGTTGCGGTATGTATTTTAAGGTCAACGCTTCCGACTGCATCGATCCGAAATCCATATGACCGACGCTCGAATCCAACAATGAATGAAACTTCCAAACGTCATAATGCTTGTCTTTAATATATTTTCTAACCAGCGTTAAATTGTCTTGAGTCTGATATATATCTGCGTCGTTTTCTTCGTCATAAACCTTATACATAAACGTTTCGCAAAAGTTTCTCAGATGAGATAAAATTTCTCCCGACACCTCGCTTCTGTTTTCTTCGTTTACTTTAGCGAATTTTTTATTTATAACGTCCGCTGTTTCTCTTAATCTTTTGTCGACTATTTTCATGTTTTGTTCCTTGCGTTGTATGATACATATCATTTCAATCAAGATTTATCCCGATTTTGTTTAATTCTGCCGTTATTCCGCCTTTCCCATTTTTTCCGTAACGATATCTTTCAGGCAATAGTTGTCGCAAATTTTTGATATTATCAATTAATGTACTGCCTTCAAACTCAAAAATTAGACATTTTTTTAATGCGCAACCCGCTAAAAGTTTATGATGACTTACTGCATTTCTTAATTCCTTGACTGCATCCAGATTAGTGTCGCTATAAAAATCGCCAAATAGTTGTTTCTTATCTTCAATAGGAAGATTTTTTACTTGCTGAATCAAACTCCCAAAATCAGTATCTTCTAGCACATCAAATAAGTTCTTACCACTAGCAATATTCGTTTTAATCTTATTCTCTTGTCTTTTGCTTGTGCCATCAATCCAAAATTCTTGCTGAACATTATCTATATATTTATTGGAAATAAAGGCTCTTATGTATTCTTCTAATGTGGCTAGATATTTGTATATAATATCTCTCAACGCCTTATCAGTTCTTAATACATTTGCTATTTTAGGCCATTCAATTTTTGATTTTTCAAAATCACAACCTAAATAATCAAGAATCCTGCGATGAAGTTCAACTCCCTTCACCGACAAATAAAACTCTGCTTCTTCCTTTTCCTTTTCATTATTAAATTCAATAAACAGCAGTAGTTCATCTTTCGTCATAGCCTTTCTCTCCGTCTCAAATAGTTGTTAACTTCTTCTAAAAAAATGTCAATAGTTGCACGACGTTGCGATTCGTCTTTTTGTTTTTCTCTAATAATTTTCGGCAGCACATATTTTTCTAGTAAATCTCTTTGATGTGCCACAGCCAGTGCGTTATAGCGCTTATATATATCTGTATGTTTCGTTGGCAGTTGAACCCAAGTATATTGATTTTCTCCATTCCTTCTAATACGGCAGGTCTCATCTGGATTGATTATCACAAAGTCAAAAGAAAATTTTTCTGTTTTGGTATCAAATCTACCTTCTTCTTTTGAACATCTTACTGTAACAACGGTAGTCGAATCTTCAACTCTTTCATTATCGTGCTTAACCGTTGTAAATGCCCATAAAAACCTTTTCTTGATGCTTGTAGGATCCATCTTGCCTTTAGAATTTTCAGTCAATACTATTTGATAATCTAAATCGTACTTCCCATTCTTATCTTGAACAATACATCTGCGAGTTTGTGATCCAATAGGCCGGCAAAAAAACCTGTATTCTTTTCCTAATAGTTTATGTACATCACGTATAATCCTGTCTGCCCTTTGTCTGGCTTCCGAACTTGCTTTTCTCGTAATCAATTTCACAATTAAAACTACCTCCGTGTATATAGTTGTACCATATTCCGTCATTTTTTTCAAGTCGTTTTAGCCACATAAAGAAAGAAGTCCGCATAAAGAAGTCCGAAACAGATGTTTCAGACTCCCCCGCTTTCAAGTATTTTTTGTGTATTTACATTACGCCTTTCGGGACGATGATAATCGAATTGTCTTTCATAACTCGGATATACTCAACAGGGCGACGAATCGTCACATCGTTATATTCCGAAAATCAAGTCTGTTTGCCACACCTTCGCGTAAAATTACAAAAATTCAATAGTTTACCCACAATTCGTTTCTTTTTACTTATTTTCGATACCTTTCCTCTCTCCCTTTATGCAAAAACGCACCTGCGCTTTTATGTGCGTTTTGGTTGGTTTGTATTATTTATCTTCCCTCAAACTCTTATATATTTCGCTGACGAATATGCCCAAAACTTCTTTTTTCATTTCGTCATTTGAAAGCAAAAGCGAGAAGAAATCTTGATTCTGTGAGAGACCTTCTATAAGCGCGTCGTCGATCCCGTCGAAATACGAAAACGCAAAGTCGCTTTCGGTATTTGCTTTTGCACTCTCGCGCAACTTGTCGGATTTCATCATCAAATCCTTGATTTGCAGCATAGATTTGATCACAACGTCATTGTCATACGTTTTGCCGGTTTTGCTGTTGATTTCGTCAATAATCTCGGACAAACGTTTCATCTGATCTTCGTTGAGATTGAAATCATCGGCAATTGGCAATCTAACAAGCGGACTCGGCATAACTTTTACGGTTTTATGTTCTTCGCCTTTCTTTTGGATGAAATTATCCGCCTTAATCTTGCCCGAAAGGTCAAATCCGCCGCCGGGTTGCGATATGCTGACGTACGAGATAAAATATGTCAGGAACAAATACTTTTTGTGCAACTCGACGTCTTCAAAGCACGACGCTTGTATTAGGAATTCATAAAAACGCAGAAAGTGCCTTATGACCGCCATAATTTCGATTTGCTTTTGTATATCGAATTCTTTGAGTTTCTTTTCCGCGCGCTGCAAATAAAACTGCAGTTGCTTTTTTGCTCGTGCGTCAATTGACTTTTTATAGATGATTTCCGCCGCCATATCTATATCATAGGGATCGAATATCATATATCCGTCAAGTTTCGTTTCCATATTGTACACTGCCGTTGGCGTAACGGAATTTGCAAGCAACGTTGTCGTATAGTATGGTGCAAACGCATTTACTATATCCTGATAAGTGTTGACGAAATCGAGAATAAACGTCTTTTTCTCAAACGGCGGACAGATACGATTCAATCTCGACAACGTTTGTACGGCATTCACGCCGCGCAATTTTTTCAAAACGTACATTGCACAAAGTTTGGGTTGATCAAAGCCCGTTTGATACTTGTTTGCGACAAGCAAAACGTTGTAATCGTCGGAATCGAATCGTTTGGGCAGTTTATCTTCCGAAAAACCGTTCAATAACGTTTCCGTATACTCGGTTTCGTCGCCGTCGAGTTTGACTTTTCCGGAAAATGCCACGAGTGCATGAATTCCGTCATAACCCTTCTTTGCGACATAATCTTCAAATGCTTGACGATACTTCACCGCACTTGCGCGTGATGCAGTAACAACCATCGCTTTTGCCATTCCGCCAAGCTCTTGCATAACTGTTGTGCGGAAGTGTTCAACGATAACTTCCACCCTTTGCGCAATATTTGTTTCGTGCAACTCGACGAATCGCGCAATCTTTCGTTTTGCCTCTGCCGTTTTATATTGGGGATCTTCGGATATTTCCTTGTTTAACGTATAATAAGTGTTGTATTCGGTGAAATTTGCAAGCACGTCCAAAATAAAGCCTTCTTCTATGGCTTGTTTCATAGAATACAGATGGAACGCCTCTTTTTGTCCTTTTGAATTCAGCCTGCCGAACAAATCCAAAGTCGTTGCTTTTGGCGTGGCGGTAAACGCAAACATAGAAACGTTCTTTTGCTTTCCGTTTCGGGCAATCTCGTCCGCAATCATATCCTGCGTATCGACGACACCTTCTTCCATTTCGAGTTCACCTGCGCCAAGCGTCATTGTGATTGCCGCCATATCCTTGCCGGCTGTTGAAGAATGCGCCTCGTCGATGATTACTGCAAAAGTCTTGTTTTTCAGGTTTTTGACCGTATCCACGATATAAGGAAACTTCTGTATTGTCGTTCCGATAATCTTGATATTGCTTTGAAGCGCCTGTGCAAGATCTGCCGACGAGCATTTGTCGTCCATCACCTTTATAAGCCCTGTCTTATGCTCTATGCCACGCACTGCGTCTTGCAATTGTCTATCCACAACCACACGGTCGGTGCAAATAATGATATTGTCAAACACGATCTTATTGTCATCGTCGTGCAAAGACGAAAGCCTGTGTGCAAGCCACGCAATCGAATTTGTTTTTCCGGAGCCTGCGCTATGTTGAATAAGATAGTTTTGCGACGTGCGATTGACCTTCACGTCGGCAATCGCCTTGCGTATTACGTCAAGTTGATGATATCTTGGGAATATAACACTTTCCTTTGCGACAACCTTGCCGGTGACGTCATCGATCTTTTCCTTGCGTTCGATAAAGATAAACTCCGAGATAAGGTCTAACACCGTATCTTTTTTGAGTATATCTTCCCACATATAGAAAACCGAGTATCTATCCGCATATATAGGGTTTCCTTTGCCGGCGTCGATACCGGTGCCGCTGCCCATATTGAACGGCAAAAAGAACGTGCTTTCACCTGCAAGACGCGTTGTCATATACACTTCTTGCAAGTCCATGGCAAAATTGACAATGCACCCTGCTTTGAAGAAAAACAATCTCGTTTTCGGGCTTCTATTCATGCGAAATTGCATTATGGCATCTTGATAGTTTTGTCCTGCAAGATTGCACTTCAACTCAAATGACATTATCGCAAACCCGTTTAAGAACACGACAAGATCAACACGCTCCGTATCGCTTGCCCACACTTCTTCCATAACGGAAAAAATGTTTTTGTTGTATTTGTCGAGAAGTTCCTTGTTGAAAGTGGTTGCCGGCTTCGTGTACATCAAATCGATCTTGTATCCTGCGATTTCAACGCCGTGCTTGAGCACCGAAACAAGGCTACTGCGAGATTTTATGATTTCCGCATTGATAAAGTTTACGACAGTATCCTCCGTCGCATCCTTATACACTTTGCGGATATTTGCCATTGCATCGGGCTGTGTGTCATCCAAGAACTTGAACAAAACTTCTCTGTCAATGGCAAAATTGCGGTCAAACTTCACACTTTTCCGCTCTATGTACCCGTTTCCCGAAACGAGTTTATCTATGATAAAACGCTGATATTCTTTTTCGGAAAGAATGTTGTTCATATATTCCCCCTTTACTTTACTATCGCCACAATCAACGAAGCAATTGCTATTGCCGTACTCACGCAAAATGAAATGATGCTGAGAATTTTCGCTGATCTTGCTTCCTTTCTGGCTCTTTCTTCGCTTTCTTCAAGTTTAGCCACCTGCTGTTTTCGTATTTCGTTTTCTTCTTGCAAAACATTGACTTGTTTATTACTTTGCTCAACCAATGATCGCAATTGTTCTACAATCGGCGAATTTAATTTTTCTATTTTTCTTTCTTCTTCGATTTTTTGCTGTTTTTTTTCTTTTTCCGACTGTTCTAATGCTCTTGAATATTGCACTGCAGAACAAAAACTGTTTTCCATTCTATTTAGATCCATTTTTATACGATCTCCTTTTTGCCTGTAACATACTCAAAAATGAGCGATTTTTTGTAGCCGTCAAGCGTTTCGATTTGCGATTTTTTATCTGCAATAATCTGCTCGATTTCGGCGCATTTGTTATCGAGATAATCGGCAATGGCTTCTTGTTCTGAAAGTGGCGGAGAATAAACCATTAGCTTAGCAAATTCACCATAATTCAATCCTTGTCTTACTCCATTGCCCATATTATAAAAAACCTTTTTTACGTCATAAGAATGTAGCAAATAATGATAAAATTTACTGCTTACTCTGTTTTTGGGTTTTAACGCGATATAAGCCGAAGTTATTATTCCGTGTTCTTTCACAAGTCCAGTTCTCAAACTTGTTCTATCATTTTGCAAGTCTGTCGGTCTGATGATAATATCATTTTTTTCGATAATATTATATCCGTTATAGTTGCTTGGCAATAGTCCACCATTTGTGTTTATGTCTTTTCTTATTACCTTACCGTAACTCAAAGACAATAAATTTTGTTCTGTTCCGAAAACATTTTTTCTCTTTCGTTCGCCATAAACACAGTAAATAGGAAGAACCGCCCATTTAGCGGGTATTTTCCCCACCCACGGAATACCGCTGTCTTTCATCGGGGCGGACGGGTTCAGACCGTGGGTTACGGCTTCGGTGATTACGGAACGCTTGTACTGTTCAAGCGTATCGATCTGCGCTTGAATATCCGCTTTCAATCCGTCAATCTTCCCGCACTCCCTATCCAAAAACTCCGCAATTCTCTGTTGCTCGACAAGCGACGGTAGAATGAAATACTGCCTTTTTAATTCGTCAAAATTTAATATTTTTCTAACTCCGCCACCCATATTATGAAATGCGGCGCAATTATCATAACTTTTAAGTAAATAATTTGAATATTCGGACAAGACGGTCGTTGTATCTGTTGGATAAAACGACATATACGCCGATGTAATTATTCCTCGTTCTGTAACCAAAGCAATTCTTTTGCTCACAAAGTCGAAATTAAGATTTAGCCCGTTAAGCATAATCATCCCGCGGTCAACAATGTTATAATTCAATATTGTTTCCGCCACATAATTTTCTTCGGGATCAAAATTCTTTTTAGGAATAATTGTGCCATATTTAAATTGTAAGGCTTTTGTTTCCTTCCCTAAAAAATTTTTATTCCTATTCTCAGTAAATAGTGCTCGAATGGGCAAACATTTCCACTCTTTGGGTATCTCTCCTACCCAAGATATTCCGCTATCTTTCATCTCTCGCATTGTGTTTTAATCCTTATCTATTTTTCCGTATTCCGCTATAAGATAGTTTACAAAAGCCGAGCAACTTACAAGCATAAATTTAGCTTCTTCGAATGTAACGTTACTTTCAAACATCCCCTCGCAATGGCGTATTCCTCCCTCGTCAGACGTATAACCGTACAGTGAAGAAAATGACTTTTTCATGGCTTCGTGAATTTTCACTCCGTGGTCTTCCAGTTTCTTCAAGGCTTCACCTAATGTTGCCTTGCTGTTTTGTGCAATTATCTGACAGATCGACTCTACCGCACTAATGCTTTCTTTTATGCTGTTTTTGTAATCCGGGTTTTCCCTATCAGATAAAAAGCCCAATGCCTTCTTTATGTGAGATTTGCAACCTTGGAATTCAATATCAAAACTTTTTTCAATTTCGGCAACTTCAATCTCGTCGCTAATCGGGGTTATTTCGCCGTCTATAAAGCGATAACCCACATATTCCCTTTGAAATAGTTCATTTATTTCGGCTTTATAGTCAATCAAATCGTAATAGAGAACACCCTTTTGACATTGCGATATTTGCCATTGAATAAAATAATTCGTGACATATTCGACAACCGTAAGAACTTCATCATAACTGTTTTCACTTATTGGCAAATAAATATATAATTCAATAAAATCATCGTTTTGATATTTAATTATATATCTCGCTTGATCGTCGACAAATTCAAAATATATATCTTTTAGCAATCGTTCGCAAAAATCAGAGCGATATCTCGCAAATTCCCCATCGTCATACCATTCACGAAGCAAATTCGCAATTCCTATCCGTGTACGCTTGTCTAATTCATCTAATTGCATTTTTGTATTAAGCGGTTTAATGCCTCTTCTATCACTAAATCCGCCACGAACTTGCACCTTTTTAATTTCACTCATCTTTTTGCTCCCTAAATAACTCTCTTATTCTTTCGCTTACGCTCTTTTCAAGCGTTAAAAACTTCTGCTCTAAAACCTCGCTCTTTTCGGGTTGCGTGTACTTATAGAAATATCTTGTAAACGGTATTTCCGCGCCGATTTTAATTACGGGCTTTTTTGCACCAAGATTTTCTTCCCAAAACCATTTTGCATCGGGGACGTAAGGCAACACTTCTCTTGCCATATAAGTTTGTATATCTTCGGTGTATTTGACGATTTCGGTGTCGCGCGTTTCTTTGTCGTAGATGATATTGCCCTTTTTATCACGCTGAATTTCTGCCGTTTTGTCCATTTCGGAAAGTCCGTCCGCAATGCGGTCTATGAGCTTTTTGTCGCACGACAAAATCCCCGAAAGATGTTTGACAAAACTTGTCGGCTCTTTATACACCTTGTCCGAGATATGCTCTTTCAGCGTTTGCAGAATGTCCTCATATAACGGCTTTCTTGCAAGCATTTCTTCGTATTTTTTCTTGTCCTTATCGGCAAGCGCAACGCCCTGGCTTTCATAATCGGCAATTTTTGCATCGTCATACACACCCGAGAGCGCGCCTTTCATCAGCATCTGTTCAATAC
>ULXL01027546.1_pt1 | contig 18712 bp, 15 predicted proteins | sample 1961241 | NCBI WGS metagenome assembly ULXL01 (sample SAMEA4835837, study PRJEB28245) | human gut metagenome | biome: gut microbiome; material: fecal sample | place: Denmark | collected 2008
AGAATATCAATTACAAAGCAGATAAAACAAAAGAACTATGGTTTTCAACCAAAGAACTTTTGAAGGTATAATTGCTTTAATTCTGTTAGTTTTTGACGCTCAAGGAAGGCATTTTGTATTCTATCAAATATTGTTTTAAGCTTATTGTTTACTTTCTCAATAATAGAATCATTAAGCGGTAGATCAAATTCATATTCTCGTAAGGCTTTTTTGTTTAGGTGTAAAACAGTAGTCCCTGAACAATAACCAAGAGCATGAGCTTTGAAATCTGAATTTTTGAGAATGTAATATAATAATTCTTTCGACAATTTACTTGATTCGACTTTTACTAAATCCATTGATATTGCCGCCTTCTTGTAATTACCAAGATTTAGTAGAATAATGGGGTTCCCAATTATATCTGCGTTTTGTGTTAAATCGGTATGAGCTACAAGTAAATCACCAAGTTCAACAAACATAGTAGGCTTGATTTTACCCGTAATTTTTATAGGTTTAAGCCCCTCGATCTTAAATCCGCCATTTCTGTCAAAATTCTTTATAGTCACGAGGGCTTCTTCGCTTTGTTCGCATAATTCATCGCCGGAATAAGAGTAACCATTATAAAAAGTGGCAATGTCAGACAAACAAATATGTTTTTTTAACAGCGATTTATTTTCTATGAAGTCTTTGAAAATCAGTTCTCCATTTTGTTCTAAGGAATTTATCAGTTTATCATAATATTCAATTTTTTCATCCAACGTTCCGAGAATATCAATTACAAGGCAGGTAAAAAAGAAAAACTTCGGTTGCTAACCGAAGAATTTCTGTAGGTATAGTGCTTTTAATTCTTTTAGTTTAATTGATTCAATCACATTTTGTTTTATTTTTGAATCAATAGTTGCCGCCAAAGAATCAAACTTTACTACATCTATCATATCTGATGCAGGAACGGCAAATGAAAGTAAGGCTTCTCGGTTTATAGATCCAAATATTGTGCCAGTGTTATTGTAAACATCGAAGTCACTCTGCTGTGCAAGTAAAGAATAGAACACAAAATGCTTATAGTTACTTGATATCGCAGCAAGTCCTCGACCTATACAACAGTTTTCCATTGCAACATTCACATCTCCAACAGGCGCTCTTATACTTAATAATATATCGTCTTCTTTTGCCATACGTTTGGGAGCTGATGTAAATAACCGAACTTTAGGATACCGAAAACCGAAATCTGTTCTTCCTTGATAAAAGATAGTTCCAGATGATTCATTTATTGTATTCCCGTCGGGAGACTGTCCCATCGTTACTGTTGCAAGTTTATTAAGTGCTACCTTCTCTTTGTTATTAAAGTATAGTTTGAATTGAGATAAGCAAAGTTTTTGGAATTCTTTATTCTCTTTTTCAAGTTTTTCTATCTTTTCGTCTATACTTCCGAGAATATCAACCATAGGTTTATAGGCAACTTCTAATAGTTTTTTACTATAAGTAGTTGTATGGTGGTATAATGGATTGAAAAATTTGGTTTTCTATGCTATAATATAAAGGCAAAATATATTTTTGGGGTTTTAGTATGAGCGAGATTAAATTCACAGAATCCAGTCTTGAAGTTGCCATAATAGAACAATTGACTGAATTGGACTACGACTACGCCATTGATACTGATCAATGGAGTCTATCTCGTTCGCTTGATTCTTTTATAAATGAAGAATTGTTGCTTGATAGACTTACTGCCATCAATCCGGGCGTTAAAACTGATATTTTGGAACAGGCAATCGCTATGCTCAAAAACATAGATAATCCGTCTTTGTTTGAACGTAATCATATTGTTCATAAGTGGTTGACAGACGGCATACAGGTTGAAGACTATCATAGCGACGTAAACCCGCTTATTCGTTTTATTGACTTTGACAACATAAAAAACAACGTGTTTCAAGTCGCCAATCAGTTAAAATTTAAGGAGAGCCGTAATCTTCGTATCCCTGACGTTATTCTTTTTGTTAACGGAATCCCCCTTGTCATATTTGAGTTAAAATCCATTGAATACAATGAGGACACCTTTATCGAAAGAGCCTATGAACAATTAGGACGTAACGGTGAGGCGGACGGCTATCGTTTTGATATACCTACACTTTTCAACTACAATGCATTTCTCGTTATCAGCGACGGGGCAAATAATAAGGTGGGAACGCTAACAAGCGATATTACTCGCTACAACGAATGGAAAAGTATTGACGGTGAAGCTGGTTATAAGAAAAACTATGCGTATAAACTTGATGTTTTGCTTGAAGGATTGCTTAAACCCGAACGCCTTTTAGACGTAATCAAAAACAACCTTTTCTTTATGAACAGCGATAAGGAAAAGCCTGTCAAAATTCTTTCGCAATATCATCAATACTTCGGTGTAAAAAAGGCGTATGATAGCATAAAACATTCGTTAAAACCACAGGGAGATGGTAAAGCGGGTATTGTTTGGCATACACAAGGTAGCGGCAAATCGTTTACTATGGTTATGTTGGCGCATAAACTCATAACCGACCTTGAAATGAAGAACCCGACCATTGTTGTTTTGACAGATAGAAACGATTTGGACAATCAATTATTCGGAACGTTTTCAAATGCAGCTGAGTTTTTAAGAACACGCCCTGTGCAAGTTGAATCGAGAGAAGATTTGCTTGAAAAAATAGGCTCGATAAAAGAAGGCGGTATTATATTTACCACTCTTCAAAAATTTGACAAAAACAATATTGTTCCGAACAAACGAACAAATATCGTTGTTATTTCCGACGAGGCACACCGTTCTCATTATGGCATTGATGAGCAAATTGTTTACAAAAAGAATCCCGACGGCACGTTTACGTCAATTTCCAAATACGGTTATGCTAAATATATCAGAGACGCTCTTCCCGAGGCAACCTATATCGGGTTTACGGGAACTCCTGTTGAATCGGGAGATCATTCAACCTCCGCAATATTCGGTAAAACTGTTGATACATACGATATGACTCAATCGGTAGAAGATGGTTCTACTGTAAAGATTTTCTATGAAAGCAGACTCGCTAAAGTTTGGCTTGACGACGGCAAGTTGAAGGAAATCGATAAATACTACGACGATCTCGCAAATCAGAACGTATCCGATGACGTTATCGAAGAATCTAAGTCGAAATGGTCTTCAATGGAAGTCATTATCGGTGATGACGACAGATTGCATTTGCTTGCAAGCGATATTCTAAAACATTACAACGAAAGAAAAGACGTTCTGAACGGCAAAGCAATGATTGTTTGTATGTCGAGAAAAATCGCCGCTAAATTGTATTATCAGATTATCGGACTTGCACCGGAACTTAAAGAACAAGTTGCGCTTGTCGTTACCGAGAGCAATAAAGATTCCGAAGAAGAACGCAAACTTTTCAAAGATAAAGCCTATCGCGAAAACGCAGCGAAAGAGTTTAAGCGTAAAGATGGAAGCATAAAAATTGCAATCGTCGTCGATATGTGGCTTACAGGCTTTGACGTTACCGACCTTGATGTAATGTATATAGACAAGCCTATGAAAGGTCATAATCTTATGCAGGCTATAGCCCGCGTAAACCGTGTAAATGTAGGAAAAGAAAGCGGCTTGATAGTTGACTATATCGGCATTAAGCGTTCGCTTGAACAGGCGTTAAACACTTATACCGCAAGAGATAAAGAATTAAATCTCCGCGATATACAAGATACGGCGAAGTCTATTCTTGAAGAAAAGCTCTCAATTCTTGATGAAATGTTCTTCCAAGTAGATAAAAAAGGCTTTTTCGGTGGTTCAAATTCCGTTCGCCTTAAAGCTATTCAAAACGGTGCGGACTTTGTCCTTTCTACGGACGAGATCAAAAAAGCATACCTACAACTGACAAAGCAACTGAAAGACGCTTATGTTGTTGCAATAGGTATTCTTGACGAAGATTATAAAAGGAAAGTGCTATATTATTTAGCCGTTCGCCACTTTGTTCAAAAACTGCTTAGAGGCGATATCCCGCCGCAAATTTCACCAGTAGAAATAAATAAACACGTAGAAGAATTACTTGCCGATGCAATCAAAGGTGATGAAGTAGAAATACTGACAAAGGTTGAAGATACCGAGCAAAACCGTGATATTTGGGATTTATTGAGCGAAGAAAAAGTCGAAAAATTAAGACAATCTCAACCGCCGCACGTTTTCATTAAAATTATGGAACTACTTCTTAAAGAGGCGGTCAGAGAGTATCGCGGATATAACCTTGTCAAAGCGAAAGAATACAGCGAAAGACTTCGTAAACTTTTGGAAGCATACAATACACGAGAAGATGATCTCAAAACAGACATGACAATCGTCGGCTTAATTGCGTTCTCGCAGGAAATGGTTGAAGATGAAGCCTATGCCAAGAAAAACAACCTTACGGGGCGTGAACGTGCTTTCTATGACGCATTGGTGGCAAATAAGAGTGCCGTTGAACTGATGTCGGATGATATTCTGCGTGTTATGGCGATGGAATTGAAGGCAATCGTTGAAGAATACGCAACGGTTGATTGGTCAAAGAAAAAGGACACTCGCGCAAAAATGCGTATGCAGATTAAAAGGCTTTTGAAAAAATATAACTACCCGCCTGATTATACTGAAGAAGCAATTTCTCGTGTAGTTGATCAAGCTGAGTTTATGATGTAAGGAGGAAGAAAATATGTTAAAAGCAATTAAATTAAAAAAACTGTTTGGTCGCTTCAATTATGACATTGAGCTAAAAGACGAAGGAATTACAATTATTACTGGGCCCAATGGCTACGGAAAATCAACCGTTCTTACTATTTTGGATGAGTTTTGCAATAAGAGTTTGGGCGATGTGCTTCAGCATACATTTGAATCAATATCATTTATCGCAGATAATGATAGTATAACAATTACTAAACTTAAAGAACATTTCAAGATAAATGATACAAAGTTTAGATATCCAAGAGATATTGATAGGGTGCGCCGTTTTGGCTTTCCTCCGTATTTGCGTAGAGTAGATGAGAATGTGTTTATTGATGTTAGAACAAATGAGCACATTGTTATTGAGGATCCGCGAGCCTTGAGAGATTTTTATCCTTATGACCTAGAGGATAATTATTGGTCGGCTATAATTTTTGATGAAAGAGTAAATCTAAAAAATAAAAGTGAGAGAAGAGATGAAATTGAAAAAGCATCGTTTATAATTAAGACGCTTAAACAAGATATCGGGCAAGTTCGATTTATTAAAGAGCAACGCCTTATAGAAAAAAGAATTACCTCATCTGAAGAAAGAAGATCTTATTCATCTTCAAAAATCGAATATGTAACTGTAATCAGTGAAAATGCCGGTAAGCTGAAGAAAGAAATCGAAAAAGCAATGGGCAAGCATTCTGCGTTGGCTAACCAACTCGATAGTTCCTATATTACGAGATTGTTTGAAACAAAGGAGAAGATGGATAAAGTTAGTTTTGAAGCTAATCTAAGAGATTTGCAACAGAAACAAGAAAAATTGAAGCATTATGGTTTAGCCGAAATAAAAAACACATCAAAGCTTAGATATATGCCTGAGTTCGCAAAAGATTTGTTTGTGTACTTTTGCGATGCAATTGAGAAATATAAAGTATTTGAGTCTCTGATATCGAAACTAGACTTATACGAAAGGATCGTCAACAGTAAGTTGTCTTTTAAAAAAATGATTCTATCAAGAGAAGATGGCATTTCTGTCGTAACGGATGAAAAACAAAATTTAGAACTCACGAGCCTTTCTTCTGGCGAACAAGAAATATTAGTATTATATTATAAACTGATATTCGAATCGGATGTAAATCTCCTTTTAATCGATGAGCCTGAAATATCTCTTCATGTGGCATGGCAAAAAGAAATTCTTGATGATTTCAAGCAAATTGTAGCACTAAATAAAAGCGTTCAGGTGATCATATCCACGCATTCTCCTCAGATTATATCTGGTAATTGGAATGTTCAAATAGATTTAGGAGAACAATATAATGGCTGATTCGATACGTAAATGCTTGGATGAAGCAGATACTGTATCAGAATTAAAACTATTGTTATCAGCTTCTAAAGATAAAACATTTGTAGTAGTGGAAGGCGACGATGATTGTCGCTTGTTTAAGTCGCTTTTAGGAAAAAATGTTGATATAGTTCAATCATATCAAAGCAAACTTGGTGTTGAGAAAATGATAAAAAGATATTTTCCGAGACAAAAACGAGTAATAGGTATTCGCGACAAAGACTATCAAGAAAAGCCAATATGTAATCGTGTATTTTATTGTGATTATTGTTGCTCGGAAATGATGATTATTGCAAATGATGATTGCATAGAAAGAATATGTAATTCGTTTTGTAATACTTCAATAGCACCGAAAACTTTGAGATCAAACTGTCTGAAATGTTTAGAATATTTAAGCGAATTGCGATACTTGAATGAGAAGAAAAAATGGAAAGTGGTTTTTGACGGAATTAAACCTTCGGTGCTATATGATGTAAATCAGTCTATAATGGACAAAAATATACTAGAACATTTAAATAAATGCAACCCAACGAACCCAATATCTACAAAGCGGCTTTTGTCGGTAAAAACAACATTCCCGGGTAAGTGCAAAGAAGAGGATTTATTATACATAACCAATGGACATGATTTCATAAATATTTTTTACTGTCTAGGTAATATGAAAGAAGGCATAAGGTTTGTTGGGAAAGCACTTCGTTCTTCTTTTGGAAAAACTGAGTTCCAACATACGCAATTGTATAATAAGTTATTTGATTATCAACAAAAACATACGTTAAATATTATTGATTAGGAATAGAAATTAAAATAAGTTACGCCCCTGAACGATAAATAAACTTTCAGGAGCGTAACTTATTTGTGGAAGATTTTAATAATACAATTCATACTTTCCCATACGAGTTAATTTGCAGCTTTTTGTTCGCAAAAAGTATAAAAAACATACAAAAACAGTTGCAAAACGAAAACTCGTATCCTTGGTTAATATGGAGGGATTATTTTTTTCGCGTAAAAAGATTTTGAAATATCGCTGTCAGACCGTCAACTTTACTATTTTCGTGTCCTTGGTATATATGGAAGGTAAAATTTTTCTACACACCCCGAACTTTCGGATTTTCGTGTCCTTGGTTAAGTGGAAGAAATTTTTTTGCAAAAATTTAGTGAAATACCCTAACAAAAGCACTGTAACTTTCCAATATAAGTAGGAGGACTTTTATTTCTTCCGGAAACACCCCGCCAAACGATATGTAAATGTCCATATATAGTGAGGAGATTTTCTTCTGTAAGAAAAAAGTTTCGCGCAAACCATTTACTTTCGTGCCGGAAGTTTCCAATAGTAGTAGAGGGATAATAAATTACCGCGAATTTCTAAAAACACCCCGCCAAAGGGTATGGCAAGCGTCCAATTATAGTAGGAGGATTTTTGAAAAAGTTCGGTGAAACACCCCCGCAAAGAGATGAAAACTTTCCAATATAAGTAGAGATGTTTTCAAGAACTTACGAAAAACACCCCCACAAACAGGCAAGCAAATGTCCATATATAGTGAACGGGAAAGGAGATAACGGATCATGAGTTACAAACAAGTGTACCCGCCTTAGCAGGCAGAAAACGGAAAGCAAAAGCCCTGAAAATAAATTTGAAAACAGGTACATTTTACAAGCAGGATAAGGTTTTTGCAATCTATTTCAAAAACGATACGCTGAACAAGTCGGAAACCGACTTTTCGGAAAGGGCAACGTTTGCTCGTGTCCACAAGAAGAAATCGCCCTGATCTTACTACAAATATCGACGGACTAACGAAAAAGCACTTGACTTACGCACACAAAGCGTGTAAAATATAATCGTCGTATAGATACGATTATATATTCACGGAGGAATGAAAAGATGGCAAAGTCAAGAAAGGAAAAAGACAAAAGATACGAAGAAAGGCACAAGGAAGAACGCAAAGCCAAAAACGTTATATGGGGAACGAGCGTTCCGAGAAAGACGGCGGAAGAAATAAACGAGTTTCTGAAAAAGCACGGCTATACGAAAGTTGAACTTATACAGGCGGGCTACGAAGAACTGTTAGCCCGACACGATACCGCCTTTGCAAAATTAAAGGACGGCTACGACGACTTTTTCGAGAGCGAACTTACGAAATTCGCAGAAGAAAGAAACAAAACATAATCCGTAAGACGAGATACTCTTGCCTTGCGGAAATCTGAGATAAGGAGGATTTTGCGGTAATGGTGAGAGAACATTACAGCCATCAGGAAAGAGAACATAGTATCCGCGCAATAAGTATGAATGTTGAAGCGGATACAAGAAAACACCGTTGAAGTCAATCTGTCAACGGGACACAAAGAAAAAGGCAGATTAAATCTGCCGAAAGAAAGAATACAAACAAGCGCAAAAATTTTAGCCGATATTTTACTCGACTATGCGAGAAACGGCGGTAATATGGACGATTTAACGCCCGAGGGCGTATTCGGCAGGAGGAAGCAATGAAAAAGCGAGTAGTGATATATGCAAGATTCAGTTCGCACAGTCAGACGGAACAGTCTATCGAAGGACAACTTCGGGAATGCTACGAGTATGCAAAAAGGCAAGACCTTCTCGTTGTAGCCGAATACATAGACCGTGCGCTCACGGGGACTACGGACAAACGCCCCGAATTTTTAAGAATGATTGAGGACAGCAAAAAGAAAACCTTTGACTATGTTCTTGTTTACCAACTTGATCGCTTTGCCCGTAACCGTTACGACAGCGCGAATTACAAAGCAAAGTTAAAGAAAAACGGCGTGCGTGTTCTATCTGCAAAGGAAAACATAACGGAAGACGCAAGCGGAATTTTAATCGAGGGCGTACTGGAAAGTATGGCGGAATATTATTCCGCCGAACTTTCGCAAAAGGTAAGACGCGGAATACGAGAAAGTTACGAAAAAGGTTACTTCATCTGCGGGTACGGATTATTCGGCTATGACATCGTGGACAAAAAATGGACGATAAACAGTTACGAAGCGGATATTGTCAGAGATGTTTTTACAAGATACAAAAACGGCGAAAAGGCGAAAGAAATTATTGCAAGGTTGAACGGACAAGGTATTAAGACAAAAGCCGGTTCGTCGTTCAATATGAACAGTCTTGCAAGGATAATCCGCAACGAAAAATACATCGGAAAAGTAACTTCACACGGCACGGTTTACACTAACGTCATACCGCCTATCGTGGACGAAGAACTTTTTTATGAATGCAACGTCATTATGGACAAGCATAAACATAAACCGCGCGATAGCAAGAGCGAACAGCCATATATTTTAAGCGGAAAATTGTTTTGCGGATTTTGCGGTAGTCTGATGACCGCCGAAACGGGAACAAGCCATACCGGTAAACTTCATCACTATTACAAGTGTTTCGGAAGAAAACGCAACAAACACAGTTGTAAAAAGGCAAATTACAGGCAGCAAGACCTTGAAGATCTGGTATTCGGAACAACGGTTAAATACGTTCTGCAACCCGACGTAATTCAAACCGTTGCCGAACAGGTTGTTTCAAAATTCAATTCGGAGATAACAAAGTCCGCAACGCTTGAAAATCTCGAAAACGAGTTGAAAGCCAAAGAAAAAGCGATAAATGCACTGCTTGCTGCCATAGAACAAGGCATAGTGACTAAATCCACCAAAGAACGACTGATTTCTCTCGAAACGCAAAAAGAGGAATTAGAGAGCAAAATTTCGCTTGAAAAGGCTCGGCAGATACAACCGCTCGAAGTGGACAGAGTAAAAGCGTTTTTAACCTATTTTGCCCGTAAAAAGTATGAAAACGGGCAAGAAAAAAACGAGTTTTTCAACTCGTTCATAAACCGTGTTATTTTGTATGACGACAAAATTTTAATCTTTTACAACACCGACGATAATCACCCGACGGTAATTAAGAGGAAAGACACGGAAGAATTTATTTCGCACCTTAACGACATAGCGAGCAACGGCAAAACCGCAACAAACGACTGCCCGAACACAACGGGAAACAGCATCCCCATCGTACAAAAGGAAAACTCGCTTGAACCTCAAGGGTTCAAACGAGTTTCACTTGGCGGAGAAGCAGGGATTTGAACCCTGGCTACGATTCACTCGTACTACTCCCTTAGCAGGGGAGCCCCTTCGGCCTCTTGGGTACTTCTCCAAAGCCGAAATTTGTGACAAACGATTTTGTCAGCCTGCTTATAATACCATACGACGCGGACGATGTCAATAATTTTTGAAAAGGTTGGGGGTTCATTGTTGCCGTTATTGTGTAAAGCAACGTTTTTTCGCAAGGCGGTGCGCTTTTGTCGCTTTTTGTTTTTTATAATGCGATAAAGAAATGTGAAGAGTGTAAAAGTGCGGCGATTATAATGTAGCGGTTGAAAGAGAATTAAACGCTAACTTGGCGGATTTTGTCGCAGTTACGCCTATGCGCGAGAATTATCATATATATAGATTAAATAAATATTTTTTTATCTATTTATTTGCAATCTGTTGTGATTGACGATTTAATTTGTTATAATCACAATGAATTCATTTTTGGAGGACAACAATGGGAAAAGAAACCAAGAAAGTTCTTTTTACCGAAACGGTGTTGCGTGACGCGAATCAGTCTTTGATTGCGACTCGTTTGCCGTATTCGAAGTTTGCCGACATACTTCCGACGATGGACAAAGCGGGATATTATTCCGTCGAGTGCTGGGGCGGAGCGGTGTTCGACGTATGTTTGAGATATCTGGACGAAGATCCGTGGCAACGTTTGAGAAATTTGCGCAAGGCAATGCCCAATACGAAGTTGCAAATGCTCCTTCGCGGACAAAACCTTTTGGGATATAAGCATTATCCCGACGAAATCGTGAAGATGTTTGTCGAGAAATCCGTTGACAACGGCATCGACATCATTCGTATTTTCGACGCGCTCAACGACGTACGCAATCTCGAGACCGCGACAAAGACCGCAATCAAGTGCGGAGCGACGGTGTCGGGCGCAATCAGTTATACGCAAAGTCCCGTTCACACTCTCGAAGCGTTTGCCAAACTTGCAAAACAACTCGAAGAAATGGGTGTGGCAACAATCTGCGTGAAAGATATGGCAGGCACGATGACTCCGTTTGAAGCGTACGAACTTATCGGCGCAATCAAGAATGAAGTGAAGATTCCTGTGGTTTTGCACACGCACTGCACGACGGGTATGGCGTATATGACCTACATGAAAGCAATCGAAGCGGGCGTTGACGTCATCGACACCGCAACTTCATGCTTCAGCGGCGGCACAAGCCAACCTGCAACTGAAACTATCAACATCGCGCTCAAACAACTCGGTTACGAAACAGGTCTCAACGACGATGTGCTCAAACAAGTCAACGACTATTTCAAGCCCATTAGAGACGGATATCTCAAAGACGGAACTCTCAATCCCAAGATGCTCACGACCGACACCGATGCGCTCACGTACAAAGTGCCGGGCGGCATGCTCTCCAACCTTGTTTCGCAACTCAAAGCGCAAAACGCAATGGACAAGTTCGAGCAAGTGCTTATCGAGACGCCGAAGGTCAGAGCAGATCTCGGGTATCCGCCACTCGTCACGCCTATGAGCCAGATGGTTGGCGTGCAGGCAACAAACAACGTGCTCGCAGGCGAGAGATACAAGAACATTTCAAAGGAAGTCAAGGCGTATTGCCGCGGTGAATACGGCACGTCGCCCGCTCCCATCAATCCCGACGTTATGGCAAAAGTTCTCGGCGACGAGAAACCCATCGAAGGTAGATACGCAGACACGCTCGAACCCGTCTTTGAAAAGACCAAAGCGGAACTCGGCGACACGGCAAAGTGCGACGAAGACGTGCTTTCTTACATCCTTTTCCCGCAAGTTACGGAGAAATTCTTTGCTGCTCGCAAGGCTAAAGAAGAGAAAATCGTCAAATACACCATCGCACCCGTCGAAGAATAACAGGAGTGGTTATGAATGCTATTTTGTTAAGCGGCATACTCGATAAGAACAAACCGTTGGAAGTCGTTGACGCGCTTTTGCTTGCGGTCATAGGCATAGTCATCGTGTTTATAGTTCTCATCCTGCTTATGCTCATCGTTCAACTCGAAGGCAAGATTTTCGAGAGCAGCGACAAACTCAGGGAAAAACATCCCGAATGGGCGCAAAAAGTTCAAAACGCAAAAGAAAAAATGGCGTTTTGGAAGAAAAAAAAGAAAGTGGAAGACGACGCTTCTGCGACAACCGACGCTCCCGCACTTGCAAACGGCACTTGCGGAGAACTCAAACTCGTCAACACCGACGAACGCGACGCGGCTATGATTATGGCAATCGTCGCAGACGCAACGCAAACTCCGCTCAACGAGTTGCGTTTCAAATCCATTAAACGCGTGGACGCGGAAGGAGAAGAAAAATGATTTACAAAGTTACGCTCAACGGCAAAATATACGAAGTTGAAGTGGAAAAGGGCGAAGCGGTCATTCAAGCAGAATACGAAGCCGCTCTTCCGCAATCCGCACCCGCAGTCGCTGCACCCGTAGCACAGACCGTCGCACCGACGGCAGCACCTACCGCCGCTCCTGCAGGCACAGTCGCAAACGCAGTCGTCGCACCTATGCCCGGCAACATCAACGCAGTGAAGGTCACAAGCGGTCAACAAGTCAAGAAAGGCGACGTGCTCGTCGTTCTCGAAGCCATGAAGATGGAAAACGAGATTTATGCGGAAAGAGACGGCAAAATCGGTCAAGTCTTCGTTCAGAAAGGCGCAACCGTCGGAACCGGCACTCCGCTCGTCGAACTTCTGTAAGGAGCAACTCGTATGGATATCGGCGAAATATTGAAAAATATATGGAACAACAGCGGTTATCGTCTTTTCGGAGCGGAAGGCGGTTGGCAATCGCTCGTGATGATCATCGTTGCGTTGTTCTTCTTGTATCTCGGCATCAAAAAGAAATTTGAGCCGTTGCTTCTTGTCGGCATTGCGTTCGGCATGCTTCTCACAAACCTTCCCGCACTCGACGGAGACAAAATCTTCCATGCGGACTGGTGGACGGGAGACGCTGCCGTTGCAAACGGCGTTGATTATCTCAACGTTCTGCAACACGGCGGATTGCTCGACATCCTTTACATCGGCGTCAAGACCGGCGTTTATCCCTGCATCATATTCATGGGCGTAGGCGCAATGACCGACTTCGGTCCGATGCTTTCAAGACCCAGTTCGCTCATTCTCGGCGCGGCGGCACAAGGCGGTATTTATCTCGTGCTTATCCTTGCCGCGGCAATGGGATTCACTGGTGGGCAAGCGGCTTCCATTTCTATCATCGCAGGTGCGGACGGTCCGACGGCTATCTTCCTGACAAAATCGCTTGCGCCTGAACTTCTTGCACCTATTGCGGTTGCGGCATATTCGTATATGGCACTTATTCCGCTTCTGCAACCCCCGTTCATGAAGATGCTCACCACCAAGAAAGAGCGCATGACCGTCATGCAGGCGACTCGTCCCGTAAGCAAGAAAGAGAAGGTTATCTTCCCGATTCTCGTCACGATAGTCGTATCCTTGCTTTTGCCGTCCGTTGCTCCGCTTCTCGGCAGCCTTATGTTCGGCAACTTGCTCAAAGAATGCGGCGTAACCGAACGTCTCAGCGACACTGCACAGAACGCGCTTATGAACATCGTCACGTTGTTCCTTGGCATTTCCGTCGGTGCAACCGCAGTCGGCTCTACGTTCCTTACGCTCAACACAATCAAAATTGTGTTCCTTGGTCTTGCAGGTTTCGTTCTTGCAACCATTTGCGGACTTCTCATCGGCAAACTTCTTTACGTCTTGTCGAAAGGCAAAATCAATCCGCTCATTGGTTCTGCAGGCGTATCCGCAGTGCCTATGGCAGCCCGTGTTGCCAACACCGTAGGCCTTCAATACAACAAAGGCAACTATCTTCTCATGCACGCCATGGGACCGAACGTTGCAGGTGTTATAGGGTCGGCGGTTGCAGCAGGCTTCCTTCTTGCCGTCTTCGGCTAAAACGGCACTATTTAGCGAATAGCATCGTCAACACCCCTTGTCCGTCAACTCATGTACTACATGTACATTAGGGTTGCCGTACAAGGGGTGTTTCCTTGCTCTTCATCTAAATATTGCCGTTTTATAAATCGAGCGTAGGATTGTCGTGACATCTTGTCCGTCAACTCATGTACTGCTTGTACATTAGGGTCGCCGATAGCGTGGCTCTTTTTTGTTCTTCATCCAAATATCGTGTTTTTTCAAAGCCGTGCCTTTCTTGTTATGCATCACAATATTGCCGTTTTACACACTTTATAGGATAGGGCGGAGCCATACAATATATTGATATACATTAGGGTTGCCGTACAAGGGGTGTTTCCTTGCTCTCCATCTAAATATTGCCGTTTTATAAATCAAACTTAGGATTGTCAAGATACCTTGTCTGTCAACTCATGTACTGCTTGTACATTAGGGTTGCCGTTAGCGTGGTTCTTTCTTTTTCTTCATCCAAATATCGTGTTTTTTCAAAGCCGTGCCTTTCTTGGTGTGCATCACAATATTGCCGTTTTATAAACCAAGCGTAGGGTAGGCAAACCGTATTGTCTGCCACGTTTTATACAAATATCATTGCTTTGCAAAGTTTGCAAAATATAAACCCGCCTTTGTACTAAAAGCGGGTTTATATTTGTATAATCGACATTTAAACTTATTGTTTCGTTTTTTTATTCGCTTTGCGATGAGGCGCGAGTTTTCTTGGTTTTACGATTTCGTCAACCCACGTTTTGAAGAGTTCGAAGTCGACGCATTCAGTTTGTACGGTGATTTCGTCACCTGCGCGGAGCACGGTGTCGGACGAGGCAACCACGATTTCGTCACCGCGTTTTATGGAACGGATAAGCAGGTTGCCCGGCCACAAAACGTCTCGTATGGGTTTGTTCATCGCAATCGAGCCTTCTTCTATCGTGGTGGTGTAGGAGTGACGCGTCAGATGCACGTGTTCGTCTTCGAGTATGCCGTCGAGTATGACTTCGTATATCGGTTTTGCGCCGAAGATTTCGCTGACCATATATCCGAAAGATACGCCGAGAATGACGGGAACGAGCAACGTGAATTGCCAGGTGAGTTCAACGACCATGACGATTGCGGTTATGGGTGCTTTGACGATTGACGCAAAGAACGTTGCCATGCAAATCATGACGATGCAATCTCCGTACACTGCGTCCATGCCGATTGCGCCGCAAAGTTTTGAAACGAGTGCGCCTATGCATGCGCCTATGGAAAGCATGGGAATGAATATTCCGCACGGCACGCCTGCGCCGAGATTGAGTGCGGTTGCGATAATTCGCATGACGAGAACGAGCAACAACGATACGACGACGGGGGAAGAGAATATCGTAGCCGCCGTTTGTTCTCTTGTCGCACCGTTTGTGCCGAGAGACTGAATGAACGAGTGTCCGCCACCCATGACGGCAACGCTTATAAGTCCGAAAACGCCTGCCGCAAGGAAAGGAATGAGCATTTTACCAAGACCTTTTGCAAACGTAATTTTTGCAAATATTTTGCGTGAGAGCAGGCAAAGAGAATAAAAACCGAAGCCCAACAGACCGCTCAGAACAGCCGCGATTGCAACGTATCCGTACGATTTCAGCGGCATTTGCACAAGCGTGAACGTAGTGAAAGTGGAAGCCACTTCCATATGCATGAGTTCAAACAGCACATTGCGCGTTATGATTGCCGAAAGCACGGACGAGAACGCACATATAAATATCGCGGGCGTAAAACGTCTGTGTGCTTCTTCAAAGGCGAAGACGATTCCCGTAAGCGGCGCATTGAAAGCCACTGCAAGTCCTGCGCTCGCTCCGCCCGTGAGCTGATATCTTCGCTCCATATCGGTGCAACGGAGCATTTTGCTCACTCCGTCTCCGCAAGTCGCGCCGATAAACATACTCGGTCCTTCCGCACCTGCGGTGAGGCCGGATATTATGCAGACAAGGCATGCCGCCGCCATTGACGGAAGCGATTTGTACCACTTCAGTTCAAGCAGACCCCTTGCCGCTCCTTCCGTTTGCGGAATACCGCTTCCGCGAACCATAGGCACGAATTTTGCAAGCGTAGCAATAGCAAATGCGATTATGGCAAGCGCAATAAAGAGTAATGGAATGAATGCGGGATTTTCACGTACGAGCGCGTATAAATCCTTTGCGTATTTTGAAAACAACTTGGCGGCGATATTGAAGAAAGTCACCACTATGCCTGCCGAAATTCCCGTTATTATTCCCACCGCCATCAACTGCACGCCGTGACGGTACAATCTTGAAAGCAAATCTTTTTTCGTCATATTTCACCATGTGATTCGATTTCGCAAAAACGTATTATAGGCTCACCGCATTGCAAAATCAATCGATTTGTCGATTTAAGCGTAGTTTAACTTTTTACTGTTTCGTTTTCTATGCTTGCGTTTGCATTGTCGCTTTTGTCGGTTGACGGTTTTTCGTATTTTGCAAGCGTAGTTTTCAGGCTGTATATCACGCGTTGGCGCAAAGATTCAGGGGATATGACTTCGATTTTGTAGTTGTATTGCAATATCCAGTATAGTATGGCTTTTTCGCTTGCGGTGACCGTGGCTGTGAAATGCTCGTCGTCAACTCGTTTCACGACAAAGTTTGTCCCGAACCAGTCCGAGAGCGTGTCCATCATGTAGTTGCGGCATTTTATCGTTACGGGGATGGGTTTGTCGTTGTACATGTACGGAAGAGCGGTGGATATTTGCTTGTAGTCTATGCCTTTTTCAAATCCCGCGTTCTCTTTTAGCGGCTTCGCATCTTCGTTGACGATTTCTATATTCGTAATTTTGTCCATGCGGTAGTAGCCGACTTCTCCGAACACTTCGTCGAACATCATAAGATAATAGCGTTGATTGTGCAAAAACATCTGATACGGCGAGCCTTTGTGGGACAGGTTTTTGTGCAGCCGCTTGTCAAGCCCCATCTTGTTGTAGTCAAAAGTGATTTTCTTGCCTTGTTCGATGGCTTCGTCTGCGATTTCGACGTTGTAAAAGAAGTCTTTGTTGCTCGATTTGTCCCATTCTTTGACGGAATACACGTGCTTTACGTGCGATTTGAAGTTGCGCCCACCGAGAGATATGAGTTTGTCTATAAGTTGCTTGGAGTGCGTCGAATTTATGTTTCTAGACGAAAGAACGCTGTCGATAAGAAGTCGCAGTTCGGCGTTTTCGATTTTGCGTGTGGCAAGATATGAGCCTTCTTTGCCGCTTTCTATATCGAATCCCATTTCTTTCAGATAGGAAAGATTGCGCCCGACGGCTTTTCTTTCACATTCCACGCCGTAATCGCGCGCGAGCAAATCTATTATGTCCTGTTGCGTGAGCGGATGCTCGTCATCGCTGTATTCTTCAAGAATTTGATATATCCGCATTATGAGAGTTTTCTTTGCTTCGAGTGCCATATTCGCTCCTTTTTCGCCGGTTGTCGGAATTTACGAAACGGTTGCGAAAAATTTTTTGAATTTTTCTCGCGGATGTCCCGATTTCGGTACACAGTATAGCATATTATATGTTTGCAAGCAAGGGGAAATCAAAATCCCGAGCGAAAATAACATGTGAAAGTGCAAATCACTTTAAGGAGTAAATTATGAAAATTTTGATGAGCCGTATAAACGAAGCAACCAGAGTCAACGATTCGCAAATCGCAACGAGAAACGGAAAGATCGTGTACGTCAGAATGTGCCTTATCAATAGATAAGTAAGACGTGACAAGGTGCAAAACCACAGAACATGATACCCCAAATAGCGCGGATTTGCCGATTCTCTCCTTTATTTTGACTTGCGTTTGACCCGCGCAAGTCGACAAATACAACGAATTCTTCAATGGCAAATCCGCGCACCCGACAATATAGTTTTGTTGTGACTCAGTCACTTTACCTTATTTATTTTTTTGAAACGGAACGGCGTTTTGCCGCTCCGTTTTCTCAATAAATTGCGAAAAGCTAGAAATATTAAAGAATTTTAAGAAAATTTGTCTGATTGTGGGAAATTCGTTCTTTTCCAATTGTTTAATTTATATAGACAAGAACAACAATGAGCAAACGCATGCGTATAAAACGCTGCGAGCAGGTTGTTTTCCGTGCCGAAACGCAGAAAACACGGCGTAGCAAGGGGTGCTATGCCAAGATTTTTTGCGGATAGCGGTGAACGCCGATTGCTCAATCGCAATTGCGTTGTTCTTTGTGTTATGGCATAGGGAAGAATTGCGCTTTTGACGTATAGTCAGACAAGCCGACAAATCACGTTTCGCCGATGTGGCGAAGGCAGGGCGCACTTCGTCGCATCCCGACACGAATTTTTTAATGCCGAAACTTTTCTTCGGCAGGGCCGCTTACTTTTTTAGCGGCCTTTTTTTATTATTGATATGTATTTTGTATATCGTTTTGAATGTTAATTACAAAATCCGTCGTCAATTTTTCAAAAATACTCCAAAACACTTGTCAAATTTTTCAAATTAGTGTAATATAACTCTTGCTTTGGAGGCATAGCCCAGTTGGTTAGAGCGCTACGTTGACATCGTAGAGGTCATAAGTTCGAGTCTTATTGTCTCCACCACACGCAACCTGAAAAGAACTTTCAGGTTGCTTTTTTATTTGGCAAAAGTCGTGCTTGCACGGCAACTTGCCAAATAAAAAAGCAAAGAGCGGAGCGGTTGC
>ULXL01033190.1_pt1 | contig 18670 bp, 27 predicted proteins | sample 1961241 | NCBI WGS metagenome assembly ULXL01 (sample SAMEA4835837, study PRJEB28245) | human gut metagenome | biome: gut microbiome; material: fecal sample | place: Denmark | collected 2008
CCCCTTCCTCAGGCTCCACGCCAAGCAGCGCAAGCGCTGCCGCCATGTCTTCCCTTTCGCTCGGCTGCGGCTCCAAAACGGGTCCATAGTTGAAAACCAACCGCGGCGCTTCGCCGGATACATCAACGGCAACGTTCACGATGCGCGGGTTGCCGTCTGCGTCCACGGGTTCAAATGCCGATTCAATGGCTTCATCCGGCTCCGTCCATTCCATACAGGCGCAATCTGTAATGCCCCTGATTTCTGCATCCTTCTCCTGCGCGAACGGCGCTATACTCCCATCCATGGAATATCCGCAAAGCACTTCGCCTGTATTGCCGTTATAAAAAATGCGTCGAATAAACATTGTTTCCTCCTAGCCCAAGATGATGTATTTGTAATCAAAATCGACCCATAAATATTCGTTCCAGCTTGCGCCCTTAGCTATTGTAAGGATTCCGTTAGAATAGCTTGCCTTGTAAAGGCTACTTTGCGGGATGTTGTTGGCATAACTTTGCCCACCGCCATAATTCGACGACCGATCAGTATAATATCCATATGCAAACCCTATGCCGCCGTATTGCGCACGCATTGCGATATCGTATGGTTCCCGTGTGATAACAATGGCGTATGCTTTCGGCTTGAACGGAATCCCGGTTATAACCAAATTGGGGCTGTTTGTGCCGCGAATGGTGCCAACTATTTTTCTATCAGAACCAGCGCCGACGTTCGTAATGCCTATCATTCGATCACCCCAGTATCACGTAACTTGTTGGCCTATGAAATGCGGGGCTTGCTGGCACCGTAAATACCCCGTTGGAATATGTCGCATTGATAAACCCATCGCCTTCGTTCAAGTCAAAATAATAATTTCCGTTGCCCCCAGTATCCTCGCCCGCCGTATAGCGAACCCGAACCAATCCGCGTTCCTCCATTATGCTCTCGCACTCTTCTGCGCCAGTAAACGTATACTGTCCGCCAACATAATAGAACTTCGGTTCAAATGGAATGCCTGTAATAACTACATTTCTGACGCTGTACCCGTAGTTAAGCGTTCCTTCAATTCTACGCAGTTTTCCGCCGCCCCCGACGTTCACCATTCCCACCAGCCCAGGCGGGATCAAAACCGACGTATCCGCCATATCAATCACCCCCATGCCACGATTGTTGGGATCGTCATCGCCGCAGTCGGCACGGCCTTCGCATATAAATAAATGCCGCCGTCGTAGGACAGGCACACCGGTGCAAGATTGCCGCCCAGCGCGTCATCCGGCGCCGGTGCAACCTGCGCAAAATGCGCCGCCGTGACGCCTGCGCATGGAACTGCAGCCCGATACGGGAAATCCGTATAAGTGCTGTCCGATAACCATGCAGATGTAGCGATCGATTTATTTGTGAATGTCAGCCGGGCTGCCTGCGCGCCGATCCCCGCCCTGGCAGCTGCGGCCGTCGTTCCGCCCGTGCCGCCTGCCGCAACGGGCAGCGTACCCGCCTGCAGCGCACCACCCGCGCCCGTGTATACGGCTTTGTTCGCCAGCGTGCCGATCTTGCCGTCGTTGGTTATATTGCCGTGGGTATGAACATTCGCCTTGTTTTGCGCTGCAACCGCCGCATCAGCGTTCGCTTTCAGCTGCGCGTCGATCGCGTCAAAGTTGGTGTTGAAGTCATCCACATCATAATTGTCATTTGCGGCGGGTTTGATTAAATTGTAATTCGTCGTGTTTGTAGCCATTTTTTACACCTCCAAGCTGTTACGGATGTATGTATGGGTATAGCTCGCAAGTTGCGCATGCGTATACCCCGCCGCCTTGATCTCACCATGGGTTACATATGTAAATACATACGCAACCGCCAAATGCGCGGGCTTTATGCGCTCTATTGCCCGTTTTAGGGCATCAAGCTGTGCCGGGATGCCGCGCGTCGAGATGAAGGTGATCGTAAATCGGTAGTCCGCATACTGCTCCGTAACGGCAACCTCGCCGTTGGCGTAGCTTTCGGCCACTGCTTTTATCATATCGACCGTGGTCGTTCCCGCGCTGCGCATCGCGGCGACGACGTTTTCCCTGCGGTGCGCATCCGTCAGACTTATGTCCGTCTCGATCCCGTAGGCTCGCTCCCAAAGGTCAAGGCTTGCGGACGCGGTCGCTACAAAAGCGCCGTCGATTGAGTCGTCGCCCGCCGCCCACAGGGCGTCAAGCGCCGCTTGTATCCCGTTTTGCAGCGCCTTGACCTCCGGCGACTTCGCGTATAGGATGAGCTTATCAGCCAGCTGCACTAAGCGTCACCGTCCCTACTGCCGGAACTTCGCTCGCCTGCAAAGGTATCGCAGAAGTCCCGTTATTGACCTTTAAATTGCTGTAGTCATTGACGCCCGGCACAGACATCAAAAGATACGCGATTTTGTTGTACGACACGCTGCTCGCTTCAAACGCAAGGCCCTGAAAGTAATCTTTCATGGCTGCAGAAAAGGATTTTTTTACCGCATTTAATGTCGTATCAGCCGAGATCGTCAGCGTAGCGGTTACTGTGATCGCCTTTGCTGTCGCGGACACGACGGTTACGTCCGCGCCGATCGGCCGCTGCGTCTCGATATGCTCTGCAGCAGCAGCGCGCACATCCTCGTTGACCGCCCCCATATCCGGGCTTGCGAGCACAACCTTGACCGTGCCCGCGCCCGCCCATAGTGGAAGCACTTTCGCCGCTCCCACACCCGCGACATCGAGCGCCCACTGCTGATAGTGGTACGCGTTGCCGGACGTGGCAGGGGCTCGCAGCCGGAATAGAACGCGTTCTCGTAGCGCTTCGTCCGTCTCGCTGTCGGATCCGCCCGTCGCGGCGGCGGTGTTGGTGATATCCTCCACGCCTACAATATTTTGAAAAAGCTGTGTGAGTGTTCCTGCGGCGGCGTTATACGCTGACCCGACTTGGTCAGCTGTGGCAGCGATCGTGGCCGTGCCGCTCAAGATCGTCGCGGCGGCGTCTGTCACAAATACCAGGCCGTCAGCAGCTACGACGCGCGTGCCTGCTGGGATCACCGCCCCATCTGTCCCGCTCGCCGTGATCTCCACCGTGGCTTTTGTCCCCGGCTTGCGCGTGATACCGTACTCAGCGGCGCGCAGATCGAGGTACTCGCCCTCATTGGTCTGAAGCAGAAAGGTCTGCATCGCATAGTCGATCGTCGCATATATCTTTGCCATCTCCACCGATACGGCCGCAGCCATGTCGGCCGCAAAAGAGCCCTCGATCTTCGATATGTCAGCGCCCATGTGGGACAATATCGCCTCGCGGATCGTATTTTTTGTCATGTCCTCATACATCGTAGTTTACCTCCATGCGCGCATCACCGTAGGCAGTGACCGCCGTGCATCGCACCGTGAGGGTGCCATCCTCAAAAGTAGCGCTCGCATCCGATATTCCGCTGATGTCCGGATGCTGTGTCAGGCACTCGCTCACGTAGCGGACTGCCTCGGCCTCCTTCACCTCGCGGATCCACTGTTGTCCCGCGAGTGTCATAATCTCGTTGCCGTAGTCCCAGCTGTGGATTTCGTCTAAAAAGCGCTCTGTGTGCAGCGCACGCCATGCCCAGCTTTTAACGGCTTCCAGCCCGCTCACGACCAAGGGCTCCCCTGCGGCGGTGAAACGCGGCTTGTCCGCGGCATAGTCCCACGCCACATCGCGGTACGGCCCCGCATCTGTGGCCCCGGTTGCGTCCGTGTATAGATCAGGCTGCAAAAATGGAAAAATTTCAGGCATTGGCGGCCTCCAATTTGCATATTACGTGATAAGTCTGCATGTCGGCGCTTGGGAGCACGAGCACGAGGTCACCCTTTTTCAGCGCCCATTCCTCGCATTTTGCTTTTACGCCTTTGATCGTCTGCGCCGTCGCGGAGACCGTCGCGTTTACAGGATGCGCGGGCACGTCGAGCGTCACTTTCCGCTCATAGCCCTTGCGCAGCGCGGCGTTCACAAAAAGCGCCTCGCCGTCCACATCGAGGCCGTTGCACGTGACCGCAAGCGGCTCGACGCTTTTCACCGTGCCTGTCATGCAGCCGCCCGTGATGGTCGGCTGCGAGGCGCTCGCTTCCTTACCCATAATTTCCAGCAAGCCGACATATGGATTCATCTCCTGCGGCATCTCCTACACCTCCTACTCTCGCACACTCCCGTCCACGTTGTACTTGTACGCCCAAGTCCCTGTGTTTTTGACCGCCGTTTTCTTCGTTGACTTGCTGCTCGCCAACGCCTTGCCCGCCGCCGTCGCATCCATCGTCGCTTCCCATGCCAACGTCAGCTTGTTGGTGTATACGCCATTTTTCCACGTATGGCTGTCTGCTGATATAAAGAACTTGCCATATAGGCTTGTAAATGATTCCCTGATCAGAACCGAATTCCCAGCAATACAATTTGCATTGCCGAGGTTTGTCACCGTGCCGCTGCGCTTTAAACTGTTTTTGCGGATCAGTTCCTCAGCCGCCGCGATAGATTCCGCACGAGTGGAGGATTCGATGATGATCTCCTGCATCACGCCGAGCGTCGTGTCCCCGGTCACTGTTTGCTTAAGATTTCCCTTTTTGTCATAGATCGCCACCTGGCTTACTATGCTGTCTCCTGTCTCGCTATACGAAGCCTCCATGATGTTCGCGCCCTCCTCGACCACGCCTGCTAGCGTCGCGCCTTTTTCGATGATATCGACCACGCCGCCCCGCATGCGAAGCATGTACGCGCTCCCGTTTTGCGCAGCAGCCAGTGCATACCCCGTCATGATCGCATCATACAAAGTTACGCCCATGAAGTAGCGATCAAACGTATAGCCTGTGGGTGCAAGGCTCCCCACCCCGATGCCGTATTGCCCGCAGATCGCGGCGGCAGCAGCCTCTGCGGTCATGCGTTTTATTTTTTGTACAATCTTATTGCGCTTTAGATATATTCCAAAGTCTTTTGCTGTCACTGTGATTTCGTTGCTCGCGGTCGATCGTGACACGGACGTCACAATGCCAGCGAAAACCTGACCATCCGCTTCAAAGATTACAGCATCACCTACAGATATCGCTACCGTCGGTATATTGTGGTCAGTTGGGGATTGCACAATATTCGCTGTCAACGTTCTGGCACACTCTTTTTCGCTCCCAGCCGTAGTGATTGATGCCGCGAGTTGCGTTACGTCGCTGCCTCCTATTGTCAGTACCATAGCTATTTCACCTGAGGTATATTCAGTATGCCACCACGAATCGAATGCATGTTCTTGATACCATTCACGGCTGCAATGTTTTTAGCCTTATTTTTATCGCCGTACATTTTTTCAGATATAATATATAGGCTTTCACCCTTTTGTGGTGCGTAAAACTTCGGCGTGGCTGGGTATTGGTCAATCGCACGGCCTGATGCTACGGACACGCTTGCATGCCTATACTCCGCCAATGTCAGCGTATAGTACACGTCGCCGCTTCCGTCGCGTTCCCCGTAGCGGATTGTCTCGACCAAGACCGGGAGGTTTACATCCGTACCTGTCACCAAAAACCGCACGACGGCGCGGGACGCCGACCACGCTTTAAACTGGGCGACGATCGCATATGGCTGCACGTCGTCGGTGATCGCAAAGCTGTACTGCCGCGCCGGTAAAAAGCCTGATATGTTGATGCTGTCAAGCGTCGGATACCCGGCGATGCGGAGATCGCCGAGCGCGTGGATGTTAACGGTCTCAACTTTGATTCCGGCACCGACCTCAAAACTTTCGGGCGTTACCGGCAGGATCAGGCTCCCGTTAAAACAAAATTTCGCTTGCTCGCTCATGCGATGCTCACCTCCCCGACATAGCCTGCCTGCGCGTCCGCGATCTTCTGGCAAAGCGCCGTCGCGATTCGGTCGATGTCTGCCTCCTCGCGTACAATGAACGAATTCCCTGTGACCTGTACGGTTGGCGCACCTCCCTGTTCCCGCGCCTGAGATGCAGTGAGCACGCGTTCGCCTTCGTGTAGCAGCGCAGGAAAGTTATTATATGGCACGCGGCCGATGCCATAAGCATAGCCGCGTTCGTGCTTCATACGCGGACTTGCATTTGACGCCCCTCCTCCGAGTTCGGCTGCAATCACACTAGCTACCCCGCCCCCCGAATCCTTTATTGCGTTTGCTACCCCTTCCGAAAATTTAAGCCCCATATTATAGCCCGCATCCAGATACACATCCTTCACGGCTACTTGTATATCGTCAACCAGTTTTTCATTTGCCTCCTGTTGGAGCTGATATCCTTTTGACCCAAGATATTCCGCATTTGCCTCTGCCTGCGCCGCGGCAAGCATGCGGCCCTTTTCAACGGAATCGGCCTCTGTAAAGGCATCCTTAGCCATAACCTCATCCATTTTTTCTCGCAGCAGACGTTCTTTCTCGTTCTCAAGGCTTGCCTGCCACTCGCCTATCAGCCGGTTAGCCTCTTTCATTGCCTTGCCGCTCTCGCCGCTCAGCCAATCTATTTCTTCCTGCATGCCAAGCTTGCGGCGTTCATTGTATCCTTCGCCCAGCGCGTTATCCATTTCGTCACGCATGCCCTGCAGCGTAGAGGACAATCCATCAAAGGTTTTAGACTGCGTCTCCAGGGATCCTGCAAAATCTGCGCCCATATAATCCGCGATCGCGGCGGCGGCTTCCTCGCCGGGCACGAGGCCCTTGCTCACCATCTCCTGTACCTCGTCTTTTGCGATGCCGGAGGCTTCCGCAAGGTAATCCCAGACCGGAATTCCGCGCTGTAATATCGGCTCGAGGAACTCCTTCGTAGCTTTGCCACCTATTTTCATGCGGCCGAGATAGGTCGCAATCGCAGACATGTCCTCTTTGCCCATGCCGAGCGCCGCGCCCGCGTCGCCGATCTTCCGCATGGTCGGAAGCAGCTCCTCCATCTCGTACCCATAGGTCTTTAAGACCTTGCCCATGGACGTGAGGTCCTCATATAAGAAAGGCGTAGTGTTAGCGAAGTCGGCCACGTCGGACAGAAATCCCTCGGCCGCTCTCGCGTCGCCAAAAAGCGTCGTGAAGGAAATTTTGTCCTTCTCCCGCTGCGCGGCGATGCCGGAGCCGCTTGAGAGCGATTCAGCCTGCCTCTGCTTGATATCGTTGTAGGTATCTTGGACAACGGACTTAAACGCTTCATCCTTGGAGTTATACTGCGCCGTAAACGCCTGTACCGCGCCAGTAAGCGCACCGACAGCCGCGCCGATCGCAGTTCCCGCAGGCCCGGCGACGGATCCCATTGCAGCGCCGGAAGCAGCGCCGCCTAGCACAGATGTGATTGCGTTTCCGGTCTGACTGCCGTATGCAGAACTTACAAACGCTCCCCCCAGGTCTGCTGCAGCATTCCCCGCCATAGAAAATATACCGGCCTTTGCTAAAGCGGCCAGCGTCCCGCCCGAGCTGCTCATGCGGTTCTCGGTCTTGGACGCAACCCCCGTCAAATTATCCATATCCCGTGCGGTTCGCTTTGCGGCACGGCTTACGGACTCGAGGTTTTGCTTGATATTGTCGTAGTTCGCTTGCGCTGCTTCCATGCGCAAGCGGGACGCTTCGTCGCCGACCGCCATAAAGGCTTTTTCCGCGTCCTTTAAGTCGCGTTTGGCCGCCGTGAGGTCGGTCTTGAGCGTGACTTTGTGCCGGTTCAGTGCGTCCAGCTCTTTTTGCAGGCTACCTAAGTCTTTGCGGAAAGAGGTCTGCGTCCGCTGCATCTTCCGGATTGCTTCGCTGTAGTTGTCTTTCGCCGATATGACGATGCTTGCATCCAAGCTCATGCATTCGCCCTCCTTTCCAAGATTTCAGCAGCAAAAGCCTGTACCAGCATCTTTTCGCCGGTCGGCATGCTGTAGTACTGACCCGGAGTGATGTTATGGTCGCGGAAAAGGTAAAACATCAGCGTCAGCTCCGGGTCCTCCATCAGTTTTTTTTGATTTCCTTCACGCAATCTTCGCCGAAGCCGGAAAGATCGGTGATCGCGTTATACAAGCCCACGACCTCGCCGGGGAGCAGCAGTGCGGCCACGGTCTCGGCGGGCGTGAGCTTGGTGCTGCGTCCCTTCGGCTTGAGCCTTTCGGCCAGCCGGGAATCGCGCAGGTCGGGCGACTCCACCGCCGCGAGGATCACGTGCGCTTTGAAGTCGTCTTTTGGCGCGTCATCCAGCTCTTTTGCTGTCAGAGCATGGATTTTTACGACAAACGGCTGCCCGATCATATCGGACAGCCGGGGAATCTCCACCTCTGCGGTGGGACGGTCGGTGACGGCGTCGCCGCACCCTAAAAGCATCTCGATAATATCCATGGGGGTTATCCCTCCCTGATCGCGTCGACCAATTCCCAATCCTCGAACGTAAACGGGCTTTCAACCTTTCCGGTCACTCCTACTTCCCAGTCCGCAAGTGTCAAATCGTCGAACGCAACACCTGTCAACATTACCCGCTCCGATCCATACGCGTCAGGATCATCCAACTTTGATATGATCGTAAAGCGCGGGTCTGTGCCATCCTTGACATCTTTGAGCGCCTCGATCATGCGCGACCCCACCTTGTGCAGCTTGATCGACCCGGTCCCTTCCATGCTCATCAGCTTTTTACCGGGCGTAAGTTTCCGGCACTGGTTGATGGTTTCACGATTAAAAGCGATTTTCGCCTGCAAGCCGTAGCATTCTCCGACATATACGTCATCAAGCCACATCTCACCCCAGGTGCCACTGATTACTCTGCTTGCCTTATCCATAGCACAGCCTCCTTAAAAAGTCATATCGATATCCACATCTTCAATCGCGTCGAGCATCCTGATACTGCCGCGCACGAAAACGTGCTCATCAGTGTCCGCGGTTTTAATTTGCGCATCGGTCATATCGGCAACATTGTCCCCGCGGTTTTTCAGGTATGCGCGCTGCGCTTCAATGTCGATCTCAACGGCAGACATTCCCGTCTGAAGAATCCCTTCTGCCTCAAGGCTCTTTAGGTATGCCATATAGGCGCCCAAAAGCACGACCTTGTTGTCATAACTGTTCGCCAGCTTCCCGATGTAGTTATCCTGCGTGAGAATACGCAAATCACGGCGGATGAGATCGAGCGTTTCTACCAGCTTGATTTTCTTCAGCAGCGCGCTCTTTCCGGTGAGCGTAGTGAGCGAAGTCACACCGCGCCCAGTCTTGACCTTCACACCATCGTGCACCAGCACAAGCTTGCCGGCATCGATTGCCGTGTTCAGCTCCGCCCGGCTCATTCGCTCAACATCCGACACTTCTGGCAGCACCGCATTCGTAATGCTCTGCGATAATGGTGTTCCTGCGATCAGCCCCGCAATACGGCTGCAAAACGATGCCGTATCCAGCGTGGACTCTCCAACGACAATATCATCCGCCACAAAGTTTACAATGCTCTCGCTGTCTGCCGTCACGTTCGGCAGCACCGCCTTATATATCTTGTCATAGTCAGCACGCTGCGTGATGATCCACGATTTGATCGTAGCCGCGTCATCCGTGGATAAATCAGCGCCACCTACGATCCAGTTGAAATCATAAGCCGCGACTTTGCCCAAGGCAACCGTCATAGTTTCGCTGGACGGCTTCACATAAGCAATGATCTTCGCCGGGCGGTTCACATTCCCGATCAAAGCACGCCTGATATATGCTTTGTTATCCTCCCCGAGAGCTGCGGGGATATCGGCTTCTACGGCGATTTCATGCACGCCGTGCACACTCGTTGTTGCATCGGTCAGAATCATCGCCACCACCCCCTGCCCCGCACGTCGGCTTACTGCCTGCGCGGCCTGCGAAAACGTGATGGTGACGCTTGGCAATCCACTCATTTTACTTTATCCTCCTATCTTTGCTTTCACGACCTGCATCAGGTCGTAGTCCTTCCCGCCGGCTTGTCGAGCTCCAGTATAAAATGCGCTTACATTCACGGCGGCATAGTCAGCTTGCGGCTGTGCTGCAGTCGTCGCGGTCACCGATACGGCCCGGTCATCAACCCGGATAAATCCAGCATCAAGTACTTCCAGCACCTTGTCCTGAAGCGCAAGCAGCTCATCCGACGCGCTGTATCCATAGTCATCTGTTGGGGTAAAGCAGTATACCCTATACATCTCCGTGTTCTGCATCGTGCCCCGGGTGATCGGCTCACGTGCAGATGAAATCAGCACAATGTACAGCGACGGTCGCTTAAAATCTTGCGGCACTTCATCCGTATAGATCTTGCAGTCCGGGCATGCCGCGGCAAGCGCGCCTTTCAGCGCGGCAATGATCCCATCTGGCGCTAGCATCGTTTTCTCACTTTTCCTCCAAAATTCCGGCCATATCGCGCACAAACTCCTCCGCAAGCGGCACTAAAACGTCTTCCATATCACGCGCGGCAGACTGATAAAAGTGCCTACCGTCCACATATGCAACTTTGGTTCTTCGTGGCCTCGCGCCATCCCCCGGCAGACGAATCTTATGGCCACTGTTTACGTAATTCGTGATTGCACCAGGGCTTTCGTCGCCCGTGCTTGTGTTTACCGCGCGCACGGCGGCGTACCCGCCGCCACTGCCGACATACTTCTCCTGCCAGCGTTGCAGGTTTCCAGTGTGCCGCTCCGTTGTCATGCCCACTTCTCCTACGACTGCCTTTTGCGCATGATACGCGATCTCTTCATGCAGTTTTCGGCGCATTTCAGGTGCTTTTTTCAACAGATTGTTCAGCGCTGCGTCAATCTTATCCAGGCCTCTTATGTCAATGCTTTGCATCAGGCATCCCCCGTTTTCATGATTTCGTATGCGTTGTGCGTCGCTTCAAGCATGTGGCACTCCCGCACGCTGAAGCGACCGCCAATTGCTGCAATGATATCGCCCGGCCGCAGCTCGATCACCTTGGGTGTTATCAGCAGCAATCCGGTCTCATGCTTTGCGTTCGGCGTTTCCTGTGTCCAGCGCACGTAGCGCTCCGTCAGCACCGCCTCGAAGGAAACCACATCCTCGCTCTGCCGCCGCAGCGTGCAGAGCTGCGGATCGACGGCCGCCGCCTCGATCTCGTCATAGTGCTTATGCCGCACAAGGGACGCGATCAGGCAGTGCTCCCCGCTCACGCGCAGGGCTTTGTCCGGGCTGATCAGGGCGCTTTTGCGCACCGTGATCTTGTAGCCGCGCGTTGCGGCGGCGAGGGAGGAGTATATCACGCGGATTGAGTACTCCGCGCTTCCCCACAGGCTCCCCGCGTCCGTCCATCGCCCGTCTTTATACGCAAGCACGCCGATCGGTGCATCGAGCTTTCCCGGATTCACGATCATAGCAAGTTCCTCGCGTGCATCCCCAAGATGCTATCCACCACGCGGTTTACCGCGCCATTCTCCCCCGCATACGCGCGGTTATCGTACATGTCCTGACACAGGACCATAAAGGCGAGCCAAAAGTCCGCGTGATCGTCCAGCGTCTCCGCGTCGGGATCGTCGCTTTCGGCAGGGATGCCGGTATAGCTTGCGAGATACCCTTTTGCCGCCTCCATGATCGCAGCGATCTCTGCCGAATCGTACGCTACGCCGTCAAGGCGCAGATAGCACACAACATCATACAGCATGATTTCGCTGATCTTCATAGGCTCGCCTCCTCCTCAAGTCTCTGTCAGCGCAGATTACGCCGACTTCGTCGCCAGCACGGCGAGCTTCTGGTTATCCGTGACCTTGGAATCGAACTCGAACCAGGCCACGACGCCGATCGCATGCTGCGTGGCGTATTTCTCGCGGAGCACCTGAATGGATATGTTTTCGCGGATATTCACGGACAGGCCGGAGTAGTCGCCGTAAAGGACCGCCTTTGCCCCCGCCGCGAGCTTGGGCATGTTGTCGGACAGATACACCGGCTTGCCAAGCAGCCGGTACGGAAATTCTCCGGTCACGTCATCCTGGAGCAAGTAGCGGCTGTTGCCGTCCTTGAGCTTCTTGATCGCAACGAAAGTGTCCGGATGCATCGTCCAGCAGGCCCGCGCCTGATACGCCTGCTTGATCTTGGACTGGAGCTCGATCAGCTCATCCGCAGTAATCGCCGCAGCGGCCGCCGCCGTCATGGTCGTGCCTGTAGCAAGCGCGCCCTGCGCCGCGTTGGAGCCGGTGCCGTTAAGAAGCTGCCCTTCGATCCACACTGCGATCTCCTCCGCCATTTGATTGACGATGAAAGTCACGACGTCAAAAGCTCCGTTGTTCTCGACGCTCCGGCCGATCAGGGTAAGCGCGCCAGCGAGATAGCCGCCGAGGTCTACGGACGTAAATTTGCCGGAGTCGGCAGTGAGCTCGGTGAACTCCGCCTGGTAGCCCACGGTGATGTCGTGGGTCGTGTTGGCCTTGCCCCACACGGGCACCTTGAGCGTGCCCTTGACGTTGTAGATCGTCGCGCCCGCGAGGATGGGGCAGCGATCCCGCACCGCCTTGATGATGCGGTTGGCGATGGTGGTCGGGATGATCGCCCCGTTGTTGCCCATCGTCATGTTTTGCTCGCCCGCGCGCATTTCGGAAACGCGGCCGAGAACATAGTCGGCAAACGCCTGTTCCTCCTCCGCAGCACGGCTTTCAACACCGCTTGCTTCGGGGGGACGATTCATGCTGCGGGCGCGTTCCTCTCGCGCAATGGTATCATCGATCGCGCGGATCGCGCTCTCTGCCGTGTCAAACTGCGCCACTTCTTCCTCCGTCATGGCGCGGGTCTCGATGTCGGCGGTGCTCACGAGGTTGTCCATCGCCTGTTGGTACTCCGCCCGCTTCTCTAACAATGCTTTCAGATTCGTCATATGTACCTCCCTGTTTTATTTTCTGATTGCATCAATGCGCGCCCTGAAGACGCTGTTATCAAAAAACGGAGGCTTGGCCTTTATGCCATCCTCCGTAATCTGCGGTTTTATCATTATCATTCTTGTTTCGATTTCGACCTCCGTTTCTGCACGCAGCTCGACGGAAGTAGCTGAGTAACACGGCTCCTGATTCACCACAAGTGTGATGTGGTCAAGATCAAGAGATTTGATCCGGCGCAACGGCAGCTCACCCTCTGCGCGTGCCTCTACAGTGTCCTGCACGTTATACATCCCGAATGACCACCCTTTGATCGCACCGCGCTTCGCAAGATCAATAATGTTTTCATCCCGGATCAGCACATCCGCATGCAGGCCTATGCTATCCTCGTATAGCTTCAGCGATCCGTCGTCCGTGCTGGCGTAGATATGTGTGCAGTCGTGATCAACGGTCAGTGTGATGTTCCCCGCCCTGCCAATCGCACGTTCAAATGCCCGCGGCTCAATCTCCTCGATTACTTTGCCGTGCGGCGTAATGACTGGTCTGCTTTTCTTCTCCGTCACATTGACGTAGCCACTGATGCGCGCGCCATCCGCTCTGACTTCAATTTTCATACTCTCCTCCTCCAAAATTGCATAAGAAAAGCGCCCTGCCAATTGGTAGAGCGCTCAACGACCTTCCATGTCGCCCGCTTTTAATGTCATAGTTCGGGTTCGCCCGCGGCCGGTTTCGCTTCGGATAGCGCCGCTTCCTCCATCGTGCTCACCTGATTCGTGTTTGGTGTATAGATCGTCTTCGTTTTCGGGTCGTACAGCACCGTATCAAGCCCGAGCTTGATCCAGGTAAGCCCAAGCGGTTCCATATCCTCCTCGTACCGAACCTCGTCGATCTGCATGAAATTAGAATCGAGTGCAAGCTTGTATGCCTCAAACCGTTCCTTCATCGAGCCCTTTAGAAGCTCCTTCGTGTCAAAGGCCCAATAGAGTTTCCCTTTTTCGTTCTCGAGGAGAAAATCCTTATTCAGTGCACACTGGATCGCCGTCATCAGCGGAATCGCGGCAAGGCGTGCCAAGCTTGCCGTATCATCCTCAGATGCTTTTCCCCCTATCACATTTGCAGAAATATGGAATATCTTTGCAAACTCATTCGCATTGGATATCTTGTTCTCGTTGAGCTGCATCTCAACAGAGGTATTTGAACTTTCTTTGAAGTCAAGGCCATTATTCAGCACCACTACATTATCGCTGCTGTTGCTGTACATGCGATTAAATGCCTCACGCAGTGCTTTCATCGCAGCCTCATCAAGGCGTTTTTCAGACTTCAAAAATCCTTTTTTATTCCCGCCCTTTTTGACCATATACAGTTCAAAGCAAAGCGATTGATAAGCGACCTCGATCAGTTTTGCACTTTCAACAGTGATCGGCACGCCCTCCGCGCCGTCCTTTGTATTGCGCAGGATTTTTATGAAGTCGAACGGTTTGAACGTTTTTCCCTGAACGATGATATCAAAGTCCTTGAAGATCGGATCAGTATACCTGCGAATAGCAATCCTTGTTTCATCCACATAGTGCAAACTGTGAAATTCACCTTTTACCTTGTGGATATACGCATATCCGCCTTTACCTAGAAAATAGTCCCGCGTGATCGCTTTCCAAAATTCATTTGCATTGAGCGTATCGCCTGTTTCATCATTCAAAAGTTTCAGGCGCGGATCATTTGTAATCACCTCAGCCTTCCCGCCATTATCCCTGTACAGTTTGATCGGCGTGCTTGCGACTATGTTCGCAATGAGGTCAATCCCGCCGGATACCGTAGGCACCTGAAGTGCGATTTCTTTTGTTATTTCCTCGCCGCCGAGCAGCGCCTTGAGCAGCGCATCATCATACTGTACCGTTCCCGTTTCCGATCTGCTCTCCGCACGCTTTCTACGAAAAACCCCCATGCCTTTTCTCCTATGTTTGTGCAATAAAATAGTCCGCGCCAAACAGCATATCCTGCTCGACCAGATACGTAGCGTTGATCAACGCTACAACCATATCGACCTTGCCTGCACTTTTTTTCTTATTCACATATTTGTTCCGATTTGTGTCTTCTGTGCACCTTGCGTTCTGAAAGTTGATCTCGAGCATCAGGTTTTCATCGTACTTGAATCTGTGGCTCAGTATCTTCTCCCGCAATAGTTTCGTTGGGCTGTGCAGCACACTGGAATGCTGCTTTATTTCCACGCACTCAATAGCATGCTCCTCCAGTTTTTGCACGGTAGAGATCGCATTATAGCGGTCATATCCCAGCTGTACGATCTCAACCCCATACTTTTTAGGCAGAGATAGGATAAAGCGTTCTACGAACCCATAGTCGATCACCTCATCGCCACATGCAAAGCAAACCCCTTGCCGGATCAGGCGGTTATAGTCTACCCCTTCTTTTTTGCTCTTGTAATCCTTGCGATCTGCCGGGATAAATCCCCACACCTTTGCGTATAGATTGCCATCAACAGCAGTTACCATCGCGACCGCCGTATTATCGTCCGTCTGCGACAAGTCAACACCGATATAGACTGACTTACCACGCCAAAACGCAAGGTCTTCATCGCCCTTGCATTCCCGCACCTTGGTGATTTCGATATATCCCTCAACACCAAGCCCCTTATACTTGATGTTGTTATGCTTGCATAGGTAATTCTCGCGCTTATTTTCGTACAGAACGGCCATTGCCCGCATATCCAGGAGCGCTTGAAATACCGTATGATTCTTCACTGAAACAGGGTTGGACTGGTAAATTACAAGGTCGTTTGTCTTCCATTGATCATTGACGAGAAGCTCATCATCCGGCTCATAAAGCAGGGAAAAGCGCCGGCGATTATCCAATAGCCCATCCAGTGTTTTCTTCGAAATATCAATCTCGTCAATCATGGCATTGTCATCATTCGGGTATTGTGTAGAGATGACAATGCCAAGCTTTGACGGTAGCGTGATCTGCGATGAGCGCATGGCTTCAATCGGATATGCGTCCATTGCGCCCGCTTCATCCGCAAGGAAAGCGTTTGCAAGCTTTCCGTCCATCCTGTCCTGACTATATGCAAGTGGTGTATATTCGCTATCCGTCAGCTTGCAGCGAATCTCGCTACGCAGCACCCGAAACACAGAATCATCGGCAAGTGCAGGTGAGCTTTTTATAATCTTCCGGATCGCAAGTTTTAGCTCGCTTGATAGCTTCAGGTCAGGCGCAACGGAAAAGAACCGCGAAAACCGTGGTTCAGTAAGCATGAGCAGAACGAAACTAACCGCACTGTTGAATGTTTTGAAGTTCTTTCGAGCGATTTCAAGCAGTGCTGTCTCATAGTAGCGCCGTCCATCCAGGCACTTTGTGCAGAAAACAGCAGTGATCAGTAGCCACGCATAATCCTCAAGGCCATCATACATAGTGCAGCCAAGATCCGGATGCACCATAAGCCGTAGCAGCTTGCAGATTCGTCCGTATGCCGCATCATCCGCAATGGCATCCGGGTTCTTTCCATCCACAATATCAATCCACTGCGCCGCCTGCTGTTTCACATAGCGTGGTGCCTTCCTGTTGTCAGGCTCAATGCACCATTTTGCATATGTAACTGCGCGGCCATCAACTATCCGGTCCATCACGCAGCGCTGCAATCAGCGGATTCTCTTTTGCATCCGGCTTTTTCGGGATGCTCCGCGCCGCGGCCGAGATCGTCATTGCGCACTCCTTCTCGATATCAAACATCATTCGCTGCTTTGCCTGTATTTGTTTGTCGAGCGCAATGATGTTGCCCTGCATTGTGGATAACAGCTTATAGTATGCAGATGGTTTCAGCCCGCCCGGCGTTTCCTCTCCGATTTTGCCCTCCCGATACTCTTCCCGTAGCTCCTCGCGCGATGCCCTGAACTCCTCTTTCATTTCAGCCAGTTCTACGCACTCCGCTTGCAGCAGACAGTATCTGTTAATGATCGGCTCATATAACGCGTCATTCTTTCCGATCACGGAAAGTAGCCGGTTCACGCGTTGGAATTCGCGGTGCGCCACAGGTTTTTCCTTCACTTCGCGCCGTTCCGTAAGCTTCTTGCCAGTAGCAAGTGCTTTCTCAGCCTCAGCTCTTTGCTTTATCTCGGCCTTTGTGCGGTGTGATTTTCCTTCTTCATTAATCACATCCGTGCTTTTGCTCGGTCTTGCCATGCCATCACCTTATTTCCGATATTTTCTCATTTTGGGAATGTTTCTTCTCTAGAGAGGCGCTGTTGGTTTTAGCTTTGCTCCATGAACCATACCTACACCCCCGGGGGGATGCTATCGCGCCGCCGCACCAGCTCATACAGAGCTTTGGCATCTATCTTGCCGCGGTCCGCCTGCTTGTGGTGCCGTGTGCATAAGCACACGAGATTGCTATCTTCAAGCAGCAAATCCGGTCGTTCCTTGAGCTTCATGATGTGATGCACTTCAAGCCCCTCGTATGTCAGCACGTCTTGCGCAAGGCAAGCGGCGCACAAGTAATGGCTTCTATACTTGATGTCCTCCGCCTTGCGCGTCCACTCAGCCGTGTATCGTCCGCGCTCGGTCTCATCGCGCAGGTACGTCCGCTTAGGTCGCTTCCCGCAGTCGTAGCTCGTAGAATGGATACGTCCGCAATACTTGCATGATTTCAATCTGCTCATAATTAATGGTTTGAAAAACCACTTATTGCTTATTTTCCTCTTGACAATACTACGATACCGTAGTATAATATGACCATAGAAAGGAGGTGAACGACATGGGCAGGAAAAAGAGAAGCGATGATAAGCAAGTCGCCAAACTAGCACTTATCACCGCCGCTCTTGCGCTCGCCACTCAGCTGGTCAGCCTCATTGAGAAACTGATTGAATGGCTTGCGAAACCCTAGGCGAGGGGCGAAAGCCCCTCTCTTATGGATATTATCCCACAAGCCTTGCCCAATGTCCACACAATTATGCTATGGCTCGACATCGTATCGGTCGCTCTCTCCGTTGTCAGCATCCCATTGTGCATCTACGTGATCGTGCTTTGCCGCAAAATACTCAGGAGGCACGACGATGAATGAAAATCCCTTTGATGGCTTGATGTCCCTTGCCGAAGCCGCGCAACGCTGGGGCCGCGCCGACGCTACATTACGCCAGGCGATCCTGCGCGGGAAATTCGTTGAAGGCGTTGACGCCAAGCACATCGGTAAACAATGGATCATCACAGAATCTGCCATGCGCCGGGAATACGGGGAGCCTATCGCTCACCGCAGTCCGGCGAAATGACATCATCCAGCACGGGAGCAGGCATGCCGGATCGCAAACGCAGTGGGAGCGCCCCGTGGAATGGAGGCGCTCCTCATGCTTTTTCATGCTACCATTTTAGCACGGATGGAACTAACATTGACTAGCATTTTCCAGTTTCCGCAATGCCGCTTCTTTTACTCGCAGGCAATGGATGTAGTGGTATGGCGTTCTTTCCGCCACCTCTTTCCACGTCCGCACCCCGTCCACGTAATAAAGCCGCATGACCCGGCGCTGCTGATCCGGAAGCGCATCCAGCCAGCGTTCCGCGTCCTCGCACGCCTGTGTGAGCGTAAGCGCTTTTTCTGCGGCGCGGCGCTCATTGTCCACCAGTTCCGCGATGATCCCCGCCATCTGGTCATGTTCGTGCGTGCCGGATGGCATGCCGGTAAGGATCGGCGTCAACCGTTCCGCCCGTGCGCGCAGCTCCATCGCCTTTTCATCCAACTGCCGGATCTCGTCGCGCAGGAAGCGCAGGCGGTTCAGATCTTTAAGGGTCAAGTTTCGTCACCTTCTTTCCTCTTCCTCAAACTCCGGACAATCCTCTACCGTATACGAACATCCCGAATATAACCGTTCCTTTTTCGCTTTCCAGCCTGCAACCGGCGTAAAATCCGTGAACCAGCTACACCCGCCGCCTAT
>ULXL01050016.1_pt1 | contig 18656 bp, 24 predicted proteins | sample 1961241 | NCBI WGS metagenome assembly ULXL01 (sample SAMEA4835837, study PRJEB28245) | human gut metagenome | biome: gut microbiome; material: fecal sample | place: Denmark | collected 2008
GGAGCTTATCGCTTTTTCCAATCAAAAGTTTTATGAATCTGGATTGATTACTATTCCACAGGCAAAATCTCATGAGCCTGGCTTTGGAATTGATTTTCATTATCTCCCTAATGGAATCTATGAGGTCAAGTCTAGGACAAATCTGCAGGAGGCTAATTATATTACGGATTTGGTATTCCGTCATTTTAGGGATAAACCAAACCAGTCCTTGGGAGTTGTGGCCTTTTCAAATGCCCAAGCGGATTTGATTTCTGATTTGATTGAGGAACGGATGAAGGACCATCAGGAGCTTTTCCCTTACTTTGCAGAGGATAAGGAGGAACCCTTCTTTGTAAAGAACCTAGAATCTGTACAGGGGGATGAAAGAGATGTTATCTTCTTTAGTATCTGTTATGGATATACCAAGGAGAATCGGTTTTATCAGCGCTTTGGTCCTTTAAACACGGTAGGTGGAGAAAGAAGACTGAACGTTGCGATAACACGCGCCAAGATGAATGTTTGCGTTGTAAGCTCTATTCGTTCAAGTGATATTCGCTTGGAAAATACGGAATCCATAGGAGTTAAGCTGTTAAAATCCTATCTGTCCTATGCGGAGGATATTACTACCCCAAAGCATTGGACGGAGGAGGTGAAGGATGGAGTTCTTTTGGATGTATCTCGTTATTTGCTGAGTCAGGGCTTTTTGGTTCAAAAGAGGGTTGGCTCCTCTTCCTTTAAAATAGATATTGCTGTTCTACATCCAGCAACTAAGGAATTTGTGGCTGCCATTATGCTGGATGGGCCATCCTATTGTATCGGCAATTGTGGAGATGCAAACCGACTACAGGAGCTTTTACTAGAGCGGTTGGGTTGGAGATTTTATCGTATTTTTTCAACCTTATGGCTGCATCAAGAGAAGCTGGAAAAGGAAAAGCTTCTTCAATTCTTAAAACAGGTATTTACAGATAAGCTTCCAAACAAGGTGAATAGAAAAGAAGAAACTTATCTATTGAAAAATGAAGAAACGATTGATGACAGCTTTGAAGAGTACCAGCAGGTATCACCTGAGGAAATCCGACGATTGTCTGAAAAAAAATCTATTCCTCAGGTGATTCGTCACATTGTTCAAAGGGAAGGGCCAATCCATCAGGACTACCTTTTAAAAAGAATTTGCTTCCTATATGGAAGAACGAAGGTTACAGCTCCTGTTAGAGCTATGTTTTTAGAGGATTTAGACCAGCTCAGCTTATTCTCTCAAGATGGCTTTTTAGGAGTTCAGCCATTTGCTGCAATAGGTCTTCGAATCAATTCAGATCGGGATATAGAGTATATTCCTTTAGAGGAGCTAAAGGATGCCATCTACAAGATTGTGAAGAAGAGCAATGGTATCACCAAGGAAGGTTGTTATAAAGCGGTTGGCAGGCTATTGGGCTATAGTCGAGTGAGTGAGCATGCTGTTTCCATATTGGAGAATGCCCTAGTGTTTTTAAAACTAGATGGAGTTCTTGTTGAAAAGCAGGAATGTCTATATATTTAACAATTTAAAGATAAAATTTAAGGTATCCAAAGTGGTACCTTTTTTCTTTAACAAACTGGCTATTGAAAAAGAATCAGTTTTGAGGTTTACTAGAAAAAGGAAAAGAGGGTTACTTATGGGAAAAAACAATCTGCTTTTAAAAAATATGATATTAACGGCTATATTTTCTGGATTATGCTTTGTAGGAGTATATATTAAAATTCAACTGCCAGTAGGGATGATTCATTTGGGGAATTTTATTTGTATCATAGCTTCCCTATTATGTGGTGGTCTGGTTGGAGGAATATCTGGTTCCTTGGGAATGGGACTTTCTGATATTCTTTACTATGGAGGCTTCAGTGCTGGAGTAGCTAGGACCCTTTTGTTAAAATTCGGGATGGGGGTCCTAGTAGGATACAGCTTTCGTTTTTTATTAAAAAAGAAATGGAACCCTCGAATCTTTAATCTTGGGTTCCTGAGTATATTTACTTGTTTATTTATTCTTTCTATTGTTGGTTGTTCCTTAGGAGGATTTTTAATTGGAGATAAGCATGTGGATATCCACTATACCATTCCTTTATTTTTAGGACTGGTTGTTTTGATGTTCAGCTTAGCTCTCCTTTTTGATCGTAAATTGAATCGAATATCCAAGATAGCTTTAGCCGCAACAACCATAGGTATTCTTTTTAATTGTTTTGGAGAAATCTATATTAAGACGATTTTATACTATTGGTTATCCAATTATACCAGCTTAGAGGGGGCCTACATTTACGCTGTAAGTGGAATTCCCAGTTTGGCGATTACCTCCTGTTTAACCTGTATCTTGTGTGCTTTTTTATTTACTCCCATTTATACGGCAACCAAACCCTTTTTAAGGGAAACCTTAGATTAAAGAATTTCTTTATTGAAATGACCCCTTGTATCCGTGTCTCTACAGAATCGTTTTGTCTTTTCTTTTGTTTTAAGCTTTTGTTGGAATGCTTTAAGAATGCTTAAGGCTTGCTCCTTGGTTTCTATGGTAAATTGTAATCGGTAGGCAGCAATTCCCTCTATCCCTTCTAGGTCATCAATCAAATTTAAAATTTTACCATTGAGTAAAGTGGTTGTACAATCGTCGTGGGATAGAAGAGGGAACTGGCCATATTCATCCTTTAATACAAATTGACTTTCCTTACATTTCCCACAGAGCTTGTAAACCTTTAATGGACAATACTTAGTATATAGCATATGGGCATGGCCATAGACGATCATTTCTAGCTCTGGAGTACCTCCAAAGTGGTTTTGGTAGGAAGCTAAAAGAGCTTTAATCTCCTGACGATTAATTTCATAGGATAAGGTGACTCTTTTTACACCACTCTTATGTAATACATATACAGAGGGGGCATTTACCACATTTAAAGAGAAATCACTAATGATTTCATTTTTCCCCTGATAGGCATAAATACCTCCATATCCTCCTACGAGTAGAAAACCATTCTTAGCAGAATAGCTTGTATTATTTCTAGGGATAAAATTGTCTTTTGTATAGATGGTTTGAATACCACATTCTACCGCTGCCTCATATTGTTCTTGGGTTGTGGCAAAAACAGTTAAAATGGGCTCCTGTAGAGGGAAGAAGAGCTTAGGATAATCTTTCTTTTTTAAAGGGATATATTCTCTTTCAAATATTCGTTTTTGATTCAATTGTTCCACAATGTATCTTCTAGCCTCGTTAATTTCACTTGCTTGTATAAATACAGCATCTGTATTGAAATCCACAGCCTCTAGTTCATATACCGTATCCTTCAAGCGGTTAAACTGCTTATAAAAGCTTCCTTCATCGGCTGGCTGGCGCACGGCTTTTTCTAAAGCCTTTGTTCCCTCATAGGAGATGGATACATTTCTGCAGGAAGCATGAATTAGAAGAGGAGATCCTTGATAGGCAATGACCTGTAGTTCTATTGGAAAACGTCTAAACTCCTTAGGATAGCTTTTCTCTAGCTCTTCGTAAAATTTGATATCCTTTGTCTTATATACAGGATCTCCCTTTTGGAGTTCCTCTTTTATTTTTATAAAACATGTTGAAGAGGCTGAGGAGATGAATTCTCCCTTATTGTTGTAAAGTCTTGTGGCAGTTAGATTGATATCTTCTCCATTATGGTCTATGCGGATTCCATCGTTTTGATTCAAAGACTCAGTTAATTCTAGCTGATAGCCCTCCTTTGTTTTATTCTTGATTTTTCCGATGAAATATCCAAAATTGTTAGGCTTTAAAATATTGGTGATATTCTTTTTATCCTCGTGGAACATATATCCTTTGGTAAAGGTTCGATTGAAGGTTTTGACCAGTTGATTCGTATTGGGTATTCCTTCATCTAAGGCCTTTCGATATGCTGAAACCACATTCGCTACATAAGCAGGCTCCTTCATTCTTCCTTCAATTTTTAAAGAGTCTATCTCCTTCAACTGGGAGATATAATCGATGGTATTTAAATCCTTCATCGAAAGAAGATAGGAACTCCCATAGCTTTTTTGATTCGTTATATCCACTAGTTCATATGGTTTTCTACAGGAGCCTACACAGCGTCCCCGATTCCCACTTCGATAGCCGATAAGACCAGACATTAAACAATTCCCTGAATAGGAGACACAAAGGGCTCCATGAATAAATATTTCTAGTGGGATTTTGGCAATCCTTTTAATTTCTTTTATTTTTTCTATAGGAACCTCGCGCGATAATACAACTCGGCTTACTCCTAACTCCTTAAAAAAGAGAGTCCCCTCTAAATCATCAATCCCCATCTGTGTTGAGCAATGGGCTTCCATAGAAGGATAGGTTTGGATGACATAATCTAATACTGCAAGATCTTGAATGATAATTCCATCAACACAGGCATAGTACAAAAAGTCTACTAGCTTATGCATATCCTCTAGTTCATCCTCAAAAATGATAGTATTTAAGGTAACATAGATTTTTACTTCTCTTAAATGGGCATAAAGTACAGCTTCCTTCAAAGCTTTTTCGTCAAAATTAGAAGCATAGGCTCTGGCACCAAATTTATTCATTCCTAAATATATTGCATCTGCACCATTTGAGATGGCAGCGACTAACGCTTCAAAGCTGCCAGCAGGGGCTAAAAGTTCACTCATAAAAATCACCTTTTAAATTTTAACATAATTCTTTAAAAATTGATATGATTTTTATAGATATCCCAAAATCCAATGATAAAGGCAATATTATATGGTGGGTTAAAATATCTATCGTTTGCTTGAATTTTACTTTAACTTATAGTACAATAAAATAGTAACACTATGAGAGCGTTTACAAGGAGGAATTATACGATGAAAAAATTATGGATAGGGCTTCTAGGACTATTTATGATCTTTACTGTTGTCGGCTGTGGTGGGACTACAGACGAGGTGAAAACCTATACAGTAACTTATGAAATTAATGGACATGGAACTCAACCAGAAAATTTAACAGAGGTTACAGCATTACCAGCTAGCTTACCTGTATTAAGTGAAGAGGGCTGGACATTTGATGGTTGGTTTGAGGATAATACGACTTTCCAAACTCCAGCAACGCCAAATCAAACTTTATCAAGTGATTTGACGCTTTATGCAAAGTGGACCGAGGATGGTCAGGTTGTAGTACCAGATGAATTAGACCCTTATGATGAAGAGGTTGTTGTTTCTGGATTAGATATCGATACAAAGGGAAATGATATCGTTTATTTTGGGGATACCCTAAAGGATCATCCTTTTGATGTGAGTATCGTTTTGACTAAGGCAGCACCAAGTGAGGATCAGGATGCATTGTTCCTATCTGTGAAGGTGGAAAATTATAGTCTTGATGATACTAAGGTGGATTATTACCATGAGGGTGTTTACTATGTTAAGATTAAGGCTCGTTATTTGAGATATGTATCTGAAAAGGAAGTAAGAGTTACCGTTAAGGCAGACCGTTATGAGAGCTTAGGGGTAAAGCATTTGATGGGTATCAAATGTGCTGAATCTGTGACGGTTTCCATTGGTAGTGCGGCAGAAAATATTAAGCCATCCGATGTTTATCTAATTTATACTGAAAATAAATATGAAAACGGAGAACTGGTTTATATAGAAGAGCGTAAAAGAACCGGTTATGAATTGGTTGGATTAAATGATATTGATACCAGCAAGGCTGGAAGCTATGTGGTTTATGTTACCTATTCAGAAACATATGATGGGAATGTAACTATTCAAGTAAAGACATTCTTTACGGTAATTGTAGGATAGGAGGAGAAGAAAATGAAGAAAAAAATAATTGCAGGGTTAACGTTATTATCTTTAGGCTTTGTTGCAACTTCAGCGACTCTTATTCCTGTTCATGCAGCAGAGGCAGAGGCTCCAGGTAATATCTATGTAAGTCCAACAGGCAAGGACACAAATGCGGGAACTAAGGAATCTCCTTTAGATTTCTTTACCGCTCAGCTAAGAGCTGTTCCTGGTCAAACCATTTTAATGGCTGAAGGAAGCTATAAGAGTACGACCAGATATATGATTAACAATAGTGGCTCTAACGGTAAAATGATTACGGTAAAGCCAGAGGTAGAAGGCTCTAAGGTTGTGTTTGATTTTACAGGAATGAAGGTTCTTGGTACAAACCGTGGTATCCAGTTAAATGGTGACTACTGGCATTTCTATGGAGTAGAGGTTACTGGTGCTGGAGATAATGGTATGTATATTGGTGGTTCTAATAACATCATTGAAAACTGTCAATTCTATAAGAATGCAGATACGGGTCTTCAGCTAGGTAGAGGAAGTGGCTCCTATAAGGACATTAGCTTATGGCCTAGCAACAACCTAATTAAGAATTGTACTTCCTTTTATAATTATGATGTGGAGACATTAGGCGAGAATGCAGATGGCTTTGGTGCTAAGCTAACCATTGGCTATGGAAATGTATTTGATGGCTGTATCGCCTATAGAAATTCTGACGATGGTTGGGATTTATATGCTAAGGAGGACAGTGGAAATATTGGTACTGTAGTACTATATAACTGTGTATCCTTTGAAAATGGCTTTATCGCTGAAGGGCGTGAATTGACCGATGGTGGAATCAGCTTTGATACGGTGAATGGTGATGGTATCGGCTTTAAGCTTGGTGGTGGTGTTATGGAGGGTGACGTTATTGTAGAAAATTGTTATGCCTTCAACAACAAGCTTCATGGCTTTTCAGATAACTCAAATCCAGGATTTATTCAAATGAAGAATTGTACAGCGTTTAACAACTGTATTGGTGTGAATGCAGATGGTACAGTGGCTGAAAGAGGTGTACCTGGTACTGAAAACAAATCAAACAATTTTGATATGGCTCGTGATACAAAGAGCTATAACTCCTACTATGGATTACTATCCTATGTAAATAATCAGGCAAACTTTAAGGATGAGGGAAATAATTCCTATAACCAGGATAAATTTAGAGGAAGTACCGCTTACTCTATTTTCCAAACCTCCTATGATAAGGATGCTAAAAAGGAAAATTATTTATCTGTTTCTGAATTCCAAGAGGCTAGTGCGTATAGCGGTGATGTTTTACCAATGCTGGAGACGCCTTATACAGAGCTTACAGATGCAAGCTTCGCTAGTATTGCAAGCATCAATGCGATTGGAGATAAGCTATATAACATTCATACTTTATTAAGAAATAAAGATATGTCTATCAATATGGGAGACACCTTACGTATTGTAGATGAAAAGCTATTAACCTTCGCTGATGGCAATCCAATAGGTGCAAACCTTTCTAAGTCTTCTTATGCAGAGTATAAGCATTTTGATTATAGTGATTTATCTGGACTAGATACAGATAAGCTTTTGGTAAGAGGCGCTTGTGATGTATTGGATGTTGCGACAAACATGGAAGCTGTTTACCAAAACTTTGAGGTTGCAGCAAGATTAAATAAATGTGAGGTTGCTTGGGAATCTTCTAATGAGGATATCATCTCCTTCGGTGTAGATGAAAAGATTTCTCTTTCCTCCTCTGTATTTATTCCAGCCTATGTTTCTTCTCCAAGTGAGGATACAATGGTTACAATTAAGGCAACCATTACAAGAGGAGAGGAAAAGCTTGAAAAATCTTTTGAGCTTAATGTAAAGGCAAGAAGTGCTAAGCTGGGAGCCTTAATTAGCTCTGATACAACGTCTTCCTATATTGTTAGTAGATATCAGGCCTTTAAGGAGCCAACTATAACTGTTACAGATGCAACATCAGTAGATCAGGCACCTTTAAATCCAAGTCTATATACCTTAACTACAACCTATGAATGGTCTGAAAGTAAAAATGGAACCTACATTAAGGTAGATGGTATTTATACCTCTGTACCAGGTGTATTTAGAGTGACACATACTGCTACCCTAAAGAATGATGCCACCCAGAAGGCAAGCTATTCTTACTTTATCTTTATTGGTAAGGATGAATGTGAGGTAGATTTTGCAGGTGGAATCAATAGCTTTAGATTAAACTCTGTTGGATTTAATATTTCTGGTAATCTATCTAATATAACAGGTAAGATTTATGCTGTTGTTGTGGATAAGGATGTAAATCTATTTAGTCCAGAAGAGATTGTCGCATTACCTAATGTTCAAATCTTCAATTTCAATGCTGAAAAAATTTCCTTTAATTTTGAAGCAGATAATTCTCTAGATAACGGCTATAAGGTTTATTATATGATTAGTGATAGAGTTGGCAAGCATTTCTCTAACTTATATACTAAGACAATAAATTCTGAAAAGATTTCTACTCATCAGGAATTCTATGATTTAGCACAGGGAGTTACAGTTTCTGATTCCTCAACCGTGTATAATCTACAGAATGATTTAGATTTTAAGGATTTCACTTGGACAGATACTGCAAAGCCTGCAGCCTTTAGAGGAACCTTTAATGGAAATGGTCATACGATTTCTAATTTGACTGTAGTAACTGAAGTTCAAAAGAATGGTAATGTTTTCTATAAGCTAGAGGATGGTACAATCATGAATGTAGCATTTAGAAATGTTTCTATTACAAATAATAATGCTTCAGCTAAGCTGGTTGGTATTATAGGAGCTATGGAGGGTGGCTTCGTATCCTCTGTGGATATGGAAAATATTACCTCTGTAGGAACTTCTGGTTCAAGTACCGCTGTTGGTGCTTTAATCGGTCAAATCATTGGTGGAGTAAACCATATTGACCACATCACATTAATCAATGATGATAAGCAGCTAATCAAAGCTGGAAATAAGTATGTAGGTGGTGTTGTTGGTAATATCCAAATGGATACCGGTAGAACAGTAGCAGAGGCTTATATCTCCTATGTTGTTGTCAAAGCTGACTTTGGTGATGGCTTAGATAGTGGTGGCTGTATTGGTGGTGTAGTAGGACGTATTAAGAATGACAAGAAGGAATACATCCTTCAAGTCAATAATTGTTACTATTTAGGTACAATCACGACAGGTGGAAACTACAATGCTGGTATAGTTGGAAGCATTGAATCTGGAGCGGGAAGCTATGATATCAGTAATAACTTTGCCGACGTTAAGTTCATCTACTGCAAGGGCGATCGTCTAGAGCTAGATGCCACTAAGGTGGATTTAGAGACAGAATATCAGCCATATGCTCATAAGAACTGTAATCCAATATGTGGACGTGCTACAACCTTGAGTACAGACATTTTAGGTAAGAATAATGCTGGTTCTTGGGAGGAGTATTATAGCTCAACCATTTCTTCCTTCAGCTTCTATTTCTTATATGGTCCTGAATATGTTCCAACAGAGGGCTTCTATAAATCCTTCTGTGATTGGGATGTTGAAAATGATTGGTTGATTGCCCAGGACGGAACTGTTTCCTTAAGATAAAAAACTAATAAAACATAAGGATGAACACCAAAGATAAAAATTTGGTGTTTTTCTTTTGTTAATTAGCTAACGTATTTGTTTGTCTTACAATAGAAGAAGTATAGTTTGAGGTACACTTTTTCATTTGTTTATCTGTTTAAAATTATAAGAAAAAAATAAAAATAATGGTTGCAATTGCAATTGAATTGCGTTATAATTATAAAGCTTATGTATAAGCAAATATTAGCTGTGAAGTGGGAGGTTGCCGACACACCGAAGAACGTTGTCATTGCAGCGTGTTGGGTTTTCCCATGGAGCAAGTCTATACAAGATTATAGGCGAAAGGAGTTTAAAAAAATGGCAAAATCAAAAATTAGAATTCGTTTAAAATCTTATGATCACAGATTGTTGGATTTATCAGCAAAGAAGATTGTTGATAGTGTGAAGAAGACAGGTTCAACCGTAAATGGTCCAGTACCTCTTCCAACAGAAAAGGAAATCTTTACAATCTTACGTTCCCCTCACGTAAACAAGGATTCTCGTGAGCAGTTTGAGCGTAGAACACATAAGAGATTAATCGAGATTGTGGATCCAACTCCACAAACCATTGATGCTTTAATGCATATTGATTTACCTTCTGGTATTGATATCGTTTTAAAGTAATCTAAAAATAAAATAAATCAAAGAAAAGAGGAAAAATTTCAATGGCTAAGGGAATCTTAGGTAGAAAATTGGGCATGACTCAAATTTTCGATGCAGCTGGAAATTTAGTTCCAGTGACCATCATTGATACAACACCTAATGTTGTTTTACAGCATAAGACAGTTGAAAATGATGGATATGTAGCTGTTCAAGTTGGTTTCTGTGATAAGAGAGAAAACTTATCTAACAAACCTGAACAAGGCCATGTTGCAAAGGCTAACACTGCTCCTAAGCGCTTCATAAGAGAATTCCGTTTCTCAGAAGCACAAGGAAATGAGTTATTATCTTACAACGTTGGTCAAGAAATTAAGTGTGATATATTTGCTGCAGGCGATGTAGTAGATGTAACTGGTACTTCAAAGGGTAAAGGATTTGCAGGTACTATTAAGCGTTACAATCATGCTCGTTTAAGAATGAGCCATGGTACATCAGCTTGTCATCGTATCGTTGGTTCTATGGGTCCTATTAAAGGAAATATGAAGGGTAAGAAAATGCCTGGTCATATGGGACATGAAACCGTAACATTACAAAATTTAGTTATTGCTGCTGTAGATACAGAAAGAGACTTAATCTTAGTTCGTGGTAATGTACCAGGACCTAAGAAGGGTTTGGTTGTCATCAAAACAGCTGTAAAGGCTAATTAATTAGATTGTAGAAAGGAGATTTACTATGCCAACTATAGCATTATTAAATCAGTCTGGAGAGAAAGTAAAAAATTTAAAGCTAAATGATGAAATCTTCGGAATTGAACCTAATACACAAGTTATTTATGATGTTGTAAATAGCCAAAGAGCAGCGATGCGTCAAGGTACTCATGATACCAAGGGACGTAGCGAAGTTCGTGGTGGTGGCCGTAAGCCTTGGAGACAAAAGGGAACTGGACGTGCTCGTCAGGGATCTATCCGTGCTCCTCAGTGGCGTGGTGGTGGAGTTGTTTTCGGACCTACTCCAAGAAGCTATGCATTTAAGCTGAACAAGAAGGTTAAGCAGTTAGGTTTAAAATCAGTTTTATCATATAAGGTAAAAGAAAATAAGATGGTTGCTGTTGATGCAATCAAATTTGAGGAAATTAAAACTAAGAATTTCTTAAAGTTCTTAAGTGATATCAAGGTAGAGGGAAAGGCAATTGTTGTTTGCTCTCCTGAGGAATTGACAGTTGAAGCAGTTATGTCAGCTAGAAACATCCCAGGCGTATTCCTTACACCAGTGAACAACGCAAGCGTATATGAAATCTTATGCTATGATAAGATGGTTGTTACTGCAGGCGCTGTAGCATACTATGAGGAGGAATTGAAGTAATATGACAAAAGCATTTGATATTATTCAAGGTCCAATCATTACTGAAAAAACAATGGCATTAAAGGAAAAGGACAATAAGTATACCTTTAAGGTTGCTAAAACTGCAAATAAGGTGGAAATCAAGAAGGCCATTGAAGAAATATTTAAAGTAAAGGTTGAAAGCGTAAATACAATCAACGTATTACCTAAGCGTAAAAAGGTTGGTAAATATGAAGGATTTAAGCCTGCATATAAGAAAGCAATCTGCAAATTAGCTAAGGATAACAAGATTGACGCCTTCGAAATCTAATTAGGAGGAAATTATTAACATGGCAGTTAGAAAATATAAGCCAACATCAAACGGTAGACGTAATATGTCTGTGTTAGTGTTTGATGATATTACAACAGATACTCCTGAAAAATCACTTTTAGCACCTAAGAACAAAAAGGGTGGCCGTAATAATTCAGGAAAGATTACAGTACGTCATCAGGGTGGCGGAAATAAGCAAAAATACCGTATTATTGATTTTAAGAGAAATAAGGACGGTATCCCTGCAACTGTTAAGACGATTGAATATGATCCTAACAGAAGTGCAAACATTGCATTATTATTTTATGCAGATGGTGAAAAGAGATATATTTTAGCTCCAAAGGGCTTAAAGGTAGGAGATGTATTACTTTCTGGTGATAAGGCTGATATTAAGCCTGGTAACGCTATGACGATTAACCTAATCCCAGTAGGTAGTTTAATCCATAACATTGAACTTCATCCTGGTAAGGGTGGACAGTTAGCACGTAGTGCTGGTGTTTCAGCTCAGATTTTAGGACGTGTTGACAAGTATGTTCTTGTACGTCTTGGAAGTGGCGAGGTTCGTAAGATTTTAGCTACTTGTAAGGCTACAATCGGTGAGGTTGGTAATGAATCTCATGAATTAGTAAGAATTGGTAAGGCTGGTAAGGCACGTCATATGGGCTTACGTCCAGAGGTACGTGGTTCTGTTATGAACCCTAACGATCACCCTCATGGTGGTGGTGAAGGTAAGTGTCCAATTGGTCGTCCAACTCCTGTTACTCCATGGGGTAAGCCTGCACTTGGATTAAAAACCCGTAATAACAAAAAGGCTTCTACAAAGCTTATCGTTCGTAGAAGAAACGACAAATAATAAGGAGGAAATATTATGGCTCGTTCAATTAAAAAAGGACCTTTTTGCGATGATCATTTAATGAAGAAAGTCGAAGCACAAAAGGATAACCATGATAAAAAGGTAATTCAAACTTGGTCTCGTAGATCAACTATTTTCCCTGCATTTATTGGTTTAACCATTGCAGTATATAACGGTCGTGAGCATGTTCCTGTTTATATTACAGAAGATATGGTAGGACATAAGCTAGGAGAATTTGCTCCTACAAGAACCTATCGTGGACATAGCGCTGATGATAAAAAAGCAAAGAGATAATCTAAAGGAGAAGGATAAAAATGGAAGCAAAAGCAACTGCTAGTACTATTAGAATCACTCCTCGTAAGGCTCGTCTCGTTGTAGATTTAATTCGTAATAGAGATGTAGCTGAAGCAAAGGCTATCTTGAAGCTGACAAACAAGAGAGCTTGCGAAGTGGTATCTAAGGTTTTAAATTCTGCATGTGCAAATGCAGAACACAATTATAATATGGATTCTAGTAATCTATATGTTAAAACAGCATACGCTAATGATGGTATTCGTATGAAGAGAATGTTACCTCGTGCAAAGGGTAGAGGCGATGTTATCTTAAAGAGAACTTGCCACATTACAGTTATCGTAGCTGAAAAGGAAAGCAAGTAAGGAGGATATTCACATGGGTCAAAAAGTAAGTCCTACAGGTTTACGTGTTGGTATTAACCGTGACTGGGATGCTGCATGGTATGCTGCAAAGACAGATGTAGCCGATCTTTTATTAGAAGATTTAAAGATTCGTGACTATTTAAACGAAGTTTATAAAAAGGCTGCAATTTCACGCGTGATTATTGAACGTTTAAAGGGAACTAACAAGGATCGTGTAAAAATTACATTATATACTGGTAAGCCAGGTGTAGTTATTGGTCATGAGGCTGAAACAAAAAATAAAGTAGTTAAAGAATTAGTCTATATGACAAAGAAAGAAATCATTTTAAATGTTGTTGAAATCAAGAGACCTGAATTAGATGCAACATTAGTAGCAAAATCAATTGCTGAGCAGCTAGAGGCACGTGCTTCATTCCGTCGTGTTCAGAAGGTTGCGATTCAAAGAGCTTTAAAGGCTGGTGCTAAAGGAGCTAAGACATTAATTTCTGGCCGTTTAGGTGGTGCAGAAATGGCACGTAGTGAAGGCTATAATGAGGGACAGGTTCCTCTACAGACTTTGCGTGCAGATGTGGATTATGCTGTAGCTGAAGCACATACAACTTATGGTAAATTAGGTATTAAGGTTTGGATTTATAAGGGTGAAATTTTTGAGATGGCTCCAAGAAGCCTAGTAGAAAAGAGACCAGCTAGACCTTTAAATAAGGGACCAAGAAAGCCTGTTAATAAGGAAGCAAAAGAAGAAAGCTCTAAAGGAGGTAAATAATTATGTTAATGCCTAAAAGAGTTAAATATCGTCGTCCTCATAGAGTTTATTATAAGGGCAGAAAGGCAAAGGGCGGTACTGAAATCACATTTGGTGAATTTGGTTTAGTTGCAACTGAAGGTTGTTGGTTAACCAATCGTCAAATTGAAGCAGCCCGTATTGCAATCACCCGTCATATGAACCGTCAAGGACAAGTATGGATTAAGGTATTCCCTCATCTAGCTAAGACTAAGAAGCCTCTAGAAGTACGTATGGGTTCTGGTAAAGGCGCTCCTGAGACTTGGGTAGCTGTAGTAAAAGAAGGATTAATTTTATTTGAGGTTGGAGGCGTTTCTGAAGAGATTGCACGTGAAGCATTACGTTTAGCATCTCACAAGCTGCCTTGTACAACTAAGATTGTAAAAAAAGTAGGTGACGAGCAATAATGAAAGCACAAGATATTCGTAAGTTAAGCAAAGCTCAAATCGAAAAGAAAATTGCTGAGTTAAAGGAAGAATTATTCAATCTAAGATTTCAAGCTGCTCTTGGTAATTTAGAAAAGCCTGCTCGTATGAATGAAGTAAAAAGAGACATTGCTAGAATGAAGACAATTTTAACAGAGGAATCTTACGCTAAGGAAGAAGCTCCTAAGAAGAGAACTCGTGCTAAGAAGACTGAAGAGCCTAGCAAAGAGGCAGAATAGGAGGAGACAGCATGGAACGTAATAGTCGTAAATATTTTACAGGAACAGTTGTTTCTGACAAGATGAATAAAACAATCGTTGTATCTGTTGATACTTTTGGTGTAGCTAAGCTGTACAATAAGCGTGTTAAAAAATCACACAAGTTTCATGTTCATGATGAAAACAATACAGCCCATGTTGGTGATGTTGTTAAATTCATGGAAACTAGACCTCTATCAAAAACTAAGTTCTATACTTTAGTTGAGATAGTAAAGGTTAAGGAAACTATTTAATATCGGTTCCTGAAAGGAGGTACTATCATGGTTCAACAAGAAACTAGATTAGCCGTTGCAGATAATAGCGGCGCTCGTGAATTATTAATTATTAAAGTATTAGGCGGAGCACTTCATAGATACGCAAATGTTGGCGATATCGTTGTTTGTTCTGTTAAGTCTGCAGCTCCAAATGGTGCTGTAAAAAAAGGTGATGTTGTTAAGGCAGTTATTGTACGTACAAAGGCTGGCTTAAGAAGAAATGATGGCTCATATATCAAATTTGATGAAAATGCAGCTGTTATTATTCGTGAGGATAAGACCCCACGTGGAACTCGTATTTTCGGACCAGTTGCTAGAGAATTGCGTGATAAAGATTATATGAAGATTGTTTCTTTAGCACCCGAAGTACTATAAGGAGGTGCACATAAATGCAAATTAAAACTGGAGATACAGTAGTTGTCATTGCTGGTAAAGATAGATTTACAAAAGACAAAAAGGGAAATAAGGTTCCTACCACTGGTAAGGTATTAAAGGTTTATCCTAAAACTAACAGAGTTTTAGTTGAGGGTGTTAACAAGGTTACTAAGCATCAAAAGCCAACTCAGGCAAACCAGAATGGTGGAATCATCGAGAAGGAAGCTCCAATTGATGCATCTAATGTTATGCTATTAGATCCAAAGGAGAATAAGCCTACTCGTGTTGGAATTAAAATTGATGAAAATGGAAATAAGATCAGAGTTTCTAAAAAGTCTGGTTATGAATTTAAGTAGGAGGTAAGAAAAGGTGAATCGTTTACAAGAAAAATATCAAAATTCTGTGAAAACTGAATTGGCTAAAAAATTCGCATACAAATCTTCTATGGAAATTCCTAAGGTTGAAAAAATTGTAATTAATATGGGAGTTGGTGATGCGGTTGCTAACTCAAAGGTATTAGATGATGCTGTTGAGGAATTAACTCAAATTACAGGTCAGAAGCCAGTAGTTACAAAGGCTAAGAAGTCAATTGCTAACTTCAAACTACGTGAGGGTATGCCAATTGGCTGTAAGGTAACACTTAGAGGTGTAAGAATGTATGAATTCTTAGACAAGCTTGTTTCAATCGCTTTACCTCGTGTACGTGATTTCCATGGTGTAAATGGCAATAGCTTTGATGGTCGTGGAAATTATACATTGGGTGTTAAGGAACAATTAATTTTCCCAGAAATTAATTTCGATAAGGTTAAAAAGGTTCGTGGTATGGATATTGTTATCGTTACTACAGCTAAAACAGATGAGGAAGGCCGTGCTCTATTAGGATTAATGGGTATGCCTTTTAGAAAGTAAGGAAAGGATATAAACTATGGCAAAAACATCAATGGTTGTTAAAAATCATAGAAAAGCTAAATATAGTTCTCGTGAATATACACGTTGCGAGCGTTGTGGACGTCCACATGCAGTAATCGGTAAATTCAAGTTATGTCGTATTTGTTTCCGTGAATTAGCATACAAAGGACAAATTCCAGGCGTTAAAAAAGCAAGCTGGTAATTTAAATTTTTTTCCAAAATAGGTAAGGAGGAATAAATCATATGATGACAGATCCAATTGCGGATATGTTAACCCGCATTAGAAATGCAAACACGATGCGTCATGAAACTGTTGAAGTTCCAACCTCAAAGACAAAAACAGCTATGCTAACTGTTTTAAAGAATGAGGGCTACATTGTAGATTTTAACGTTTCTAAGGATGTTAAGAGTGTTACAACTGTTACTTTGAAATACACTGCAGATAACCAAAGAGTTATTAAGGGGTTAAAGAGAATTTCTAAGCCTAGTCTTCCTGTTTATACAACAGCTGAGGATTTACCAAAGGTATTAAATGGATTAGGTGTTGCAATTATCTCAACTTCAAAGGGTATTATGACAGACAAAGAAGCTCGTAAGTTAAAAATCGGTGGAGAAGTTTTAGCTTACGTTTGGTAAGATTTTAAAAATATGGAGGTGTTGTAAATGTCTCGTATTGGTAATAAGGCTATCACATTACCTGCAGGCGTTAGCGTAAATGTTGCTGAAGGAAACTTCGTAACCGTTAAAGGCCCTAAGGGTGAGTTAAGCTTTCAATTCAATAGTGAGCTAGAAATTGCTACAGAAGGTAGCGAATGTGTAGTTAAACGTCCAAACGATACTAAGACTATGAAGATGATGCATGGTACAACTCGTGCATTGTTACATAACATGGTTGTTGGTGTATCTGATGGATTTAAAAAGGTTCTTGAAATTAACGGTGTAGGTTACCGTGCAGCATTGCAGGGTAATACAGTAGTTGTTTCTGCTGGTTATTCTCATACAGTTGAAATGCCTGTTCCACAGGGATTGAAGGTAGAGTTACCTAAGAATACAACAATTATTATATCTGGTATTGACAAGCAGTTAGTAGGACAATTTGCGGCTGAAATCCGTGCAATACGTAAGCCAGAGCCATATAAGGGCAAGGGTATTAAGTATGCTGAGGAGCATATTCGTCGTAAGGAAGGTAAAACTGCTAAGAAGTAGTAGAAAGGAGTGCTAGTATATGATTAATAAGGTATCTAAAAATGTAAATCGTCAGAAGAGACATTTACGTATTCGTCAGACTTTATCTGGAACAGCAGAAAAGCCAAGACTGAATGTTTTTCGTTCAAACAAGCAGATTTATGCACAGGTTATTGATGATACTACAGGTAAGACATTATGCAGTGCTTCTACGCTAGATAAAGAAGTTAGTGCAAAGAATGGTTCAAATGTAGAGGCTGCAACTAAGGTTGGTACTTTAATTGCAAAGCGTGCATTAGATTTAAAAATTGAGGCTGTAGTTTTTGACCGCGGTGGTTATTTATATCATGGACGTGTTAAGGCTTTAGCTGAGGCAGCAAGAGCTGCAGGATTAAAATTCTAATAGGAGGATAAATTCTTATGCGTCAAGATCGTAAAGAACGTAAAGAAGTTGAACAGCCAGAGTTTGAAGAGCGCGTTGTAACCATCAATCGTGTAACAAAGGTTGTTAAAGGCGGTAGACGTTTCCGTTTCGCTGCATTAGTCGTAATCGGTGATAGAAAGGGTAACGTTGGCTTTGGTACTGGTAAATCTCAAGAAGTACCTGAAGCAATTAAAAAGGCCGTTGAAAATGCAAAAAAGAATATGATTACTGTTGCCACTGTAAAAACTACTATTCCTCATGAAGTAACTGGTGTTTATGGAGCAGGTCGTGTAATTCTTAGACCAGCTAGCGAAGGTACTGGAGTTATCGCTGGTGGTCCAGTACGTGCTGTTGTTGAATTAGCAGGTATCAGTGACATCTTATCTAAATCATTGGGTTCAGCTACACCTATCAATGTAGTTAGAGCTACAATAGAAGGGTTAAAGAGTTTAGAGACTGTTGAGCAGGTTGCTGCAAGACGTGGTTTAACGGTTGAACAAATTCTAGGTTAATCGATATGTATAAAATTACTTTAGTTAAGAGCTTAATTGGTCGTAAGCCTAATCAGGTTGCAACTGCAAAGGCACTAGGCTTAACAAGAATTGGCCAAACAGTTACAAAAGAGGAAAATGAAGCAATAAGAGGTATGATCGTTACTATATCACATATGGTAAAGGTTGTTCAGGAATAGTAGGAGGTGCCAAACTATGTTAAATCAATTAAAGCCAAATGATGGCGCAAGACATGCAAAGAAGCGTGTAGGACGTGGAATTGGTAGTGGTCTTGGTAAAACTGCAGGAAAAGGTTCTAAGGGTCAAAATGCTCGTTCTGGTGGCGGTGTTCGTCCTGGATTTGAGGGTGGTCAGTTACCTTTATTCCAACGTTTACCAAAGATTGGCTT
>ULXL01068320.1_pt1 | contig 18396 bp, 15 predicted proteins | sample 1961241 | NCBI WGS metagenome assembly ULXL01 (sample SAMEA4835837, study PRJEB28245) | human gut metagenome | biome: gut microbiome; material: fecal sample | place: Denmark | collected 2008
CCTGCTTGGACCGTTCGGTGCAATTTCAGCGGCAATCGGAGGAGGGCTTGCGGATGTTCTTGCAGGCGCACCGGTTTGGGCAATCCCAACGGCAATCATCAAGGCCTGCAACGCCGTTCCGTTTATTCTTGCCGCTAATTATTACGCAAAGAAAAAGGGACAGTTCAAAATCATAAATTGGTACACAATTCCCATGGTTGTTGTTTCGGGACTTATCACAATTTTCGGATACCTTCTTGCCGAGGGACTTATGTATTCCTTCCCGAGCGCACTTACCTCTGTTCCGTTCAGCATTGTTCAGGCGGTTGGAAGCGCAATAGTGTTTATAATTGTTGGCTTGGCGCTTGATGCTGTGAAGATTAACAAATACTTAAAAAGATAATTTTTCGGAGAGTTAAATCAAATGGCGGATATTATTTACACCTTTGAGGGCGGCATATATTTTAATATAACAAACGAATGTCCGTGCAGATGTGCATTTTGCATAAGGGATAAAAGAGACGCCGTGGGCGAGGCAAAAAACCTTTTTCACGATTCAACTCCTACAAAGCAGGATATTATAAGCGCAATTGACAGATATGATTTTTCAAATGCACACAATGCTGTTTTTTGCGGCTACGGAGAGCCGACCAATGCGCTTGACAATTTACTTTTTGCTGCTGAATATCTTAAAAAAATCAATCCGAATATCACGCTGAGGCTTAACACAAACGGGCTTTCGGATTTGATTAACAGGCGTTCAACGGCAAAGGAAATAACAAAATTTTTTGATTTTATTTCAATTTCGCTCAACGCCCCAACCTCTGAGGAATATGACAAAATAACAAGAAATATTTTTCCCGGCAGAGCCTTTGACGGACTGTTGAAATTTGCAAAGGACTGTGTTGAATGCGGCTGCAGGGTGCGTCTTTCCGTTGTTGACATCATTGGAAAGGAAAAGGTTGAAGAATCAAAAAAAATAGCAGATGAAATCGGGGCTGACTTCATCTGCCGCAAATATGAGCCGAGATAATCGGCGGTTTGACAGGAATCCCAAGCTTTTCAAAAGCTTGGGATTTTTTTATTTTTGAAGAGAACGCAAAAGTGCGATTTCCTTCGCATAGCCGTCTAAATCATTAGGCGTTTCAAGGAACATCGGCAAATCTCTTAATGCGGGATGATTAACAATTCTTTCAAACGCCTCAACGCCGATAAAGCCCTGACCGATTTTTTCGTGGCGGTCCTTATGCGCCGCAAGCGGATTTTTACTGTCATTAAGATGAAGAGCTTTAAGGCGGCCTATGCCAACAATCTTATCAAATTCTTCAAGCACTCCGTCAAGATTATTAACCACATCATATCCTGCATCGTTAACATGGCAGGTATCAAGGCAAACGCCGATTTTATCGTTAATCTCCGTGCCGTCTATTATACGGCGAAGCTCCTCAAAGCTTTTTCCGATTTCCGAGCCCTTGCCCGCCATTGTTTCAAGCAAAACCGTTGTTGTCATTTCCGGAAACATAACCTCATTGAGCGTTTTGCATATCAGCTCTATTCCTATATCCTCGCCCTGACCGACATGCGAGCCGGGGTGGAAATTATAAAGCATATTCGGCGTTGCTTCCATTCGCAGCAAATCATCGGCAAAGGTTTCCTTTGCAAAAATTCTTGTTGCCTCGTTTGCCGAGCAGCAATTAAGAGTATAAGGAGCGTGAGCAAGAATTGTTCCGAAATTATGCTCCTTAACGCCCTCGTGAAAGCTTTTTACATCGTCTTCATCAATATCCTTTGCTTTTCCGCCGCGCGGATTTCTTGTAAAAAACTGAAAAGTGTTTGCACCTATTGAAAGAGCCTCGTCAAGCATGTGGCGATAGCCCTTTGACGCACTTAAATGAGCACCTATAATCATAATGTTACCTCCGTTTTCTGCATTTCCTCTTCCGCCCTGCCGCTCATAATATATTCAAGCAAATCGGCAACGCAGCCGTGATTGCAATGGCAGGCTTCAAATTTGCATATTTCGTGAATGGGCTTCGGAGCCTGACCTGCACAGGCAGGCAAGCCAACCGTTTTCAGCATATCCCAATCGTTATAATAATCGCCAATAGCGGCAACATGGCTTTTATCTATATTAAGCATATCCGCAAGGCGCATTATGCCTACTCCCTTATGCGTTTTTTCCTGGAGCATTTCAAGGCTCCAAAGAGACGACGCCATAAAATTCGCCTTAGGATTATCATTTTTATTTATATATTTTTGAAGCTCGTTAATAGTGAGCGGATTAGACCAAAAAATAACCTTCATCCAGCCCTCATCGGGAACCTTATCTATCGTTGTTATCTCATAATGCGATTTATCAAAATACATCTGCCCTCTTGAAAGAAGACCTTTTTTTACTATATAAACATAATCATCAAAGAAAATGCCGACATCAATGCTGTGGCCGTGATTATTAAAAAGCTCCGAAACCTCTTTAACAAACTCTCTGCCCTCGGGACCTATTGTGCTTCGCCAAATAGTTTTATTCTGCTGAAAATCATAAATTCCCGCACCGTTTAGAATAACGGCAGGCTGATTCGGTGTTATTCTGTCATAATTCCTTTTAAGACTTGAAACGAGTCTGCCCGAGGCAAGAGTGAAATTTCCGCCGAGCTCTGTAAATCTTTTAATTGCGTCGTAATTTCTTTTAGGAAGAGTTCTTATTTTATTGTTCAGTGTTCCGTCTATATCGGAAACAACAAGCCAATTTTCAAATGTTTTTTCCATACAGTGCCTCCTTTATTTCGGTTTAATTATAGTTTGCTTTTTACAGAGATTTTTCAAGTTTATCTAAAAAGTCGGTAAAATATTTCGGCAGCTCGCTTTCAAATTCAAGCCACTCGCCCGTTCGGGGATGAACAAAGCCGATATGCTTTGCGTGCAGACATTGGCCGGAAAGTCCCTTTTGAGCCCTTTTAGGTCCGTAAACCTCATCTCCTGCAATCGGATGGCCGATATATGCAAGATGAACTCTTATTTGATGAGTTCTGCCCGTTTCAAGCACGCATCTGCAATGAGTGAATGTGCCGTATCTTTTAAGAACCTTAATATGCGTTACGGCATTTTTGGAATTTTTAAAGGTAACCGCCATCTTTTTTCTGTCCTTAGGATTTCTGCCGATCGGCTGACAGACGGTTAATTCATCCTCCTTAATATTGCCGTGAGCAACACATTCATAAGCACGCTCAAAGGAATGCTCCTTTATCTGCCTTGCAAGGCCTGCGTGCGCCAAATCGTTTTTGGCAACTATTAAAAGGCCGGAGGTGTCCTTATCAATTCTATGCACAATACCGGGGCGAAGCACTCCGTTTATTCCGCTTAAGCTATCGCCGCAATGATAGAGAAGCGCATTAACAAGAGTTCCCGTATAATTCCCCGCCGCAGGATGAACAACCATTCCCTTTGGCTTGTTAACAACAAGCAAATCGTTATCCTCATAAACAATATCAAGCAGAATGTTCTCCGCCTGCGCTTCAAGAGGTGTCGCCCTCGGAACAGTTATAACAACCTTGTCGTTTTCCCTGCATTTATAGTTTTTACTTACCACGGCGCCGTTTACCTCAACGGCACCCTCTTCAATAAGCCTTGCGGCGGCAGAGCGTGAAAAGCGGTTTTCGCTTTCGCTGATAAATTTATCTACTCTTTCCCCTGCCTGCTCGGGCATAACCGAAAGATAAAGCAAATCACTCAAGCCTTTTATCCTCCTTTTTAAAAGCATCAAAAACGAGGTATGCAATAAGAGAAATCGCTCCGAGCGTTACGGCGCAATCTGCAATATTGAATATGGCAAAATCAATGAAAACGGGCTCAATAAAATCAACAACATAACCGTAAAAGGCACGGTCAATAAGATTACCTATCCCGCCCGAAGCAACAACCGCAATGCTCCAATAAAGCCAAAGGGGCTTGCATCTGTTTGAAAAAATATACCAAAGTGCCGCAGCGCATGCAACAAGCGTTAGCGCAACAAAAACCCAGCGTGCGCCGCTGAAAAGCGAAAAAGCCATACCCGTGTTTTCGGCATAATTAAACCGAACAACGCCTTTAATAAACGAAACGGGCTCTTTGCCTTTTAGATATTCGGTTGCAAGAATTTTCGTTACTTGGTCAAACGCAATTATAAGAAGCATCATAACTGCGCACCACAAATGCTTTTTTTTGTGCATAAATTTTCCTTTGCTTTTTTGTATCTTAAAAGGGGCAAAAGGGCGGTTAAATAACCACCCTTTTAAAATTTTTATTATTCTCCCATTTCGGCAAGCACCGCTGCACAATGTGCACAAAGGGTGGGATGCTTTGCATCGTTGCCTACCGTTGTTGAGAATTTCCAGCAACGCTCGCACTTTTCTCCCTGTGCATTTTCAACGCTGACGGTTAATCCCTCAACATCGCCTGCAAACGCCTGCTTATCGGAAGCAACCTCAACAGCAGAGGTAATGAATATTTCGGCAAGCTCGCCCTCAACGGATTTAAGGAAATCATAAAGCTCTCCCTCTGCACCGAGAATGATTTTTGCTTCAAGGGATTTACCGATTTTCTTTTCGTTTCTTGCAAGCTCAAGTGCCTTTTGAACATCAACACGAACTGCGTGAATTTTTTCCCATTTTGCCATAAACGCTTCGTCTGTTTCGATGAAATCGGCAGTCGGAATATCGTTAAAGAGCGGAGATTCGGGGTTTCTTGATTTATCGTGTGGCATAAAGCTCCAAATTTCATCTGCCGTGAAAGCAAGAATAGGAGTTAAAAGAAGAGTTAACGAATCAAGAATTTTATAAAGCACCGTCTGTGCCGCACGGCGAGTTGCCGAGGTGCTGACGGAGGTGTAAAGCCTATCTTTAAGAACATCAAAATAGAAGTTACTCATATCAACAACGCAGAAATTATGGATTGCGTGAGCGGCGGTGTGATACTCATAGGTTTCATAGCCGTTGCGCGCCGTTGTGATAACCTCATCAAGCTTCATAAGAGCATATTTATCAAGCTCTTCAAGCTTATCGTTTTCAACCATATCCGTGTCGGGATTGAAATCATAAAGATTTCCGAGGCAGAAGCGGGCTGTGTTTCTGATTTTTCTGTAATTATCGGAAAGCTGTTTGAGAATTTCGGGGCTGATACGAATGTCTGCATGATAATCCGAGGAAGCAACCCAAAGACGAAGAACATCTGCGCCGTACTGCTTAATGATGTCCTGCGGATCAATACCGTTTCCGAGAGATTTAGACATTTTTCTGCCCTCTCCGTCAACCGTCCAGCCGTGAGTTATAATCTGCTTATACGGTGCACCCTGACCGCCTGCAACGGCAGTTAAAAGCGAGGACTGGAACCAACCTCTGTATTGGTCTGCACCTTCAAGATAAACATCTGCGGGGCGTTTAAGATACGGCCTTTTTGCGCAAACAGCCTGATGAGTTGAGCCTGAATCAAACCAAACATCCATAATGTCGGATTCCTTATCAAAGCCCTCTGCCGCACCGCAATGCGGACATTTGAAGCCATCGGGGAGGAAATATTCGGCATCGTGAGCATACCACGCATCCGAGCCCTCCTTACCGAAAATTTCGGAAACCTTCATCATAATATCGTTATCAATAATCTCTTTCGAGCATTTTTTACAATAAACAACGGGAATCGGAACGCCCCATTTTCTTTGACGGGAAATGCACCAATCGGCACGCTCCTTAACCATTGATTGGAGCCTGTCTTTACCCCAGGCAGGGAACCATTCAACCTCCTCGGACGCTTTAACCGCAGCGTCCTTAAAATCATCAACCGAGCAGAACCATTGAGATGTTGCACGGAAAATAACAGGCTTATGGCATCTCCAGCAATGAGGATACTGATGGATAATTTTTTGAAGGGCAAAAAGATTGCCTGTTTTTTCAAGGTGCTCTGCAATCGGCTTGTTTGCCTCCTCCGTTGAAAGGCCTGCAAACTGACCTGCCTCCTCGGTTAAATGACCTGTTGCATCGACAGGAACGATAACGGGAATTTCAGGATAATTCTTGCACACAACAAAGTCCTCAACACCGTGGCCGGGAGCTGTGTGAACACAACCTGTGCCGCTTTCAAGGGTTACATGGTCGCCGACAATAACAAGCGAGGTTCTGTCTATAAACGGATGCTGACATTTCATATATTCAAGCTCTGAGCCGTTTATTGTTCCGATTGTTTCATATTCTGCTCCTCTTGCCTCCATAGCAGAAGCAACAAGATCGGTTGCCATAACATAATATTCATCGCCGCTTTTAACGAGAGAATATTCAAATGACGGACCGACGCAGATTGCAACATTAGCAGGCAAGGTCCATGTTGTTGTTGTCCAAATAACGAAATAGGTTTTGCTTAAATCAGCACCCATAGCGGTTAATTTTCCTAAATCGTCTGTTACATTGAATTTAACATAAATTGAGTGGCAGGGATCCTCTGCATATTCGATTTCCGCTTCCGCAAGAGCGGTGTTGCAGTCTGCACACCAATAAACAGGCTTTAAGCCCTTATAAATATATCCCTTTGAAGCCATTGAGGCAAAAACCTTAATTTGCTCCTCTTCAAAATCCTTTGTCAGCGTGATATAGGGATTATCCCATTCGCCGATTACACCAAGGCGTTTGAAGCTTTCACGCTGAATATCAACGAAGCCCAAGGCGGTTTCTCTGCATATTTTACGAAGCTCCAAATCGGAAATATTTGTTTCGGCCGAAATATGCGCTTCCTTTCTTGCTTTAAGCTCCGTAGGAAGACCGTGAGTGTCCCAACCGGGCACATACGGGGATTTATAGCCCGTCATATTCTTATATCTAACTATAAAATCTTTAAGAGTTTTATTAAGCGCATGGCCGATATGAATGTCGCCGTTTGCATAAGGAGGGCCATCATGCAAAACAAAAAGCGGCTTTCCCTCATTATTTTCCATAAGCTTTTCATACTGATTATTATCATACCAGCGTTTAAGAATTTCCGGCTCACGCTGCGGAAGTGCAGCACGCATTGGAAATTCGGTTTTCATCATATTTAATGTATCTTTATAGTCCATCTTAATCCCCAACCTTTATTTGTTATATTTTGGCTTATTTATAATTATTTTCTTTTCTTTTTGAAAAATCCGTGGAATTTAAGGTCGTCATCGTCTTCATCATCCTCATCGGGAGGAATAAGGCTTATTTTTTCATCTGTTCTGACAACCTCTGATTTAACATTGAAAAAGCTTTCAAAGGGAAGCTGACCGTCATTGGCAGACTCCTCCATTTCGGGCTCCTCGCTTATTTCGGGAACTGCCTGCTCCTCAACGGGAGTTACCGTATCCTGCGAAAAGGCATTTATAGCAGAATGAACATCCGCCTCGGAATGCTCCTCCTCTGCGGGCTCCTCCTCATATTCAGCTTCATCGGAAACCTCTTCAAGCTCATATTCGATTTTCTCTTCGTCAGGCTCCTCTTTGGGCTCCTCCTCGTCTTCCGTGATTTCCTCAAAATCCGAATCCTCTTCGGGCTCCTCGGAAGCTTCCTCTGCCGAAGCCTCTTCCTCCTCGGGCTCTTCAATTTCCGCCTTTGCCTCTTCAATTTTAGCGGAAATATCGTCTATTGCTCTTTCAGTGTTTTCAATTTTTTCTTCATATTCGGCGTTATAATCTCCGCCGGGCAAATCCATCATTTTTTCAAGACCGTCAAGCTGAGCCTCATAAAGCATAACAAGCTGAGCCTTGAACGCCTCGGACTTAGCCTTTAATTCGGCGGTTAAGCTATCATAATATTCCTTTTCCTGCTTTGCCTTTGTGATAAGCTCAGACGAGATTTTCTTTGCCTCTTCAAGCAGGGCGGACGCATCTGCCTTTGCATTGCCGATTTCCTTATCTGCCCTTTCCTGCGCTTCATTTAATATGGCATTTGCGGAATCTGTTTTTTCCTTTGTGAGAGAAGCAGAATATTCACGGGCCTCGGAAATTATTTTTTCAGCCTTTTCCTTTGCATCAAGAACCGTTTTCTGAACAGTTTGTGCGCTTTCGGACAACAGCTCGTCTGCCTTTTTCTGCGCCTGCTTTGTTAAATCGGACGCCGCTTTTTGCGCTGTGAGAAGTGCTTCCTTAATGGTGTCCTCCTCCGCTCTGTACTCCTCAACCTTTGAGGCAAGAATTTCCATTTTTCTGTAAAGCTCTTTGTTTTCGTTATAAACTGCGGAAAATGCCTCTTCAATTTCTGCAATAAAAGCGTTTGTTTCGTCTATATCATAGCCGTGTGATGCGGTTGAAATAACCTTTTCTTTAATTTGGCTTGGCGTTATCATATTTATTCTCCTCCCGTTTAAATCAATACATTATCATGCCGTTATTTTCAAGCTCATCTATCAAATCGCCCATAACATCAACATTATAGGGAGTGATGATATAGGTGCTGTTTGCAACTCTTTTTATCTGCCCGTTATTCGCATAGGCAACACCGCTCAAAAAATCAAGCAAACGGCGGGCAATCTCTCTGTTTGTTGATTCAAGATTAAGAACAACCGTTCTTTTCTCATTAAGATTATCGCCTATTGAAGCGGCGTCCTCAAATCTTTCGGGCTTAACAAGAACAACCTGAAGCTGCGCAGTTGTGTGGATATTAACAACCTTATCGGATTCTGCACGGGTGCGGTGAATTCTTTCGGGCCTTTCCTCCTTTGGAACCTTTACGCTTTTGCTTCTTTTTTCTCTTTTTGGCGGAGCCGGCATTGAATAAGACGGATTTTCCTCATAAAAATCATCAAATTCATCATCGTCGCTCTCGCGGATTATTTCCGTAAACTTATCAAGAAATCCCATTGCTTTGCCTCCTTAAAAATATTTCCTGGCACCGAATATTGCGGAGCCTACTCTAACTATATTTGAGCCTTCGGCAACGGCGGCTTCATAATCACCGCTCATTCCCATAGACAGAATTTCCATATCTACATTATCGGTTTTTTTATCCCTAATGTCAATGAAAGATTGACGAAGCATTGCAAAATATCTGCGGGCTTCATCGGGTGTTTCGCAAACAGGCGGAATGGTCATTAATCCCTTAACCTTTATTGCGGGAAGCTCTGCGATTTCGCAAAGCGTTTCTTCAAGCTCTTCAAGATAAATTCCGCTTTTGCTTTCCTCCTTGCCGACATTAACCTCAACCAAGCATTTTGTTACTATGCCCTTTTGCAGAGAAATTCTTGAAATTTCCTTTGCAAGCTTAACGGAGGAAACCGATTCAATCATATCAACCTCGCCTGCTATCTGCTTAACCTTATTCGTTTGCAGGTGGCCGATTAAATGGCGCTCAACGCCGCTGAGATTAAGCTCGTCTCTTTTGCCGAGATACTCCTGAACTCTGTTTTCGCCTATCAAATCGGCGCCGAGCTCAATTGCTTTATTTATATAAACAGGCTCAACCGTTTTTGTTACGCACATCAGGCGAACATCCTTTTCGCTTCTGCCTGCCTTAACCGCACATTCCTTAACATTTTCAAGAACCCTTTTATAATTTTCCTCAACCGCTTTTAATCGGTTTTCATCAGGTGTAAACCTTTCCATCGTGAAGCTCCTTTCCCTGAATAACAATTTGATCATAAAGCTTTATGCCGCCGTCCTCCTCGGGAGTATAGCTTAAAACAACATAATCGTCTTTTGTGTAAAGTATATCTGCTTTACGCCATTTAACAACGGAAGCAACAAGCGCATAAACACCCTTTTCACCGTTATTAACATGAACTGCCTGTGCGGGAAGCTTTATTCCCGTATAGGAATTAACTCTTATTTCAATATCCGCAAGCCTTAACGAAGCGGCTTCACTGTTCATAACACTGCATTCAAGAATGAGCGCCGTTTGCTCTGCACCCAAATCAGCGTCTGCGCCCGACACAACACGGCAGGAATAAACCTCATCGCTTCCGGAAACGGCAACATCAACCATTCCGCCGTTTTTAAGAGCGGCAACATCCTTTGCATTAACAATTGCGCAGAAATACCAATCTAAGCTTGTTATCAGCTTGCCGATGCCGTTTGACTGCGAGGCATTGCGTGCAGCCTCCATATATTGCGAAAGCGTTTCAACATCAAGCTGTTCAACAGAGGCATATTCAAAGGAGCCTTCAAGACCGTCGGTGTAGCTTGAAAAAATTCCCGAGGTGTCTGCCTTTATATATTCGGTTGGCTTTGAAAGACTTAATCCCGAAGCCGCCTGCTCTATTTCGCTTATGGCAGAGGCAAAATCAACCTCCTGCCCGATAAGTATTTGGCGGCGTGTGAATTTATCGTTTAATTCGTTTTGATATTCCTCGGCAGACTGCACATTGCCGCCTGCGCATGCACGGATATACGAATTAATATCAACAAGAATGTCCTTATCAAGAGACTCAACATCAGTTACCTGACCAACGCTTCGACTTTCCAAATCCGCATAATAATCTGCCCTTTCGGAAAGCTTTTCATATTCGCTGAAAGCCTTTGCGCTTTCCTCAGACGGAAAAACCTTTGCAATTTCGCCGTTTTCCTTAACCTTTTCGCAATCGCCCACCGAGGCAACCGTTACCGTGTTTTCCTTTGCCGAAACGGGGTGCTCATCTCTTACAACAAGTGCCTGAACATCAACTGTTTCATAAACGGTTGATTCCAAAGCCGTTTGCGTTTTGAGGCTGACATTAAAAATGCCGAAGCATTCAACGAAAACATAAATGAAAATCAGCAAAACAAGGAACACCATTGCAATCATCTGCCCGTCTGCCCTTGCAAGAATTTCGGAAATTTTATTCTGTTTTTTTGAATTTGAATTATCCTTATCCATTTAAAAATTCCCTGCTTTTATCAATTGCCGCTTTAACAATATCGGCGCCCTCTTCATCGGCATAAAGCCAAATTGCGTTTTTGCGCCTTTTAAACCAGGTTATCTGCCTTTTTGCATAGCGGCGTGTTTCTCTTTTTAAATCATCAAGTGCCTGCCCGAGCGACTTTTCGCCGCTGAAATACGGCTGAAGCTCCTTATGCCCTATTGCCTGTGCGGAGGTTGCCTTTTCCTTTGAAAGATTTTTCCTTGCCTCATCAACAAGCCCCGCCTCAACCATTAAATCAACACGGCGGTTTATTCTTTCGTAAAGCACCTCTCTGCTTTTAAACCCGATAACGAAATAAATAACTTCATAAGGGCTTTCCTCTTTTTTTGAATTTATATCCTGCGCTGTTTTTGTTGCGCCTGAGGAATAATAAATCTCCAAGGCACGCACAACACGCTTTTTATTATTTTTATGGATTTTTTCAGCCGCCTCTTTATCCACCTCAAGAAGCGTTGAATAAAGCTCATCGCTATCCTTTTGCATAAGCGCTTCACGCAATTCAAAATCCGTTTCGGCTTCGGTGAAATTAATATTGTCAACAAGGCTGTCTATAAAAAGCCCTGTTCCGCCTGCAATAACGGGAACATTTCCGCGCGCTGATATTTCGCTGATTTTTTCCCTTGCTAAGCGGCAGAAATCCGAAACGGAAAAATTCTCGCTTTGGTCAAGGAACTCAACAAGATGATGAGGAACACCCTGCATTTCCTTTTGAGTGGGTGCGGCGGAGGCAATGCCTATTCCCTTATAAACCTGCATTGAATCGGCTGAAATAACCTCTCCCGAGACAGCCCTTGCAATTTCAACGGCAAGCCCTGTTTTTCCGCTTGCGGTTGGCCCTGCAACAACGATTATTTTTGTTTTGCTCATACTACTGTATTCTTCCGAACTGCTTTTCTATTTCATATTTTGAAATTTTTATCATAACAGGTCTGCCGTGGGGGCAGTATTTAATATCGGGCATTGAAAGCAGCTTTTTAACAAAAAGCTCTCTTTCCTGTGCAGAGGTTACATCTCCTCCCTTAACTGCCGAGCGGCACGAAGCGGAATGAAAAATCCAATCCATTTTATCGGGCTCAATATCCGTTTTGTGTTCAAGAAGCTTTTGCGCAATTTCCGTTATTAAATCCTTAACATCGACACCGTCAAGAAGCGACGGAGTTTCACGCACAATAACGGTTAATCCGCCGAACTCCTCAACGGAAAAGCCGCATTTTTTGAGAAGCGAAAGATTTTGCGTTACGGCAATATACTCATCTGCCGTTAGATTAACGGCAACGGGCGAAAGCAGCACCTGCGAGGCAATGCCGTTTTTCCTTGCGTCCTCACGAAGCCTTTCGTAATTCATTCGCTCGTGTGCGGCGTGCTTATCTATGTAATAAAGATTATTTTCAATTTCAACAATGATATATGTTTTAAACGCCTCACCGACTATTTTGAAATTCGGAGCAATCGGAATGCTGTCGTCAATAACAATTTTATCGGGCGTTTCTGCTTTTGTGCTTGAAAAATCAAGCTTAACCGTTGTTTTAAAAGGAGTGTCATCAACCGTTTCCTCATTTGCGAAAACGCTTTGGCCGACTATTTTATAATCCTTTGGATTTCCGAAGCTTTCCGGTCTTTTTTTGTATCCTTGTGATGAGGAAAGAGTCCATTCATTTTGCGTTTGCCTTGCCCTTTGGATTTCCTCGGGCGTGCTGAGAGTTATTTGAACGGGAGCCTCGGGCTTAACGCCGAAATCAATTTTTGCGCTGTTTTTTTCAAGGCTTCTGTAAGTTCTGCCGTCCTCCTCCGTATAAAACTGTGCCTGCTTAACCGTGTTTTTCGTTTCTATTGCGGTTTTTACTCCGTAATAAATCAAATCAAAAACGGGCTTTTCGTTAACGAATCGCACCTCGATTTTTGCGGGATGAACATTTACATCAACAAGCTTTGGATCCATCTCAATATTGAGCATACACGCAGGGAACCTGCCTGCCATAATTGAATTTTTATACGCCTGTTCAAGAGCGGCGGCGGCTGCTGCGCTTTTAACAAGCCTGCCGTTTAAGAAAAAGAACTGCATAGCTCTGCTTTTTCTTGATTCGTGAGGCTTGCTGACCAGGCCTGTTACCTTCATTCCCGAATAAGCATAATCAACATCAATAAGCGTTTCGCTGACATCTGCACCGAGAATGGAATAAACGGCGGATTTAAGACTGCCGTTTCCCGAGGTTAAGAGCACCTGCTTGCCGTCTCGTATAAAGCGAAAAGAGATTTCGGGATGAGAAAGAGCAATTCTATCTACAACGCCCTGAACAGAATTTCCCTCTGTTACATCTTTTTTAAGGAATTTCATTCGGGCGGGAACATTATAAAACATATCTCGAACAACGATTGTTGTTCCGTTCGGACAGCCTGCGTCGCTCAAATCAATTTCCTCTCCGCCTGCTATCTCATAGCGTGTGCCGATTTCCTCTTCGGGTGTTTTGGTTAGCATTTCAACCCTTGCAACTGCGGCTATTGACGCCATTGCCTCTCCTCTGAAGCCGAGAGTTGAAATTAAATTAAGGTCCTCCTGCGTTTTGATTTTGGAGGTTGCGTGGGATATAAACACCCTTTGAACATCCTCTCGTGCAACTCCGCAGCCATCATCTGTTATGCGGATATATGTTGTTCCGCCGTTTTTTATTTCAACCGTTATGCGATGTGCACCGGCGTCTATTGAATTTTCAATCATTTCCTTAACAACACTCATAGGACGCTCAACAACCTCGCCTGCGGCGATAAGGCTGTAAACCTCCTTGGGAAGCACATTGATTTTAGGCATTTATATCACCTCTTTTTTTATGATTTTTATAGCTCCTCTGCCTTTTTCTTCAAATCGTAAAGCGTTTGCATTGCTTCGATAGGCGTTAGAGTGTTAACATCTGTTGCCTTTAATATTTCAAGAATTTCGTTTTTGCCGTTCGCCGAGAAATTATACTGAATATCCTCTGTTTCCTCAACAACGGCTTCCTCTGCCTTGAATTCTATGTCTATTTTATTCTGTTCAAGGTCTTTAAGAATTACCTTCGCACGCTTAACAACGCTTTCAGGCACTCCGGCAAGCCTTGCAACCTCAATACCGAAGCTTTCGTCGGCTCCTCCTCGCACAATTCTGCGCAGAAAGGTTATATCATCGCCCCTCTTTTTAACAGCGATTGAATAATTCTTAACACCGTCAAGAAGCCCCTCCATAGCGGTTAATTCGTGATAGTGAGTTGCAAAAAGTGTTTTTGCACCGAGCGTTTTCTTTTTGCAGACAAATTCGAGCACGGCGCGCGCTATGCTCATACCGTCAAAGGTTGAGGTTCCTCTGCCTATTTCATCAAGAATGATAAGGCTGTTTTTTGTTGCATTTTTTAGAATAGACGAAACCTCATTCATTTCAACCATAAAGGTAGATTGACCTGTTGCCAAATCGTCTGACGCACCCACACGGGTAAACAAGGCATCAACAATGCAGATGTTTGCATATCGGGCAGGAACGAACGAGCCTATCTGCGCAAGCAAAACTATCAGCGCAGTTTGGCGCATATATGTTGATTTACCCGCCATATTAGGTCCTGTGATAATGGCACATCTGTTTTCGCCGTTATCAAGCAGAGTGTCGTTCGGAACAAACGGTGCGCCGTCAAGAAGCGCCTCAACAACAGGATGCCTGCCGTCCTTAATATCAATTATTCCGTTATTATTTATCTGCGGGCAAACATAGTTGTTGTTTACCGCAGTTTCGGCAAGACCTGCAAGAACATCAAGAAGTGCAAGTGCCTTTGCCGTTTTTTGAATACGCATAACCTCGGCGGAAACAGTTTCTCTTACACGGCAGAAAATATCGTACTCAAGAGAAATGCACCTATCCTTTGCGCCGATAATTTTGCCCTCAAGCTCTTTGAGCTCCTGAGTTATATATCTTTCGCAGTTTGTTAGGGTTTGCTTTCTTATGTAGCCTTCGGGAACAAGGTCTTTATATGAATTAGTTACCTCAATATAATAGCCGAAAACTCTGTTATATCCCACCTTGAGCTTCGGTATTCCCGTTTCCTCTCGTTGCTTTGCTTCAATTGAAGCAACAATTCCGGCACCGTCCTCAACAATTGCTTTAAGCTCGTCTATTTCGGGATTAAATCCGCCTTTAATCATTCCGCCCTCACGCAGAGTGAACGGCGGTTCATCAACAATTGCCCTTGAAATCAAATCGGAAACATCCGAAAGCAAATCAATATTTGAATAAATCTCTTTAAGCAGTGCCGTTGAGCATTCGCCCGCAAGAGCCTTTATTTCGGGCAGCTTATTAATTGCGGCTTCAAGCGATTTTAATTCCTTTGCGTTTGCCGTTGAATAAGCAATGCGTGCCATAAGCCTTTCAATATCGCTTATTCCCGAAAGCGCACCTCTGATTTTATCACGAAGCGGTGCATTGTCTGCAAGCTCGCCGATTGCATTTTGGCGCTTTGTTATTTTTGCGGCAGACATAAGCGGCCTTTCAAGCCAATTCCTGATAAGACGCTTGCCCATTGCCGTTTTGGTTTTATCAATAACCCACAAAAGCGAATGCTTTTTATCGCCCGTCATCATTGATTTTGTTAGTTCAAGATTACGCCTTGCGTTTATATCGAGCTTCATATATTCCTCGTTATCGAAATAATCAAGCTCGGCGGGGGTTTCGATTTGGTCCTTTTTCTGAACGGCTTTAAGATAATCTATAACGCATCCGAGAGCGCACACGGCGGCTCTGCTTGATGAGAGAGAAAGAGAAGAAATTTCTTCCTTTTTCAGCGTTTCAAGAATTACTTCGGTTGCGCTTTCATAATTGAATTTTTCATCGTCAAGAAGCTGCAATTTAGTGTTAAACCTTGATTTAACAAAATCGGCAACCTGCGAATAATCAAGCACGGGAGAATTGATGAGAATTTCGCGCGGCTGATATGTTGAAAGCTGATTTATTATCTGCTCCTCTGCGCCCTCCTCCTTAACGGAGGTTAAATGAAATTCAGCGGTTGAAACATCTGCAAAGCAAAGCCCAACCTCCTTGCCCTCCCTGCATATAACGCAAAGATAATTATTAACGGCATCATCAAGCATATTGCTCTCAATAACCGTTCCGGGAGTGATGATTCTTACAACATCTCTTTTAACAAGCCCTTTAACGAGCTTTGGATCCTCAAGCTGCTCGCAAATAGCAACCTTATAGCCTCTGTTTACAAGCTTTGCGATATAGCTGTCTGCCGAATGGAAGGGCACTCCGCACATCGGCGCACGCTCCTCCTGACCGCAATCACGACCTGTTAAAACAAGGTCAAGCTCCTCCGATGCAATTTTAGCATCGTCAAAAAACATCTCGTAAAAATCACCGAGGCGGAAAAACAGAAGCATATCGGGATATTCACTTTTTATTTGAAAATACTGCTCCATCATAGGAGACAATCCGCTTTCTTTTTTAGCCACTGCCTTTCCTCCTTCGTTTTTAATGCTTTCTCAATTAGTGGCAACCGCCGCAGGTTGAGCAATCGTGGGTGCAGCTTTCCTCGGGGATTTCGCAGGTTTCGGGATCTGCTCCGTCAAAGAAGAGCCCTATCATCTTGCTGATATACTGCGCCATCTGCTCCATTTGTGCGGCGGCGGCAGAATATTCCTGCATGCTTTCCATCTGCATAATTTGCTCATAAAGATTTTGATAATCCTCTTGAAGCTTTGAAATTCTTTCGCTGTCTGCCTCATCGGCCTTACCTGCTTCCTGCTGATATTTAAGAGAAAGAAGCTGCATTTCCTGCATTTGCTTTTGAAGTTCTTCGTTTGCGTCGTTTTTAGCCGCAGCCGCCTGAATTGCTTCAAAGCGTGCGTCCTTTTGAATTTCTTTTCCGAGTTCACGGAGAGCTGATTCTAAACTCATAGATTTAGTCCTTTCTGATTTAATGTTATTAATCGACTAACTTGCCCTTTAAAACATAGGTTAAGGGCTCTGTTACCCTGATGCTTCGGAAGGAGCCGATTAAATCGCTTCCTCCCTCAAATTCTATAATCAAATTACCGTCTGTTCTGGCGGCAACATAATTATCGCCTAACTTACCTTTGCCGTAAACAAAGCATTTAAAAATCCTGCCGGCATATTTTTTCATATTTTCGGCGGAAATCTTCTCTTGAAGGTCTGTTAATTCCTTAAACCATTTTCCTTTTTCCTCGGCAGAAACGGGATCGGGCATTTCTGCGGCAGGGGTGCCTTTTCGAGGAGAATAAATGAATGTGAAAAGCGAGGTGAATTTAACCTCCTCAACAAGAGAAAGCGTGTCCTTAAACTCCTCGTAGGATTCTCCGGGAAAGCCTACTATAATATCGGAGGTTATCGAAAGCTCATCTCCCATAAGCTCCTTGGCGTAATTTATCAGCTCAAGATATTTTTCTCTTGTGTATTTCCTGTTCATTGCTTGAAGAACACGGTTGTTTCCGCTTTGAAACGGCAAATGAAGATGCTTTGCAACCTTATCGCAATTTGCCATTGCTTCAAGCAATTCCCTTGTGCAATCCTTGGGATGACTTGTCATAAATCTTATTCTGAAATCTCCGTCAAGCGCATTTATTTTTCTTAAAAGCTCGGCAAAGCTTACCTGCGGAAACAAATCCTTGCCGTATGAATTAACATTTTGACCGAGAAGCGTTATTTCCTTATAGCCGCTTTTAATAAGCTCCTGCGCCTCACTGACTATTATATCGGCCTCGCGGCTTCTTTCCCTGCCCCGCACATACGGAACAATGCAGTAGGAGCAGAAATTATTGCAGCCGTACATAATCGGGAGCCAAGCCTTTTTATCGTTATCTCTTAAAACGGGAACTCCCTCGGCAATTGCACCGTCTGTATCGGGAAGCTCAAAAACTCTTTTCTTTCTTGTTAATGCCTTAAAGAGAAGCTCCGGCAGTCTGTGCACAACATGGGTGCCGAAAACAAGATCAACAAACGGAAAGCTTTGCTTTATTTTATCTGCAATATGCTGCTGCTGCATCATACAACCGCAGCAGGCAATGATAACATCGGGATTTTCACGCTTATAGGATTTAAGCATTCCCACATTTCCGAAAACACGATCCTCTGCGTGCTCTCTGACTGCACAGGTGTTAAAAATAATCAGCTTTGCTTCAAATCTGTTTTCAGTGAAGCCATAGCCCATTTCGCTGAGCATACCCTTGATTTTTTCACTGTCTGCAACATTTTGCTGACAGCCATAGGTTATAACGCAGGCAAGAGGCATTTTATCATATCTTTTTGAAATAACGCCTATAACCTTTTCGCAAAGCTCCTTTTGCTTTTTAATTTCTTCCTTGCTGATAACGGCAGTTTTGCGCTGATTATTTTCCATTATTTCACCTCTTTCAAATCTGCTTATAATGGAACATACCTACACTATTCCATAATATTTTTAATTATACCAAAGTAAAGAAATATATTCAATAATATTTTATTAAAATATTTAAAATTATTATATATAATAAAAAGGCAGGAATACTTTGCGTATTCCGAGTATTTTTAACACAGAG
>ULXL01039280.1_pt1 | contig 18146 bp, 20 predicted proteins | sample 1961241 | NCBI WGS metagenome assembly ULXL01 (sample SAMEA4835837, study PRJEB28245) | human gut metagenome | biome: gut microbiome; material: fecal sample | place: Denmark | collected 2008
AAGCCCTATCATATTAGCTGCGCCTATATAAATTGCAACACACGAAAGCCACGGAATATACTGTTCGCCCTTTTTGCCGAGAATATCTCCGAAAAAGGAATACAGCTTTTCCATACAGACCTCGAGAATCTGCTGACGCTTGCTTAACTCCCCGCTGACCTTTAAATTTCTTGTTAAAACAATTGCAAGCACCGTTAGCACCGCAATTATTATCCATGAAACAACGGTTGTTTCATCAACAGAAATATTTGTGTGAGGAATTGTGAAAACGCTTTTTATATCAAGCTGGTCGGACAGTTCTTCTTGCAGCCCCATTGTTACGGGCATTAAATTCATATACCCGCCTCCTCTAACCTTTAATTTATCATCATTATAGCACCCAAATTTTTAAATGCAATAAAATCTTTTAAAAATTGTTTTTTGTATAAAAATTGCACTGTTTTGTTTAAAAAATTTATAAAAAAATAATATTTACATATTATTATCAATGGTTTATAATAATATTTGCTGATTTTTTATAATTAATTACATAAATAGTTTTATGTCAAATTTTTGTATTAATATATTTAAGGAGAGCGCAATGGCAAAGGAACAGAAAAAAATGGTTGACGACATAACCTCTATGGACGAGGATTTTGCAAAATGGTACACCGATATTTGCAAAAAAGCCGAGCTGATTGAATACACAAGCGTTAAGGGCTGTATGGTTATCCGCCCTTACGGCTATGCTATTTGGGAAAACATCCAAAAAATCCTTGACGGTATGTTTAAGGATGAGGGGCACGAAAATGTTTGTATGCCTATGTTTATTCCCGAAAGCCTGCTTCAAAAGGAAAAGGACCATGTTGAAGGCTTTGCCCCCGAATGTGCATGGGTAACAATCGGCGGAAGCGAGGAGCTTGAGGAACGCCTTTGTGTTCGCCCAACCTCCGAAACGCTTTTCTGCGAGCATTTCAAAAATGTTGTTCATTCTTACCGTGATTTACCTAAGCTTTATAATCAATGGGTTTCCGTTGTTCGCTGGGAAAAAACAACAAGACCGTTTTTGCGTTCAAGAGAATTTCTTTGGCAGGAGGGCCATACGCTTCACGCAACTGCCGAGGAGGCAATTGAGGAAACGGAAAAAATGCTTAATGTTTACACAAAATTCTGCCAGGAATATCTTGCTATTCCCGTTGTTAAGGGTATGAAAACCGAAAGCGATAAATTTGCAGGCGCAGAGCGCACCTACTGCATTGAAGCGCTTATGCACGACGGAAAGGCACTTCAAGCCGGCACCTCCCACTATTTCGGAGACGGCTTTGCAAAGGCATTTGAAATTCAGTTTTCCGATAAAGACAATAAATTGAGATTCCCACATCAAACCTCTTGGGGAATGACAACAAGACTTATCGGCGCAATCATTATGACTCACGGCGACAATAACGGTCTTGTTCTTCCGCCTGCTGTTGCACCTATTCAGGCAATCGTTATACCCGTTGCGCAGCACAAGGAGGGTGTGCTTGAAAAGGCAAACGAGATTTGCAACAGGCTCAAAAAGGTTTGCAGAGCAAAAATTGACGATTCCTCAAACACGCCGGGCTGGAAATTTGCCGAATACGAGATGAAGGGTGTTCCCGTTCGTGTTGAAATAGGACCGAAGGATATTGAAAATAATCAATGCGTTATCGTTACACGCCACAACAGAGAAAAAACATTCGTTAGCCTTGACAATCTTGAAGAAGCAGTTTTGCAAAAGCTTGATGAGGTTCGCAACGGACTTTATGAATCCGCACTTGAAAACAGAGAGCGCAGAACATATATCTGCAAAAACACAGACGAAATAATCAATGCACTTGAAGAAAACGGAGACGGCTTTGTTAAGGCAATGTGGTGCGGCAGCGAGGAATGTGAGGATAAGGTTAAGGAATTAACCGGCGTAGGTTCAAGATGTATTCCGCTTGAACAGGAGCATTTGAGCGACACCTGCGTTTGCTGCGGCAAGCCGGCAAAGAGTATGCTCTATTGGGGCAAGGCATATTAATTAATGTATAAATCATTTTAATATAGTAACTGTAAAGGAAGGTTTTTTATGGCAGTTTTAGTAACGGGCGGTGCAGGATATATAGGAAGCCACACCTGCGTTGAGCTTATTAATGCGGGGGTTGATGTTGTTATAGTTGACAATTTCTATAACTGCAAAAAATCAAGCATAAGCAGAATTCGTGCACTTGTTGACAGAGATTTCAAATACTATGAATGTGATATTCGCGACCGCGACGGAATGGACGCAATCTTCAAAAAGGAAAGCATTGATTCCGTTATCCACTTTGCAGGTCTTAAAGCAGTTGGCGAAAGCGTTCACAAGCCGATTGAATATTTCGATAACAATGTTAACGGAACTCTTGTTTTGCTTGATGTTATGAGAAATAACGGCTGTAAAAAAATTGTTTTCTCTTCTTCCGCAACCGTTTACGGTATGAACAACATTTCTCCGCTTACCGAGGACATGACCGTTGGCGGAGTTACAAATCCTTACGGACGCACAAAATATATGATTGAGTGCATTTTGCAGGATTTATTTGTTTCCGACAGTGAATGGTCTATCTGCCTGCTTCGCTATTTCAATCCTATCGGAGCGCACAAGAGCGGAACAATGGGAGAGGATCCAAACGGTATTCCGAACAACCTTATGCCGTATATCACCCAGGTTGCAATCGGCAAAAGAGAAAAGCTTAATGTTTGGGGCAACGATTATGATACTCACGACGGAACAGGTGTTCGTGATTATATCCATGTTGTTGACCTTGCACTCGGCCATGTTAAAGCCGTTGAAAAGGTTAAAAAGGAAACGGGACTTTTCATTTACAATCTCGGAACAGGCAAGGGATACAGCGTTCTTGATGTTGTTAAGGCATTTGAAAAGGCATCCGGCGTTGAAATTCCTTATGTTATCGGTCCTCGCCGCGAGGGCGATATAGCAACCTGCTATTCTGATCCTTCAAAGGCATTTAAGGAGCTTGGCTGGAAGGCTGAAAGAGACATTGAAGAAATGTGTGAGGACAGCTGGCGTTGGCAAAGCCAAAACCCAAACGGATATCCCGACTGATAAAATTTAATTGAATTTTTTATACCGCTGTTTTTTGAGTGTTGCTGCTCGTCAAACAGCGGTATTTTTTTACCAAAATTTAAAAATTAACAAAAATATTTACAAAAAAATTACAAATATGTATGTTATTAATATTGATATTACAAAATGGTAAATGTATAATATTGTTATCAGGAAATAGTTCAACGATTATTTTAATATAATTAACATAGGCAACGGTGAAAAATGCAAAATCCACTATATTTCTTCATTTGTGCGATTAGGATTGCTTTGCGTTGCCTAAAAGCTGCGGAGATGAAAAGATAATGGACGCCTTATGCGAACAGTGCCGTTGGTTTGTTTTTGACGAGGAGGATTCCGACGGAGGATATTGTAATTTAACGCTTGACGAAGACGAATATGTTAGATTTTTAGCCGAATCTTCGTGCAAGACCTGCAAATATTTTTGTGCAGACGGCGGAGAATATGAAATTGTGAGGAGGCAGAATTGATGATTGCAAGTAAAAGAAGAGCTGTAAGCGGAAAAACGGCGGCGGCATTTGTTGCCGTTTTGATTGCCATTGCCGTCTCGGCTGTTCTTATTAATCAAAATATTAAAGCAAATTCAATATATGTTAACAACAGCGCTATCATTTTAGGCGTCGGTCAAGAGTATAATCTGCCCGTTGAGAGCAATGCTTTTTTGAAAATTAAAAGCTATAACGATAATGTTGTCAGAGTTGACCGCAACGGAAAATTCACTGCTGTTTCAAAGGGAGAAGCACTTGTTAAGGTAGGCACGCACGATATTGCCGTTATTGTTGACAATGCACCCGATTCCGTTTGCTTTTCACAGGCTCAAACAGATATAGGAAACGGAGAAAAATACCGTGTTCATATTCAGGCAGGCTCAAGCGGATGTAATTCCGGTTTTGAATTTACAAGCTCTGACGAGAATATTCTGACAGTTGACAGCCTTGGAGAGATAACGGGAGTTTCAAACGGAACTGCAAAGCTTTCCGTTAAAACTTATAACGGGCTTACCGCATCCTGCATTATAAATGTTAAGGACGCACCCGAGGAGATAACATATCCCTATTCCGCAAAAACGGTTTATTTGGGAACAACGGCAAATCTGTGCCCGTCTGTTACCTCGGGAAGCGCATCAAAAACAACGCAGATAGTTTCAGATAACACAGATATTGTTAAGGTTGAGGGAACAAAGCTTATCCCCGTTTCAGAGGGAAGGGCAACAGTTACCGCTTCAACCTATAACGGCAAAACGGCACAATGCGAAATAAACGTTGTTGAGGCTCCGTTTTATATAAGAACAAACCTTGACCCCTCACTGCCGATGATTGCACTTTCGTTTGATGACGGACCGAACTATGCTTCAACAAATGCAATTCTTGATGTTTTGGAGCAATATAACTGCTCGGCAAGCTTCTTCATTGTTGGCTCTCGTCTTGACTTCGGCGGAAACGATAAATGCGCAAAAAGAATGGTTGAAATCGGATGTCAGCTTGGAAATCATACATACGACCATAAGCATTACGGTGCCGATGTTACTGTTGACGATATAACGAGGGGTGCAGAAAAAATTAAAGAGGTTACGGGATACGCTCCCTCCGCTTACCGCCCGACAGGCGGCTATATGTCTGACATTATAAAAGAAAACTGCGGTGCGCCGATATGCCTTTGGAGCATTGACACAAATGATTGGAGCTATCGAAACTCCGAAAAGCTTTACAACTATGTTTTATATGCCGCCGATGACGGCGATATAATTCTTATGCACGATATTTATTCAACAAGCGCAACAGCAGTTGAATGGTTTGTGCCCGAGCTTGTCAACAAAGGCTATCAAATAGTAAACATTGCCGAGCTTGCATATTATAAGGATGTTCAGCTTGAAAACGGCTCTGTTTACAGTTCTTTTAAATAATAATTTCGGAAAGGGAAAAATTATGGTTGAAATTAAGGGCTACAAAATTAACAAAATTGAGGTTGAAAACAAGGTTCAGCCGGGAACGCAGCTTAAGCTGCAAAATCAGGTTAAATATAATGTTAATTATATGGACGATGTTAAAAAATGTATCGGTATTCTTGAATTCAGAATATCCGACGCAGAGCTTAATCCCTTTGAGGTAAAAATTGAGATGGCTGCGGAGTTTACCTACGGCGACGGGGACGAAAGAGCAGAAATTCATACAACATCGTTTGACCAGCTTTTCCCGTTTTTAAGAATGACCGTAAACAATGCAACTGCGCTTACGGGTATGCCCGGGCTTATGATACCTATGCTTAAGCTTAACAAGGAAACGGTTACCGTTAATTCGGCAGAGAAAAAAGAAGAAAGTCCTCTTAATTAATTAAATTATCTGTTGACTTGTTTTAAGTAATATTATATAATCAAAAAAGGGAACGGCGCTCTCCGAGTTATCGTTCCCGTTTGTTTTTATTTTAAAAATAGGAGATATGTTGATTATGGTTAGAGCAATAGTAGGCGCCAATTGGGGCGACGAGGGAAAAGGCAAAATAACAGATATGTTTGCACAGAAGGCAGATATAGTTATTCGCTTTCAGGGCGGAGCCAATGCGGGCCACACTATTATTAATGAACACGGCAGATTTGCGCTCCATCTTATGCCGAGCGGCGTTTGCAGTGAAAACACAACCTGCATTATCGGAAACGGCGTTGCGCTTGATATTAACAAGTTTATAAACGAGCTTGAGGATGTTAAAAAAGCAGGCCTTAATCCAAAGCTTCTTGTTTCGGAGCGTTGCCAAATTCTTATGCCATATCATATTCTGCTTGACGAATACGAGGAGGAAAGGCTCGGAAAGGCAGCCTTTGGCTCAACAAAAAGCGGTATTGCCCCCTTCTTTTCGGATAAATATGCTAAAATCGGCATTCAGGTTAACGAGCTTTTTGATGAAGAAACATTAAGGGCAAAGCTGAAAAATATATGCACTCTTAAAAATCTTACATTAAAATATGTATATAATAAGCCCCTGCTTAACGAGGAGGAGCTTTTCAACACCTGTATGGAATATAAAGAGAAAATCGCCCCTTATGTTTGCGACACACACACCTATATTCAAAATGCAATCAAGGAGGGCAAGGAGATACTGCTTGAAGGTCAGCTCGGCACTCTTAAGGATCCCGATTTCGGTATTTATCCAATGGTTACCTCATCTTCAACTCTTGCAGGCTACGGCTGTGTTGGCGCAGGAATCCCTGCTAATCAGATTAAAGATATTGTTGTTGTAACAAAGGCATATTCCTCCGCAGTTGGAGCAGGCGAATTTGTTTCCGAAATTCTTGATGAAGAGGAAGCGCAGGAGCTTCGTATCCACGGAGGCGACAAGGGCGAGTTTGGCGCAACAACAGGCAGACCGAGAAGAGTTGGCTGGTTTGACTGCGTTGCAACACGCTACGGTGTTGAATGTCAGGGTGCAACTCAGGTTGTTATGACAGCGCTTGACTGCCTTTCATACCTTGAAGAAATTAAGGTTTGCGTTGGTTATGAGGTTGACGGCGAAATAATAAAGAGCTTCCCCACTACCCCAACGCTTAAAAAGTGCAAGCCCGTTCTTAAAACAATGAAAGGCTGGCACTGCGATATAAGAGGCATAAAAAATTATGACGATTTACCGCAGGAAACAAGAGATTATGTTGAATTTATCGAAAGCGAAATCGGCTTCCCGATAACAATGGTTTCCAACGGCCCCGAAAGAGAAGCAATAATTTACAGAAATAAATAACGATTAAATAAAGCACGGCAAGGAACTAATCCTGCCGTGCTTTACTGTTTATATATATTTACTGTTTATATATTTATTATGAAAGCTTTTCAAATTTATACATTTCCTTTACAGACTCTGCATTAAGATTAATTGTTGTGAGAGTGTATGAAACAGGACAATTTTTCGAGCCTGCCGCACCGTAGCCGCCGAGGCTTGAAAGCTGATAATATCTGTTTTTATAATAATATGCTATATTGTCGCTGTGAACATGACCTGTTGAAATAAGGGAAATATATTCATTATCCGCTGTTTTTTCATCAAACAGGGAATTCTTCTTAATATCGCTAACGGAATATTGAGCGGAGAACGGAAAGCCCTCATAAGCTTCTCCGTTTTTATATGCGGCTTCAAACGCCGGTGTCGGCATGTGGAAAAATACGCTTGTATAAACCCTTCTCTGCTCAATCTCGGAAAGAAGCAAATCAATTTGGTTTTCCTTGATATAATCATATTCCCCGTTTTCATCGTGAGAATGAGAATCCATAACCGCTATTGAATGAACAAGCTCGCCGTCCTTTTGAATATCAATAAAAAACTGCATTGAGCCGTCTATCCCCTTTTGGTTTCCGCAGAGAAAATGCTCATAATTCATCATAAATGCGATAATGTCTTCGTTTGTGCCGTCCTTTTCTCCGTCGTTATTTCCCGGTGCAAAGGTCCAGGGAGTTGAATATTCCTCAAGAAGCTCACAGAAGATTTTAAGAGCTTTATATTTATCAAAAGTGATTTTTATATTATATCCCTCAATAATGTCGCCGTCGCAGATAATCAAATCACATTCTGTTTTATCAAGAACACTTTTAAGGGCTTCAAGCGTTTTCTTATCGTTCTTGCAGGTTCCGTTGATAAAATGTGTGTCGTTAATTTTCAAAACCTTGAAGCTGTCCGACTCTGCGGTAAGCGTAACGCTTGTTTGGTTATATATCTCCGTATAGTCGTTTTCGGCAGTATTTTCCTGCTTTGCACATCCGAAGGTAAACACGGAAAGCGCAAGCACAACTGCAAGTGCAATTAATTTCTTTATTCTTTTCATACTCTTCCTCCCTATTTTTAATTAATAAATTTAGTTTCTCAAATTATACCATACAATAATTCTGCTTTCAACCTGCTATTACTCTTGAAATTCAGTTGACGATAATATATAATACTTTCATATAACTAATAAATAACCAATTTTTTTTGGGAGGACAAATATGGAAAAAATTCTTGTTCTTGATTTCGGCGGTCAGTATAACCAGCTTATCGCACGCCGTGTGCGAGACGACAGCGTTTATGCTGAAATTCTGCCCTACACCACTCCTATTGAAACCATCCGAGAGAACGGATACAAGGGTATAATCTTTACGGGAGGTCCTAATTCCGTTTACGATATGAGCTCGCCTCATTATACCAAAGATATTCTTGATTTAGGCGTTCCCGTTTTGGGAATATGCTACGGCTGTCAGCTTATTTCGTGGATGGCGGGCGGAAGGGTTGAAACCGCCCCCGTGAGCGAATACGGTAAAATTGAATTTACGGCTGAAAAGTCTTTGCTTTTCGTTGATGTTCCCGAAAAATCAACTGTTTGGATGAGCCACACAGACTATATTTCAGAGCCTCCGCAGGGCTTTAAGGTTATCGGCAAAACAGACAACTGCCCCTGCGCTGCTATGGAAAACGCAGAGAAAAGGATTTATGCAGTTCAGTTTCATCCCGAGGTTACGCACAGTGAATATGGCTTTAAAATGCTTCATAATTTTCTTTATGAGGTTTGCGGCTGCTCGGGCGATTGGGTTATGGATAGCTTTATTGAAGACACAGTGCAGAAGCTCAGAGAGCAGATAGGCGATAAAAATGTTATTCTCGGCCTTTCGGGCGGTGTTGATTCCTCCGTTGCGGCAGGTCTGCTTTCAAGAGCAGTCGGCAAGCAGCTCACATGCGTTTTTGTTGACCAGGGCCTTATGCGTAAGGACGAGGGCGATTATGTTGAACAAACATTTACAAGCCTTTTTGATATGAATTTTGTCAGAGTAAACTGTGCAGATCAGTTCCTTGATAAATTAAAGGGCGTAACCGACCCCGAGCAGAAGAGAAAAATTATAGGCACTGAATTTTTCAATGTTTTCTGGAATGAAATCAGAAAGCAAAAGGACAAGGGCTTTTTCGCTCAGGGAACAATTTATCCCGACTGCATCGAGAGCGGCAAGGGCGACGCAGATGTTATTAAAACGCACCACAACCGTGTTAAAATTCCGGAGGATGTTCAGTTTGCAGGTGTGCTTGAACCGCTTTGCGATTTGTTTAAGGACGAGGTTCGAAGGGTTGGTGAGAAGCTCGGAATACCAAAGGAGCTTGTTTGGCGTCAGCCGTTCCCCGGTCCCGGTCTCGGCGTTCGTGTTATCGGCGAGCTAACAAAGGATAAGATAAAGGTGCTTCAAGAGGCAGACTGGGTTCTGCGTGATGAAATGGCTAAAAACGGCTATGAGAAAAACCTTGCGCAGTTCTTCTGTGTGCTTCCGGATGTTAAAACCGTAGGCGTTATGGGCGACCACAGAACATACGACCATCTAATTGCGATTAGAGCCGTTACAACCGATGATTTTATGACGGCGGATTGGGCAAAAATCCCATACGATATTCTTGCAAAGGTGTCTAACCGCATCACAAATGAGGTAAAGCATGTCAACCGCGTTGTGTATGACATAACCTCCAAGCCCCCCGGCACCGTCGAGTGGGAATAATTAATTCTTAAATATTTAACTCCCGAAACCCTGCAATAAAGCGGGTTTCGGGAGTTTTCTTTTTTCTCTTGATAACAATTTGATAACAGGAAATTGAAGTCAATTACTGCTAGATACCGATGGCTTACGAGTGGCGCCACTTAACACTCGGATCTTCTCCCGCAGTGCTTGGCCAGTTCAATTTCCATTCCATATATTCGGACTTGCTGATAATTCCTTCGGCAAGTTCTTTTTTTCGTAATGCCCATTCTTCAAAGAATTCATCAAGCAAAAAATAATTAAATTGAACGGCTTTATGTGTTTCATCAGGATACTCTTCGTCAGGAACATCGTGAATAGTAATTCTGTAATGCTCGTCAAGGTCAAAGAGTGTAAACATTACATCCTCTGCCGCATAGTTGTAAGGCTCATAAAGTGAACGGAAATTAACCTCTAATGCGTCAGCGATTTTGACAAGTAACTCTTCTTTCGGCTTTCTTGTATTTGATTCATATTGAGCAATACGAATATCCGCCGTCTTTTCATCAAAGCCCACAAGCTTACCAAGTTCTTTTTGAGTTAAGCCACGGAATTGACGAACTCTTTTTATTCTATCTCCAACAGCCATAATTGCTCTCCTTTCACAATCTGTTAAGCACATCATAGCATATTTGTTTAGGACAGTCAAGAAAGGATAAACAAAAAAGTTAAATAATTTGTAAAAAAGAGTTGACATAAACAAAAATGTTTAGTATAATACTGATTAAACAAATATGCTTAATATAGAGAAAAGAGAGGTGATTTTATGAAAAACCGATTTATGAGAGTAAACGAAGTAGCTGAAGCATTAGAGGTATCCGTTCCCTATGCGTACAAAATTATACGCAAGCTGAACGAGGAGCTTGAAAGCGAGGGTTATCTGACTGTTAAAGGCAGAGTTAACAGAGATTACTTTTATGAACGAATTTACAGCAAGGGAGGTGAAAAATAGTGCCTGTATTCAGGAATGAATCAAACGGAACTTGGTATGTCATGGCAAGATATGTTGATTGGCAGGGCAACCACAAACAAAAATGCAAGCGTGGCTTTAAAACAAAGCGTGAAGCATTAGAGTGGGAGCGAGTGTTCCACCTGCAGCAGAGCGCAGATATGGATATGAGTTTTGAAAGTTTCGTTGATATATACAAGAACGATATACGCTCACGAATCAAGGAAACTACTTGGCTGACAAAGGTTAATATCATTGACAAGAAGATACTTCCGTATTTCGGCAAAAGAAAAATCAGCGAGATACAGACAAAAGAGGTTATCGCTTGGCAAAATGATTTGCTTCAGCAGAAGGACAAAACCGGAAAGTCATATTCTGAGTGCTATCTCAAAACAATTCATAACCAGCTTAGCGCAATCTTCAATCACGCAGTTAGATTCTATGCTCTCCGTACAAATCCCGCTGCGAAAGCGGGTAATATGGGAAACGAAAAAAGAAAGGAAATGCTTTTCTGGACAAAGGAAGATTACCTGAAATTTGCGGATGTGATGATGGATAAGCCCGTATCATATTACGCATTTGAGATGCTCTACTGGTCTGGGATGCGTTTGGGTGAGCTGCTTGCATTAACACCGAGTGATTTTGATTTTCAAAACAGCACGGTAACCATTAACAAATCCTATCAGCGTTTACACGGCGAGGATGTGATTACCACGCCGAAAACAAAAAAGAGCAATCGAACAATTAAGATGTCGGAATTCCTTGCGGAAGAAATACAGGAATATATCAAAATGCAATATGAGATTGAACCGACGGACAGACTGTTCCCGATTTCCAAAAGCTATCTCCACAGAGAAATGGAAAGAGGTTGCAAGGAAACAGGGTTGCAAAAAATCCGCATTCACGATTTACGTCATTCTCATGTTTCACTTTTGATTGAACTCGGTTTCTCAGCAGTAGCGATTGCAGACAGACTAGGTCACGAAAGCATAGAGATAACTTACCGCTATGCACACCTGTTCCCGTCAAAGCAAAATGAAATGGCAAGCAAATTAAACCTTGAAAGGAGAGCTTAATATGTCAGCGAAGAATTTAGACAAACACAACCGTTGGAGAAACAAGACAGTAGCGTTTCGTGTGTCTCCCGAAGAAGCAAATACCCTTGACGAATTCGTTAAGCTCTCGGGATTAACAAAGCAGGATTATTTGATTGACAGAGCACTGCAGCGTGATGTTAAAGTGCAGGGTAATCCGAGAGTGTATAAGGCGCTGAGAAATGAGTTGATGAGCCTCTGCGATGAGCTGAAAAGAGTGGAGACTGTCAGTCAGGTTAACGATGATTTCTTAAGCGTGATGAATATGGCGCTGACGATACTGTCTTGTATGAATGAGGTGTCTTAATGAGTTCGAGATGTCTTTGCCTCGCAGAGCGCAATGCACTTTTGATGCGAAGTGTCAAAAGTGCCATTGCGTTACTCTTGGCAAGAGTAACAGAACCGAGGAAGCCCGAGTTTTACGAAGACAGATTTAAACTATGAAAGACAGGTGAAAAATATGTATTTATCAAGCATCAGCATTGAGCTCGGCAAGGGCGTTTTGAAGCATAACAACCGAAATTTCATTGCCGAAAATGTTGATAAAGACAGGACAAAAAACAATGTGGAATACAAAAAGATTCCTCTCGAAGAAGCCTATCATACCCTCTTTGACAGAGCGTTACAGAGGTATAATGACAAGCAAAAACGAGCCGATAGGAAGATTGATAATTACCTTGAACACATTCAAAAAGGTAAACAGGAAAAGCCCTTTTACGAGATAATCGTGCAGGTTGGTAACCGTGATGATATGGGTGTAGGCTCCCCAAACGAAAGACTCGCAAAGCGGATTTTGGAGGACTATTTACGACGGTTTGAGGAACGAAATCCAAACCTGTTCGTCTTTAATGCAGTACTTCATATGGACGAAGCAACACCCCATTTGCACATTGATTTCATCCCTTACACTACCCGAAGCACCCGTGGTTTAGATACCCGTGTATCTATGAAAAAGGCGCTAGAGGAGCAAGGCTTTGTTGGTTCCGGCAGGAGCGATACGGAAACAATGGCGTGGCTGCAATCCGAAAAAGAAGCCCTTGCTTATATAATGAAAAATCACGGTATTGAATGGGAAAATCAGGGTAACAACCATGAACACCTCTCCGTTTTGGAGTACAAAAGGGAGCAACGCAGCAAGGAGGTTGCGGAGCTTGAAGATGAGGTGGACGCACTAAAAACAAAGGCTGAAAACCTTACAAAAGCGATTGATACGGTAACCGAAATATCCAACGATGAGGAGTTTGAAAAGGAGTTCACGCTCCCCGAACCGCAGCGTTTGGAGTCGGCAAAGAGTTACAAAGGTCGCATAGCGGATATCTTCAACAAGCTCAAAGCCTTCGTGAAAAAAGTATTTGTTGAGCTGATGGAATCAAGAAGTCTAAATGCAAAATTGTATAATGAAAATACAAGGTTAGGCTTTGACAACATTGACTTGCAAGAAATCAACCGAAATTATCAAAAGGAAAATCACAAGCTGCATAAGCAGTTGTCAGATTACCGCTTGCTACGAAAAATACTCGGAAGTAAGCAGGTTGACCTACTGCTTGAAACAGCAAAACATCCAAAACAAAATGAAAGGAATTATGAAAATGACGGAGTTTATCTCAGATAAGAATAACGGACTTGATTACACACTGGTTGGGGAGGTTTACCTCCCTAACCTCATCTCCACCGAAACGAATTATGAAATCGGAATGTGGGGACAGCGACACCTTGATTATATCAAGAATCACCATAAAGTGTTCTATACCTCGTTGCTTACCAATTGCAAACTGAACTCATACTTGCACGAGATTGATATCAGAGCAACCGAAATGTATGACCGCATTGTCAAGCAACTCAAAGAGCAGCAAGGTATCACCGAACAACTCAAAGCAGACGATATGATGGCTTGGGTACAGGCAATGAACAACATCACAAATCAAGTGAGAGAGATTGTCAATTCCGAGATGATTTATACCGTATAACAAAACATCGCAGGGAGCGCATAACTCCCTGCGATTATTTTTTACTTTCAAATAGTCTAATCAATTGTTCAACAAGTGCAAGTTCATCGGATGACAGATTCGAAACATCAATGGAATGAGTATGTTCAATACCGAGGAGATAATCAGTTGTAACATGAAATATTCTTGATAACTTAATTAGTACTTCGGGCGACGGGGAGCGCTCTTGTAATTCGTAATATGAAACAACTGATTTTGTAACGCCAATTTTATCAGCAAGCTCTTTCTGCGTCATTTTATGTTTTAACCGCAATTCTTTAAGATTGTTACCAAAATCAACCATATTGCTACCTCCGTTTCAAATATAGTTTACTTGATAATTGTATCAATAAGGTTGATTTTAAGTATTAAAATAGTTGACAAAGCACTACAAATGTATTACAATAAGGTCGATGAATTACGTCTTGAAGAAGGTGAAAAAGTGGCGGACAAGAAATTCAAAATAACTGTGAAGAAGTATAAAGGAGATACATCGGTTATTTCTTTGAGGTTGCCGGTAGAACTTGTTGCAACACTTGATGAGATCGCAAAAGTAACGGGCAGAACTAGAAACGATATAATGCAAAGGTGTTTAGAGTTTTCAATAGACAATTTAGAAATAGAGGAGAAATCATAATGACAGACATTAATAGAGAAGAAATATATCAGCTTGCAGTTGAAATGATGAATGATGGCAACAACACAGAAAACGTCTTATTAAAAACAGCTGAAGCTTTTGAAACACTCGGAGATTATAAGGACTCAAAAGAATTAGCATTAAAATGCATTGAAAAGGCTGATGAAGCAGCGAAGAATAGTGTTTATAAAGCTGGTTTAGAAAAAATGCAAGGCAATGATATTTCGGATTATGAAGAAGCTATTGAATTATTTTCTAAAATATCCGAATGGAACGATGCGACCGATAAAATTGCTGAATGTAAAAGGAAAATAGAGGAGATAAAAGACAAGGCGGAAAAGGAGCGAATTGAAAAAGAACGCATAGCTAAGCGAAATAAGAAAATTGCGATTATTACAACCCCTATTGTTTGTGCTATTATCGCTTTTATTATCGTTTTGAATACTGTTATTATTCCAAACGGCAAATACAACGATGCTATTGCTTTGATGGATGCCGGAAATATTGTTGATGCGTATGAAGCTTTAGTAGCGTTAGACGGATATAAGGACAGTGCAGACAAAGCCAACTCTATTTATGATAAGTACAAGCTTGAAAAAGTTAAAACTGCCAAAGTGGGAGACTATGTGTCTTTCGGCACATACGAACAGGATAACAACACTTCAAACGGCAAAGAAGATGTTGAATGGCTTGTTCTTGAGATAAAAGACGGAAAGGCACTTGTAATCAGCAAATACGCTCTTGATTGTAAACAGTACAATACAAACGATACGGATGTCACCTGGGAGACCTGTACACTTCGCAGGTGGCTGAACAATGATTTTATCAATGCGGCATTTTCTGCTGACGAAAAGGCTATGATCCCTACCGTTACGGTGAGTGCAGATAAGAATCCCAAATACAGCACTAATCCCGGCAAAGCAACACAGGATCAAGTGTTCTTGCTCAGCATCACGGAAGCGAATAAATATTTCAGCTCCAATAGTGAAAGACAGTGTAAGTCCACGGATTATGCAGATGCAAATGGAGCGTATGTCGATAGCAACAGTGGCAACTGCGACTGGTGGTGGCTGCGGTCGCCCGGCGAGTATCAGGATGATGCCGCCACTGTCTTAAGTGACGGCTTTGTCCAATGGATCGGCGGCCATGTCGACGACGATAATAAAGCCGTTCGCCCCGCTTTGTGGATAAACATCAGCGAATAGGAGTGTGAATATGGGACTATATGATAGAATAGAGAGTTAGTCAAATAATCATATAGAAATTGATTTAGATAACAAAAACTTCAAGCTGGATAAATCATCAAGATCAATTCATCTTGGTATAAAGAGGCTGAAAAAAGAAACTTTAACTTATTTTTGCCAAATACGGAGGATAAATAAATGAAAATTATTGATGTAATTAAGTATGAGGGTAACAACAGTACTTTTATTTGGAAGCACCCGTGCGAAGATTTTAATACAATGACTCAATTAATTGTTCATGAGTCGCAGGAAGCGTTATTCTTTATGAACGGACAAGCACTGGATTTGTTTGGACCGGGAAGATATACGCTTGAAACACAAAACATTCCACTAATCGGTAAAGCGATTACAATCCCGACAGATGGTCAAACACCTTTTCATTGCGAAGTTTATTTCATAAATAAAACCGAGCAAATGGCGATTCGCTGGGGTACAGACAGTAAGGTTCAGTTTATGGAACCTACATATAATTTCCCCATTTCAATCGGTGCAAGCGGCGAAATGAGCCTTCGTGCTGAGGATTCAAGGAAGTTGCTTGTTAAACTTGTTGGAACTGAAAGCAATCTCGATCAAGCCAATCTCGCTCGCTATTTTCGTGCATTTCTTATGACGAAGGTAAAGTCCTATATTGCACAGGTTATTCGTGAGCAAAAAATAAACATCTTTGAAATAGACGAAAAACTTAATGATATTTCTGTAGCGCTTCATAAGATGTTGCAACCGGATTTTCTTGAATACGGCGTTTCACTTGAACGATTTTTCTTAACTGTTATTGTTAAGCCTGACGGAGATGAATCTTATGAGCGTTTTAAGTCGTTACATTTTCGTCAATACGCAGATGTTGCCGAGGCTAAAATTCGTCAGCAAACAGAAGTGATTGGTGCAGAAACCGAAGCGCAGAAAACAGTCATTGAATCACAAGCAATGGCAACAAAGAGACAACAGGAAGGTTATACCTATCAGCAGGAGCGTGGTTTTGACGTTGCACAGGATGTTGCAAAGAACGAAGCTGTTGGACAGTTTACAAATATGGGTGTTGGCTTTGGTACTATGGCAGGTGTAGGTGGTGCTGTTGGAGGTGTTGTTGGAGGCGCAATCAACAATGCTTTTGATAGTATGAATCAGCCATCACAATCTCAACCTCAAGATGATATAGTAGCCTTTCAATCAAAACTTCAAAAATTGAAGATGATGAAAGAATCAGGGATGCTTACGGATGAGGAATATGCAACGATGAAGCAACAACTTCTTTCAAGCATTATGTAAAGGAGTGTAGTATGAAAAAATATTTTAAGTACTATTTTATTTGTTGGTTGGCTGCGATAGTTGCATTTAATGCAATTACTTTTGTGGTTACAAATTCAAATGTTGATTTCGCCGATTTAACTTCGTCATTTTGGATTGGTTATAGTTTTATTATGCTGGCATTCGTTGGTAATTTATTAGTAAGCAATATATTTTTTAGAAAAGATACAAAAGATAAGGTTTTCTTAAATTTATCCATCGTTCAAATATCTTATTCAGCATTAATAATATCTTTGATTGCAGGTACTATTTCTATGACTGTATTTTCAATTCCTTATTGGATAGGTATAGTTGCTGATGTATTAATTCTTGCTATTTATTGTATTGCAGTTACTAACGCAGTTGCATCTGCAAAAATTGTAGAAAGCAGAGGTCAAGAGATAAAGGATGAAACCTTGTTTATTAAAGCATTAATAGTAGATGCTGAAAATCTAAAGGCAAGCGTTGTAAATGAAGATATTAAAAAGTTAACAAACAAGATTTATGAGGCGATTAGATATTCTGATCCTATATCTGATTATGCTTTGTTAACTATTAATGAAGAAATCAAAAATGAATTCGAAGCTTTTAAAAATGCAGTTAAAGACAATGATGTTGAACTCGCAAATGGAATTGCCAATAACTTGTTGGCATTGATTGATAAAAGAAATAAACAATGTTTGAATTTAAAATAAAGGAGAAAAAGTATGAAACAATTAACTTGTGAAATGTGTGGGAGCACAGATTTATTAAAGCAAGATGGCGTTTTTGTTTGTCAATCCTGCGGTTGTAAGTATTCGGTTGAAGAAGCAAGAAAGATGATGATTGAAGGAACAGTTGATGTTTCTGGGAGTACTGTTTTTATTGATAACACAAAACAGATTGAAAATGATTTAAAAAGAGCTAAGCAGTATGAGGATGAGGGCAATAGTCGTTCAGCAATGGAATACTATAATAAAGTATTAGATGCTGATGTAGATAACGTAGAAGCTGCTGATGGGGTATCGAGAATTAGAAACAAGAATAAATACTCTGAATACTATATTGTTGAACCTAAAATATCAACAGAGGAAAGCGTAAAAAGGTTTTTAAGAGGTCTTTCTGATGCAGAAAATATTGTTTGTGACATATATGGAAGCATAAAAATCAAAAGCATAAAAGAAAAGTTCTGCGATTTTTCGTTCTTGAAAGCGTCTGGATATGTTAGTTGGACAGCAACAAGATGCGATGAGTATACTGAAAACGAAACTGTATATAAAACCGAATATCGCAACGGTCGACAGGTACAGGTACCAGAAACTAAAAAAGTAACAAGAGTAAATCGTACACCTGTCAATG